>Ga0307513_10001021_pt1 | contig 40557 bp, 31 predicted proteins | sample 15_EM_MG_FD_202174 | JGI IMG/M metagenome (GOLD analysis project Ga0307513, IMG submission 202174) | Populus trichocarpa ectomycorrhiza microbial communities from riparian zone in the Pacific Northwest, United States - 15_EM | ecosystem: Host-associated > Plants > Roots > Unclassified | place...
GGGATTGAGCAGTAGGGTTAGTAGAACCGGTTGTTGGCTCTTGGCGGTCATGTATCTCTATATATACCTTCGGTCATAGATAGGAAATACACTAAGTCATTCTTCCACCACCACCACGTTCCTACAGTTTCAATGGCCGGATCACAAGGAAGGGAAAGAGGGCGATCACCACAAGACAGTGCTCAAACCGCGGGAGCGGGGAGGGAGGAGGTGGGAGGAGGGGAGCGGTTCTTGAACTTGCAGATGGTGGCTACAGTAGCGCCACCACACCGGCTTGGCGATGTATCGTAGCTCATGATGGCGGCGTGTGGTGGCCGTTGTCTGGTTTGTTGGGATTGACATCATAACGACTGACTATTTCCACCACTTTCTCAGGCCCATTCCAAGGAGGATACAAGAGAGATGTTTGGCTGTAGATATCCTGTTTGTCGGGATTCGTATCGCCCCGTCCGAGCAGCATTTCAACCACTCCCTCGTGACCATTCATGACAGCACCCGGGGCGGTGTCTGGCCGTCGTTGTTTGGATTATCGGGGTTGACATCCCGTGTGAGTAGTATTTTCACCACCGTCTCGCCTCCATTCTCGGCAGCACTCCAGGGGGGAGCTGGGCCTTAGCTATCAGGTCTATCGGGGCTGACAAAAGGGATGAATCAAACTTAGTTAGCACTCGTACTGGTACTGCTAATCTACAATCGTCCTGACAGTCAGGGGAGAAGAGTCATGCCACACCCCCGAAGATATTGCCTATAATCTTAGCCAAGTGGAATGAAACTTGGTGAAGCCAAGAATTATATATACGTATAATAACATGTAAATAAACATTATAATAATAACCAAGTCCTAATACTTTGCCTCTATAAATATACAATAATAATATTATATATATATGTGAAAGAAGGTAATTTATTCGAACGCCCCTGTACACCTTCAATCTACGCCTCCCACACACCACGACAAGTACCTAGGCGGAGAAGAAGAAACAGCAGAAGACATTCCCCCCCTTTCTACAAGCGCTGAATCAACAAGGTCAGAATTTACAGTCGGGGGGCCAATGGCGCTGGCACAACTACCCTCAGAAGTGCTCCTCCAATTCCCACTCACACTTCCAGTGCTACTGCCTCGCCGGGCAGTTGAAGCCCCACTTCGAAACCAACCTTTGTTGGAAACATCACGCTTTTGTGGGCATGCGAGAGGCCCATGGGCCCGCCCACTCCACTGCCGCTGTCAGCCAAGCCAGGTGGCGGCAGGAAAATAGCCCGCTCTGGCTACAAATGAATATTCGCAAGGATAGTGCTATGTGCTCCGCTCCCGCGTGAGACTTTTCAGACCCCCGCCACGACCACCCCCGGCATTCTTCCTCAAGCACATCGGCTACTCCAGTGTGATGGACGCGCCGTTGCTGTTGCTGCAAGCACATCTGCTATAATATCTCTTCGGCGGTATGAAACAGTAAAACTTGCCCCGAGGTGTGCCAAACCAAAAGTAGCTACGGAGCAGTGGTTGTTGGTGGTAATGTTGGACTTTTCAGACCATAACTGACCTAGCACCTCTAGAGCTACTAAATTCTCAATGGATCACGATTCAATTCTTTCCGTGTCTAGCTTAGCAGATCTGGGAGCGAATTCAGTCCCAGAGGGATATCCCATCTTTCCTAAATTAGCTGCAGACTTAAGCAACAGGGTCAAACAAAAACCCCAAACGGGCCCTCGTTTCCCCATCCTGAAGACTTAGGAAACCTCCTACCATATTTATTTTGCACCCTACCTCGAAATATGAACAAAACAACTATGATATGATTCGTACTCTATGATTCGTAGACGTTGTGTAAAATTGAAAACTCTACTCTGCTCCGATTTGTTCACATACACTGTAGCACCTGAGGATTATTTCTTCCGGGAAGGTGACATGATTACCACCACCCTCCCTCGACTTTTCTATAATTCCATCACAGGTCATCACTCGCCTGAATTTATTCGGCTTTTGTTGAAAATGATGGTTGCTGAGGTAATGATTTACGGTGAAGATTTTACGCGGCTGAGTGGAACCGCTTAAGTGGAGATAGAGATCATGATTGATTGTGATAAGTTGATGGAAAGTTTTCTTCTATGATACTTGTTTTTCTTTCTCACTGTCTTCCTTTCGCCCCACCCCTGGCTTCCTGATCCTAACTCTTCCTCACGCCTTTCCTTTCTTAACTCACAACACAATTAATCATGAACCCCCTCACTGCTTGATACAAACTGTGTATCTTCACTTAAACCGCCCTACTCCGCTGCGTATCATAAAAACTTCATCGCCGATTATTATTGTTGAAACATATCATTGGAGTAGTCGATCCATATTTTGCCCCTCCTCTGCACCTGCATATTTTTCCTGTTTCATCTCCTTCGGCTAAAAACATCTAAGACCCTCCTCTTACCGACTACCAGTAGCAGGTATCAACCGGAGGAAGAGTTTTTCTAGTTATGTTTCTTGTCACGCGGTTGTCATAGGATAAGAGCAGGTTCTTTTTCTCATGTCCTTGTTGAAAGATTACTTACTCTTTCCTCGCACATGTCTCTATTCTTCTATCTTGTCTCTATAAGTCAATAAAATTGCTTTCATAGCAAAATTCAGAATCGCCTCCGAATCTATTATTTCCAACAGGTTTGAACGGCAAGTTTGCAGAGCATACTACCGGTACACAACACGATCTAATACAGCGGCGAAACTTCCTTAACCCCACTATCGCAGATGCCATTAACCCGACCAGCACAAAAAATCACTTCCGATCCCAACGACGATATGATTGTATCTACACAACTCTCATGTCTACCAATGCTTAGGGAGGAGGGGAGGGAGGAAAGTGAACTCTAGGGGAATAAAGTGAACGAGGAGATGTGCAAAGAGGGCCTAGAACTAGAAAACACTAAAACGTGGGCAGTACTGGAATTCCTTGTCAAACCCGCCTACCCGAATACACTAGAAATAGCCTGCAACAGACGAAGTCTGGACTGTGGACAGGAATTGGCAAATCCTGATCCGACAGCATAAGAAAAGGTAAGCAGAGGCTGGGACGAGTATGTGATAGATCAGGAAATCCTCATTCCAGATGATTTCCTAGGACCAGTGGAGAAATACCGAAGGCGAGTTTCGATGGCGGGCTTATTCCGGGGTGGGGGAAAAGCCGGCAATTACCACACGTGGATATTTCAAGCTACGGGAGGTGGTAGGGGGGGGCATAGATACCGGGGGCTGGAGTAGCGCTACCACTGCCGCATGGCCACGGCGAGCAGCACACGAGAGGGGTGTTTGACCGTCATAATCTGGTTTGTTGGAGGTCACATTATCATGTTCAAGTAGAGCTTTCACCACTCCCTCGCGCCCCTTTGCGGCCGCCAACCAGAGTGGTGTTCGGCCATACTTATTGGGTTGGTCCGGGGTGACATCGCCCCGTCCGAGCAGTATCTTCACCACTCCCTCATCCCCATTTGCAGCAGCCCACCCGAGCGGTGATTCACCGTACTTATCTGGGCGGTTGGGGCTGACGTCGTCCCGTCCGAGTAGTACTTTCACCACTCCCTCGTGCCCATTCAAAGCAGCACACCAGAGCGGTGTTCGGCAGCCGTTATCTTGTTTGTCGGGGCAAGTGTCGTCCCGTCCGAGAAGTAGTTTCACCACTCCCTCGTGCCCATTCAAAGAAGCCCACCAGAGCGGAGTTCGACCGCGCTCATCCCGCCTGTCTGGGTTGACGTCGTCTCGCCCAAGCAGTATTTTCGCCACTCCCTCGTACCCGTTCTTAGCAGCAAACCAGAGTGGCGTTTCACCAGACCCACTTGCTTTATTGGGGTTGATATCGTCCCTCCCGAGTAATATTTTCACTACTTCCTCGTGCCTATTCTCAGCAGCGCACCAGAGCGGTGTTCGGAGGTTAGTATTTTGTTTGTTAGGGTCCACATCATCCTGCCCAAGTAGCATTTTCACCACTTCCTCGTGCCCATTCTTTGCTGCCCACCAGAGCGGTGTTTCTCCGTCGTTGTTTGGACTGTCGGGGTTGACGTCATCCCGCCCAAGCAGCATTTTCACCAGTCCCTCATACCCACTGAAAGCAGCTGACCACAGAGGTGTTTCGCCGTCGTTATTGGGACTGTGGGGGTTGACATCGTCCCGCCTGAGCAGTATCTTCACGACTCCCTCGTGCCCGCCGGAAGCAGCACACCAGAGTGGTGTTTCTCCGTCATTATTTGGACTGTCGGGGTTGACGTCGCCTCGTTTGAGTAGCGCTTTTACTAATTCCTCGTGTCCACGAAAGGCAGCCAACCAGAGCGGTGTTTCGCCGTCCTCATTAGCTTCGTCAGGGTTGACGTCGTGTCGTTTGAGGAGCACCCTTGCCACCCCCTCGTGCTCATTAAAAGCAGCAGCCCAGAGTGGCGTTTCGCCATACCAATTAGGTTTGTTGGGGTTGACGTCGTCTCGTTCGAGGAGTATCTTCACCACCCCCTTGTGCCCATTGGTAGCAGCCCACATGAGAGGTGTACTACCTGTGCAGTCTGTTTGGTTGATATCACAACCTCCCACCTCTACCAAGGAAGTTACAAGCTCCACAATCCCGAAGAAGGATGCACAGTGCAGGCCACTGAACAAGAAATGTTCATCGAAGTCAGGATCAAAAGATTCCGGTTTCTCTTTGCTCAAGAGGATTTCGGTGGAAATGTGGTTACTGTAGTCGTCAAACAGCTCCAACGCAAGCTGCTTCGCAATATGTGAAAGATCTCTTTTTGCGTGCATCCCCCAATATAGGGATGAATATTCCAGAAAGGGAGTCCGCCGGAGGTCGCGAGAGGGACTCATCGAAAGAGCTTTGACGTGATGGGAACTCAGATAACTTAAGCATGTTTCAGACATTGTCGCGTGAGCTCCACCAAAAAACTCAGGATGGGCCCGGAGGTACTCTTGAAGAGTAAAATGAATTAAGCGGACCATGGAAGCTTCCTTGTCTACGGCAACAAGTCCTTGACAACAGCTTAGCAATGTCCCAATTGAAGGAGCATTGTCGTCATCGATATCCGGGGATCCGATTTCGACTCCCAGAGCGTGGCACAGTTCGTCGACCTTCAACCGCTCCGCGTGAGAGATCCACATCAATGCGGTCATGCCAAGCCTCGCTTTCTCTTCACCCTGTCTCTTTATCCGACCTAGTGTCGCACCATAAACACCCCCCAGCCCTAACCCATCAGTCATTGCATTGAGCTTTTGTCGCCTGCGTCGGATCGTGGTTTCGTGCAGGATCGCGTCAGCATTCAGCGAGACTAGCAAGAATCTAGATATTTGTCAGTGGAAACTTGAGACAGCTTCTCCGATGCTGTTGCTTCTATCATACTTACATTTCTGAAATATCATCGGGAATTTTCCTCAGAATGTCTGCCTTCAGGCCACTGTCCATCGCATCCGGTGTTGTATCTTCGTCTAGTCTGCTGCGAAGATAACTGATGATATCATCTCTCGGCGGAGTGATGCGTAAAGTCGCTACCCTTCCAGAAAGACGATTTCCAACCTCAGCCCGGATGTGCGGTCTCCCTGTTATGAACAACCGAGTGCCTGGAGACCTTCGGAGGATCTGGTTAAGCGAATCCAGAAGCTTGATTCGATATCTCGCTATACATTCATCGAGAGCATCGATACATATGAATGTAGGCTTTTCGGAAACGGTGGTCTGTAGCATCCTCACAATATCGGCGAGCTGTAGCCCCCGCCCGTCAATCACCTTTTTGTGGTCTTCATATGCTTGCGCTATTTCCCCCGGCACCTCTCCCATTTCGCTCACAACCTGCCTGAGCAGGGAACCCAGCATACCCGCCCAAGACTGCTCCTTTTGGGCTGCAAAGTCAAAGTAAAAGCATGCAACTGCGGTCCCCCGATCTTTAGCCCGATCGCACAACCTGTCTATCACCAATGAGCTAATATTACAACTCGTTAGCACTTGCCCTTTCCTCTTCCATTCATCGGGGTTCGTCCTTGTTACCAAACAAAGGTCTTGCCCACCCCCGGGTCCCCATAGCAAAACAAGACCGGGTTGTCGGATTCGCTTCCCGCACTACCAGCCTCCCAGCTTCTAAATTCCTCGGTTCGTAAGAGCCACTCCCCCACATTTCCAACTCGGCCGTCCCGAATATCCTGATGTCGTAACTTCGGATTCAGGGGTGATAACCAGGCTAGGATATCCGATCGATCATTGGCAAAGGTAAAGTTATTGACAGTATTCATAGAGTTGATATTGTTGCTAAATTTTTGAGACATTTTTGGGGTTTTTGCTGGTTTGAGTATTGTAGATTATGGATGATGAAAGCGGCCGACTACCGGTGGTGTAATTCCTTCGAGGTGGAGAAAAGAGGGGTCTTTTGTGGCCTCGCCGATGCCTTAAGAACTGGAATACCGGCAATTATGAACGCCACTGGGACGTCTAGACTTCCCCGTTTTGGATTAAGGGGGGAAGCACAGAGAAAAGTCCTCTTTCAACCCTCAGCTGGGACAATAGAGCTGGCGACATTCTCAATTATTCTAGTTCCGACGGTAGTCCAATCAATCCGTGCCAAAGACTATTCGACAAAATTCTCCCTGTGCTTACTGCATCAGCCGCGACAAATGCCACACCCTTTACAAGTAAATGCTATCCCGCTGGGCGCCACAATCCCTCCACTCAAATGAAAAGGAGCCCCGGGGGTGCTTGGCGTGGAATCGCTTGGCTAGGCAACTAAACAACCTGGCGCCTTACCCCTTGCTAATGAATCAGCTGGAAGCCCCACCTAACTTATTATTTGTCCCTTCATTCGTACTCCACGGAAAATCAGTGTGCCGTAGCGCTGGGAGCGGCGTATGATTAACCATACTCGCAACGCACTAGGAAGCCCATCATACCATAAAAAGACTTAATGAACAAACCAATCCCAAAAAAGAAACAAGAAATTGAACGCCAGAAACGTTTATCCTTAAGCTATAGTCGAAACCTTGGATCATAATACCTTCTCATACAAAAGCTTCTACACAATGGAGCTTTCCATAGAGAGCACGGGAAGCCGGTATAGTGCACATACCCTCCAGCGCCCTGAGAATCATTAAAAAGTGATGTAAACTGGGGGTTTTTAGAAAAAGAAAGCAACAAAAAAGACAAAGGTTTTTGCTTCACCGCAAACTTCTTGCTGTGAAGGAGTTTTCTTCCCTTCTTAAGTGTTGAAAATCACCGGTGATCACTCCGCACTAAATGATATTTCCTATGCACCTTACCTATCTTGTCACTCTTTTGTTAGAGGTTTCCTTTGTCACGCATTACCAATGTAGGAGGAGGTACGGATACACCTGAATCATATATCATGCGAGGGTCCGGATGGATCGCCGGAAATGATCAGAAAGCAAATGGGAGGATGGGTGAGAATACCGGCCACATACGACCCGAACCCCATTGTTGTGTGGGCATCTCCCGGAAGATTCCCGCTACTATAGTGAGGAAGTTGGGAAAGATCTTGGTATTGTGTATATAAGCCCTCTGTCCTTCCGTAGATCAGAAGGATAAGCAAGCGGGGCGCGAAACCAATCAATACCCACTCGTTTCCTCCTTGACTTCATTCTCTCCTCATCCAATTGCCCCGTTCCTCAATCAACATCTCATAACAACATTAAATATTCGCTAAGAGTTCCAGCTTCCAACTTTCACCCCTACGTGGGGCGCCCTCACTCTGTTAACTGAGCAGCCAGAATCTGCTCTAAACTACTTGTCCCAGGAAAGAAGCATCCGGAAATAAGAGCTGTGAGTTTGGATACAAAAGGGTTTTTTGCGACATATTTTGCGAACCCCTTGCTCCCGATTCTTTTTGGCTGGGGAGTAACTATCCGAAGCTACGGGTTAAATATCCGATGAACCTTGGGGGAATACCCAATCTGGATGATAGCACCTGTGTTCCCGGCCATGATTATGGTATCCAGAACTTGAGTTATCATACTTGACCGCGAAGGAACGGATCGTGGCTATTTCTACAAGACCCGGCTGCTGCCGAGGCAATAGTTATTACATAACCCGATTACTTTTCTTTTCCCCATTCTGAACCCTGGTATGAACAAGCTACTAGGGTTAACGCATTTACCCGCAAAAAAAAAAAAAAAAAAGAACTAACATATTTCACCCACTGGCAGTAATGGGTCACCCCCCAGCAATGGGTTACATATTCAATTTTCCTTACACAGCTAAAAAGTGAGCTTCTGTCACGAAATTTTCATTTTAACTTATATAATTTATCAAGAGTATAGAATGAGAGCAGGCAATAATTAGTACAAAAGATGTAATGGTTTAGAAAAGAAATGCCTCTGGAATCCAGCAGAGTGATATTCTATGAAATTTTTTTAAGTCTCTGTCAAAGCCTGTATTGCCACTTCCCCCTTGATAGAATCATTGATTCTTTGCCTTGAAGATCTGTAGGTAGTACTACTAATGAAGCTGGAAGTTGGAGAATTTGATTTGGGTAACTATTGATTTTGAGCAAAGGTTTTCAAAATTCTAAACATATTGACATAGTATATATACAATATCTTCTATCTTTTTGGCACTTGATTCACCTTCCGAAATTTCAGAAACATTTGAAGTACCTGATTTCTACCTTCTAGTTTTCATCCTATTCTTTAGCCTCTGCTGGCTGTTACCCTTTGCTTTCTGAATCCTTCCTACTTTATCCTAGGCCAGCTTTTTGAGACAATCTTATTCACTCTTATTTAATTCATCAACAACCTTTGTACAATACCATTATGATTATAATCTTCAATGCTAAAAACTATCACCTTCTCCTTCAGGAGGGTGAACAATTTCTGGCTTTCATCATCAATCTTTCTAGAAGTTGTACAGCCTTTGAGTTGGTTCTGAAGGGTTGAATTGAAATCATGAGAGCTTTTAACTAAATCATAGATGGAAACATCAGAATTTTAATTCTTGATAGTAATTACTGCCTGAAGGTGATCCTCCAGATCAGCCTTCTGGTTTGGCATAGGTTTTGTAATGCTTTTTGTGAAATTTGGTATTGCAAGAGTGTGTGTTATATGTTAAAATTAGCTAAGACTGAAGGTTAAAAGACCACTAATCTTTGAGACTCTTGCTCAGCCTCAAATCTTGCCTCAATCTTTCATTATTTACTGGTCTTATAGTACATCACCTATACAATAATCTTGAGAAATCTTTGATTTTTTCCATCAGTGGTTCCTTTGCTTTGTAATACCTTTATAGATAATCATGATATCTCACTTATACTATTTACAGATGGGGCAATGACATAGAGGTTTCAAAAATTGGCAGGATTATACAGGAGTCTCAAGACTATTTGGAAATTTACTTTAAATAAGATTGGACAATTTTTACCCCTAACAATTACTAATATATCAAATAATATTGTGGAGGAAGAGTGACCCATTACTGGGGGGTGACCCATTACTGGGTGAAATACGTTATCATACTTCATTCTATTCCAACGCACTACTGTACAACGGACGCTATAATCATCAAGTGCGTAACAATTATCACCAGTCTTTCCTAGGTTGTTTTTTACGTCGTCACAGGCAGTCACTCGCGGAGTCTGAGCCTAATGTGTTGGAGCGCCCTTCCATATCCAGCACGGTCGGCTATGGGGGAGTACGTCAGCCAGTAAAGTGGCGGGTGAGGCCGCGAGTGAGGCCGCGTGAACCTGGGAAATTGTGGCTGGTGCTTTCCTGTATACATAGCAGGGGATGCCCCCCCTACCAGTGTTCACAGCGGCCCAGGGCCCCGGTAGGGTCCGACGGGGCGGCAAGGCGCTCTCCGTTCCCGTCCGGGAAACTTCGGGACGGCCGCTATTGCAAAGAAGGCGGGCCCTACAATGTAAGAAAATTAGCGTAGGGGACTGCCGGGCAGAGCTTTTTGCGCAATTCAATCATTTCTTGTGCCAAAAATAAGTAGAGATATGTGTAAAAGATAATAAAAGAGAGGTGTTATCCTGCTCTAACCATTGGAGGGAATGGTCTCTTATATGGACAGTGTCCCCCAATATCCTAACATTGCCGGGGGGTGGAAAATACATGGGAAATATTGTAGACCCTGAAAATGGCAGTGAAGCATGAAGTTTATCTCCGCGGTTCCGGATATCTTCTCGTGTACAAGGACCTGCTATTGACAGAGTCTTTCGTGCGATCAGCCACTGGAACGTTACAACCCCAGAATCTCTGGTAGCCATTGAGATGCATTTTTATCGCCGGTACGATCAATGGAGGAGGGAGGCACGATGAGGAAGAACACTAAAAGAAAAGTAAAGAAATGGTAGTAAATAATATTATAATACTAATGCATGAAAAAATAAATATAAAAATGATTGGAAACCAGTGAGTGGTGTCTGGTGACTTTCAACATCAGGGACGATAGCGGGACTGCGGGGGACTACAGGGGATGACAGGAGGGCTAGTGTGAGACAATTCTTGCGGGGGGGGCGGGGCCCTAGTCCCTGGCGGTGGGTAGGGCAAGTTTGGAAGAAGACTGGACGGGATGACAAAATGTCATCCGTCCTCGTTGAGAACAGTGCCCCCTACTAGTGAGTTACATGCCAACGAGGAAAAGGATCCCTAATTTTTGTTCCTAAATACACACCCAACCTGTTCCATCAGCGATAAATATTGTGCACCCTATCCCTCTTCTTTAACTGCGTCCTCTTCCCCCAATACCAGGACACTGGTGACCCGAAAATGGCGAGATTTTTCCCACCTGGCTCGGGAGATTATTTGAGTTCGTGAATTCGGACCCGAGCATCGTAGAGAGTGCCCTGAGGAAGGGAATATGTAAAAAATAATTCTTTGCTCCCTGGCAAGAGGAAACCAGGGTCGTAGGGGATATCCATCCGAACTCTTTCGCAGCGGATATTGCACAGCGCTGTGGGCAATTCAGCCGCTCTTGGCAAGTCTGGGCAGGATACCGGTGCTCGTAGAGTAGTTAACCTCGCGGTTGAAAGGCTTCCCGCTGTATTAATTTTCCTTAATAGTCTAAGCAAGACTAAAGAGTGTGGACAGCCTCTTGACTTCACTTTCGAGCTCGGAGCTCGCCTGCAGAGGAAGGCGTCATATAAGCGTGATCGTCGTTAGGCTGTATCCTTAATTGGCATTAGTCACCGCAGTATAGGTACCTTGGTTAATAGATAACTTAGCTCTCGGGTCGCGTTTGTATATCATAAATTGCTTGCACATTATATTCTTTGCTGTACCTAAATAGCCCTCGTGTCTAACATACAGCCTAGAGGGTGTAGAACAAGAAAAAAACCGTACAAGCAACTATCGAATTCTTAAATCACATTTGACTATCCCTAGAGAACTGAAACAGCGCACAGCCAACCACAATGCACAAAACTAAACAGAAACCGACAAAACCCGACCGGACCACATGAGAGAATGCGTGCAGAGGATTGACAGGTAGACGACTACACAAGCCACTCGAGCACCCCTCCACTCGGGCCGATGGTGAGTGGTTGATTCCTGTGAGGAAACAGCGGCTGGTCTCTTAAGCTGCAACACTTTATCCTGTTTACCACAGAACACTTTCAAGTTCAAGTTCAGTCGTCCGAGTGGCCTGTGAGGTAGTTTATATGATAGATCTGTGCATCCCAATCGCAAGCGATTTTGCTGCGGGCAAAGGAAAATGATTTGACCTGGATTGCACTGGCAGGATTACTTCGAAAAGAAGGGAAGAATGGCGATGACCACAGGATGGTGTTTTAGACTGCGAGGGGAGGTAGGGGGAAGGTGAGAGGAAAGCCTGTGACGAGGATGGGGGCGCTTAGGAAGGTATTGCGGTCACTGGGGAAATGGCACATCAGTTATGAGTGGTCGAAAAGGGGGACGGGAGCGATGCCGCAGTGGGGTCATGCCCTGGAGGCTGTAGTAGCGCTATCACTCCTGCGTGGCCAGCGGTGGTAGCACGCGAGAGCAGCGTTTGGTCGTAGATGTTCGATTTTCCGGGGTTGACGACGCCCCGTTCAAGTAGAATTTTGACTACTCCCTCGTTCCCATACACAGCGGCACCCCAGAGCGGTGTTTGGCCATAGATATCTGGTTCGTCGGGATTGACGTCATCCCGTCCGAGCAGAATCCTCACGACCCCCTCGTTCCCATTCTCAGCGGCACCCCAGAGCGGTGTTCGGCGGTTGATATCCGATTTATCCGGGTTGACGTCACCCCGCTCGAGCAGCATTTTAACCACCCCCTCTTGCCTATAAAAAGCAGCACACCAGAGTGGTGTTCTATCGTAGATACCCCGTTTGTCGGGGTCGACTTCTTTCCGTCCGAGTAACAATTTCACTACTTCTTCGTGACCATTCTCAGCAGCACATAAGAGTGGCGTTCGGTTGTTCCCATCAGGTGTGTCGGGGGCGATATCATCACGCTCGAGTAGCATTTTCACCACTCCCACATACCCATAAAAAGCAGCACACCAGAGCGGTGTTCGGCCGTACATACCGCGTTGGTCGGGGTTGATGTCGTCCCGACTGAGTAGTACCCTCACCACCCCTTCGTGTCCATTCAAAGCCGCCCACACGAGAGGTGCACTACCTGTGCAGTCTGTTTGGTTGATATCACACCCGTCCACCTCTACCAAGCCAGCTACCATATCAATAATCCCGAAGAACGATGCACAGTGTAGACTACTGAACAGTGAAATAACTGCGAAGTTAACATGGAAGGGACGCTGTTTTGCTGCACTCAAGAGGATTTTTGTGGATATGTGGCGGCCGTAGGAGTCAAACAGCTTCAGCGCAAGCCGTTTCGCATAATCTGAAAGATCTCGTTTTGCGTGCATCCCCCAATATAGAGAAGAATATTCCAGAAAGGGTGTGCTGCGGAAATCGGAAGGGGGAATGGCCGAAAGAGCGTGGACCTGATGGGAATCTAGATAACTTAAACAGGTATCTGCCATTGTCGCGTGAGCTCTACCAAAAAACTCAGGATGGGCCCTAAGATACTCCTGAAGACTAAAGTGGATTAACCGGACCGTGGAAGCCTCCTTGTCCACGGAAACAAGTCCCTGACAACAGAATAACAACGTCCCTATGGAAGGGACATTGTCGCTATCGAGATCCGCCGATCCGATTTTGACTCCGAGAGCGTGACACAGTTCGTTGACCTTCAAGGGCCGCTCCGAGTGAGAGATCCACATTAGAGCGGCCATTCCGAGCTTCGATTTCGCCCCACCTTGGCTTTCCACCCGACTCAGCGTCTCACCGTAAACACCTCCCAGCCCTAAGCCGTCCGTCATTCCCTTGAGTCTTTGCCGCCTGCGACTGATTGTCGGTTCCTGCAAGATCGCATCGATATTCAACGACACTAGCAGGAATCTAGGTGTGATGGTTAGTGGATCAATTGACGTAGCTTGCCCGGCATTGTTGCTCCTACCTACATTTCTGAAATATCTTCGGGAATTTTTCTCAGGATATCTGCCCTCAGATCAGTATCCATCGCATCTGGTGTTGTGTCTTCGTCCAGTCTAGTGTGAAGATAATGAATGATGTCATGTCTCCTAGTAGTGATGTATACTGTCGTTACCCTTCTAGAAAGACGCTTCCGGACCTCAGCCTGGATGTGTGGTCTTCCTGTCATGAAAATCCGAGTGCCAGGAGACCAGTGCAGAATCTGGCTAAGAGAATCAAGAAGCTTGACTTGATATCCTGCAACACATTCATCGAGACCATCGATGCATATGAATGTGGGCTTTTCGAAAGTAGAATTCTGTATCATCCTCACAATATCAGAAAGCTGCGGTCCCCGCCCACCAATCGCACTTTTTTGGCTCTGGTATGCTAGTGATATCTCCTCCGGGACCTCCTCCAGTCCTTTCACAACTTGTTTGAGCACGGCACCTAGAATGTTCGTGGGGGACTGCTCTTTTCTGGCGGCGAAGTCAAGATAAAAACATGCAACGGTAGTATTATGTTCCCTAGCCCGATCGCACAGCCGGTCTATCACCAACGAGCTAACATTACTGGTCAGCACTTGCCCCCCCTTTCGAGGTTTCGAGGCTCCCCCTTCTCACCTGATAAAAGTTTTGCCCACCCCCGGATCTCCGTAGCAGAACAAGACTGCATTATCGGATTTGGTTCCCCCACAGCCTGCCTGCCAGCTTCTAAATTCCTCGGTTTGTAGGAGCCATTCCCCTACATTCTCCACTCGGCTGTCCCGAATATCCCGATGTCGCAGCTTTGGATTCAGTGGGGATAACCAGGCTAGCACATCAGATCGATCATCGGCAACGGTAAAGTTATTAACAGTGTTGAAAGAGTTGCTATTATTACTGAATGATTCAGACATTTTCTGCTTCTCCATGTATTGCAGGTGACGGATGATAAAGGCAGCGGACTGACGGTCCTAGATATCCTTCGGTTTAACGAAAAGAGGGGATTTTTGGAGAATCTCGTGGATTCCTCGGGAGTCGGGACTGTTCAACCAAGCCCCGCCAAAGCTTTGTCAACGGGACCCGTGCTGCCGTATTTCCTCCTCTCAGCCGCAACGAACGCCACCTCTTTTTCAATGCTGAACCGCCGCAAACCCTGGCAGCAATCGACGAACCCTCTCGGGCGCTTGGCGTGGAATCTCCTACGGTAGCCTAGTATGACAGCTATACAGGTATGATGTCGAACCCCTTACAAATGAATTAGTCGGAAACTTTAGATGCCTAACTAAAGGCTTCAAACATGGCAGCATACTGGATCCTTTCACCATGTCGATACAGGCTTTAAAATCGCTTCCGGCAGCCTCGCTACTTGCTGAGGCTTTGTGCAGCAAGGCGCTATGCCCCCGATATTTTCAATCCCGCCAAGCACCCGTGTCGTGCATGTACCGTACCGGGCTTCAACTACGAGTACTTGCGCATTGCAAAGGTTTCCGGAAATGTGGACTTTGGCTTTGTGCTAACTTAGATATCGCCACTTAATAAAATGTGCCGAGCCATGACTCCACATTTCCGGAAACTTTTGCAATGTGCTAGTGCAGCACAGCGAAATTCCAACAACAACAACAGCAGCAGCAATACGTCGAGTGCGTAAATTTATCAAAACTAAGTACTCTTTAACCGCTCACTTACGGTAGACGATGACTCAAAGAGTTGTTGAATCTTATGAACGGTCTTCTGTCACAAACTAACAAACTGAGGCAGCAGAATATATCTCCGGTGAACAAACTCTGAAAGGTTTTACTATATTGACAATATAAAAATGTGACTCACAGTGCCTGCAAAAGAATCAATAAAACTTATCTCAACTACGGAGGCCTATAACGACCAAATCGCCACCAAACCAACAAAACAAAAAACATTGCAACAAAAACACGAAAGTTATTTCGCATTAGCCAAAAACCACACACTACTTCCTACTAAAAACCAAAACCAAAAAATAAAAGTTGAAAAGTAAAACATTTTAAAAGTCCGGGGTATGATACAATGTTTTCCTTCATGGCAAGCAATGAGCCCCAGCTTGCAAAATGCTCTAACCTAGAGTTTAGGACAATACAACCACAAAAGGCAGGTCATGGCCAATTAAAGATGAATTGTTTTTGGATTTGGATGGCAAAACAATACACTGCGAAACGAAACAAAAAACGCCAAGGAACCCACACCCAAACGATCGCACTCAGGAGCGCAGGGGGAACTCGCTCAACGACACCTAGATGCTCGATGCTCCCTAACCCCTAACTGACTAACTAAGGGCGATTACGGGAGTATATATCAATCCCAAACACATCATCTCCATCTATAAAGTACCACACTACTCTATGTGAGTCTCTCCTTCCCCTGTGAGCGCTTCCGACTAACCCAAAGGAAAACAAACTGTGCTATCGCTGGGCTTGTAGCTCATTCAAGCTGGCCTTACAGTGCTTCTGCGTTTCTCCCAGCTTTTCTCCTGAGGGCTGCACGGTCCCAAAATCATCATCCATCTCGGCATTTGTGATGCTTTCCCAAACGTACAAACCAAACTTTCAAAGACGAAGCTATATGCCTGAATCCTCACTGCATATCCAATGCCGCTCGCTAAAGGTATCTGAATAAATGAAGTATCGTGAGTATGGCGAGCAGCACCATTCTCAACAATTCCTGCTGCACTAGGGTCTAGCATTGTAAGAAAAGATTGTTCTCGTATGACCAAGTTTCTGTTGAACACACATAGAAGCGTCATCTGTATGCCAATAAATAAGTGATTTGATAGTGTCAAGCAATTAGATATAGAGTGGAAAGTTATGTAAGTGCATGATGGTTGCCTGCTCATCCATAAGCAATTTGGAAAAGCCGGTGATATTGTATCATATATACGGTCCCTAGTCAAAAGTGTTCGTGAAAATGTGAGACATCCTACTAAGTGATTTCACCAATACTTTTGCCTAGGAACTTTATGTATTAGCGTCGGCTTATCTATTGACAGTGTTCTGAACCGTCCAGGGACCCCCTTTATCCTCAAAACTTCCATAAGATAGCAAAGATCATATCTCCAAATGTTCTTGATCACAGCTTAGGTCATTCTCACCAGCGCAGATGCGGAGACAAGGCTCTCCTGTGCTAAAGCAAACTCAATCTCATAACAAAAGCTCTGCATCCTAAATTCTAATTGTGTTCACGTGGCTGATAAACCAATTTTACCTTTCCACCGTGTACTAGAATTCTTCTCTTTTCAAATTTTTTCTTTCTTTCTTCCTTTGCCTCAGTTAGTTTTTCTTTTTCTTTCCTCAGTTTTTTATTTAGTACCATATCACATTACTTTTCTTAAATCTTTTACACTTTAACATCTCTTATTCTCATTGTTGCTCAAATTTTGTTGTTAATCCAAATTGGTTTTTGTGTTTTCAATGAAATGTTTTTCGTCTTTTCGGTTTGGTGGCGATTTGGTCGTTATAGGCCTCCGTACTCAACTTCTACCTAGACTACATTATTACCCCTAATCTGATTACTGTCATCATCCTTCCCTTAGCTATTCTCACCAGCATCTCAGACTATCACCTATCTGCTAGCCAAAATTTATAAAGTTCGAATTGTGAGTTCACATGACGGCAATACAATCAATATAATAAACATGGTAGTGCAGGAAGGTGTGTGAAACTCGCCAAGAAACCAGATACGAGCTAGTACTGAACAAAAAATCCCGTCCCACCCCTACTTACTATGTGCATTTAGCTGGTTTACACCTGGAATATACAGGAAAATAAATGCCAATTTGGTTTCTAAATACACAATTAACACCTACACTACAAATGAGCTCATCGGGAGCGAAACTCAACTTTCCAAATAGCCTCTTTGTGAATATAATCTGTATAAACTAGACTAATAATCAAAGCCCTATTATAGGGCCCTTGATTCAAGAGTGGTTCAAGCAGCGTTCTGAACCGTCGAGTCCGTCTGTCTTGGAGGTAGGACCGGACAGACCGCTGGTCGTGGTTCGTCCTTTTTTGACTCTGTGGACCGCCTAGTGTGGATGTAGGTAGGGCCCTGGGGATGATTCCAGTTTCATCTTTTCAGCCGGTATGCTCAGACACTTCAAGTTCGAGATTTCGTGTCCTTCATTGTCTATGATCTTGCAAACCAGGTGTCACGTGGGAAAACTAATAAGCCAGGAAGCATACGGTACATCTTTGAGGAACAACGATTTATAGGTGTTTGAAGGAGAAATTGAAGGTCGGAGAGGAATGAATTCGCTCAGTCTTATCTTAATACTCAAAGGGATTGATGATCTATTTAAGCTTCTCCTCCCCCTTCCGGAGGTATTATTTACTTCGTGCGTTATATGGAATATTATTACATCACTCATATTTCATCGTGGGTAGCTCGCCGTCATCAGCCGCCCCCGGGTCGCCCCCTCCAGTCCCCCTCACCTTTTGGTCCTTATCCCCAGTCACCATCCCTGATACCTGCCGTCCGTGGTCACGCCCCGCAGTCCTTCCCTACACCCTACAGTTCTTTTCATACACCCCACAGTCTTCTGGTACCCCCTATGGTCCCCGCAATCCCTCTCGTCATGTCATCTCTCCAATCGTCAACCCGAGCGGTGGCCGTCTGGTGCATTCGACCGTACCGATAAAGAAATTGTGTTTCGGGCTCGGCGGTCATAGCCAAGGGCGGCAGTCTCCTAGGTAATTTTCCCTACAGTGGACCGCGCCTAGCGGCCCCGTCCAGTCCCGTTTCCTTAGCGTATGCCCGCCACCCCTGTGGGGCCCCCGGACGGCTTGGGACACCGGATCCAGGTAGTGTTCCCAACGGTCCAGGTAGGCCGGGCCCGCCCGGTAGGCCGTATAGGCTTAGTCCCGGCTCCCTAATAGGCCGGCCCGCCCTTCTGCTAACTATAGAGAGAGGTATAATAGGACTTCCGCAAATATATACCCGCGGCGTTGTTTTCGAGACATTTTTCCTCTATTTCAAGGAAACAACTAACCAGAAAGGGTTACTTTGAGAGAAATCCTAATACAGGTTTATGCTAACTTCTTATCTGGAAACGAGTTTCACCAGATTATGCTGTGCTGTGTTTGTTTTCCGGTTATCGCCCTAGTTCTTCATAAAGTGGAGAGTTACCTGTTGCATCGAGCACGGCGCATGTTCTAAGTGCGAGGTACATATCCGGAGCTTGAGTTACCTGACCGAAAGATGGATTGTGGTTATTTCCACAAAATTCAGCTGGTGTAGAAGTAATGGTTATTATATAACCCATTAATTTTCTTTTTCTCACTCCGAGCACTTAAAATGTCCCCTATTAACTTCGTATTCCACCCCAGGGTGTGAGCAAGCTACTAGGATTAACGCATTGCCCGCAAAACCCGCCCCCCCCGAACTCTACTTCATTCTATTCTAACACACTGCTACACAACAAACGCCCACATAGCCGAGCGGGTAACATCTCTCACTCGTCTTTCATTGGTTGTTTGTCACCCTGTCACAGGCCGCCACTCGCGGAGTCTGAGCTCTGGGGTTGTTGGTTTCTTTCTCCTCTTAAATGTTTCTTTCAGCTCTTTATGTTTTTATACTCGTTACTGGTTGAAGCCTACTGTGCGTTTTTTTCCATTATTCCTTTTGTTCCTTTCAGGTCACTTCTTTGACAGTCTTTGTTTTTCCTTGTTGAGGGAGTGCGGTGGTAATGGCTGGACTCAACTGCTGTACTATATAGCTGAGCTATGTCATTCTTATTATTTGATTGATGAGCGTTGTCACAATAAGTGATCTTGACGAATTTCTATTATCCCTAACCCCTTTGCAAGGCGGTATCGCGCAGCGCTGTGGACAGTTCAATCACTCTTGGGAAGTCTGAGTAGGATACCGGCGGTCGTAAAGTGGGAGTTAACCTCGCGGTTGAAGGACTCCCCGCTGTGTTAACTTTCCTTAATGAGCAAGACTAAAAAGTGTGGGCACTGGGCAGCCTCCTGACTTCGCTTTCTGGCCCGGGGCTCGCGTCTAGAGGACAGTGTTATATAAGCACGATCACAGCAATACCTTGGTTAATAGATGGCTCTCGGGTCGCTTTTTAATGTGAAAAATTGCTTGCGCATTATATTCTTTGTTGTACCTAAACCACCCTCGTGGCTATAGCATAGAGAGGGGGGGGGATGGCACCGGAGGAAAAAAATAAGGGAACAATAAGCGTGCAAAGAGGGTCTAGAATTAGAGAAAAAAACAGTAGAAGCAATTACCAAACCTCTAAGTCATACTAGCCTATCTCAAGAGAACTGAAATAGCACACAGCCAACACCAAAACGAAAATTTAAACAGAAATTGGCAAATCCTGACTGGGGAATATGAGAGAGTTCGTGTGGAGGATTGACGAGTATATGACAGATCTGTGAATCCCAGTAGCGAGTGATTTTCTGCGGGCAAAGAAAAAGGATTTAATCTGGGTCGCACTCGGGGGGGTCAGAAATCGGAAAACTATCTTTGCCGATCCGATACAAATATCTACGGAGACAAGAGCTATGTTTTCCGATTTTTGATGACACCTCCGAGCACTTAGGAAAGCGTTGCGATCACTGGGGAAATGGCACATTAGTTATCAGTGGTCGAAAGGGGGGACGGGAGCGATGCCGCAGTGGGCTCGCGCCCTGGAAGCTGCAGTAGCGCTATCACTCCTGTGTGACCAGCGCTAGTAGCACGCGAGAGCGGCGTTTCGCCGTAGATGTTCGGTTTTCTGGGGTTGACATCGTCCCGTTCAAGTAGGATTTTCACTACTCCCTCGTGCCCAGACTCAGCGGCACCCCAGAGCGGTGCTTGGCCATATTTATCCGGTTCGTCGGGATTGACGTCATCCCGTCCGAGCAGAATCCGCACGACTCCCTCATTCCCATTCTGAGCAGCGCCCCAGAGCGGCGTCCGGCGGTTGATATCCGATTTGTCGGGGTCGACATCACCCCGCTCGAGGAGCATTTTCACCACCCCCTCGTGCCTATAATAAGCAGCACTCCAGAGTGGCGTTCTACCGTAGATACCCCTTTTGTCGGGGTTGACGTCCTTCTGTCCAAGTAACAATTTGACCACTTCCCTGTGGCCATTCTCAGCAGCACATAAGAGCGGTGTTCGGTTGCTCCCATCAGGTGTGTCGGGGGTGACATCATCCCGTCCGAGTAGAATTTTCACCGTTTCCTCGTGCCCATAAAAAGAAGCACACCAGAGCGGTGTTCGGCCGTACATACCGTGTTGGTCAGGGTTGATGTCGTCCCGACCGAGTAGTATTTTCACCACCCCCCCGTGTCCATTCAAAGCCGCCCACACGAGAGGTGCACTACCTGTGCAGTCTGTTTGGTTGATATCACACCCGTCCACCTCTACCAAGCCAGCTACCATATCAACAATCCCAAAGAAGGATGCACAATGCAGACTACTGAATAGGGAAATCTTATGGAAGTTAATCTGGAAGGGGCGCGGTTTTTCTGCATCCAAGAGGATTTTCGTGGATATGTGGCTGCCGTAGGGTTCAAATACCTTCAGCGCAAGCTGTTTCGCATAATCTGATAGCTCTCGCTTTGCGTGCATTCCCCAGTATACAGAAGAATATTCCAGAAAGGGTGTGCCGCGGAGATCAGAAGAGGGATTGGCAGAAAGAGCGTGGATCTCGTGAGAATTTAGATAACTTAAGCAGGTCTCCGCCATTGTCGCGTGAGGTCTGTCAAAAAGGTGAGAATGAGCCCGGAGGTACTCTTGCAGAGTAAAATGAACCAACCGGACCGTGGAAACCTCCTTGTCTACGGAAACAAGTCCCTGACAACAGCACAGCAAAGTCCCTATTGAAGGGACATTGTCGCTATCGAGTTCTGCCGATCCGATTTCGACTCCGAGAGCGTGACACAGTTCGTCGACTTTCAAGGGCCGCACCGAGTGAGAGATCCACATTAGAGCGGCCATTCCGAGCCTCGATTTCGTCCCCCCTTGCCCTTTTATCCGACCCAACGTCTCACCGTACACACCTCCCAGCCCCTGGCCGTCTGTCATTTCCTTGAGCCTTTGTCGCCTGCGAGCGATTGTAGTTTCCTGCAGGATCGCATCAATATTTAACGAGACTAGTAGGAATCTAGACGTGTACCGGTCAGTGGACAAAGTTGATGTAGCTTGTGGAGTATCGTTGCTTCTACCCACATTTCTGAAATATCTTCAGGGATCTTTTTCATAATATCTGCCTTTAAGCAGGTGTCCATCGCATCCGATATTGTGTCTTCGTCCAGTCTGGAATGAAGAAAACGGATGATGTCATGTCTCCTTGTAGTAATGCACATTGCCGTTACTCTTCCAGAAAGACGCTTCCGGACCTCAGCCTGGACGTGCGGTCTCGCCGTTATGAAAATCCGAGTTCCTGGAGACCAAAGCAAAACTTGACCCAGTGAATCCAGAAGCTTGACTTGATATCCCGCAGCACATTCATCGAAAGCGTCGATGCATATGAACGTGGGCTTTGCTGAAGCGGTATTCTGTAGCATCCTCACAATATCGGCAAGCTGCGGTCCCCGCCCACCAATGGCGCCTTTTTGGTCCTCGTATGCTAGTGATATCTCCTCTGGGATCTCCCCTAGGCCTCTCACAATTTGTTTGAGGACCGCACTCAGCATGTTCGTGGGAGACTGCCCCTTTCTGGCGGCGAAGTCAAAATAGAAACATGCAACTGTGGCATTGCGTTCCCTAGCCTGATCACACAACCTGTCAATCACCAATGAACTAACATCGCGGCCCGTCAGTGCCTGGCCTTCTTCTCCGATTCACCGAGGTTCGCCCTTGTTACCTAATAAAAGTCTTCCCGACCCCGGGATCCCCATAGCAAAACAAAACCGCCTTATCGGATTCACTTCCGCCACTACTGGCGTACCAGCTTCTAAATTCCTCGGTTTGCAACACCCATTCCCCTACATTTCCGACCCGGCTCTCTTGAATATCCTTGTGTCGCAGCCTAGGCTCTAGTGTAGACAACCAGGTCAGGATTTGAGATTGGTCATCGGCAATAACACAATCGTTCCACACATTATTATAGGAGCCGGTAATATTGAAGGAGCCAGTATTGTCATGGAGGCGATATTGAGACATCCTCGCTGTCAGAAAACTGGTAGGGAACTGGGTGATTGAACATGCGGGTTGATGAGATCGCTGGGAGCAGAAGAAAAGTGGGGCCAGTTGTAGAGCCTCATGGATACCTCATGGCCGTCCAATCAGTCTCCCCCAAGGCCTCCTCAGCAGCACTCCAGCTGTATTTACCGCACCAACAGAGAGTGAGGTAACAACGGTCATCAATAACGGTCATTTTCGCAACCATTGACTTAGACATCACCATCTTGATCTCAATTAATTATCTATCACATCCCGCACTCAGAAACCGGCCTGGACTTCACGATATTCAAATTCCCGCTGGAATGAATGAGTATCCCGGTTGCTATGCACCTAAGCATCTGAAAGAACAGCCACCCGTTATAGGGGAGAGTTGTTCCCCCCGGTATCTACTAATTCTATAACATAGGCTAGAACTACGCCTTTATGGAAGCGGGGAGAAAACATTGAGCGAATGATAGGGAATTAACTATGACAAAAAAAACATCATTGCTTGGCATTAGGTGTTATGGTTGCGAGATATGATTTTTTAGCATTGCATCCACAACTGCGATTTACTGAGCGGTATAAGCGATATGGTATCGTAATGTGCCGTATTGTTTGAGCGATGGGATCCCGGACTGATGGTATAATAATCCTGTTAGTAGAGTGTTGTATTAGAAGCGCCGAAGAGAGTTAGTAACGGGAAGTGTGCATAGTATGGACGAGCAATGCAGTGCGGACGTGTGTAGGTAGACTGGTATGAACGGATGTATGAGGTTATGCATGTAGAATCCTTCACTACTTAGTCTGTTAGAGTTAACGGGAGCGGATGGTTGTCAGGGATGAAAACAGATAGTTGCCAGAATTAACAAGCAATGATAGAAAATACTTTTAGTGATTCTCTTGCTGTGAACAAAGGCTAAAAGGATGGACAGCTACGCAGCCGGCTGCCCGGCATGCTGTGGCGATTCTTGTTTCATTGTTCGGATAGCTTCCGGGAATGTGCGGAGGCTTTGGAGGTGCGCTCAGGTTTTAGACCAATGCATCCGCCGGAAGGAAAGCCAAAGAGCCGGAAAGGAGCGTGAAAGAGACGAATGCCCGTAGGCTATGGATGGCGAGAATTGTTGTCTCTCCTTTGTTAGCACGCGAGTACGGAAAAGGGAAAGGGTGGAATGCGGTGAAGAGAATGGATATATGTAGCGACCCAGGGAGGATGGGATGACTTCGTTGTGATTTATATATACTCTTGTCCCTACCGTTAGTCAGTTGTGGAGTGTGAGCGATAGATAGAAGAAGAGACCGAGAACTTCCCCACTCCAAAGTTGTGGCTGGGGATCGTGTTTTGTTGTGTGAACTCTTGGCGTTTCATTCGGCTGTAGTCGTCGATCCGCTTATCTGTTTAAACCCCTGGAGCCCGAATCTCGCAGGGAAGATAGTGGGATGTAAGCATGATCACCATTAAATCATGTCCATGAGTGAAGGTAATTACTACCATGCTTTAGTTAACAGGTAGCTCTCGGGCGGCTTTCACAAGCGTCAGAAATTACTTTCACGGCAGACATTTTGCTCTCGATGCTTGTATCGAAACAATCCTGTTTCCAATACTTCAAAGGGGGGGGGGAAGGAATTAGTGAAAGACGGATGGAGGATAAGTATGTCTCAAGAAGATCCGGAACTAGGAGAGAATAATAAGAACGAAGACGATGGAAATTTTCACTCAGAGCAGCCTGTATTGATGCGATAGAAATAGCCCTTAACTAACGCTAAAATTCTAGAATACAAACGGAAACTAGCAAACCCTAGCTCAAGGAAACAAAAAAGAAAAAGTGTGCAGAGGTCCAAACGAACATGCAGTAAATATATATATCCCCCCGTCGCAAATGATTACCTGAGACCAAAGAAAAAATATCTATATGTTTCCGTGTCAAGCTCGCCAAGGAACGAAAAGAAAGAGGAGAATTACACAAGGGAGTATTGAAAGCTGCAGCGGGAGACAGGGAGAGGGTGGAAGGACGGAAGAAGTAGCAGGGCAAACTTATTTAAGGATCTATTGTAGTTCTTGCTGAAATGGCAAATACGCAATCCGTACTCGAAAAAGGCAAGAGGGATGATGCTCAACTCGGAGTGCTTTAGGCCGCGCCGGGGGTTGCAGATTTTGGGCGCCGTAGTAGGGCTCTGATCCGCGCTAAGGCACGCTTAGCAGCCCGCCGGTGCGGGTTTCGGCGGTCGCTACGGGGTTCGTGGGGGTGGTCGGCATCTCCTCGGGGATGTATCGCCGCAGTCCCCGCACCTCCATCATCAGCACACAAGAGAAGTGTCTCACCATTGCTACCCGGTTTTTCAGGGATGGCGTCACCTCGTTCGAGTAGTATTTTCACTACTCCTTCGTGCCCATTCTGGCTGGCACACATGAGTGGTGTTTTGCCACTGTTATCTGATTCATCGGGATTGACGTGGTCCCGCCCAAGTAGAATTTTCACCACTTCCTCGTGCCCACTTGAAGCGGCACACCAGAGGGGTGTTGCGCCGTACTTATCTGGCTTGTTGAGGTTGACGCCGCCTAGTTCCAGTAGCATTTTCACTACCCCAGCTTGCCCGATCTCGGCAGCACACCAGAGCGGTGTTCGCCCATCTTTGTCTGGCTTGTCGGGGTTAACGTCGTTCCTTCGGAGCAGTATTTCCAATACTCCCTTGTGCCCATTCTTAGCAGCCCACCAGAGCGGTGTTTCACCAGACCCGCTTGCCCTGTTGGGGTCGATGTCGTCCTGTCCGAGTAGTATTTTCACCACCGCCTCGTGCCCATTCTTAGCAGCACAGCATAGCGGTGTCTCACCAGACCCATTTGCTGTGTTGGGGTTAATGTCGTCTTGTCCGAGTAGTATTTTCATCGCCCCTTCGTGTCCGTTCAAAGCGGCCCACACAAGAGGTGTGCTACCTATACAGTCTCTTTGGTTGATGTCACAACTTCCCGCCTCCACCAACAAAGTTACAATCTCAACAATCCCGAAAAAGGATGCACAGTGCAAATGACTAAACAGCACAAGCTCATCGAAAAAAAGGTCGAAGTGTTCCGGTTTCTCCTCGCGCAACAGGATTTCTGTGGAAATGTGGTTACCGTAGTCCTCAAATAACTTCAACACAAGCTGTTTCGCACAATCTGAAAGATCTCTTTTTGCGTGCACTCCCCAATATAGAGAAGAATATTCTAGAAATGGTGTGCGGCAGAGATCGCGGGAGGGACCATCCGAAAGAGCCTTGACCTGGTGGGAATTCAAATAACTTAAGCAGGTCTCTGCCATTGTCGAGTGAGCCCCGTTAAAAAGCTGAGGACGACCCCGGAGGTGCTCGCGAAGGGTGCGGTGAATTAACCGGGCGGTGGAAGTCTCCTTGTCTACAGAAACATATCCTTGGCAACAGGTTATCAATGTCCTTATGGAGGGAACATTGTCGCTATCGAGATCCGTCGATCCGATTTCGACTCCGAGGGCGTGACACAGTTCGTCGACCTTCAAAGGCCGCTCGGAGTGAGAGATCCACATTAAGGCGGCCATCCCGAGCCTTGATTTCTCCCCATCCTGTCCCTTTATCCGACTTAACGCCTGGCTATAGGCACCCTCCAACCCTGAGCCGTCGGTTATTGCGTTGAGCTTTTGCCGCCGGCGATAGAGTGTGGTTTCCTCTAGGATCGTATCGACCTTTAACGAGACTAGCAGGAATCTAGATATGTGTCTGTTAGCAGACAACTCGAGGCAGCCTCTCCTATGTTGCTTCAACCCACATTTCTGAAATCTCCTCTGGAATTTTCTTCAAGATATCTGCTTCCAGGTCACTGTCCATCGCGTCTGGCCTTACGTCTTCACCTAGCTTACAATGGAGATAACTGATGATATCAGGTTTCCGTGGAGTGATGCGTATAGTCATTGCTCTTCCAGAGAGACCCCTCTCGACATCGGCTTGCATCTGCGGTCTCCCTGTCAAGAATACCCGAGTCGCCGGAGACTTTTGTAGAACCTGATTGAGGGAATTAAGAAGATCGGTTCGATATTTCTCCACACATTCATCTAGACCGTCGATGCATATGAATGTGGGCTTTTTCGAAACGGCGGTCTGTAGCATCCTCAGAATATCGTCAAGCTGTAGTCTCCGTCCCCCAATGGGCCTTTTGTAGTCCCTATATTCTTGCTCTATTTCCCCGGGTATCTCTGCCAGCCCCCCCACAAGCTGTCTGAGCACGGTACCCAGCATGTTCGCAGGGGACTGGTCTTTTCTGGCGGTGAAGTCGCAATAAAAACATGCAACAGCAGCATTGTGTTCCACCGCTCGACCACACAACCTATCTATCACCAATGAGCTGCCATGGCAGCTTGTCAGTGCTTGGCCTTCTTCTATCCGCCTCGACCCGTTCTTGTTACCTGATGAAAGTTTTGCCAACCCCCGGATCTCCATAGCAAAACAAAACTCCCGTATCGGATTCACTTTTCCCACTGCCGGCGCACCAACTTTTAAATTCCTCGGTGTGTAACACCCATTCCCCTACATTTTCCACTCGTCTCTCCCGAATGCCCCCGTGCCGCAGCCTAGGCTCCTGTGGGGATAACCAGGCTAGGATATCGGATCGGTCATGGTCGGTGGTACGGTTCCACGTGCCACAGTCGACCCTATTAAAGCTGTTGGTAACATTAAAGGAGCCCTCATGTCTCAAGAACCTGGTATCCAAGTTGTCATGAAAGCGACTTTGAAACATCCTCGCTGCCCAGAAAGTGATAGACAATACGTGATGGTTTGATGGAATCGGTTGGAGCTAAAGAAAAGCGGGGTCGTTGTGGAACCCTATGTTACCTCGCCGAGATTTTGTCAGCAACACTGGTCGTGTTTACCTCACCAGGAGCAAGGAATTCCACATCTATTTACATTAAATGCGAACTTACTCTGCGGGGAGGCACGTACCCTTCACTGGGATGAAAGATCATAGAACACCTAGGTTGGAACCTCCTAGCTTAGCATTAATATATATATACAAGCACATCAAGCCTTGTCTTGGTGACAATATTTGTGGCCCCCGGGGAATTTACACGAAAGATGACTCGTTTCGAACACTTCTAACTCATCCAAGAGCAATGCAGAATTAATGAAATTAAGCTATAGTGTAGGAAATTGTCTAAACCCCCTAGGCAGAAATTATGAGAATTTTCTCACTCCCCATATGAGGACCAAGGGCTTAAGGCGATATTAGGTATTATTATACTCCAAAGTGTCTCCTAGAATCGCCAAGGGATCAAGTCCTAAGACAAAGGGTGCGACAACAATTGAAGCCGATGCCACAGTCAAAATAAAATGCCCTATTACTAGATCCCGCACACCTACAGGCAAGGAGGGACACAAATATACAACTATAAGCATTAATAGTCATTATAGTTGTAGTTACAATTTTAATCGCCATTGTTGTTATCATGATGGCCGCATTTTACAGGAGATTTCGGTTGAGCCAGTTGGCTCAGGACTTAATCTCTCTGCGAGTATGGGAAATTCGTGCAAGATCAGAGCACCGTGAGCCTTGAAATCCCCCCCTATCACGAAACATACGCGATTGCACCACCTTCACCACAACGCCATGCCAGTGTACCAGCTTCTAAATTCCTCGGTTTGTGAGTCCCATTCCCCCGCGTTTCCGACTCTACAATCCCGAACATCCCGATACCGTAACTTTTGATTCGGTGAGGATAGCTAAGCTAGGATATTAGGTCGATCATCGGCGACGGTGAAGTTATTGACAGTGGTGTTCAAGGAGTTGGTGTTATTGCTGAGTGGTTGTGACGTTGGGTATGATAGATAATGAGTGATAAAGGCAGTCAGCTGCCGGTCTTACAATTCCCCGAGGCTGAAGGAAAACTGGGTTTTTGGAGGTGCCTCATGGATTTCTCAGGACTGCCCAATCAATGTCACTCAAATTTTGTCACAAACACTCTGGCTATGCGTACCGCCTCACTAGCAAGAAATCTTACCCCTTCCAATGCCACCGCTATTCTGTGGCGCGCTTCAAACCCTTCACTGTAGTGAACGAACGCCCTAGAGCGCCAAGGATGGAATCCATTCGCTTGGTATGATATGTAAATATACGGGTGCATCAAGCCTTGTAAATGAACAGGTTGAAAGCGCACCACTCATTCTGAAGCACAGCAACATACTATGGTAGTCTCAAGGTTGTAGCTAGGCGCCACAACCTTGGCGCGGGTGTTCCTTCAAACTATCGATGGGGGCCAGGAAAGCCCTCTCGTAACTTACAAGTGTACCATATCCTGCGAAGCTAGATATTGTGGCTTAACAAAATTAACCGTATGATACATCAACTTACAGAAAAAACTCCGGCCATGACGACACCACTCCCCCACCACCCCCACTATCATGAAAATCAAAAAAAAGGCATAAAATGTAAATAAATATTAGAATATAGATATACATAGTAGGAATTAATATTTGATCCAAAGGAATATCTTTAGGTGGTATTGAAAATGCGAGGTGGTGAGGAGAGTTGCTTTGCCATTGATCTTTTGTGTACGGTTAATTTTGTCAACGGACGGTGGAGTCATTTGGCAACTATTTTTTTAGTCGGGAATTCGTAAATTTCGAGTCGCCACCCCATAGCAATTGTGTCGAAACTAGAAATTTCAACTCAGAATTTGAATTTTCCGGGTAAAAAAATAGTTGCCAAATGACTCTAATACTATGCTCTCTGAAATTCATCAGGGCAGCCAAGTACGGTACTAGTACTGTACAGTACAGTACCTGTGCAGGGCAGCCCAGTTCGGCGTCGCCGTGTATCGCTATAGCCATAACGCTCCTCTGATTACAAGGGCCCGTTTATCTATACGGCCATCTAACAGCCTCAGATGATCCCGACGGTTAAGGGGGCTTGACACTGGAGGGGGCGCGGCAAAGTAAACGACCCCTACCTAGAGGAGGCAACAAAACCCTCTGACGGTCTAGCTACACGAATGTAGGACCGTGGAAAATATGATAGGTCAAACACTTTCTCACCGTTTATCAGATGCTGGCTGAGGCGCCACCATCTAACCTAGTTGAATCCCCTATTATAAATTTAATTTTTAGAAATAGACAGTTAGATAAACTGGCTTTAAGCTATATACTAGACAATATATTAGCTAAACATGCAACTATTATATTTTCTTTACAACACCTTCAACTGGATAACTTTCTTTGACGGTTGGCACTGTCTCTAGTTGCTAGACGGCAGTCTATAGGTAAATGGGCCCTAATATACATAACTTCTTAACGGAGGCGCAAATTCGTCAAAACTAAGTGCCCTTTGATGGCTCACCTAGGGGATAATTCAAAAAGTTGCTGAATCTCTCAAACGGTCTTCTATCTCTAAGTTGATAGACTGACCGAGGTAGCGGGATAAATCTCCCGCGACCGAAACTCTGTGACAATGTCATGAACTATTGAATATAGACCCTTGTCCGGTGCTCGCCATATACAGTACTGGGGTAGGGACGAAAAAATCGGAAAACTTATGGTGGCAAAACAGGGAAGAGGGGGATGATCGATGTGGCGGCGGGTGAAAAGCGATCAGGTCACGAAGCATCTTAAACCCAGGTTGTTGCATAGAGTGACAGGATCACCGCCTGGTGTCTCTTCTGAGCTGGTCTGGGCTGGCTGCGCAGAAAATGGTCAGGTTTAGACTACGGAATAGCAAGGTACTTGTACCATTATTTGTTCCCTAAATCATCATCCGGCTTTCTGATGTCGGCCAAGCCCGATTTCTTTCCAAACTGCTTTCCTCGTTGCTTCACCCCCCAGATAATCTTGCTGGATACTTTTTTCCGATTTTTTCGTCCATACCCTAGTACTTCACTGTTATTAATACCAAGAAACCAGTAACACAACCACCACCATCCGTTTTGCATCCCACCCGATAACTTACCTGTTTGCCTTCTGTTAGCCCCATATAACGGCAGACTAATAGCTAATAACGTACCTGACGGCATACCGGAAATACGGCACAACGAAAAATTTGGTGAGCAACACACAGCTTCACAACAAAATGGAAGTAAAAAATAAATTGTTTAAGTGGATTAACTATCAAATGGTTAAAAAGCGTTACTACCAAGAGAGGTATCAAACTCCAAATCAGAATGAATATTTTCCGCCTGCTTTGTTGATTATGTTCCTTCTTGTTGAAGTTTTTTGATCTTCCCACACGGTTGCTCCTCCAAGACGCTTCCTACACTCACCAAATTTTTCGTTGTGCCGTATCCCTGGGTATGCCGTCAGGTATTATACATTATTCGCAGGGACAGATGTGGGCTCCGCTGCCTAGTCAAACTTCTGAGACCTTGGCCTTCCGCCTTTAGCCCCAAGCGCATCAAGTGACCTACGAGTAGTTTGATCTCTGCGCTGCTTCTCTCGCTACAAATACAATACATTTATCATAATATTATCATAATATAACCCATCTTTCGAATATTCCCGAGGGGGAAATCCGTCAAACCAAATACTTTTCGGCCAACCTAAGCGGTAAGCGCATGAGTTGTTGAATAATGGGGCGGGGTTTTTCTGGCTATTTTTCACGAAAGGCTAGGAATGGAACTCGGAGGAGAGGGAAAGCGGGTGTTTGCACCGCCGAGGGCCTGGGGCACGGCGCTAGTGGTCAGCGCCCAGAATTAAGGGTCTAGGAGATGGGCGGAAGGGCTGCGAAAGTGGGCCTCATTGTGGAATTCCGCGCGCTACGAAGATGGACTGCATTCACCAAGGAATAAGCTGGCGGTGTCTGGCGCTAGTATGATAGTAGAATAGGTTGGTGGGGAGGTAGCGGGGTAGCAGGGCAAGGAAACGGGTGCTACTTGCGCGATTCAAAAGTCTCAGGAGAATCTTGGCGCCAATTGGGCAGGCGAATGTTTGAGATGGCGCCAAGATTTCCCGAGACTTTTGAATCGGGCAGGTACTCGGGTGTCAGGGTTAGTCCGCGAACACCAGGATTTATTCTGAGCATGAGCTAAAGTGGCAAATATCCAATAGAAACCTTGAATAGATAGTTCAACCAATAGTAAAGCAGAAAGCGTTCGAGGAATTCTTCTGGTTTTCAACACACACCCCTTAGTGCGTGCGCTATTCCTAATATCGTCGTTAGCTTTGTCAGCCCTGTGTTCGCGGACTACCGTAGCCCTGGTATCCGAGTACGGTGGAGGGGTCCGGCTTGGGCTGAATAAAAAACGCGGAGGTTAGTGTTGCGCTGCGGAAAGCCTTTCAGGTGCTAGAGGTGGGAAGTCTGAGAGCAGCTTCAATTGTGGTGTCTTCCGAACTCCCGGCAGGAGAGGAAGGATGGAAGTACCGTAGTGTTATTTTTGCTATCAGTGTTTCTAGCTGGAAAGGTTATTAGTGTTGCTGGGGTTGTTGGCGCTGTGTTTATTTCTTCCATCATAATAATATTATGATGCTTTTTTTTTTTGCAAGAAGTGGCCGAAAAAAACGAGTGGCGAGTTCGTGGCGCTCACGGGTTTCTTACCATATATTTTCCTAACCCCGATTTTTGGTTCACTTCTTCCCTATAACAAGTATCATGGGAGTATCTAGGAGTTATGATATGCCTGAGCACATGAATGTTTATTCCGCCTCCACTACTCGAGTACTGCCGCTGCGTTCCCCGTGGCCCAGTGCTCATTGGTTCGCGAGCTCAACAGGTTACTCCGCAAATGTTTCTTGTTTCTCCAGAACTTAGCTCTGCGACCAACACATTATGAATGTTTTTACCAAAAGGTATGCTCGTGTCTTAATTTTCCCACCGGACGGCGTATCTTTTGAGCAATAGCGCATGATCTTCGAGTACGGTAATCAATAGAATTGGGGGCATATATTAAAACGGGTTTTGGGGGGCGCTACGGTTATCAGTTTCTCAAATTTCTACTGCCTTGGAATGTATCAAGCGAAAGACATGGAGTGATGGTGTGTTCAAGTTCGCCAGCTGAAGGAATCAGCTCCTAAGTTAGTTTTTGAGACGAACAGCCCTCAGGCATTTGTGTAACGATGCCTGTGGTTGGGGTGCTGTCGAGAAGGTGCAAGGCTTTACCATCAGCCCCGCTTTTCCTCAATTTCAAGCAACTTCCTTAATTGACCAAAGCAAACCAACACTTTGCCCTCAACACCTTTCACAACAGTGGAGATCGAAAAATGTCGCAAGCTTTCAGCAATAACCAAAACTCTTTCAACACCACAAGCACATTCAACAGCAGCGCCACAAATACTTTTAACTACCTCTCCCCCGATGATGAGTCTAAAATATTGGCCTGGCTGTCTCCGCTAGAGCCAGGGGTACGGCATCGAGACATCGGAGCCCAGCGGCTGGACAGTATAGGATCCTGGGTACTGGAAACCCAGGAATTCAGACGCTGGCATGGTGGTAGTCAGGAGGATGGATCCAATCATCCCACCTTATTTTGCCACGGAAATCCAGGGGCGGGAAAGAGCTACATCATGTAAGAAGAGAACCTAACACTACCGGAAGTCAAATAATGGCATTGCTGACAGACTGGGTGACAGCTCACTAGTGATAGACAAGTTGTGCGACGAGGCGGTGGAGGAAGATACTGCCGTTGCCTGCTTTTACTTCGACTTTGCCGCCCGGACTGAGCAGTCACCAGTAAATATGCTCGGTTCCCTATTGCGACAGCTTGTGAGTGGAATGGAGGGAATTCCTGAAGCGGTAGTCCAGTCATTCCGAAACCAGAAAAAGGTTATTGGGGGTAGGGGACTACAAGTGTCAGGAATTTTGAAGATGTTCCAGACCATCGCAGGCACCAAGCGAACATTTATATGTGTTGACGCACTTGACGAATGTGTGCCGGAGAATCGAATGGTAATCCTCGAATCACTAGGACAGATCGCGCGGGAGTCCCTCGGTACTCGCATATTGGTGACTGGAAGATCACATGTCCGGAGTGAGGTGAAAAGGAAATTGGGTGGAGCGGCAGTTTTTCTATTGATAGAGCCTACGGGTGATGGTGTCATTGGGTATCTACGTGAGAAGCTCAGGAACGACACTACTCCGGAGATTATGAGCAGCGCATTGGAAGAAAGTATTATGGAAAGCATTTCCCAAATTGGCTCGGAAACGTATGTAGAAACAATGCAAGGGCGAAGCTAGGCAAAGCTACCTCAGACCAATAGCTAACATACCCAAATCTAGATTCCTACTGGCTTCTCTTCACATTGAAGCAATCCTCCGAGAACCTAGTATCGCGCACCGAGAGAAAAGGCTCAAGGCAGTGAAAGATGGGGCAGGGCTAGGGGGAGCATATGGCACGACCCTGGAGCGGATAAAGGCACAGGGTGGGGCAAAGACAAAACTTGCGATGGCCGCCCTCATGTGGATCTGTTATGCGGAACGGCCATTACAAGCGGATGAACTATGTCATGCACTGGCAGTGGAAATAGGATCGATTATCTTCGACAGCGAAAGGGCTCCTTCGATAGGTGTATTGCTAGGTTGTTGTCAAGGACTGATCACAGTTGACAAGGAATCTTCGACCGTCCGGTTAATCCACTTTACGGTCCAGGAGTATCTCTGCGCTCATCCGGACCTCTTTAGCCATCCTCATACAGTAATTGCAAAAGCCTGCTTGACCTATCTGAATTCGCGACAGGTCAAGGACGTCCCATCCTACCCTCTTCCAAGCCACCAATCCATGCCATTCCTCAAATATTCTTCGAGATATTGGGGGGACCATGCGAATAAGGGGTTCTCGGTCCACGTTGGGGCCCTTGCTCTGAAGCTCTTGAATTTGTACGGAGACCACCCATCCGCCGTGTCGCTTTTGGAACAAGTGCTGCCTGGTGAATCTCCACCAGATGCCAGTTCCCCCCACCGATTCTCTGGATTACATTGTGCATCTTTCTTTGGGATTGATGAACTTGTGGCCACATTGATCAATACCAAAGGTTACGATATTAATCAAGGAGATTACGCCGGAAAAACACCACTTTCATGGGCGGCGAGGAATGGGCATGATGGTGCGGTCAAGCTACTGCTGGCACGGGAAGATGTCGACCCTGAGAGGCCAGATAGTGAAGACAGTACACCACTATTATGGGCTGCTCATAACGGACATGAAGGGGTTCTCAAGCTACTACTTGGTCGGGAAGATGTCGATCCCAATATGCCAGACGACCGAGGCGGTACACCACTCTTTTGGGCAGTTTGTAACGGACATGAAGGGGTTGTCAAGCTACTGCTTGGTCGTGAAGATGTCGATTCCAATATGCCAGACGACGAAGGCGATACACCACTCTTTTGGGCAGCTAATAACGGACATGAAAGGGTTGTCAAGCTACTGCTTGGTCGGGAAGATGTCGATCCCAATAGGCCAGGCTACAAAGGCGGTACACCACTCTTTTGGGCAGTTAAAAATGGACATGAAGGGGTTGTTAAGCTACTACTTGGTCGGGAAGATGTCGATCCCAATAGGCCAGATATCCAAGGCGGTACACCACTCTATTGGGTAGCTAATAACGGAAATGAAGGGGTTGTCAAGCTACTACTTGACCGAAAGGATGTTGACCCTAATCGCCCAGAAAACAATAATCGAACACCACTCTGGGCTGCTGCTAGAGAGGGCCATGATAGAGTTGTCAGGCTACTACTAAGTCGAGAAGACGTTGACCCGAATAGGCCAGATAACGGAGGTGGTACGCCACTACTTCGAGCAGCTATTAGCGGACATGAAGGGGTTGTCAAGCTACTGCTTGGTCGTGAAGATGTCGATTCCAATATGCCAGACGACGAAGGCGATACACCACTCTCTTGCGCAGCTAATAACGGACATGAAGGGGTCATCAGGCTACTACTAGGTCGGGAAGATGTCGAACCTAATAGGCCAGGCTACGAAGGCGGTACGCCACTCTCTTGGGCAGCTAATAACGGACATGAAGGGGTTGTCAGGCTTCTACTTGACCGAAAGGATGTTGACCCTAATCGCCCAGAAAACAATAATCGAACACCACTCCGAGATGCAGCTACAGAGGGACATGAGGGAGTGGTCAGGCTACTTCTAGGTCGAGAAGACGTCGATCCCAATTTGCCAGATGACGAAGGCGGTACACCACTCTATTGGGCAGCTAATAATGGACATGAGGGGGTTGTCATGCTACTGCTCGGCCGGAAGGATGTCGACCCTAATCGCCTAGGTAAGGATTATCAAACACCGCTCCGGGCCGCTGCTATAGAGGGACATGAAGGAGTGGTCAAGCTACTGCTAGGGCGGGAAGACATTGACCCTAACCAGCCAGGTTTGGATGGTTGAAGGCCACTCGAGTGTGCTGCTGGAAGTCGGCATGAATGGGTTCTCAAGCTCCTTCTAGACCGGAATAATGTCGATCCCAATCGCCCGATGCGGGTGGTTTGACCCCACTCGGATGTGCTACTTTCTGGGGATACAAAGGTACGGCCAAGCTACTGCTTGAACGAGACTATGTTGACCCCAATTGCCCCGCTAAGTATCATCCAGCACCACCACTCGAGTGGGCCGCGAGCAAGGGATTTGAAGGAGTGGTCGATCTATTACTAGGACGACAAGAGGTCAACCCTAATGGTCCGTGTGAAGATGCTCGAACACCACTTGTGTGTGCTGCTATGAATGGCCATAAAGAAGTGGTCATACTTTTTCAAGCCCGGATATCGCTGGAACCCGCAGCTGCCCAGCCACCCTACCAGCTATGAAAGAATCAACAAGTTAAACCCGGACCACCCAATTGATTACGCTCAACACAGACGGGATCCCTGCCTTTCCAGCCCTTTTTTTGCTCAACCCCCCTGCGCCTCCTGTGTGCTGTTGCCGCCATCGCAATTCTCCAGTTTTCCCTTTGTGTCCTCACCCCCAGTCCAAAAACGCGACCTTAGAGTTTTCTCTATCTCTCATTGGTGGAAATCCAAAGTTTATGTAAGTTATACCCCTCCGAAACTACTTAATAAGTTATATGTTAATCTCTATAAGTGAAAGCACACAAGTCTCTATTCACTATTTTGGGCATGCAGTAATCGGAGGACTGTTTCATCTCTCATCTTGCGCTATCATCATAATCAGCATCCCCTCCCGGAATCGCTTCCGCGTTAAAAAAACATCCTTTTTTCTCTTTTTCCTTCTGCGTTGATATTTATTTCCTCCATATTTCCCCCTGATAGCGATAGGACAGATAGATAAACTGCACGTGCATTTTCCTTTCCGCTACCAGAGGTTTTAGAATAGGCGTTCCTGAGGGCTAGCACAAAAGAGAGAATAAGTTCTCTACCTTCTCAATAAACCCGCTGTCAGTCGGAACTATGAAACCGACGACTTGAAGAATTGTAATTATGCACTAGCCTCCTAAATACGCCACCGCAAACATGCAAGAAATTTTGGTTGCATTAAAAGCCGCAGCAACCGATATTTATTCGGTATGGAGGTGATCTATAAAGCGCAGGGAGGGGAAATATTTTCCCGGAAAGAAGGAAAGCTCGCAGATAGAAGTAATCAACCGGTTTTGGATACAAACCCTTGGCAGTTGCTGGCAGTGTTCGCAAGCGGCCAGTCCCGCCTGGGCGTTTTTGGTGGCAAGCCGGGCTGGACTGTACAAGTCCCTGGCATGAATGGACCGAACACCGCCGGGGTCATGGGGGCTGAGGGTCCTTTGCCAAGGAGCCCCCTGGTGTTCGGTCCATTCATGCCAGGGACGTGTAGCTCACAGTCCGGCTCTGAGGGACTGTCTGACCGGGACTGGCCGGACTGCAGATACTACTATACCTCTAGCCTTTCGAGTGATAATGTGTGATTATGAAACGAAACGCCATGATTAAGGCCAGTTGGAAACCATGACATGCTGCTCGGCATGCTCTCACTATAGTTGCTCTGGTGTTCGGATATATTCCGGGAACGCACTTTGGCTTCTGGTATGTGTTTGGGTTCCGGGTGGGCATTTCGAATGCGGGAATGCGAGAGGGTATTGGAACCGCGCAGCCGCCGGGAAAGCGGTGAGAAAAGCAGGAACGCTGTGAGGGCAGCGTGAAAGGGCCAGAAGCCTGGGGGATATGGGCAACAGGGTTTGTTTCCTTCCACTGGGAACCCGGGAGTGAGTAAGGGGAAAGGGAGACCTAGCCGGAATAGAATAGAATGAGTATCGCGGTGCTCAGAGTTGAAAAGGAAGTCTTTGTGGTCGATATATAGTCTTCTTTTGCCGTTAGCTAGCCGTCATTGAGAGAGTATTCCCTGAATGAAGTGAACTTCGTAGCTCCTGAGTGTGCGACCTTGTTTCGTGTGAGAGTTCTTGTCGTTTCGTAGTAGTCATTTCGCTTCGTTTTTGACCATTGATCCAGGTTTAAAAGGTGCTGTTGAACACGATGCTTCCTCCAAACGACACTGGTAGTAACAAAGTGAGTGATAAGAGAAAACCGTAAAGTGCTTCGTGTGCCCCAAGCCTGAATAGCAGGCCAATATCTTCAGGTAGTGTTCCGAATCGTCGAGTCCGTCTGTCTTGGGGATAGGACCGGATAGACCACCGGTGGTAGTCGGTCTTTTTTCGATTCCATGGATGGACTAGGGTAGGTGGAGGTAGGGCCGGACGCCTTACAGTGCCTGGTAGGGCCCTGGGGTTTTCTGTTATGATACATCTCTTTGGCTGGCATGCCTAGAAACTTCAAGTTCATGATTGGATGCCGCTCATAGTTTATGATCAGGAAAGTCATGTGCCATATGCGTAAACTAATAAGCAAGGAAGAATACATCTTCAAGAAACAAAAAAGCCAAAAGTGTTTGCCAAATTAGAACTCAGAAACCACCGGCATGCATCTGAAAGGTAATTATATCCTTGCTGGAGAGGGCACTAGCACTATCGCGGCTGGAAAGTTTCTCATATGGGCTGCAGATATCCGGACCCGGGAGGGTCAATTGAGTTTCCCGGTAACACTTCTGGAAAACCCCAGGCATCGAGCTTTGAACCAACTGGGTTGCTTTAGTTATTTGGCTTTGTTGCAACATCACGTGACTATGCTTAACGCAACAGACTTATAGAACTATTTTAAAGGGAAAATAAGGCTCGTAGCGGAATGATTGGTTCAGTCTTATCTAAATCCTTGGAGCACTTGATGATCTATTTAACCTTCTTTTTCTCGCAGGCACATCGCTCATTATTTGTAGGTTACTCAGTATCACCATATATCACTCGACTTTGTCTCCAGCCCCTGGCCGTCCCCCTCATGTTTCTCAACATATGCCCGTCCGTCATTCCTAATACATGCCGTCTGTGCCCCCCCCCCAGCAGCCTTATCCACACCCTACGATCTTCTGATACCCCTTATAGTCCCCCACGCATTCCCCACCGTCCTGCTATTTTTTCCCCAATAGTAGTCCTCATAAGCAGCCATTTACCCGTTTGTCTTACTATATTAATACAAGTGGCAACCGGCCTCCGGCCGGGTGTCAGTTTTGAAAATGATTATTGTAGCTAAGAGAAGTGCTAGCATTAGAGGTGCAATATATATATTTTTCCAGAAAGTGTACACAAACTTGAAAGTGAAAAGTATATCAAATTTGGTGCTCAGTATGTGCCATCCAGGGCCCTGAAAACATGTGCAACCAGCTGTGTTCCCCACTCAGCCCTGCTGAAAAACCTAGAGTAGGGTATATATATTTTTGGTTCCTTGCCCCTGTCCCCTGCTCGGTCCATTCACTTGATGGCTTCCAGAAAAATAGGTGGAGAGAAACTGAACCCTGTTGAGAAAATAAGTGGGGTTTCAGCTGGGAAGGAGGAGGAGATAATCCAAAAATAATCGCCTCTGGCTAATTAAAATAGTAGGAAGTGAGTAAAAATCTGCCCAACCCTTCCAGTCCCATCCTTTAATAAACTCAAGTCAAACTATAGACAACCTCATTTACTAACCTTCATACCATAATAGAAATCCTGCTCTGATTTCCCCTCTTTCTTATCAAATTCCTTCTTTCAAATATTCATTTCTTTCTTGTCAGTGTAATTCAATATACCTGGTTTGTATATTTGGAAGCCTGCTAGAGGACACTATCTTAAGACCTAGCTGCCTTTTACATATATCTAAGTCAATGCTATGTGAATTTGCCCAGTGTTCCCAATGGGTTGGGCCTTCCAATAAGCCATATAGGTTTTTTCCTGGCTCCCTGATAGGCCAGCCTGAACGATAGGGCCTAGGTTGGTTTAGATGACAGCTATCAGCATACTTCGAATCAGTGGCCACTCCATATCAACAGCCAAATTTCCCACAAATGTTTTCCAGTTACCCAATATTATTTAAAATAAAGGATTCATGTCACTTTACAATTAGCGAAATAATAATAAAAGAGACTAGAGATTGTTAATTAATTCCTTGAATTAATTGTAGAAAAAGTGCTACTGTTGTGGCAGATCAATTATGTACAGTAAGATGGTGACTATTTAGGTATCCAGATACATCAGCAAAAACGGATCTTGTGTCTGATCCGGCGGCGTTGCCTCCTGACGCAAGCGCCGGATATTCGGCGTCCCATGCGTTCTGTGCGTCCTGACTTGCGTCGCAACGTTCCTTAGGTCCTGACGCAACATCGAGTTCTCCCGACGTCCAGATGTAACGGGGTCTTAGCACTGGACGTTAGTCCAAGGCACACAACGACAGGAAGGTCCTAAACGATAACACTCGTTTAGCGTGAGGGTTCGGAGATGACGATCTCAGGTCAAGGCTGATCGTGTAACGATAGATCAGGGTCAGGGATCGTGGGTTCTTGGCGTGAAACTTGGATATCAGAATAGAAGACGTTATATTCTGAAGTAAAAGAGTCGTGAAAGAAATACCAGGTAGCGTAAGAAATCAAGGAAATAGGGGGCTTTTTTTTTTTTAATCAAGTATTCGTTGTTAAGGTACAAGAAACTACATGGAGCGCTAGCTATGGCAGAAACAAAACCATGAAACAATCCAACGGCCCGCTTCACCTCGTCATGGGACAAACAAATACCCCCCGCCCGTAGG
>Ga0307513_10001022_pt1 | contig 40548 bp, 28 predicted proteins | sample 15_EM_MG_FD_202174 | JGI IMG/M metagenome (GOLD analysis project Ga0307513, IMG submission 202174) | Populus trichocarpa ectomycorrhiza microbial communities from riparian zone in the Pacific Northwest, United States - 15_EM | ecosystem: Host-associated > Plants > Roots > Unclassified | place...
TTTGCAGAAGGTGCAAAAAGATAAAGAGAATAACTTACTATGGCTGGTGGAGACTGGTCACTGGAGAGCCGGTTGTTGCCTGTTGGTGGTGGACCGATGGTTGATTGCTGGAACTTGGACGGCTGAGGGATTTAGTGACTTAGGGATTTTGATTTTTTCCGGTTCTGTATTGTTAACATGTGTGAAAGACTGAAAAATGATGAAGAAAGATGAAGAATTGAAGATTGTGGTTTTGTTCTGCGCGTGGGTCACACGGTGTGACTCATAGTGTACCGTGTATTGACTCAATAGGCCAATACTTGCTTGGCACGTGGAGCTGGGGGAACAGTGGCGCAACATTTTCTGTTTTGGCACAGACGCGTAAAATCGTGGGTAAAATCGCGTTTTTGCGCGATTTTACCCGATTTTAACGATTTTACTCGATTTTGACCCGATTTTACCTATTTCCGAGTTTTGTGAACGATTTAGCACGTTTAGCCTATATTGACTCGTAAAATCGTACGATTTTACGAGTTGAATCGCGATTTTAACAACCTTGGCTGCAACCATAGTTTTGAAACCCGACCCGGTCTAATGATCGGTCACAGGTTAGATGGGTTGACCCGGGTTAACCCGGGTCAACCCAAAAAAAAATTAACTTGACAGAGAAAGATATTTCTGAGGGCCGAACCCCCTTAGTTACCGAATGAGCTCATCATCGTACTAGATACACATCAAAATACCATGTTTAACTTGAAAGGATAGACTACAGAACACAACTTAAAGAAGACTTATAGTAGCATCTGAAGCTAAAAATTTATTCCCTGGTTGTTATAAACACCAAAAGGAGATGTCCAAACATCTTATCTAGATTGATTTATTTACTAAATAGATTTACAAGTACATGTACGAACATAACATTTGTACGTATATGTGTATATAACCATTTGCAATTGTTATTGTGGACAAATCGCAGAAAAACAGAGTGCAATTTTTGTGGCTACCTTAGCGGCATTGTGTAAATATTCATAATCATCACCCTAACAGCTCCAAGCCTTTTCAGTATAACAAGAAACTGTGGAGGCTAGACATATGAAGGCAAGAAAACTTTCCTTGTGTTATATTGCAAGAATGGATGCCTATAATTCAACTATTTATGTGCAAATATTTGCACGTAGAGAAAGGGTCGGGGAAGTTGCATATGCTAATCCAGTAGTGCCTCTATTGAAACACAAGATGATCCAAATGTGCTATGATGCCATCAATCTTATATCGGCTAGAAAACAAAAGTTTACCATAACAAGCTACCTTTTGAGGGATTCATCAAAACATAACACATGTACAAAGAATCGTGTAAATTTATTATATCTCAAATAATTTTCTAATCCAACCAGTCAAATCGAAATTAAGGAAATCAGAGGCAGAAACTCACCATGCAATGAAGAAGATCTTGCTCTTTGGACAATTCTCTGAAGTCACGAAATCGAAGTCATAAACAGCATATCGACAATCATTGTCAGGCAAATATGCAGCGAAATCTTCATAGCTCTCAGATGGCTCCCTCGTCTTCTCAACCACAACTTCCATCTTCTTCTCTTTAATTTTGAAGATCACATATCGCTGTACCTTCTTCCTCTGAAGTTCTATAAATGTATTTTTGCTGTGATCAGCAACCCCTATGCCGGATGATGCATTGACTTGGAAATTTACAGTGAATTAATCACATCAATAACTTGCTGTCAAATTAAAACACAATTTCTAGGTATAAAAAAAACCGTTCTTTTAAGATTAATCACAAATGGGTTCAAACAACAACGAATTTCCTTTTCTTTACCCAAAAAAATCAAATCTTTCACTAACAAAATAGAGAAAAGGAGACAAATTTTGCCAGACAACATCGTTGGTTAACAAGAGAAGCAAAACCATGCATGCATCAACACAGACAATCAAAACAATCTCATTTTAACAAAAGAAAACAAGCCCTTGTAGAAATAAACAGAGATGGAGATGGGGCTTACCCGACTTGCATCTTTGAAATTCATGACAACTTATAAAGGGTTGAGAGAATTTTAGCTGAGTTATAAGGTAAATGAAGGGTGGCAACAAACAGCACAGCCGCTTGAATCTATAAAGAAAAAAAAAAGAAAGTGGTCGGGTCTCATCCAGGTTTACCCGGGTCGACCCGTCGGACTAGTCCGGGTTTCAAAACACTGGCTGCAACATTAATGGTTTGCATGTTGGTAGCAGTTCCATTAATGTTATTAGTTGATAACATTAATTTGGTAGCAGTTGCATTTTCTTAATTTGGATACGAGTGATTCCTGAGAAGTTATTAGTTGATATTGGAGGTGAAGATTATCACCTACAATCTGCCATTCAACATTAATGTTGTGTTTGATGGAAATTTTGGAGAATTATATACTTACAGACTAGGATTTTTGTGGAAGATGCTGAAAAAGCAATTTAGTTAAAAAATTTTACATGTAATTTTATGATTTTAGTTAAAATATTTTACTTGCGATTTTACAATTTGAGTTTATATTATTTGTTACGTTTCGTGTCAAAAAAACGTTTTTAACAATCTTAGTCAATAGATTAGCTAAAGGATATAAACACTAAAAATAATTTCTATACTTGCATTATCCTGCCAGTCTAATGTTCTAACAGAGAGGAAAGTTTTCCTCAACACTGTAAATTATAGTAGCCTCTGATAGACAGATTTTTCTAGTATTCGTTGATCCTTGTCCTCCATTTTTCATCTTGTTTAGATGTCGTTCGCTACTTGATGGATTGTTGAAATCGAGAAATCAAAGTGAAACTTTTTATGAACTTGTTAAAGTCGATGATTTCCATTAGTTGCCGTTCGCAAAAATAAGTACTTGATTAATTTAATTTTTAAAAGTTTATTTAGTATTATAATAAATTTTTTTTCACTTAAAAATATATTACTTTTTTTTAAAAAATATTTTTTATATCAATAATGTAAAACCAATAAAAAACTAAAAATAATTAATTTAAAATAAAAAAAACATTTTTAAAACATAAAAATAACCGGCTCTTTAATGTGCAAGCTGGATGATTTGTGGCATGATTTGTGGCAAAAAACCGTACAAAAAACATAACCTTAACCTGTAAAACTGTTTGTTTTTACATTTTAAAAACACTTTAAAAAAAATTTAAAATTTTTTATTTTTCTATTTACTTCAAATTAATATTTTTTTATGTTTTTAGATTATTTTGATACATTGATGTTAAAAATAATTTTTAAAAAATAAAAAAATATATTATTTTTATATATTTATAAATTAAAAATACTTTAAAAAACAACCATAAACAAAATCGTTATACTCAGAAACTGATAAATTACAATGCGGAGGAGATTATTAAAAGATGAAAAGCAATCATCAGCAGACCTGTGGTACAGCTGGTCATCACACTCAATCCATATAAAGATTAGCTTTATTTTCCAACTTGCAATTTTCGCAGATGACTATTTTGATAATCTCCCAAGTTGTAACAAAATGAATTCAGTATGATGAAATTAATGTATCTAACGAGCATCTTTTGACAGAAGGTCGTTGCTTCCCACCTTTCGAACATTGCATAGTGCGTCGACACAGTCTCCTCTCTCGAAAACAGCAGCAGCCCCCATGCCAGACCCTGCAAATATAGCCGCACTTCTGAGGTCAGAAGGAAATCCAGAAAATAGAAACAAGCATGGTGAATTCCAATCTTTCTGTTTCCTCTAAACTTGCATAGCATTTGTGCATCTTTATATGCTCTATTAACCCTCCTTCCGAATTCACTATTTTTCAACTGCTACAAAAAACCATCCAGCTAGCTGTAGTGAAACCACTCTTGTTTTGTTGCAAGGAGATGATCCAGCAAAACGGAAGAACAGCAACTATAACAATTCAATTTGATATAAACTACTTTTTATGAAGTTCTGTTTAATATCTGACCAAGAAAGCATATGAAAGGGACCAGACCAGATAATGAAATCCCACTGACTAGTCACATTTTGCTTTCTAAACAGAAATGCAATCTTTGATGTTGCCTACATATATTTTCTAAACATTTACAAGAGATCAAGAATTGAATGAAGTCGTTTGTAGTAATATCTTGTCATGCCAAGTGTGTAGTTGAATATAGAGAGGGAGAGGGGGAGACCTATGCACATTGAGATCACTCCAAAGCGACTATCTTTCCCACGACGCTTCATCTCATTCAGAAGAGTTCCAACACAGCGGGCACCTAGCAAAAAGTAGCAGTAAGTGGCTTACAAGTGTGCTCAACTGACATTAAAAGAAATCAACACCAAGCTAAGCTTCTCAGGTCGAATGCTACATTATTCGTTTATGTTGTGTTATTTTTTTAGGAACTAATTTTAAAGCTAATCATTTACTTCAAAAGGCATACAAGTGTCCATGTATGCCTTTTCATGAGCTTATCTTGAGAAACAATCATAAGCATTTAAAAATTAAAACACGAACTCAGTCTCACAAAAAAATGTCAGTGTGAATACCTGTAGCACCTAAAGGATGCCCAAGAGCAATTGCACCGCCATTCACATTAACTTTCTCAGGGTCAAGCTCCAGCTTCTTTATACAATAAACATATTGTGATGCAAATGCCTGAAGAGAGACCAGCAGGTTCCTTAACTCAAAAAAATCTCACTCTTACAGATTCAGGGGGGAAAAAATTGTTGAGCCAGCTACCTCATTTATTTCAAACAGGTCAATATCATTAAGCTCAAGTCCAGCAGCTTGCACTGCCGCTGGAATTGCAGCAGCTGGGCCTACACCCATTACAGCAGGATCTACACCAACAGCAGCAAAACTCCTGCAGGAAAAGCATATGACTGTAAGATTAGAGTATGAATTTTTTTTGAAATCCCGACTCCACATCAACATGTTATTTACTCATCATCACAACCTCTACTGAACTTTCAGTTCCTTCCTAGATTGGAGGTTTTCACTGATAATCACTTGTGAACTTCTGCACCAAATTCCTGCTTATTCTTGGATAAAAAATGCTATGTTTCCAAGAGTTGCATTCATTTGAAAACTTTCAATAACAGAATAAAGCAGTATGTTCATTCTCAGAGGAAGATACAGAAAGTAGAAAAAAATATAGAGAAGGTGAAAGTTTCTCTTCCCGCAGAAGTAAATGCCAGATTAAATTCTGAACCATGTTCATGGATGTTATTGGCTTCTTTCAATACAAGGTCTTAGAGTAGTCTCACTAAAAAACTAGGAGGACATCTTTCTTAGCTTTATGAATCTCTCTATTCTAGGAAACTCTTCCAAGAACTTTATACCATAACTGACCCATCCATGAAATTTCTTCAAAATTTGCATAATGCAGCAACAATACCGAGAAATAAAGTAGACTCAACTTTGCTTTCAGAAGATTCTTTAGCATATCTGTATTCCAAGGCAATAGAACACTTCCAATGACCCGGAAAATTCCCTAGCTTTGATTAATTTTTTTTAAGAAAAAATGTAATAAAAGATTTGCCAAACAAAATAGTTCTAGAATCAACTAGCTGACCCAATATCAGCATTCAAGGTTTGTACTTGTGGTAAGACATGGTTTACATGTAAAGAGCCATGTGTGATACCTGCTAAAGGTAGCATCTCTTTGCAAGAAAACACTAGTACCTGAACACTCCAAGAATTGGAAGTCCCTTCTGTGCAGCAAGGCTTCTTTTCATAAGAAGTACAGCTCCAGCACCATCACTGACTTGGCTAGCATTGCCTATTTATACAGTTTGCACTCAAATGAGATTTGATGATATATGCTGATCAAGATAGATTGAATACATTTTGACAAGATCCTTAATGGTAATGTGTATCATGAGTACCAGCAGTGGTGGATCCATCCTTTTTGAATGCAGGTTTCAGCCTGGACAGCTCTGCCAGGTTTGAGTTTGGTCGAATGCCATCATCCTCTGAAATTGTGATAACCTTCTGTATACCAGTTTCTGGGTCCACAATCTTTTTATGAAAATCATTGGTTAGAAGACATGACAGCAACAACAATAATATTAAAGAATGCGAGCCTCTTGACTATTCATTGTTTTATTTACCTTTGTAGTAACTGGGATAATTTCATCTTTGAATTTACCAGATGCTCTTGCAGCTGCCGCTTTTCTATGAGAATCAACCTGTTCAAAAAGATAAGGTGTCAAGACTATCACACAATAACATGTTAGCATTGAAAAATCACACAACCTCGAATGATCTGTGGAACTCACAGCAGCCTGATCTTGGTCTTGTCGTGTCACGCCATAACGCTGAGCAACATTTTCAGAAGTCAGACCCATAGGAAGAAGACAATCTCGGGCTTGTTGAAAGGCCTCTACCTGTTAACGACATAACTCAAGTTCAACGATAACATTTCAGAAATTTATGATTTCTTCATAAAAATGCAGTTGGGATTTACTCTTGGGTTAACTTGGGGAACACTCCTAATGCCGTTCACTGTCATGCACTCCAACCCAGCTGCAATACCTGCGTTGAAAAGACGAAATGAAGTTTAGCAAAAAGAGGGTCATCCACAAACGATACATATTCTAGAATCACCCTGACCAATGTCATAATATCCTGCTTTTATGGATGCAGCAACATCAGCAACTGCCTGGAGGCCAGATGAGCATTGCCTGTTCACTGTTCTGAGGGGCACCGTATCTGGTTGGAACAAACGAGTCAGTAAGATCTTTTCAACCGACATCAAAATTCTGGTAATGAAGTCAATCACAAGAAAATTGTGCGTCCAAATCTGAACAAATTGGACTCAAATGCCAACGAAAAATTTGAAGGGCTAATGCAGAAGGGTTTAACCAAAACTATACCAGGGAAACCAGCATAAAACGCTGCCATCCTGCACTCAATTGCTCTTTCTGAACCAGGTGCCAGAACGGTTCCAACAACGATGTCCCCAACTTCACTTGGATTCACATTTGTTTTTTCTACCACTGCCTACAATCAAGTTTTACAGTTGGTCAACTCAAGAGATGAACATGGCTAATACTTAATTACCATAATTGTAGCAGTAGCAGCACAAAAACATACATATACGTCCAACCTTTTATCAAATAGAAAGATCCAAAGACTGTGGTCTATATTAAATGGTCCTTTTCAGACCTTCCAGAAAACAAATCATTTTCATAATAGAGGGGGAAGAGCTAACCTTTAATACAAATCCAAGTAGATCATCGGGAAAGGTATCCTTGAACCCACCACGCCTGGCTTTGCAAATAGCAGTACGGTACGCACTGCTTGTCATTCAATAAGTTTAATGAAGATCATAAAGATAAACAAGGGACAAAATGAAAATACACATCGAAACATATATGCAAAAATTGGTTAAGATTATATCCTCTCCCTTTTTTCAAAGAGAAATCAAGAAACTTACGCCACAATCACAATATCATCACCAAAAGCAGCTGTCCGGTGATATGCAGCACTGTCCCCAGCAGCACAAATTGAAGCCTGGCAACAAGAAAAGAATAATGAAATCCATTTTCACCTTCAATTGAGTCCATTAAGAAAAAAAAGACTGTAAGGAAGGAAAATAAACTTACAGAGAGAAGAGGAGAAGGAGAAGTGGGTTGCAGATGAGCAAGAAGAACTTTTTGTCTGTTAAATGCCTTCTCCATTTTATTTTATTTTTTTGTGTGTGTTTTTCAAGAAGTTCTCTTTTCTTTCTCTCAGGACAACGAATGATATAAACCGAGAAGAAGTTGATGATATATATAACCGAGCAGCTGTTGATTTGGTTGGGTTACAGAGAGAGACAAGGAGAGAACTACTCCATCCGTAGTGGTGCTGCTGTCATTTGCTCGCTGTAGAATTAAAATAATAATAATACAAAGTGGGTGAAATTTGCTTGATTGTTAGAATTAAAATACAATACTACTTTCTTAAGATTATAAAGTAAGAACTCATTCAAAGTGAAAAATTTAAATAAAAATAAAATAAAAACTTCTTATAAGACACAAAATTTAAATATATTAGAATTCATAATAAAAATATAACCATGCGAGACGTATTTTTCCTATTTAATAGCACTAGAATTAAGATATATTAATCATGAAAAATAACTTAATTATTCAGTTTATAGATTTGTTTTTCAACAATTATAAGTGTAAGTTCTTTTAAGGTAACTGGAGACTTATATAATCGTTAATTTCAGGGTCCGTGAGATTAGTTGAGATGTACGTAAATTGACATAGATACCATATTAATTAAAAAAATCCATAAAAATAGTAGGAAAAAAAAAAGATAAATGCATGCAACTTATTAAAATGCGTGAGATTTATTATTACATATACGTTTGTTTTTACATGTTTTTCTTTAAAAACAATGTTTGATTAATGTTTTGCACACATTAGGAGATGGTGGGCCCACTCGTCTATTCTGACTCATCGTTTTTGTTTTTTTCGTTTTCAAAATAATGAGAAACCGGAAGGAAAGGTCTCGCTTGACAGCGAGATAAAATAGGAAATTAAATTATAAGGATTCAGACAAGCTTCGAGTTCTCTGCGAGCATTAACTATAACTTGCGGTAAGAAAAATATGATTAGAAAAACATGATTTGTTGGGCTATTCAATGCTCTCGCAACCTTTCCTTAGTATCTGTCCTTTCGATCATTTATGCGGTGGAGGCAGGTGGTAAATATTTTTGAAAAATTTTAAAAAACTTTCATTTTATTTTAAATTAATATATTTTTAATATTTTCATGCTTTTTTAATTTTAATGTGTTAATGTTAAAAATAATTTTTAAAAAATAAAAAAATTATTTTAATATATTTGGCACTATATTTGGAAAATGATTTTGAAAATTTTTTATTTTTTATTTTACTTTAAATTAATATTTTTTTATATTTTCATATTATTTTGATAGGTTAATATTAAAAATAATTTTTAAAAAATAAAAAAATATTATTTTAATATATTTAACATTTAAGATGAAATTTGATATTATTTTAATATCAAATTTTTTTTTTAATGCGTTGAAAAAATAATTTGAATCCAATCCAATCCAATCCACGATGACGACTTCCTTTTACTAGGATCCATGGTCAACGGGGCAACTGGGCATTGTTTGTTAATGACAAAATTAAGTTTATTTATTTTATTTTTTTATAAAAATGACAGATATAATTTTATTCAAAGTATAATCTAATGCCTCTGGGGGTTTGGCTTGGATGATAAATCTATTAGGCTCGAATCCTGTCATAGTTTTTTTTTTTTTAATTACAGATGGCATTTCCACATAATTAATTTCTTCTATAAAGATATATTAATTTTTTACGCTAATCTATGTGTACACGGTAATCTAATATCTTTCGGGCATGTATTGATATGATATTGATTTACGCAACTTGTTATTAATAATTTAGAGCTTCACTTAGGTTAAGTTTTTTTTTTTTTGTAATTTAATTTTTAAAGTAATTTGATAAGTTATTTTGTGATTTAATTAACTCATCCAAATAGGGTAAGATTTAGAGCCTGTTTGGGAATATGATTGCATCAAAATGATGTTTTTTTCTATGCCGAAATGCATCAAAATAATATTTTTTTTATTTTTTAAATATCATTTTTGAGATCAGCGCATTAAAATAATCCAAAACACAAAAAAAAATTTAGCAAAAAATTAAATTTTTAAAAAACACGGTTTGCACCACGTTCGCAAACAAAGATTTAATTGGATCAATTCCAACAATTGTTTTTAGTGTTGTTCAAAAATGTTATCGTATTTTTACAATTTTATTTTAAAATAACACCATTTAAGCTTTATATATATAAATTAAAATAATATCATTTTAAAATAAATATAAATTAAAGTAATATGAGAATTAATCATGTGTTAGTGCCAACATGACACCACCTTTTGGAGTCAACTCAAGCAGAAATGTAATTCACGCGCTCGTACCATACGCTTGCTTGTCTTTATATTCTACCAATCACTTGACGTTGATGGATACTGTGTTTACCGGGTCCCACCGATTACTGACCGTTAACAAACGCTATAGTTTATGTTAAGGTTGTAATTCCGTTCCATTTTGTTTGAAATAATCAAAATATTTTATATCAATTTAAAAAATAAAATAAAATGAAACAAATTTTATCTCATTTTAAATTTTAGTTCGTTCTAGATTTTTTGGTTAAATTCCACCCAGAACGTTCCGGTTTCATTCCACATGTTCCGTTCCGCTTTTAAAAAGCCATTGAATAATCAAATTGAACATTATTCAATTTAATTAATTAAATCACCCAATTATAAAAAGCTTTTTTTCATTACTATTTTCAATAACAATGATATTAATAATAATATTGAAAATTATTATTATTATTTTCATTAACAATGATATTAATTTTTTAAAATTAGATTTATCACTAATATATATGATTTATATTCATGTTGTTTTTTTCATATTTATACTTTGTAGGAATTTGAGCAAAAGAAAGGATGTTTTAGATTCAATTAGTCTTGATAACAGTGATCTAATTTTATAATTAAAATATTTGTGTTAAAACATTTTACTTTCATAATATTTTGATATTTTGTTTAAGTTGAATTACTTTAAGTTAAAGATCTATTTAATCTTTGATTATTTAAAAATATTTTAAATTTTGAAATTATATTTGTTTGGCATTGTGTTTGTATTGCATAATTTATAATTAATTTATTTTAAATTTGAATTATATATATATATATATATATATATATATATATATATGTGTGTGTGTGTGTGTGTGTGTGTATGAACAGTACAACCTCGAAACAGTACGCCGAAACACTCCAAAACTAAAATATTTTATTCTAATTAAAAAAATAAAATACTTAATGAAATTGACATCCTTGGTTTTTGTTTCCTGTGTGTTTCTTAAGAAAATATTAAATTAATAATTTTAATATTTCTCAGTAATTTTAATGCATGGATACTTTTAATATAAAGTAATACTTTTAATATTCAACACAATGAAGAACCTCGAAAACCGAATTCATGCCCGACTAAAATCCAAAAACGGGGTGGTTGAGAGGGTTTGAGGCTGACGGGTGGTGGGTGGTGGGTGGTGGGGGCCGGAAGCATAAAAAATTGCACCGGTGGTGCTGAGGCAGACAGAACAATGGTAGGTAGGAAGGAAGGTAGGTAGGAGAGCCTGAAAACTGGCTTGTATATTAGAAAAAAAAAAAAAAAGGGAGTGGTTTATTTTGGTTGGAAAAAGGAGAAAAGCTGGTGTGTTTTTAAATTGGGAATATTGTCAAATTTAATAAATAGGAAAAAATAAATTAAAAATAAAATTTATGTAAGGTGGTAGTGTAAGTTTATCGAATGATAGAAATTTTATTTTTTTTTACGTTTATTCTTGAGACAGCATTTATTATGATTTAAAAAAATAGTGCAATAATTGATGGAAATGAATGTACGTTGATCCATATTTTTCATAATCTGGCAGGAGGCTTTAAAAAAAATAAAAAATAAAAAACTAGGGAGAGAAAAAATTAGATGAACTGATTCTTCGTTCATAAATCATCCATCCACCAACCTATTCTCCAGTTCCTAGGATAATAGTAATTGACTTCTTTACTTTGAAAAAAGCTCTCAATTAAGTAATTGCCAACAACTTAATATTATAATAAAATAAAAAAAATCTTAAAAAAATATTTTATTGCTAGTTCAATTTTGATCCTCTTACATTAGACTTTCAAGCTCAATGTTTTCATTCTTTACGCTTCAATTATTATTATTATTATTTTTATCCTTAATAATTATGTTGTCATGGTTTTATCTATTGAGATATGTCTTGATGTGCATGCTATCATATATATACTCTGTGATACAGATTATTCTTACATCATATTAAAGATTACTATTACAAAATAGAGTTACATGTTATTGTTAAAAAAAATTAAAAGAATAAGGGCTAATATTAACAAAAAAAAAGAACTTTTTTTTTTCATTTGCACAGTTTGAGAGGCATTTCTGTAGAAATTTAGAGAAGTATAATCTCTCAATCATAAATTTACTGATGGCAGAGTACAAGTATATATAGACTAGAATCAGTTCCTAATATGGCAGCTACTAGATTTGATTATGTCCTTGGTTATGAAGGAAATAAATAATAATTACATGATCATCTAAAATAGAAAATAGACATAACATATAGGAAATATAATAACTACAAGATCTTGTATATTGTCTCTTGATACTGCAGTATCTGCTCCATTAATCTTCAGTATCTGCAATATCTGCAAGGATCTACAACTTATACTGTAATCTTCAAGACTCCCTCTCAAGCTGGATCTAGTGGATTAACTGATCCAAGCTTGCTGAGCAAACGATGAAACTGACCAGATGGAAGGATTTTGGTAAATACATCAGCAAGTTGATCATGAGTGCGCACATAGGATGTCTGAAAAAGTTTAGCTTGAACCCGCTGACGAATGTAATGGCAATCTACTTCGAGATGTTTTATGCGTTCATGAAACACTGGATTAGAGGCAATATGCATGGCAACTTGATTGTCACAAAATAAGAGCATATGTGTATGAGAGACAAAACTGAGATCTACAAGTAGATGTTTAAGCCAAATTAATTCACATGAAGCAGATGCCATTGCGTGATATTCAGCTTCAGCACTTGAATGCGCGACCACCTGTTGTTTTTTGCTCTTCCAAGACACTTAATTACCCCCAATAAACATGCAATATCTAGTGGTAGAACGTCTATCTAATGCATTTCCTGCTAAATCAAAATCTGTGTATCCTGTAATATCTGTATGTCCATTGCGTGTCAAAATAATGCCTCGACCAATAGTTCCTTTTAAGTATCGCAGAATACGCTTCATCATGTCAAGATGTTGAGTTGTAGAAGCATGCATATATTGGCTCAATAAGCTAACAACAAATGTAATGTCTGGTCTAGTGATTGTCAAAGTAAATCAATTTTCCAACAATCCTTTGATAAGCAGTGAATGTTGAGAGAGGTTTGCCTGATGAATCCAACCGCAGCTTGTTGTCCAGAAGAGTAATAGCTGGTTTGGTATACAACATTTCAGCATCCTATAGCATGTCTAGGATATACTTCTGTTGGTTAAGAAACACACCCTTGCTGGAAGTAGCCATTTCTATCCCCAAGAAATACTTCAGCTTCCCAAGATCTTTAATAGAGAATTGCCGCTGCAGATCGACCTTTAATTTTGCAATAGATGTTTCATTACTTCCTGTGATAATTAAGTCATCTATATATACAAGCACAATCAACTTGTCTGTAGAATTATGTTGAATAAACATTAAAGAGTCAGCATTATTTCTTATGAAACTAAGTATCTATAAAGCGACACTTAATTTGGCATGCCATGCTTGTGGGCTCTGTTTCAATCCATAGATGGATTTGTGAAGTTTGCAGATCAGGTTAGAAGAGTGACTTTGTGGATGTCCTGGAGGTAGCTTCATGAATACTTCCTCTTCAAGTTCTCCATGCAGGAATGCATTACGTACATCCATTTGATACAATGACCAGCCTTGATTAATTACCACAGATAACAAGACACGGATAATAGTCATTTTCACAACTGGAGTAAAGCTTTCCTTGTAGTCGATTCCAAATTTCTGTGAGACCCTTTGAGCTAAAAACCGGGCTTTATACCTTTCAATTGTTCCATCTGAGTTGAATTTTGTCTTGAAAATCCAACGGCAACCAACTGCATGTTTACCTTCAAGAAGAGGCATGATGCTCCATGTCTTATTATCAACAAGTGCACTCAATTCTTCTGTCATAATCTGCTGCCATACAGCTTGGGATTGAGCTTCTTAAAATGACTGCGGTTCATGTTTTTCAGAGATAGAGGCGAAGAAGGCTCGGTGATCTGAGGACAATTTATCATATGACAGAACTTTAAAGACTGGATGCTTGACAATCTATGTTACACACTCTTGTAATCTAGGAAGAGGCTGACGTGTTCTGTGAGACATTCTTCTAGGAACTTCATCACCTTGAATAGCAGGGGCTTTTATACTAGGATGAAGAACATCAGGTGCCGGACATGCACCAAGAAGATCCGCAGCAGTGGTGGAAGGAGACTGATCAACAACGGGCTGAACTCTAATATCTAGAACTTCTGGAACTTGTTGCTGTAGAGAACATACATTATGATCATAATAACTGGAACTAGGCAGCGAAAACAAGTTAAAATCATCCTCTTCTTGACCTATGGCGAGGTAATAAGGAGTATCTTTAGAAAATCTAACATCTCTTGAAACGTTCATTTTCTTTTGTGAGGGATTATAACATCTGTATCCTTTTTGTGTTTGAGAATACCCCAAGAAAATGCATTTGACAGCTCTGGAATCAAGCTTGTCCCGTTTTGATGAGGGTAAGTGCACAAAACATGAGCATCCAAATGCCTTTAGATGTGCCTGTTGCGATGTCGCGGTCGCACAAATTAATTACCCTAGCTTAAAACACAACACACAAGATAGTATAGAGCAAGCAAGGGGTCGATCCCACGAGAAAGGTTCAAGTCAGATTTTTATGCTAGATGATATGCAATTTGGGGGGGTTTGGACGTTATCTAGGCTAAAGCAAAAGAAAAGAGAAAACTATCAAGCGAAATTAAATAAAATCAGAAAATTATCAAGAGAATAAACCTTGGTCGCAAGCACACATCCACCTACAGAAATCAGAACTGATCATGGAAATGAAACATCAATTTATATTCTGAATATTTATCTCTTCTTAACTTTGGTTAGTTAACGGATTCACCGTATAACTAACCCTAACCATCAAACAACCATAGTGTCCGCACTAGTAATTTAATTCAATGGCAGCCTTAAGAACTAGATAAGTTTATTAATCAAGAAAACACAAGTGTCTGTAGTCTATGTTTGATTTGATTTAATGTTCTCCCTAAGATTAATAATGTAGATCCACCATAATTATTAAACTCAGTTGCTTCACAAGTTCATATACCACAACTCCGGTTTTGATATCAAACTTAGCAATAGATTGTCTACAATAATAACTTAGAATCCACTCTATCAATTAAAATAAACAATCATAGGAAAAATAAGCATAGAAGAACAAACATATTCATCATATAAAGTGAAAAGAAAAGGTAAAATAAATCCCACAGTTCTTGAAATCCGAAGGTTTCCGTGTCCTTGCAACCAAGAAAAAGAGTTTAGCCTTGCATGTTTGTTGAACAACTAATCAAAAAGAAGGAGGAATGCATGATTTCGAGTTTCTTAGAGGAGGGGGGCATTTTTCTCCTCTTGGCTGGCTACCCCCCCTTCTCTTCTCTCATTCTTTTTATATCCTAGGAAACCCTAGTATCTATTTTACAAAATAGTCCTCCCTTAAGTAGACAATTTACATTTAAGTAGTTCAATAACTATTTTCCTAAAAAAGGAGAAATAGCCTTGCATGAAATCTTCAAGCTTTGACTTAGAGGAGCTAAATTGCTGAAATAAAAGCTTGGATGTTGGTTTAGATGCTTCGAAACGTAATTTGTACTCGTTTCTTCACGAAACCTGTTTGCTGGCAGAATTCAGTTGTCATCTTTGAAAAATCATATCTCCCTCATATGACATCTTTTGTTGAAATTTGAAGCGTGAATAGGTCTTTGAGTCAGAAATCCAAAACAATTGAGTTTGCATCAATTGGACTTCTGTAGCTCCAGATATTCAAGTCGGAATGGCCGAAGGTCAACACTGGCAGATTGCGAGATTTGACTTTAAAGGCTGCGATTTCCATGCTCTTCCTTATTTTATTTTCTTGCCTTGGATGTCCAAAACAATATGGATGTTAGCTTTTTTAATGCCACTGGAATTGCTTCATTTCGACTCTAGAGCTCACGCTTTGCACAAAACATCGACTGAAGGTCAAATCTATCAATTACCTCCAATTTACTCCTTTTTGCATCTTTCATCCAAAAGTGCCTTCAAAACATAAAACAAAGAATATCAAGGCATTATATATATAAAACATAGGCAAAACACTAGTTAAATGTGGGTGAAACTATCGAATAATATGGTTGCATCAGTGCCAATTTAGGACTTGTAACCTACAAAACTTCAAGAAGAGATTTAAAATCCAGCATGGGTAAGTGGTTTATGAGATAGACAACCGTAAGAACACCGTATAACCAAAACCCCTTTAGAACGTGTATTTGTAACCTTATCGTATGAGTTTTTTCAAGCAGATCATGATTTTTTCGTTTATAGACTCCATTTTGTTATGGTGTACCAACACAACTAGTTTGATGCAATATGCCATTTGACGCGGAACAATAAATAATAAGAATTAAAGCAAGAAAAGAAAGAAGCTTTTTAGAGAAGAAGCTGAGAAGTGAAAGCAAAGAAAGAGAAGAATGGGGATTGGAGATATGCAAAGTCTACAAATTTTTCATTAATCATCAAAAACTGCTCAACATTTAGAAAAGTAGGATATAAATACTAAAACCCTAACTAGAACAAGCGATTGGGCTTATGGCCCACTAAATAAAATACCCAACAATAATTAAATCAAACCTAACAAATAAAGCTAAATTAATAAACCTCAACTAAAAGTTCATATAAATTAAACCCAAAAACATAAGCTAAAGCCCAATCTCTCAATTGTTTGGGCTATCCTCCATCATCTATGATCATACGCGTGCATAAATAATATTTCAAGTTCGGTGTCCCCACCAATTCTCCCAGGGTTGGAAGAACTCGACCCCGTCGAGTATAGGTCAAGGCGACTCCGATAACGCTCTCAAAGATAAGGAGCAAGCTGTTATGATATCTCTCTGATAATCCAAGTATAGTCTGAATCTGGTCGTCGAGCCCATATACTGGGATTTGCTGAAGTTCACCTTTCTTGGTAAAAATAACTTGTGCATTCAAAGTAGCATTAATATGTTCCTTTTGTCCCAAAGATAAGGATAATGAGGCAATGGTTTCAAAAAGAGCATCAAGGATAGGTTGTTGTGTTTTATATATAACAAAGTTCTTCATGTCAAAAGTAGAGCTAATATCAAAGTTTAATAGCAATTTAATGACATAAATATTTGATTCAATCATTTGCAACACTGTGAATGGTCTAACACTACTTATTTGCAATTTATGGTCGGTTTCCAAAGGACACCGTTCAGGTCTAATCTGTATCATGAAATAATTTCCAACATTAAGTGCATCATGATACTTAAGTAAATCAGCTTTAAATTTGTTTTGTTCATTACTTGTTTGAATTTGTTTCATAATCTCAACATGCAAATTATGAACTCTACATGCTAACGACTCAGCTGACTTAGACATCCTATCGTGAAGAGATATAGAAAGATGTTCTATAGGCTTCTCAGGTATGGTATGGACACAACCAAGTAAACTAGGATTATTTCATCTTCCTCATCATGTGCATGAGGTAAAGGGTCAGGAAGCTCAACATGTTGCGCTAAACTTATTATGTGTTGGACACCAAACATGTGGGGGTAAGGAACCAGATAGTTTAGGAGGACTAATATCATGAGACTCTTCTAAGACTATACTTATCTCTTTAGGCGATTCCACTAAAGAGTTCCCTAAAACTTCCTCTGCCATTAAAGCAGACATATCAGACTCTTTCTTAACCTCATTCTCAAGCTCACGTGAATTCATTGTGTTAAGTCCATTTTTTTGCACATCCTCGTCATCTAGGTCACTAAAATCCTCAAGATTAGGCTCATACACTTCAACACTACAATCTTCCTCTTTACCTATATCCTTATATTTTTGGATGACTAAGGGTTTAGAGGTGCAATCTAAAGAGATATGACCAAAACCTAGACAATTAGTACACTTAACCCTTGAACTCAAATTAGACACTTCATTGACAACTTGTTTGCCCTTATCTTTCTTATAAAGTTGGGCGCTATTCTGATTAGGTCTGTGAGGTGGAACACCTAACAAAGAATCACTACTTATGAATTGGGATCTAGTAGGGATATTATAAGAGTCCTGACAATTCTTCCACTATTTCTTTGTGACCAACTTGTAGTTTTGAACTAAGGTACAAGCTTGGTCAAGGGCAGATACACCTTGAAATACAACTTCTCTTCTAAGATCATCATCCAAACCTTTACAAAATCTACGAAAGTCATGGCTTCATTCTCTTTTATGGCACATCTCATCATGTAATCGTTAAACTGTATTATATACTCATTGATAGACTTATTCCCTTGTTTTAGATTGTTCCATTGGTCTAAGAGTTTATTCCTATAAGACTGGGGTAGGTACTTCTCCTGAAGGTTTTGTTTCATTTTGACCTAATTAGTAATAGGAGGTTTACCTCTCATCTCTAAACAATCCTCAACATCTCTCCAATAACTTTTGGCTTTACCAATAAGCATCATCTTAACAAATCTAACTTTCTTATTATTAGACAAGTTATGCCACTCAAAGAATCGATCCATATCACGAATCCATATATCAAAGATCCAAGGGTCATGATGATCGTAAAAAATAGGGGCTTCTATTTTGTTATGGCTCAAGACTCGCTCATCAAAGTCATCGTGTTTAGAGTAACCTAAATGATAGTCATACTGGTGGCGCTCAGAGTGAACTTGTCCATAATGATTATTCTTGTGATATTTATTGGTCTTTGAGTGCCTTATTTAAAAACTCTCTTGTGGCTTAATTCTTTTAAACATGTTGATCACATAAGTTTGCAGTGCCCTTTAAATAGTCATAAGAATATCACTAAGGGTTGAGTCTATGGTAAGTGTAAACTTAAGCTTGGACACTAGATGATCATAACACAAAAGCATGTAACACTCACTTAGAAATGAAATTGAGATCACAAATGGTTCTTGCAAGTGAAGTCACAATACAAAAATAAAGCTAATCCTATCTCTTTTTTTTAATGTGGAGATTAATCAAGAACAAATTACACTAATAAAATTATAAGTATGTAATGCTAAACCCTTAAGTGTAAATGATTAATCAAATACAATGTCAAGGCAAAGACTCACAATTATTAAAGAGGACAAGATAATAGATATCAATGATCAAAAAAGGTTAATGAGCAAATTAACGAATAAAAAGTAAGGTGAGATTTTTTTGTTCTTTTGGGAATTTTCTAGGCACAAAAGTAATATTAATAACTTTAAATGACAAGTGAAAAATCAAAAAAATAAACTTCAACAAATAACATGGGAGAGTGATTCACTAACTGGAGTGTTGGGAGGAAGCTGGAATTTGTTGGAGCTGACGTGGCAACTGGGTGAAGTAACTACTGACATGGCAGATGACGTGGCTAGTTTGCTTACGTGGTAGGGTGGGTGATGTGGGTGATCATGTCTGGCGTAGCAGCGGTGGCATGACTGATTACATGGCAGAGTTAATTAATTTTGCATCGAGAGCCTTCTTTGGTTTCCTGGTTTCCTTCATTGTTGTTGCTGGTTGTCGTCTTCACACAGACCTGTTCTTGGAAATAAGTCAACAAATTAATCCCCGTGACCCGATACAGGTGAAAAGACTAAGATGCTGGTCTGCCATGACAAGTCTCTGGGTTGAGTTGATCTGCTGATGTGAGAGGCGGTTGCTGAAGGTGAATTGATTTGGCTACTATGAGAACTGTTGTAGATCTTGGTGGCTGTTGAGAGAAGGTGTGGCTGGTGAAGACGAATAACTATTGCGGGCACTGAAGGTGGTGGTTGCCGTTGGTTTGTGTTACTGTTCTGTCTGACTTCTACTGTCTCCTACGGTGTAGCTCTACTGCCGGTGAGCTCGGATGCTGCAGACGGCTGGTTGTGGTTGTTGTCACTAACGGATTTGCTGTGGAGGCGATGTGGGAGTTTACTGGTGGTGCAAAATGGTGGCTGGATCGCAGATCTGTCGATGGCGTAGAGAGTGGCCTGCTGTAGGAGAAGATGCGATCTGTCGCTGTGGATGTTGTAGAGAGCTGTCGTGGGTTTTGGTGGCTATTGAGGATGCCCAATCTACTCTCTAGTGAGGATGGTGTGCTCTGCGGCGACTGTCTACTGGTGGAGAAGATGAACAGTGAACATTTTTTATGATGAACAATGTTTTTTTTTTAAATCGGAACAGCAGGATTTTTTTTAGATCAAATCAGATCTCGAGTTTATCATAAACATGTGGATCGTTTAATTGTAAGAACAATTAAAATCCTGACTTTGATACCAAATTTGATGCGGGACAATAAATAATAAGAATTAAAGCAAGAAAAGAAAGAAGTTTTTAGAGAAGAAGCTGATAAGTGAAAGTAAAGAAAGAGAAGAATGGGGATTTGAGATGTGCAAAGTCTGCAAAATTTTCATTAATTATAAAAAACTGCTCAACATATAGAAAAGTACGATATAAATACTAAAACTCTAACTAAAACAAGCGATTGGGCTTATGGCCCACTAAATAAAATACCCAACAATAATTAAATCAAACCCAACAAATAAAGCCAAATTAATAAACCTAAACTAAAAGTTCATATAAATTAAACCCAAAATATAAGCTAAAGCCCAATTTCTCAATTGTTTGGGCTATCCTCCATAATTTATAATCATACGCGTGCATAAATAATATTTCGGGTTCGGTGTCCCCACCACCATTAGAATGTAAATCATGTGTCATGTCTTTGGACATGTATTCCGAGCCATTATCTGATCAGAATGTTTTAAGATGACCAGAGAATTGATTTTTAATTAACATATGAAAATCCTGAAAGCAGGAAAAAACATCGCTCTTAGCCTTTAACAAATACACCCATGTGACTCTAGAAAAATCATCAATAAAGGTTACAAAATATTTATAACAACCAAGAGACGTATTGAAAGGTCCCCATACATCTGAGTGGATAAGTTCAAATGCATGAGATACATGTGTAGTAGAATTATTAAACGGAAATTTAGATGATTTGGAAAATGACAGATCTCACATTCAAGAGGTTTCAAGATGGAAACTGAATTTATTTTGCTAAGTACATAATCTGACGAATGTCCTAAATGATGATGCCATAGGAGTGGCTCATATGATGTTTTGGAACTAGTCTGAAGGCTTTTGGAAACGTGATTATGCTGGAAAAAAATAGCAGAGACCATGCAAGAAAAAACCTTCACCTATCGTCTTCTTGGTTAATCGGTCCTGAAATATAACCATGTGATGAGTGAAAATTACATCACAATTGAAAGTAGAAGTTATCTTACTGACATAGAGTAAATGAAAAGGAAAAGAAGGAACATATAGAACATCAGACATGATTTCAAAGACAATCTTAATTTTTCCCTTACCCTTCATAGGAGACCCCTTCCCATTTGCTACCGAAACAAAGGCAGGAGAAACAAATCTTTCAAGGATAGAGAAATTTATCAACTTGTTTGACATATGATCAGTGGCTCCAGAATCAACAATCCAAAGATCATGCATATTATCAAGTTCTAATGCAGTCATAAAAGCAGTCAGAATACCTTGGCTGGTGTTTATGTCTGTCTCTGCTAGAAAATCCGTGAGGTGACTGATCAATGCAGTTGAGTTCTATTGATGTTGTTCCTATCCAGCAATTCTAGTGATTCCATACTACATCTTTCCATGGTTGTGTTTGTCCTGCAGATAATTGGCAAAATCTTGCATCAAGGCAGCGGGGTTGACAGTGAAGTTATCAGTTGACAGAGTTGAATCTGCCAGATGTGCTTTATAGTTCGTTCTCTTCTGGAGTCCTCTTTCCTCATTAGAAAATCTGGGTTTGAGTTCTGGATGAAGCTGCCAACACCGGTCAGTGAGGTGTCCAGTATTATGACAGTAGCTGCACTTCAACTCTGAACGTTTTCCCTTGAATGATCTGCTATCACCCACTTGTTTTGATTGACATTCTAAAGATCATGCGCAGATTCAGAGTAGCTGAAAATTTCAGCCAAATTTCGTTCCATAGAATTAAGAATCCAAGACATCACCAACTGATCTTTGGATAACCATATTTCATATTCGGGAGAATCCACATTCGGAGACGAAATTGAACCATTGATGAATCCCAATTTTGATCTTCCACCGAGAGCAATAGTGACGGCTCTTGACCAAGGAAGATAATTTAATTCATTTAGTAATACTGAACTCAATTGTTGAGCAGTATTGGTATCATCAGTATTATTGTTGAAAAAAGAAGTTACCTTCGAGCTAGAACTTTCTTCCATAGTGGCTGTCGAAAATTCTTCCATAAGAGCAGAGACTAATGCTCAATTAGTGATAGAAACCTAGCTCTGATACCATGTAGAAATTTAAAGAAGTATAATCTCTCAATCATAAATTTACTGATGGTAGAGTACAAGTATATATAGGCTAGAATCAGTTCCTAACATGACAGCTACTAGATTTGATTATGTTATTGGTTATGAAGAAAATAAATAATAATTACATGATCATCTAAAATAGAAAATAGACATAACATATAGGAAATATAATAACTACAAGATCTTGTATATTGTCTCTTGATGCTGCAGTATCTACTCCATTAATCTTCAGTATCTGCAAGGATCTGCAACTTATACTGTAATCTTCAAGGATTTCTTTGTATACTCTTGTCCCTGTAGTTTTCAAGATTTTTATTTTTGACATACAACTTATTTTTTTTAAAATTCCAGTTCCTAACGGTTGAGAAATTATGAGAGAGCTATCGAAAAAGGAGAGGAGAGAGAAAGCTTTTCGCTAGGCCTATTCCGTCTATAAAAAATATAAATCTTGGTGGTAATGAGTTTGTATTGAAGAAGGGAATTTACTATTTGTTAACTATTCATCCTCTCATATTGGATTGTTCACGTTGCCGTTGAGAAGATTTTTTTTTGTTTCAATCCCTCAAGTTTTTTTTTTTTTTTTGTGTTTTATGCTTCGATCATTATACTTTATTTTTTTTCCTCTTTGATCTCTAGAAGTTATGTTATCATAGTTTTTTATATGATAGGATATGTTTTGTTGTGCATGCTCTCGCATATGCGTTGTAGTAGGGATTATTCTTACATTATATTAAAGATTGCTATTATGAAATAGAATTATAGGTTATAGTTTTAAAAAAAAATTACTCCTGACATCCTATAGTTTGGTTGAAATTGCAAATGCCTACTAAGTTTTAAAGAATCACACTTTGCAATCTAAATTTTGTTGCGTGCGTAACAATTTACATCATGTATCTGACGCACCTAAAAGAAATCAACAAAAATTATCTAATTATTTATAAGTTTGCCATTATTGTTTATTTAATGACTAAAAAGCCCTTAAGCCCCAAAAATAATTAAAATTACATTTTGTCACCATATCACCTATTTTCAAAGAAAAAGTTGGTGCCCTATTTTATGAATATTATAAAAATACCACCATTCACCATTATTTAAGAAAAAAACCTTGAATTTCACCCACAATCCAACAAAATTTAAGTAGAAAAAAAATACACAATTTCACCATTCTTTAGCCAAAGTTCTAAAAGCAAAAAAACACAACATTTCACCATATGTTTAGCCAAATCTCTAGAAGCCCAAAAACATAAATTTCACCCACATCATACTGCCAAAATTATACTACCCAAACCTCCACACAAAAATCACCATCAACATAAAAATCGCATTGCCCAATTACCATCAACATAAAAATCACAGCTAATACTACCAAATTTGACAAATAACCAGTCACTAACATCATCAACTTGTCATCATCTTCATCAACTCTTAGTATCTTACAAAGTTGAAACATTTTAGATAGACTCAAGTTAAAAAGTTAAAGAGGCGTGAAATGTGGAAAACAACGATTGTAAGGATATTGGAAACAAAAACTAGTGAGACAAGCTTTTCTATAGATGTGATGATAGGTTATGTAAAAACAAATTATTGATTGGTGCGAACTTATAAATAGGATATAATTAACCACAATAGGTGGAGCAGGTTCTCATGATGTCGAGTGAATACTTAATAAATTAAAGACAATAAAATATGAATTACATAGAGTTTGGATCAAGAATTATAATATGGAGTCTAGTTTCATAAGTGTCAAATTGTTATTGGCAATAAATCTAGTTTGTGTGATATTAATAATTTTATCTATTATCTTGTTCATGTCAAACTAATGAAATAAAGTATTTAGCCAATTATGCTTTACAACAACACAACATTCATAGTGCAAAATCCTTTAAATATAGCATCAACAATGACACATAACAACATTCATAGTAGCACTGATCCATATATAACATAAGCTTTATGAGATTTTAATAATTAAATAGACTATGGTTTACTCAAAATCAGTAGATCTTTAAACCAACACAACTACTTTGGGTTGAGTGTTGTTGGATCTTAATTTACTTGTCTGTATTTAAAAGATGAAATAGATTAGTCAAAGTAGATATTCGTTTTAAACTAATAGAATTATGAATTTATTGAAATGAAATCACTTGTGTTTGGGTTAAGGCTACTAGAAGGATGCACTAGCATCACCTTTGCCACTTTTTGAGCCCTTCCTATCACTACTACTTGATCTTCTCTCATTTCTACCACCTTTTAAGCCCTTCTTAACACCAATATTAGACCCCCTCTCAGTTCTACCACTACTATCACCTGAAATCTATTTGGCATTGTCCCTTTGGCATGTTCTTGAATTATGGCCATACCGTTTGCAATTGCTATATCTAAGTGTGGAATCCTTTTTCTTTATCATACAACCATTACCATCTTCCCTTATTTGATTCTTTCTTGGTTTACCAATACTCATTTTTAAGTTAGAGGAAAAAACAATGACATCTTTTTTAGAGGTCGAGACCAACTTTTGAAAAAGGGTGCACAACCTCAAAGTATACTTTTCTAAATGTGTCAATGTTGTATTATATATGACAAACATCTCTAAATTCAATCCTTTTATGATGCACATAAGGCACCACATGTTTGCACGAAATTCTAGTTAACATTAACTCACCATATAAATATTGTCCTTTCTTTAAATAAACATAAAGCCTAGTTTGGCCCCAATAAACTTGATACTTATCAGAACTAGATGGAATCATTCTCATATTTATTGTCTTCTCAATATAATTATCCAACAACTTCTTGAAAATAAATGTGGTCTTTGATTCTCAAGTTGAAGCCTAAATAAATCTATTATGAAACCTAGTCATAAGTTTCATTATAATTTTCTTTAATAACATTACAATTGACATACTCCTACATTTATCAATCTGACTATTAAAGGACCATGCTATATTGCTAGTTACATTTTTACTTTCACTTGATAGTCAAACATATGTCTAAACCAATGCTCAAGAGGAATGTTATTCAACCAACTAAAAACACCAGTATTCACATCCCTAATATCCTTTATGTAATTTCTAAAATCAAGAGCTATGTATGCAACAACCCAACTTATTACAACTCAATTAAACATATTCAACTTATGTGAAACCACAAATAATCAGGGTAATTTTTTTTTTATTCATGTTCTTTAATGTGTTAAGATCTTGTCGAAATTTCAGTAAAATCTCTTTTGTAACAGAATCTTTCCAAGTGTCAGCTGTTACAGGTCCTAAATAGCACATAATTAGGAAAAAATATAGAGCCTAATTATAGGGATTCTAATTAGTCTACTTTCCTAATATAGGGTCATAATTGTAGGGATTCTAATTAGTCTACTTTCCTATATAGGGTTCCTATCTTGTATATAAGGGATAGATTGATCAATGTATTATAAAGAGAGAATATTTGTTTTCTTCTTCTGTGTTTACATGGTATCAGAGCTCTCAGTGAGAGATTAGAGAGAGACGCTCTCCCAAGGAGCGTCTCCTCATGTCTGCGTTCTCTTGCTACAGATCTAGAGCTCTTGTCTTCGGGTCAACTGTGGATGACTCTTTGCCTTTCCTTTTTCGGGTACAACGGTTTCTGCTAACGAAGCCTTTGGTCCAAATCTCGGTTATACTTTTGGTAGTGCCTCCTGCCACCCAGACTCTTGCCATCCCAGATCTCAATCGAACACCAACGAATAGCACACCCAAAGTTCTAATTGGCGTTTTGGTTGTCGTCTTCCCCGATCTATGGGATTTTGATAAAGTGATGGCGGGTTGCTCCTTCGCAGAGGATGCTTTTGATGGAGGTTTGATTTTCTGGCCTCTTCCTTTTTGTGCCATGGAATTGCGATTTGATTCCCCTGTTGGGGTCAAAGGGCTTTTTGTTTGTGGGTACAGAATCCCTAGGTTGGGATTTGTGCCGGTGTAGATACCAGTATTTTCTGAAGCTTCAGAGGGCTAAACCGCCTTCTAACAAACCATGAGGCTGCAATCCTAATGATATCTGATTGGTTTGCTTTGTGTTTTTGAGTTTCTCTACAAGTGTTGCTTGTCATGTTTGTCTGCTGCTAGGTCTCTTCCCCTAACGCTGTTGGTTATATATCTGCCCTTCGCGGAGGGCTTTGTTGTGGATTTATTTGCTACTTTATGGTTGTGTACCTGTGTGGTTGAGGTTTCTTGGCCCCACACTCTAGCTTTTGGTTTGTGGAAGGTTTGATATGAAGTATCTTCCTTCTGCTCGTTGGATTGTTTCTTTTTGGTTGGTTCCCGTTTGTTGCCTTTTTTCGCCATGTTGAAGAGGTTGTTTGTGAGCAGAAACTGATATGTCTCTGATTGGTTCTGCTTTTCTTGAATCTTGGTGGAGGTTGTCTGCTTGTGTGCAGGTTGGCATATCCCTTGCAGGATTACTACCTGCTGGGTCTGGCTGCTAGAGTTACCCTCTCCATTTATTTGTGCTACCATTGTATGCAGTTTGGTTGTAGCCTCCTATATTGCACATGTTAGCCTATGCTTGGGTTTGCTCCTATGGACTGCTACTGGTTTGCTAGAATTAATGTGGTCTGAAGGCTTCACATTTTGGCTTTGTGTAGCTGCTTTATGCAGTTTAGTTTGCCATGCTCTTAGAAGCTGGTTGTTAGAATTTATGATCGGTTTGTATGCTGTGCTGATATGCTGGAATTATTTCAAGCTTGTTTGCTCTGGCTTATTGCCGGTCTACTTGGGTTGATTATCTTTGTAACAAGCTGGGCATGATAAATACCTATGCTCCAGCTTGAAGGGGAGTGTTACAGGTCCTAAATAGCACATAATTAGAAAAACAAATATAGAGCCTGATTATAGGGATTCTAATTAGTCTACTTTCCTAATATAGGGTCCTAATTGTAGGGATTCTAATTAGTCTACTTTCCTATATAGGGTTCCTATCTTGTATATAAGGAATAGATTGATCAATGTAAAATAAAGAGAGAACATTTGTTTTCTTCTTCTGTGTTTACATCAGTATCATTAAAATTTTCCGCAAAATCTCAATTCATCAAATGTTCAATCATTCTAAACCATTTTCACATATCACACAATCAAGGATAGATCACATTTAACTCTTCAACTCATCATCACATACATGTTAATAATTATGTCATGCCCACACCATAGAACTTAACATAAATGAAAGATAAAAAGATAAAATGTTAAATCTTTTACATTCTAAGTTAATTAGTAAAAGAGAAGAACATTTTATAGTTTTATAGTCATAACTAAGACGTTGAATTTAATTACACAACAAACGATGTTTTTCCAAAATTATATGAGAGTTTACATCAATCCTAACAACATCATTAACAACTAATAGATACAGCCTAAGGTAGTTTATTGTACATTTCAAATATATGAATATCCTGAAAACAATTTAATTTATGTTGTAAGAGATATAAGGTAACAATTAACATATTAAAATAATCACTTTCTAATAAGTTTCTATGTCATAAACATCTGATTAAGGAATTTAAAGGCGAGCAATCATTCTGGCCATTCAATCAATCGATACCTTTAGTCTCATTATGAGGGACTATTCAAATTTTAAACTTCCCAGTCATCATATCAGCTGGCACCTCTAATACTATCTTGGTATTAGTCAAATCCTAGATTCATGATCGTCAAATTTTCTGATGCCTCTAATGCCTATCTAGTTACTAGTCAAAATTTAAGTTCTCAGTTGTCAAATCAATTGACACCTCTAGTACCTCTCTAGGCACTAGTTAAAATTCAAGTTCCTAATTGTCAAATCAACTGACACCTCTAGTAACTCTCCGGATACTAGTCACTTTTAAACTTCTTGTTGTCAGATCAATTGACGCCTCTAGAATCATCCTAGTAATAGTCAAATTCTAAATTCCTTATCATCAAATTTTCTGACGTCTTTAGTACGTATCTAGGTACTAATTAAAATTAAAGTTCCTGGTTGTCAAGTCAACTGACACCTCTAGTACCTCTCTAGGTTCTAGTCATTTTCAAACTCTTAGTCGTCAGATTAACTAATGCATCTAGTACCTCTTTAGGCACTATTCAAATTTCAAACTTCTTTTTCGATGTTCATTTCATTATATATATATACACACATATGTCGTGGGGTGTGCCGCGACGTCGTCGATGACAACGAGGTTTTTATCGTGCCTCCTGAGGAGGTGTGTGTTGTTGGGAAGATTTTTTGGATTTAATCATAAAATTATGATTAAGGTTCAGGAGTCACCACCTAGTATTATGGTCATTAGGAACCTATGGTCTACGAGAATCTGGATAAGGGACTGGTTGTGTAAGGGGAAGACGCATCACCCCTAGTGCACCCTACCTAAAGTAAGCTTAATTATTGTTTGATTGTTTTTTTAGATCGGGTTTCTATTCGTTGGTTTCATCTACGGTTTAAGGTAGATCTCTCTTCATGAAAAAGTCTTTACCTTATCGGGTCAAATCCTAACTATTCTAAAGTCTAAATTTTAGCATTGTATTTATTTTATACCTTGTAACTTTAATACCTGATGGTGTATTTTATTGTGTAGTTTTATACTCCACAAATATTAAAGTCTACATCTAGACCTTAAAAAAAAATTGGTAAAATGCTTTTAATATTTTGGCCAAATCCTAATTGATAATCATAAATTGGTTACAATATCAATTTTTTTGAATTTTTAAAACATGAGAAAGATGTTATTTTTGTCTTTTTAAGAAAATATGCTTAGAAAATTTTAGAATTTTGCCGTATGCATGAAAACAAAATAATTTTTTTTTGTTTTTTTTTGTCTTTTGAAAAGGAAGATTAATTTAAAAGTTTTGAGATTTTTTTTGAATTTTTTAAAATTGTTTAGAAATATTTCGTAGAAAACCGAGTGTTTTAATACTGGATTTCTATCTTACAATGTAAAAATACAACCCAATATTAAACAAAATTAGTAGAAAATATACGAGAAAATCAGAAATTTTTTGATGTTTTTGAAATTATTTTTTGGATTTTTTTATATAATATTATAAATAAATATATATTAAATATATATGGGTTGGGCCGGGCTTAGCCCAAGAAAGGGTGAGGCCGATCTCGACCCAACATGTTTATCTGTTTTTTTTCTGGTTGAGGCCAGGCCCGACCTAACCATTTGGTTTGGGCCCGAACTGATCCAGCCCAAAATCCACTAGAACAGTGGACGTGAATTATAATTCACGTCTACTATTCCAGTATGAACAATGGAATGTGAATTATAATTCACGTTCCACTATTCAAGACTATGGAACTGCGTGGAGAATAAAGGGAAGGAGAAGAAAGGAAAGGGGAGAGGACCACCTGGCGTGGCGGCGATGTCCGGCTAGCATGGGAGGACGACATGAGGCTGACGATAAAAATGGTAGAGGCTGGATGCGAACGAAAGGGAGAGAAAGAGAGAAGAAGAAAAAGAAGAAATCAGTTGGTAGAGAAGAGAGAAAGGTGGTGGAACCACCACATGAGGTGGTCAAACAACGTAGTGGAGATGGTGGTGGACAAACCAGTGATGAGGGTGGTGGTGGCCAATGGCCACGGTGGAGAGAGAAAAAAGGTGGCAGAAACCGGGAAGGAAGCTGATTTTTTGATCCAATTTTCTTCATGTTCAGGCCATGTAATCCACCCATATTTATAGGGGTTGGAAAAGGGTAATCTTATCTTCACTAGGGAAAACTTTCAGACCTTGATTCGGTTGGGAAGGATCCCAACCGTTGGTTCAAAGTAGGCACCATGAACTGTCAAATCTGACAGTTCAAGGCTGTATGAGTTGGCCATTTTAGGCCAGCGTCGGGGCCGTTGTGGTGTCAATCAGCTTGAGCGGGCCATACCTGGTTGTAGAGGGGTGTTAGGTGATCATTATAGTTTAGGTGTTGTCCCATTTGATGGACATATGAGGCAGTAAAATGCATCTGAAAAGTAGTCACTTAGGCAGCTTTTCGGTTAATCGGGGAAGATAATGAACAGTGAACAAAGGACGCGTTGTCTGTTTTTTTTAACACAAAACGGCACTGTTTAGGGTTAAATTAAGGATTTTTGTCCAACTTGAATTTAGTCCTTTAGCTTTTAGTTTTGTTCGATTGTACTCCTAATTGACCCTAAAATTTTGATTTAGTGCAATTTAGCCCCTGCTGAACTTCAATTTGAACCTCGTATTTATGCAACTTTTGCACTTTGGTCCTTGGTCTTGGATTTATGCAATTTAACCCCTAATTGACCATTAAACTTTCACTTTCTTCAATATCACCTCCGGTTTTTGTCAATTAAGCCCCCATTGTTTGACACTTTTTACTGATTGGTCATTGACTGTGAATTTCTTCAATATGACTCTTAACTGACCCCAAAACTTTAATTTTCTTGTGATTTTGCCTCTAATTTCAATCAATTAACTTGGTAATTTTGGTCTCTTAAAATTCTAATCTTCTCAATTAAACCCAAATTTGGCTCCCAAACTTTTAATATTTCACCAATTAAGCCCATAATAAAATTAATTTGACCCATTTAAATTATAATTAAATCCTTGCACTTAATTAAATCCTTTAATTTGACCCAAATTAATTCTTAAACATAATTAAATTTCAATTTGGCCCATGATTAAATCAAGTTGCCCTCTTAAAAAATTAATTATGTTCTTGGACTTAAGTTTTATGAAAATTCATCCAATAATCATTTAATCTAACCTTGAATTTGCATTTTTTTTCTCCACTTTTGGGCACAATGAGGTATAATTAGGTCTTGAATTTCCTCCAAAGTTGCAACTTATTTTTATGTATTTTTTTGGAATCATTCTCGGTCTGCTTTTCTCATGTTGCCAGCCTTTATTTTATTTTTTGATTTTTATTTAAAAAAGTGAATTTTTGAGGAATAACCCAGAATTGGATTATGACAACACACATGCTACGGAATTTAAGGAAAATTAAAGTAACTTAACATTAAAACTTTAACATAATAGCCAAACTCCTACTTGATGCCTACGATGATCCTATTGCTTTTGTTTGGTAACCTCTCTTATATTCATAGGTATATACTACGGTGTTGTTTGGTAATGTGGCTGCACCCGAGGTTATAGCTAGCAGCAGTTTTTTATGTTTGGTTATGTTTCAAACCTACTTTTATTTTGGTAGGACCCATCAATTCTTGTAGCCAAACCTGTGGTTTAACAAAAGTTGGGAAAGGCAGTTGCAAGGCAACATCGTTGCTTATTTTCCTCTCTTCTGCCGTGGAGAATCTCCACTGTTCAAGTGAACAGTGGAGAGTGTCTCCACTGTTCCGGCCGGACCGGGTATGGTCCGGTTCAAAATTAAATGCATTGAATTGGGTCCGACCCAGTAAAATAATTAAAAAAATTATTTTTTATTTTTGTAATTGTGTTTTATTCGAAAAACTAGTGTTTAACATTACGGTCCAGAGCTAAATGCATTGAACCGGGACCAACCCAGTAAAATAAAAAAAATTATTTTTTATTTTTAATTGTGTTTTATTCGAAAAACTAGTGTTTAACATTACGGTCTAGAGCTAAATGCATTGAACCGGGTCCGACCCAGTAAAATAAAAAATAAATTTTATTTTTTATTTTTAATTGTGTTTTATTCGAAAAACTAGAAGGAGATCGTTTGATGACGTAGCATTTGCAGAATTTTATTGCAATTCCAATTTTGTTTTTGATGATATTTTTACCTGATGTTGTTGCGCGCTTAAGAAACCATGAGAAATATAGTCCTTGTTGGATAGATTTCGTACGTGATGAAATTGCACATAGTTTAATGGAATAATAAAAAATATTTAATATCAATATTATTTATTTCATAATGTAATAACAGTAGTTAAATCTACAATATTTAAATTAAAAATCATCAATATATATATATAACCTCAATTTGAAAAACATTTTTTTAACCAAACACATTAAACTACTTTTTGTTCAACCTCAATTTTAACCACAGTTTTAACCAAACATATATTTTTCCAAACCAACCTCAACTAAAAGTACTTTTTATAAAATAACTTTTTTCAAACTACAACCACAACAGCTACCACAATACCAAACACACACTCACTCACCAATTATTGGCATTAGGATAAATTTTGAATTTTTGTTTCATCTTAAATCTTAAATCAATAGTAAGGAATTCAAAACTTCTTTAAACACACCCATTATGTTTAAATTTTTTTTTTTTCAAAACTTCTTTAAACACACCTCTTATGTTTACAAAAAAAAATTGAATTTTCCTCGTAAACACATAACATGAGTTTTTAATATTTTCTTTCCATTATCACATCACCCATTTTATACCACTATTATTTATTTATTTCATACATTTTATGCTAATTAAATCTATTAATTTCTCATCTCTCTATTTAACCTTGGCTGACACCCATATATAAGAGAAAATGCCAAAGTCTTTTCAGATTTCTATAGTTCATTCATGAGCAAGTTATTTTATCTTAGAATCAGCATAACTAATCCCAAATTTATAAATTAACTAATTCAATAAAACAATTTCACTAAGGTTGGTTCGAATCCTCACTTGGGAGAGTGAATTTTCTTTCTAATTTCCCTCAATTAATTCATTTACAATCTCTTAAATGCTTCATATAACATATTTAAACATAAATCTCTCAACCATTTAAATAATTAAACCTCTCCACTTTATCAAGCATTAATAAATTTTCATGGTCAAGTAGGTTTTTCTTTTCTAAATCCACCTCTTTTCTTTTCAATATACATCCATACTAACATAATTACATACAATTTTTATGGCAATTCCCTAAAACAATCTCAATTCCTAAAACTTCTTCGTAGGCCAAAATTCAATGAAAAAAAGGGGGGATTTTTTCCTTTTCAATTCTTTCAATTGAGTCATTATCCAAATATTTTTCATATTAACAGACATAAATCAATCATAAAAACAATAATTCAACTAACTAAAATCCATATCTGAAAATTCATACCACACTAACATACCTAATATTTCTTAAATAATAAAATCCTTCAAATTAATCACTTGAGTTGAGTTTGTTACCTTTACTAGATGATAATTTAAGCAAAAAAATACAATAATAACTCTAGCTCCGTTCACTTTCCCTTTTCTCCTTCAAATCTTTCTAAAACTTTTCACTTCTTATGGTTACAATTCTTTAACCACCCAATTTTCCCTTCTTAATCCATCATCAACCCCTTTTAATTACTTCAAGGTAGTTTTTTTAAGTGAATTTAGCAAGAAATGAGAAGAAAAATTCCAAAACCCTAACCTCTCTCTCTCTCTCTCTCTCTCTCTCTCTCTCTCTCTCTCTAACATAATTGCCAACCATTTTAAGGAAAAAGAAAGGTATTTATAGTTTGATTTTTTTTTATTTTAAATTTGAGTCTACAATCCCATATATTTCATTTTGACACCACCATTATTTAATTGATTTTTTTCATTAAAAATTTAATATCATGTCATTTATTCCACTTCATTCAATTTCACTCTTCTTTAATTAATTTGATCTCCTAAATTTAATTTAACCCATCTTATCTTCAGGTTAAAATTTTAATAGTTTACATCATTTTAACTGGGGGTTTACAGTATAGGCTTTTGAAGCAACCTAAAATCCAATATTGAGTTCCAAGCCTCAAAATCCTTTTTTCTTCATATTGATATAAAATATTCCTTGAATAGTGTCTATGTTGCCTTAGGGAATACCTTTGCAACTACTTCAGGTAGACTCTAAAAATAACAAAACAATGATAGTCAAATAATGAAATACTTTGTAAACATCACCCTTAAATTGTCTAAAAACATAATTAACCTTCTATTTGTCATACATTTTGCAAAAAAAAGCTTCTGATGTATGTCATGCTTAATGGATCCATAGAGAGTATATAGAAACCATCATCATGTATCATTGTTTTCACACTAAAAAACCATATACACGACAGGAAACAAATCATTGTTGTCATCTAATGACACCATAGATAAAATTACTCTTTCATGTGGACCCTCGAGATGGAAACCATTCATACAGAACCAAATATAAATCAGCACTAGCACCAGCACCAGAACTATTGACACCACCACTCAAGTCAGAATCACACATCTTCATCATCAAAATCTATATCTTTTAACTTAAGTACCAACAAACCTTATTATTCTTTCTACCTTTATCATCATTCAAAGAAAAATATTTAGTACCATTTGGCCAACCAAGATATTAGTTGTAATAGCATTTAGGCATTCTTAATGCTAGAGGAGTAGCTTTAGTATCCTCTTTAACATACAAATGAATCTTTTCTTCTCTTTCTTCATCATGCATGCTAAGTACTTTAAACATCGAGACATCGTCCATAATCATGTTACCTTTGTCATTTCTTATTTTTAATCCATGCAAGTCTACATCAAACGGTTGCTTACTTATGAACAAGATATTAATGTATGAAATGTACTCCAAAGACCAATTTTTTTAGACCAATGTCGAACCTCCATGATGAGCAATTATATCAATTATCTTGTGGTAGAGATTGTTTTTTAAAGTGATTTTTGCTTGGATATACATTAAAATAATGTTTTTTTCATTTTAAAAAAATTATTTTTGACATTAACACATCAAAACAATCCAAAAACACTAAAAAAAAATTAATTTAAAGAAAAACAATAATCAAATTTTGATGAAAAGCAGTTTCAACCTTAATGACGAACACCTATTTCTCTCAAATTTCTTTGTTCCTTTCAAGATTTTTATGTTTTAAATCACTTAAAACCCTTTAATTTCATGAATTCTCTCTAAGATTCTCACCTTCTCAAGCTCTTTCTTTTTTTCTCTTTTCACCATGGCTGGTCGGATTTTCGACAAGGAAGGGAGGGGGAATATTCAATTTCTTTACAAGTTTATCACTCAATTATGCCTCTTTAGATTTTTTTCATGTAGACTACATGATTTTCTATTTAAATTGTGAGTCCAAAACCTCGATTGACTTGAAATTTAAAATCAAGGTAGAGTAGTATGTCAAGAGAAGCCTTGCAAACGTTTAGCCCGATCTAACGATTAGATTGAAATTTATGCACATTACTTTAAATCTTGTTGGTTTGTGATTTTTCATTAAAAATCCAAATGTTCTTTTTTAATCGTTACATAAATCGTATCGATTATTCTTATAAACCTTTAGGAGTTTTTTTTCTTTTCAAAATATATTTATTTTATATTTTCCATCTTTATTTATTTATCGAACTTATTAGCATTTTCACAGTAACATTACTGAGTTTTTACCAGTGCTTCCACCATCACCTTTTATTTTTGCACTATCATTTCTTATGTTTTGTTCCTTATTACCATACTAATTACCTAGAATTACTTTCTTATTTTTATTATTCTTTTATTCATTGAAACTCGTTACCGGTTCACCGACGTGTACATTCCCTACACTTTATAACGACCTTGCAACAAGAAACTACCTTAGTCATTTTCAGAAGTAATAAACTGAAAGAAATGTGTGTTACAAAAGTTAAGCATAAATGATTGTAAAGACACATTGTTTTTTAATAATCTTCTCAAAAAAAATTAAAATCAATATATAATATCTTTACCATTTTCATAGAAAGGATAAATGCAAAATGAAGAGGATGAATAGATGCTTTTGTCCTAGAAACTTCTTTTATATTTAGCAGAAGATGCAAGTAAAGATGAAAAGATTTAGAAATAGAGAGAGATATATATAAAGATGATTACGTGTTTTGATGACACGTTAATGATATGAACAAGATAGACTCCTTAGACTAACCATTTCTCCTTTTGTTTTAGAAATCAGTTAGGCCACATCATTTTCTCATGTTTTTCTCACAAGAGTATCTAAAATAGTTTTAGAGAAAAATCATGTTATTAAACTTTATGAAGTAACAAAAATTAAAGGAAGTGGAGGAAACCACTGTTCACCAAACACCCATAGCATTATGGATTACAATGGTAGTCCACAATGTTTTGCTTTTTTTTTTTTAATTTTTGTTACGATTTTTTTTGTCGATTTTATATTTTAAAATTGAGATTGTTGAGAATTTAGCTTTGTAAGTTGCTTCTTTTTTTTTTGCCTTTATATGAGATTAGCGTGATTTACTAGTTTGCCAAGGTAACCCAAGTTGTCCTGGTTTATGAGTTTGGTAGGTTGTCTTTTTTTAAAAAAATTGAACTTGACTTTTTTTATAGTTTGTTTTTTCTCTCATATAATTAAAAAAAATAGTTTTAGAGAAAAGTCATGTTATTAGACTTTATAAAGTAACAAAAATTAAAGGGTGTGAGGAAACCATTGTTCACCCACACACATTGCACTATGAATGACAATAGTAATCCATAATGTTATGCTTTCTTTGTTTTTTTTATGTTTTCAAATTTTTGTTATGATTTTTTTTTCAAATTTGTTTTTGTCGATTTCATCTTTTAATGTTAGGATGGTTGAGAATTTGACGTCATAATTTATTTCCTTTTATTTTACCTTTCTATAAGGTTAGCATGGTTTGCGGTTTTGCCAGGGTAACCCGGGTTGCCCTGGTTCATGAGTTCAATGGGGTGTCTTTTTTTATATTTAAACTTGAATTTTTTATCATCTATTTTGTTCTTATATAGTTAAAAAAAAGTTTTTTTAAAAAAAAGTTATGTTATTAAACTATATAAAGTCCATAGACCTATTCATAGATTTGGCTGGTTGACTTGGTTCGCGCGTCTGACAAGTTTAACTTTTTAAAATTAGTTTTCTTTTATCCTTAAATATTGGGTTAATTGAGAATTTAGTTTCATAATTGGTTTCGTTTCACCTTTTATGAGGTTATTGTGATCTAAAAAAATCTCTATATTGAGTTGTTGTTTGATTTCGCAATCATCTATTTTAGTTATCATATAGTTGAAAAAAAAATAGATTGAAAAAAAAATTATAATCTAAGTGGAGTCTATAACTCAGTTCACAGGTTTGACGTAATAGCCCGACTTACCTGATTCACAAGTTTGATGAGTTTACCCACCGATAGAATATGCTTCTTCTTTTTTTGTCTTTTAATTTTTCTTAATTTTTTTTAATTTTATCATTTAATATTGGATTAGTTCGAAAATGGACTGTGTTATTGATTTTTGTTTGCTTTCTAGGGATAATTGTCTCAAATAAGTGTCTATTTTTAGGTTGGTGCTCAATTTTGTGAGTATTTATTTTTATCATATAATTAAATAGAAAAAATTATACAAAAATTTATTAAACCCAATAAAGTCCATGACCCAGGTCGCAAGGGGGAGGGGGGCGAGGTCGATCCAATCTGTCATTATCTTAATATTTTTTTTAAAAAAATTATCATCTTGAACTTTTTTAAAAAGCTAAGTCGTGTTTTTATCGATTATCAAGGTTGCATTTGAATCTATGAAATTGATCGATTTAAGTCGAGCTAGCTTTCACAAGGTTTAATTAAAAACTTGAGTTAGACAAAGAGTTGAGTCGGAAGGTTTCAAAATTAACCCACTTGTTTAGGTTTAATAACACTATTAAAAACATTCTTTGAGCTCTTAATATTTTTTTATATATTTTTTAAAAAATTATCCAATTCGTAGTGGAGCACGAGCTAATATACTAGTATTTACTGAGTTGTGTAGTATATTCTTAACATGTGTGTGTGTGTGTGTACACTATTTAGATTGCCTGCACTACATTGCGAGCATTTGCAAAAAAAAAAAACATTAATAAACATTAGTGAAAAAAAATCTTCTAAGATTGAAGAAACTAATAGTATCGAAACCAAAGTTAATGAAATGTAACTATAACATGCCAGTCACTTCAATTTGCTACAAAACAGTAGTCATTAGCAAGTAAATGTATGTAAACATGGAAAGCAGTAGGGCATGACTAATTACCAAGTCCATGTACTTTGGACCTGGTGATTCTCCAAGTCTAGACACATTAGGTCTGGTAAACATGCCACACCCATGTTATTTGGACTTGGCCGTCTGCCAAGTCCACAGACTTTGGACTTAGCTGTCTGCCAAGTCCAGATATTTTAGGTCTGGCAAACATGCCAGACCTATGTTACTGTGGTCTTGGCTGACCACCAATTCCACGTGCTTTGGACTTGGCTGACGTCAAATCCAGACACCTTAGGTCTAGTAAACATGTCAAATCCATGTTACTTGGATTTGACAAACATGTACGACCTATGTTATATGGGTATGGCAAATGTGTCAGACCCACGTTACTTGGGTTTGACAAACATGTCAGGCCTATATTACTGTAGACTTAGTTGACCGCCCAGGTCCACGTACTTTGGACTTGATGGTCTGTTAAGTCTAGGTGTTTTGGGTCTGGCAAACATACTAGACCCACGTTATATGGACTTGGCTGCTCGCCAAGTCCAGACATCTCGGGTCTGACATGTTTACTCTAAACTTGGCTGACTGCCAAGTCCACATACTTTGGACTTGGTTGGCGCTAAGTGCAAGCACCTTAGGTATGACAAACATGTCAAACCCATGTTACTTTGAACTTGACAGGCACCAAGTTCAGATGTCTTGGGTTTGGCAAACATGACAGACCCACATTACTTGGGTCTGACAAACATTCCAGACCCAATAAACCAATCCACGTTACTTGGGTCTGGCAAACATGCCAGACCCATATTAGCAGACGATGTGTTGCCTGCGCAACTAGAATTCCGCCACTGCGGTGGCTGGAAAAACAGGGTCCTTTGTTTTTTCACCGAAAACCCATTTTCAACCTATTTTTGACCTAAAACACCTAGAGACCTTGTTAAACCAATCCATGGCCACCAAGAACCAAATAAACCACAAAAAACCTAAAATCCAACCAAAACAAAAATTCTTCCTAAGGTCATATATGTTTTTTTAGGTGTTTTTAAGGACTTGGTTATCCTGCCAAGTCCACGCACTTTAGAATTATATGTGCACCAAGTCCAGATGCCTTGGGTTTGGTAAATATGCCAAACCAATGTTATGTGGACTTGGCTGATTGCCAAGTTCATGCATTTTGGACGTAGTAGACACCTTAGGTCTAGCAAACATGCTTGACTCATGTTTACTTGGGTCTGACAAACATGTCAGATCCACATTACTCTAGACTTCACTGACTGTCAAGTCCATGTATTTTGTACTTGACAGTTTGCCAAGTCCAGACATCTTGGGTCTGGTGAACATGCGAGACCCACGTGATACGGACTTGGCTAATTGCCAAGTCCACGAACTTTGGACTTAGCTGACCGTTAAGTCCAGACATCTTGGGTCTGGTGAACATGCTTGACCAACATTACTTTGGATTTGACAGTCTGTTAAGTCCAGACATTTTGGGTCTGGCAAATATGCGAGACCCACGTTATTTGTCGTGAAGTCCAGACACTCTGAGTGTGGCAAACATACTAGACTTACGTTACTTTGGACTTTATTGACTACCAAGTCCAGACACCTTGAGTTTGGCAAGCATGCCAGGCCCATATTACTTTAGACTTGGTTAATTGTCTAGTCCATGCACTTTGAACTTGGATTACCGCCAAGTCCAGACATCTTAGATCTGGCAAACATGCCAGACCCATACTACTTGAACTTAGCTGATTACCAAGTTCGTACACTCTGTACTTGGCTGTCTGCCGAGTCCACGGGCCTTGAGTCTAGCAAACATGCCAGACCCACGTCATGTGGACTTGGCTAACTGCAAGTCCATGTATTTTGGACTTGGTTGTCCTGCCAAGTCCACGCATTGTGGACTTGTTTGTGCACCAAGTCCAGAAGCTTTGGGTCTGGCAACCATGCCAGATGATTAGTACTTAAAAGTGCATTTTTATCAAGGTTCTATATCATCATTTTGCACTTGAAGTATCAATAACTCCTTAACTAAAGCATGTTTTATACTAACATATCTAATAATATAAGATACCTTTAATTTATGGTAAATGTTCATCTTAAATGCAGGCCTATCACATAAATGAAAGAATTGATTGATGAGTTGAAGTACTGAAATTGAAAGGACAGAAAGATGGCCAAACTTAGAAAAGAGATGTTGGTGCAGTCCAAACTGGAACACTGTTCGGTAATCGGGTCATATCTGGAGTTGTAGATCTCGTATTTAGGTCTGCCTTATATGGATGGAAAGCTAAGACATAGGCCTACAACTTTCATGCGGAGTCCAAGATTTAACAAGGCCTTTTTCAAGTCCAAATTATAGCAACAATGAAGAAGTCCGAATCTGTCCTGCATCCCAGACACTGTTCAGTGTTCAGCCCATATCTCGAGTTCTAGAAGTCCAAA
>Ga0307513_10001023_pt1 | contig 40521 bp, 42 predicted proteins | sample 15_EM_MG_FD_202174 | JGI IMG/M metagenome (GOLD analysis project Ga0307513, IMG submission 202174) | Populus trichocarpa ectomycorrhiza microbial communities from riparian zone in the Pacific Northwest, United States - 15_EM | ecosystem: Host-associated > Plants > Roots > Unclassified | place...
AAGGCATGTGAGACGTGACGCCTAAACCAATAGTCTTTGAATGAAAACCCCAAAACTGAAGGCCCAAAGCCATAAGCCCAAAGCCATACACCCTGAATGAGATCACGAAATGATAAGCCGGAGACCATATCCTCAGGAAGATAGGAATCGTGCATGGACCACAATACAACTATACGCTTAGAGTTATGTACCCGGAATCATATGCTTAGAAGTACTTAGAAACATACCTAGATTATACGCTTACAATCATATACTGAGAGCGTTTTCCAAACACTATTTATCTCAAACTAGAAGCCCAAATCATAATGATAATATGAGCACTATATTCAAATCCTATCTTTTGAGATAGTTGCCGGATTGCTATATGGAATATCCAAATAGTGGAGTCATCATACTAGATATACGAAGTAATTAGGGGGTGTTTGGCCAGCCAATTCTGATCTCAAATTGTGATTTCAGATCAGAATTGAGAGGCCAAACACCCCTTAGATTTCAACATGCTATTTGTTTAGTCAGAGAATATCACTCGTTGGAATAAGTAGGGCCCCGCACAGGGGCAAGAGTGGGGGACGAGAAGACGGGGGCCGTCTAGGCAATCAGCGGGGAAAGTAAAATACCCGCCCTGCCCCACAGCCCGGCCAGGGCCCCGTGTCATACGGGGCGGGGAGGAACGGCAAAGAGTTGACCCCAGGCCGGAGTAACGGCGGGGTCACAAAGTGAAAACCCGCCCCGCCCCGTCCCGTAACGAACACTAAGGTTGATCCCCGAGTCCACCGGAAAGATGGCAGGGGGGTATTACATGTCCCCAACAGGACAGAGGCAGTAGGCATAAACTCCCTACACACAAGCAGAGTATTACCCTAGCGGGAATAGCTTCCATATTTATGCGTGAGGTATATGCCACCATGGGGGGAGAGCATATATCCGAACCCAAGCTCCCTGAGTAGGGACTTCCCAGAGGAATCTGGTAGACTACTCAGGAACCCCAAAGAGTTCACGTTTCAAGATATGGCTAACCGATTGGAATGATGATTAGAGAACCAGTTCTCTACTCTTACTAATGCGTACTCATCATGCATTGATAGATGAATATCGGACCTGATCACTCCATATTCATGATACTATTGGTATGTAGGCATTTAGACAGCATATTCCATTATAGTCTATCAGGACGAAGAGATCGAAGACTAACTACTGGTGGAGTGAGAACACTCTCAGAAGTAATAGCAGTCGGGGGATTCTCAGAGTCGAGCTGGGCAAGTTTCAGGGTCAAACAGTGTTCGCACTTTGTTCTGACGAACTGAATTCTTAACAGATACTTCATTACTAGAGAAGGCAAAGTAGCGTGAACATTAGTATAAATAGTAGGTCCCCAATGGTTCAGAATATCATCAAGCAACGGAGAAGAGACCTTAACAATATTATAAGTTATTATGATATTCTTCTGTTACTTTATCAAACAAATCTTCTTGAGCCTTCCTGACCTATAATCCGTTGTCTCGAATATCCTCGGCGTAGTTAGCTCAGAATACTACCATGTTAGCTACCCTGTAACACCGAGACAACCGCGCATGCAGCCACAATCATCAAGCCAGGTGATCAGCAGGAGACAAAGGCCAGGAGGAGTGGCGGCAGGAGGCATAGCCACAGTATTGAAGCAGTAGGATGCTAGCCGACGTAACGGAGAGGTGGAAGGGTGGAAGGGACAGTAACAACGAGAAGTGAGGATGCGACCAACCGAAACAAGATCACGATTGTTCAAATGCCAACCGTACCGAAACGTTTGCCATCAGAAGTGGCCAGAGGAGAGGGGCAGATGGGAGGAGCTTCACCCTTCTAGGAACCGAGGCCATCAGAAAAGGGGAGAGGGATACTACCCGACGATGATTTCTCATGGTGTTGAGATTTCAATCGCCAGAGGTGTAGAGGAGATGGTTCGTGAAAACAAAGTTAATGTCCACATCCTCCTCATATATGTCTGCAACAATGCCATCTAAATTGCGACATTGTTCATCTGCAATGCAAAGTCTTTAAAGTTTGGCTGCAGTAGTACCTGAACTTGAAAGGCGGTGTTGATTAAGTACTTCACTATCTTCACCCCAAATCCTGGTAGTAACCTCTCTCACTTTCCTTGTGGTCAACTTATATTTTCGGTACTCCTTAAAGACCTCTTTGTGATCATGAAAGTCCTTTAGGTATGATAATCATAATGTTTCTACCCAAAATAACTAAGTTACAAATCCTGCGTGGTCTCAGACCCATTGGAGGGTCCGGTAAGGTGCACAGTAGGATTCTGGAAGTGGTTCACTAGCCACAGGGAGGAATGGTGGAGGAGGAAAGTGGTGTAAATTTGCGCGCGATGGGCTTTTTAAACTTTATTTGTTTGTTGCGAAGTGTTTATAACTTAGATGGGATGGGATTTGCTACCTACGATGCGGAATACATTATGTGCATAGCATTACAAATATGCGTGAGTGGTTCTGGAATGGGGCGGCATGTTTGGGTTTGCAAGCGAGGGTAATGTTTGCGTGCCCTGGTTTTCTGTTATTGAGGGTTACCGACATAGACAAAGTCAACGAGTATGATATTATGTTCTCGTATTCATCTCCCTACCTTCACACCTCTGCCGCACCCCACCTTCTCACCTTGCCCCCTCTCTCTTCCAAATTTGTTCAAATAAATAAAACAAAATGCATCACATACACCGCACCCCATCTACGTCTCACTCTACCAGTACTACGACCCCGGCACGTTCTCACCGCCGTACCTTATCCACGTCAATCCGTACCCCTGGTTCAACCATCCGCCCTCCACGGGCTTCACTCTCCTACCAACTCCCACCAAACCTCACTCAATCCCGGGCTCATCCCACCGCATCACTTTCACGCCCCCCAACTGCCACTTTCACCCCTGCCGTCCGCCGCCAGCCACCTAGAAACTCCCTCCCCCACTCCTTCTCCCTCCCATTCATCCAGGCGCAGGCACGTGCCAAACCACAGTCCCGCCAACCCAGCCGCTGGGATGCACCCCCAATTCAGCCCCCTCAACGTCTCCTCCCACTGTTGAAGACACTCCCGAGCGAAGAAGAGGCGCTTGAGGAGCTGGCGTGCAAGTATGTTAGTAAGCGTATGCCTATGGGGTATTGGGCCGGGAGGTTCGGATCTCTGATTGATAGGATGTGTGCTGAGCGCCCGGGTGATTGGGAAAAAGAGAGGGCCAGACGGGCGTTCATTGTGCTTGAGGGGTTTGCAATTGGCGGGGGGAGGGCGAGTTTGCTGGTTTGCTTCCACCCCTTGTGCTCTTCCTTTGACCCGTTTATTCCCGTTGGTTGATTTTTGGGGGGCGTGGCTTACGGTTGGGTAGGAGTTCAAATCCCAGTATGAAGCTATGATGAGAAGGGCGACAGGGTCGGAGGCGAGTGATGATTCGTGACGTTCGAGCAGGTTTTAGTTTTGTTTGCGGTGGGATTAATAGCGGCTTACTTGCGGGGTTGTTATCCCGTTGGGTGGGTGTGGAAAGGGGACTGCTATGATTCATGATGTATGTGATGGGAGCACTAAATTGTGCCTTGTGTCGCTTGATTTGAATTTGATTCAAACCTGCAGTCGAGGTTCCAATTGGATTCCTTTCTCACGGTTGTCTCGCTATTGCCACCAGCGATAATCAATTTCGAGATGGGAATAGCGAAAGCTGTTATCATAATTGAACCATGAATCTTTAAATTTCATTTTTTCTCCCATCCTTCTACCCTGAGAGATTTACATTTGATATGCCAGCGATTGGCCGACTTCCAGCTTGGAGCCAATCGAAATGCTTGCCTACACGCATCGTGGTAGTTTTGAAATTCAGAATAGCAATGTGACAACCATATGTAGCCCTAATCAGCATCAGGGTCAGCATCGTCTCAATTTCATGAGTGGGTTAGTAGACTTGAATGCCAGAGTAGAGCATACTTGGTCTTCACAGTAAGCTAACTGTATTAGAATCAACCAAGAAACCCGCATTTCACCAGCCACCCAAAGGAGAGGTTTTGGAGTTTTGAAATTTTTTAGTGTGGCCTTTGCTTTCTAGGCTTTATAAACGATACCCTAAATGGCACTCAAAAGCTCTGCTTTTAAAACACATCTCATCCTCCCCACCACTCCCCTAATCATCAAGCAAAAAACCAAGCCAAACCAAACACAAAACTAAAGCCAAAAGGAAAAAGAAAAAACCCAACAAGCAAACCTATATATTCCACATGTCAAACAGCAAAAACACCCCCTCGGAAGCTTATACGAATGCAACTGGAGCCAGACACCAACCCCCAAACACCCAAGGGACCGAAACACCCACCACACCCGCCCCATCCACCGAAATGATGGCTACCAACGAGAAAGCCCGCTACAACTATCTGCGCAGCACCATCTTCTGCTTCACCTACAGCCTGGCAGAAACCCTAAATTCTTGGAACGACGGCGTTAGGCCTAAGCTTTTCCACGAAAAGTTGCACGCCATTCGCGTAGAAGTTGGGGATATCGCTGGCCTCGCGATGCTGGAGGGTGTCAGCTTTCGGGAGCTGTGTGGGAGGCTTGAGGAGTGTCTTAATAGGCTGGAGGCACTGAACGATGTGGTTCTGGAGAATTTGCCGTGTGGGTGGGGGGGAGTGTAGGGGAGGTTAGGGTGGGAGAGAGAGAGGCTAGGACGCGGGAGTGGGGGATTGGGTGTTGCGGGTTGGGTTTATTCGAGCTTCTTTGAATGGGATTATAGGTTACTGGATGTGTTTTGGATCGCGGTGGGTGGGTGGTTGGGCTACTAACGAGCGGGTGTCTAGTATCGGTAGAAGTTGTGCCTTGGTGAGTGTTGTTATTGTGGATTATGGAATTTGTGGGACTAACTCGGTCTGTAGTTATTCCCAATGGTTACTGGGTGTCATGGATTTGGGATAATGGGTTGGGAGGGGGGTTCATGGGTTGTCACTCTCACCTTAGCCATGTGCAGTACTAGCTCAAGGCGTTTCCTCCGACTATGGTTTTTCCACCAAAATTATCGAAAACGGACATTTTCGAATAGATAATTCCCAGCCATACCTTCTTGGAAACACTTGAAATCTTCCCATCCGATGGAAAATCACTATATATAATTAAACCCCTCCAGAAGAGGAGGTCCAAGGGATCGAAGCTGTATTCACGGTTTATGATTGTGTCAAGCAGTGTGAAAGTGACTCAAATTTCTGTATGTGGCTCCATGCAAAAAAGTACTGTGCTGTTCAGTACACAGCAACTAGCGTCAATCCGGCTTTCACCAGCTTATACGGTACAGCAGCTTCCCTATAATCATGACGCCAAAGACAGAGAGCGCGCGCTCTCGGAACCCTGGAGTCCAGCCGTCAAAATGCCGCTACCCGATTCCGACTCCGAAGATGAATGGGAGGAAGGGAGCTCTGACGCCGACCTTTTTGCCAGCTCCAGGAACATCTACTCCTCCACGAGCAGGACTACATCACCACCTGGTGCACAGTCCGCTTGTGCAGTGCGCTCTCATAACCTAGCTGAGAAGATCAACGCCTTGGATTTGAAAGCAAAGGAGTGCTCTCTCGCCAGAAAACTCACTGCTACGGATAATAAGGCGAGCCAAGAGTTTACACTGGTTCACCTCCAGGATTCTAGGTTTAATGCTCGTGAGGCCGCCAAGCTCGAGGGAATTTTTCAGGCAAAGGTGAGGAGAGTCTACGAGGCGAGGCGCCAGGACGGCCTCAACAAAGCGAGGATTGAGAAGGAGTACCGGGAGAGGTTGGCAAGGGAAGCAGAAGAAGCTGCTCGAAGGGCCGAGGAAATTGCTAGGCGGCAGGGGATGGAAAGGCAAAGCCGCGAACAGGAAAAAAGGGAGCGGGAGCAGAGAGCTGCAGAGGGTTATCGCGGCTATATCAATTGCGCCATACTGTGCGCCATGAGGAGTCGTTCTCCAAAGAAAAGAAGTTGACTTCTATCCGCCGTGGATTACGCCCCAAGTTTGGTCAGTCGAGAGAACCCAGACTATTGAAGTTGTAAGTATCCCTCGGTTCATTGCATATATGTGAGGAGAAAGGTTAAAATGCGTTGTGCTTTTGTCGAGCTTCGTAACGATCAAGAGGGACCAATGATTTCGGCCAATGATTTCTTCCTTAACCAGGATCCCTTCCTGCGATATTCCGGTCCCTGTCGCTTCTTTTGTGTGGACCGTCAAATGAGCTCGCTAAATTGCTCGTTATGCAAGTTATCAATGAGTGCACTATGAAACCTGGCACTGTGGATCCGATCGAGGTTGCAGTCATCTCCGCGTTTGCAGATGAACGATTGCTCGTCAATGGCCATTCCTTATCGACATTGTCATCGCTAGACTGCTGAAGAAGAAGAATCCCATCCTGGCTGGCGAACTGGGCCCGGAGGCTACCGAAAGTGATCGCTAGCAAGAGGTCAAGTTGGATCCAAGAGGAAGACGGGACCTGGAAATCCGAGGAAACCACGTCAACCGTATGGTGGGATTGACGGCTGGGTATACTGTGCTTGTACTGCTATTGCGGGAAGGTGTGTTGCTCACCATATTCACCCTGTTTAATGTAGCAGCAGTTAATCTCACGGCGCCTTTCTACAGAAACTTTGGAAATTCAAAGTTAATAAATCCATATATCTGATATTCAACCCCTGGCACGCTGTAGCCACCGATAAGCTCACGAACACACACACTATTTCGTCATGAAGACCTTTCTCGAAGTCGGTGCCAAAAAGCTCGTCGACGTTTATGGCCACCAGGCCAAGAAACTGGTTGAACTCGCCGTCGACGATTGGGCACTCAAAGGAGAGAGACGCAGGGTTTCTCAGGTGCTGTCTCGGTCAAGGCATTTGGCAAGTTCTTGGGGGGGGACGAAGAGTGGTGGAAAAAGTCTTGAGAAGGAATTTAGGGCCTCCACTCAGGGTGGTTTTTTTCTCTCTCCTTCCCTTGTCCTTTTTCTCCTTTTAACGATGGGTAGGTTGTTTTAGCATATCTTTGATGGTGACATGAAGTGTTTGCTTTTCGGTTTCCCCCTACCTGTTCTGCTATATCTTCTCGAATATGATAATACATATATAGACAGATACCCCACGCTTAGATAGCATTTTTTTGTCCGCCCCTTTGTAATATTTAAGGATCCTGTAGCATTCCCCATGCTGTCTACTAGTGCAGGCCCACCGATGCACTGTGAGATTTTGTCATATTCTCATAAGCATTGTGTGTTGTGAGGGAGGGTGGCGAAAATGGATACTTTTTGGCGCAAAAAGGGCGTGGAGCAAAATGTTTTTGTGGGTCCTGTACTTTAACTAGTCTTGACACGCTGCTGCTGTAAGTTATAGTCTAATGTCGAGCGGTGCTTCAAGTCGGCCGTTCTCAGTCGGGGATATGTATAAAATTTTTGAACAGCAGCCGCGTTCCCTGTCCGTCCATTGGAAACCGGCTTTAGAAGTGCCGCGGCCGAGCGGCATAGAGAGTTAAGGCTATGCCATATCGATTCCCCACGTTCATGGTTTTTCACTGACCGAAGGCAAGCTCGGAGCAATTACCAGGCTGGTGTCTACCAACCGGTGCACATCTCAACCGCCTTTCTCTTCTCCTCCACTTGTAATACCAAACCAAACTCTACTTGCGCTACCGCAGAAACAAAGCAAAACATCATCCCAACCACGCAATGCATGATTTAGCTCTACTATACAAGGATATCACAAAAGACCAAAAAGCTCGAGAGTGAGATTAAAAATGATAAAAACAAAAAGCAGTGAAAGAAGATTAGCAATGAGTGAATCACGAATCACTACTCCTCCACCCATCCGTCTGTCTTGAGCCCCGTTAGCTAGAAAAAGACTCGTAATTACACTACCCTTCCGTTTCCCCACCTCTACGACCACCACCAGCGCCTCTCCGACCACGGCCTTTCAACAAATCCAGTACAAAGCTCAGACTCTTGCTCCGCCCCCTGCCAGCACCTTCGTCCCGGCGCTTCTTGACGCTTCCGACAACCACAGCTTTTAGCTGCGAACCGGCTACGATCGGTCCCGGGAGCAGGGAAGAAATTGAGCGGCGGTGGGAAGGTGTGAGGCTATTCCTCCGACTGGATTGGGGTTCGCCGGCATGCATGAGGTCGGAATGCATAGCATCCGAGAGCGCCATAGAGCGTTCGGTCACTGCTAGGGAGGAACTGGAGGTACCTCGTGTAAGTTGTGGGCGGGATGCAGTATGTTCTTCGGGAAGTGGTGGGAGGGTATGGCGGGTGGAAGAGGCTTCGTCCTCGCCCTCGCTGCTGGAACTAGTTGTGTCCTGCCCGTCAAGGAATAAGGATCTGCTTTTCCGACTAGGTGTTGCTATTCCCCGTTCTAGCACCACTGCGGAATCAAAATCGCTCTCGTAGTCGGATTCGTCATCCGGGTTCTTGGCCCTACCACGGCCAGAAGAAATTATCCACACCCCGTAGAAGGTCAGCGAACACCCAGAGACAAACTTTAGCATTCTCTCCGCGTCGACGGTTTCAAAGTCTCTGTATAATATTGCTGATCCCAGGATTACGGAAATGGTAAAGAGAACGAATTGCGTTGGGATCACTTGAGTCGAGTCGAAGCGTTGGAGGGCGCGGTTTACGTATTTCACCTGCAGGATTGCGGTTGCGACCAGGACTATAGCGAAGAGGTATACTATTGGGTAGGTGAAGATTAGGTAGAAGGATGAGGAGAGAAGGGATGATATTCCCTTTGTTGAGAGGACAGTGTAACCGCCTGCCTTCTATTAGTCACCCTATTGCGAAGGAGGGCAAGGGGGGTACCGAATAACCCGACAAGCCCTAGGTCAATGAATATGTACTTTCTCCCATACCTCGAAGAAAGATACATAAACAGCGCAATAAGGCCACACGTAATCCCAAAGTAAACTTCAAAGGCGGTTTGCGAGATGGCCTCAAGGATCTGATCAAGTCCGAGCTATATTTCGCAACAACACAACAGCCAGTCAGAACGTAGGCGGGCTAGTAAATGAAACACCCGGATTAGGTATCGCCAACCTTGACTTCCTCCTTTTCAGCACTCCAGACCACAATTACGGCGCCGCAAATACTGACTACAACGCCCATGAGATCCCGACCGCGGAACGGCTCCTTGAGCATCATGGGTGCGATAACGCAGTTTGAGATTAGCGCTACGACACCGAGAGGGGATACGATGCTCGCGGGCGCGAATCCGTAGGCGAGAAAGTTGCCGCATTCCCCGATTGACATGAGGACCAGGCCGAGCCACCAGTATGGCGATGAGAGGTATTGCTGGTCCGGGGAGTGTACTTCTTCCTCACCATCTTCTTTGGAAGCAGTGGAGTGTGCACTGCGGGGAAGGAGGAATGATGTTTCATCCGGTGGTAACTCATCATGTCCACAGTCGGTGGAAAAGTTCATAGGACCCCGCGGGCCATAGGCAGAATCCCTAATGAAGACTTGCTCATGGCTCACATCCTCGCGTGAAAACGACGGTAATGAGCGCTCTCCGTTCCCATCCCCGGCTCGGCGAGAATTAAACAAGCGCCGTCGGCTTCTTCTTAGAAACTTCCTCCGCCGCTTCTTAGCCCTCTCTAATCTGATGTGCGCATACTTTTGAATATTCAGTGCGAGCGAAATTAGAATGTTCCCGACGATAGCTACGATGATACCGATGAAGCTGGACCAACGTTTTAATTTCTTCTCGTCGTCCTCCACCCGCCCCCATGCTCCAAAGTAGGAGGGATACTGCGTTTGCGAGGGCAGGGGCAAGGGGGGCAGATATGTTGACGGAGATGGTGATGCAGATGTCATGTTGGGCTTCGCATATGGTAGGTGACGCTCCAACGCAGGGTGGTGCGTGAAGGACTGGGGTAATGGTGAGGATCTGCGCGGGCCGGACAAGTCAGCGGTGCAGAGGATGGAAGGGTGATGGTGCAGTCTGCTGTGGTGTATCTTACGATACCGCAGCTAGCAAGACGATGGTGGACTCTCGCGATCACGATGGAGAGTGGGCAGACCGACAGCAGCGGTCGCTGGAGAGAGAGGAAAGAATGATTCCTTCTCCCCCTCCTTCCAGAGTTTGCATCCCTCGGATCAAAGTTATCCTGCCAAGACCTGCGATGATTAGTCAGTTGGGGTTGTACCCGGGATGGGTGCCGAGAGATAAGATTGGGTAATCGAGTGACTCGCCGTGGATAAGCCAGCAACAAGAAAGGGGCTTGTATGGTGGAGATGGACTGGCAGTGGTGGGTTTCCTGGTGTCAAGGAAGTGAGATAATTAAATCTAATACTATGTGAACATGGCCTAAATCTATCAAGCAAGAAAATAAGCTGATAAGTTGCTATATTATAGTTCAACCGACATTATGATAGGAAATTCTCCCGACATGCTGTGTGGCTTCACGTCTATTTTCGCTCAACTAGCCGCTGACTGATCAGGCCCATCAACACGATCCATGGCAAGCTCGGGAATGACGAAACACACACCATCACAATACCCACACCGCAGCAATCACGAGTGGAAAAAAAAAATGTGACAGGAAGTTTCATGCCCCATACGGTAGGGTTGATTGATTCCAGGTGGAGAGGGAAGAGAAAAAACAGACGAAAAAGAATAGAATAGTAATGTCACAATTTCCTCATCCCCACAAGCAGGCAGAGCACCGCAATCAGTGATTAAAAACGAATTTCACAAAACAACCAAAAGAAATTAAACCCCTCTAGCAAAGACATTCCAGACAGTCGCAGCAGGCGTCGCAAGCACAGCAACAGCATAGTGTGGCAAGTCTACTCTTGTTCGTCAGTACCGTCACTATAATGCTGTCCCCCATATTCGGGCATGTGTGAAGGGATTCGACTCACATCCCAGCGCAGAAACCACCACCGCCGCCGCCGCCGCTCTTCTTCTCCTGCACAGGGGGAGGGGCCTGTTGATAGACCATCTGTCAAGCCATGGTTAGATTGTAGGAGTTTCGCGATTCGGGGTTCGGTGCGGGGGACATACTGGTTGTGGCGGGGCACCCTGGGCAGGATAGCCCTGTGACGGTGGGTATCCGGGAGCGGCCTGAGGAGGGTACTGGGGTTGGGTGTTGTAATATTCGTTGGAAGCCATTGTCGTGAATTTTGGTAAAGTCTATGAGTTTCTCTCGAGCGTAGTAGTGTAGAGGGAGCGGGGTGAGCGGGGGGTAGGAAACAATTTATATGGTCTCCTCACAAGATCCCTCGCATACTAGTTGTAGACTACCAGTTAATAAACTGAGTACTGGTAACTATACCAGTTCCACATCATCCCTTGATACGTTCACACCACACAGGTAGGAAAGGATGCAACTGCGTACGCGTCCTCCAAATAGCCCCCCCAAGAGGCCCAAGAGGGCGGGATGCCCCACGGGCGGTGTGTGGTGTAAACCAGTGAAACCCGTCACCAGACAGGCAATGAATGGATTTGATTTTTGTGATTCGTCGAGAATATAACAGCTCTGGATGTGCTGAGTCAGTTGTCGTCTCAAGGCAAGGAATTTGGAAGCGTTTCACATGGCCTAAGGGATCATGCCTGTGCCGACTGGGTTAGACCAAAACTGATTGGCTTGGTGCCTTCTTATCCGGCCAAGTCGGAAGATGATCAACCATCGCCAAGCCAAGCCCAAAAGCTTAACATTCGATGGGTTACGAGTAGACTATGCTGGCTATTCCTCGGTTATCCGAGATAATGGCACCGTACCCTTTAATGACTAATCCACCCTGCCGACCGTACCGTTATCCCGTTGCGGGAGAGATTTGAGGCATGAATGGGTGAATGAGCGAAAGAAAGAAAAAAAACCCCTTCTTCTCCAATCCAATTCGCCCAGAGATATGATATCCTGCCGATCACCCATAGTTTCAGCTGTCCATACGCTCGGCTTTCTTCGCGGGGGGGCGGAGTCTTTGCCCTTTCAGAGACGACGCTGGTTATCGGCGAGCCCCATTCGCAAAGACGTTCTCTCCCTTATACATTTGGGGGATCGAAGGCGCCCGGCTTTCGCAAAGACTGCGAATTCGAAATTATCCTCCTTGACGTGGAGCGCTCCGCCACGTAATCTTCTCATCGTGAAGAAGAGGCACGTATTCATCGTGAGGAGTGCGCTAATATCGCTGGCAAGGTGAGTCTTTCTTTCTCCCTCTCACCCATCCCACCAATTCCTTGAGCCGACGAGAGTTATCTTGACTGATAAAAAAAGACATCTGAAAGCGAATTACCCATCCACAAACATCATCCTGGAACCATCCACAGCCCACTCTGTACATCATGAGCTGGATTTCCCAGTCTACACACTCCCGCCCTCGGAAAGTACCACACCCTTCCCTTATACCCAGTCCACGTACCCTCGCACTCCGCAATTAAGCCCACGGCAAACGCATATCCAACCACCACCACCGCCGCCACCATCACCTCAACCCAGTACCTCCGAAAATAGGGGAGAGGAATTGGGCCCGGGCGGGGAACGACTCTACCATGACAAAACCGACCTCCTAATAACCCTGGGCGGTGACGGTACAATCCTCCATGCCGCATCGCTCTTCTCAGCCTGTCGCATGGTCCCACCGGTCTTGAGTTTTGCCATGGGCACCCTAGGATTCCTGGGAGAATGGAAGTGGGAGGAGCACGCCGAGGCTGTTAGCGAGGCGTTTGCCGGCAGCGCGAGGGTGCTCCGACGGGAAAGGCTGAGGGTTGGCGTTTACGACCGCGATGGCAAGAGGGTTACCGGGGAGTGGGAGTTTGAAAGTATCGGTGGTAGGTCCAGTGCGCATTAAATTATGACCCCAGATGCGAACCAAAGATTTGCGCTTTGTGCAGGCAACGGGGAGAGTAGCTGATGATGACAGATGCCCACGCAATGAATGAAGTCAACATTCATCGAGGAAAGGCTCCGCATTTGGCGATTGTGGAGGTGTTTGTTGATGGCCGGTTCCTTACCGAGGCTGTAGTTTGTCCCCCTTCTCTTTATTTCTAAGAGACGTACTAAGCCCTTAGGCCGATGGCATGATCATCGCCACACCAACCGGCTCGACGGCGTACTCCCTCTCCTCCGGTGGCTCCATCATTCATCCATCCGTATCTTCTTTACTCTTAACACCTATCTGCCCCCGCTCTCTATCCTTCCGTCCACTGGTCCTACCGGCAGACTGCATCCTCACACTCAAGCTTTCAGCCAAAAATCGCGCTGGAAAGGTAGAAGTCAGCGTTGACGGCCGCCGGTGGGGCGGGATCGGACGTGGTGAGGAGGTGAGAGTCTGGGCGGAGAAGATTGACGGCGAAAAAGGTGGTATTCCATGCTTGAAGGGGAGGGTAGGAGGGAAGGAGGATGACGGCTGGGTCGGTGGTTTGAACGGGCTATTGAAGTTTAATTATCCGTTTGGTGAGGAGGAGTAGCTGGGCCGTGTATTCTCTCTGAGAATTGGGTACTGCAAATTCATGATGACCCTTGCATGATGGGCCACTGCTGTGACATGTTGGACGCGAATCGAGATGATTAGCCCTCATAGGGGACAAGCGCACGAGTGAGAGACTGTGAGTGTCTGAGGGTGCAGTAGCTGGACGTACGATGGGTAGTTGTGATATGAGGATATCTGAAATGGTGTTGCTGGCCTCGCTTACTGATGGGAGTGTATTTTCGCCAGAGTGGCGGAATTGTGGGTACTTGTTACAAGGCAAGAAGTATTCGAAAACAGGGATAAGACAGGGACTCGCGAAATACCGGTATATGGTAAGAAATCCGTGCGTGTCCGAGCGCCCATATAAACTCGCGATTCGTATTTTCGAATACCTCTTGCCTGGGACAAGCAGATTTCACCGGGAGGCCGGTATGACCCATGGATCAGCATGCACCGTCGCACGAATCCCACGATACCTTGCTGGACTCTTTGTTTTTCCTTGGAACCCCCGCTTCATTATCGGGAATCTGCATCCAATTTATCTGGTGTATGACAGATCCGATGCCAGCATTTACGCGTGAACCCCGGCAAGCTGGCCAGCCACTCACCCCCTGCCAAGCCTCGCCAACCACGTGCTCTCCCATTCCCTCGTCCTTCCTGCAAGCTCCTGCCCGCCAACCAACTCCCTACCCTACCCTTAACCTACAAGCACTGTATCATAAACCGTCACTCGTGATATCCTACCTCTCCCCGTCCTCCCCGCCTACTCTTTTCTATTCAAACACCATTCTAATCCGCAGCAGTCTCACGATACGTACCGCTGCAACCTTACTGCACAATGCAATAGACATTTCCCTATAGATAGAGCTTATTACACCCACCACACCACGCCACACACACCACTTAAAAAACGGATCAGCTGAGCACACACAACTACACATTTCTCCTGTCGGCGCATGAGGAGAAAAAAATTTCTTCTAAAAAAAACCCCACTTTCTTTATATACCAAACCCGCGCCACCGACCAAACATACATACCTACCAAGAAACACACGGCGCCGGTGGGCCAGGCCAAATCATCATATTTAGCATCACCCCTCCCGCTCTCCCTCCCTCCCTCCCCCTTTCACTCTCTATACAAACCCTCAAGAAATAAAACCATGCCGAAACAAAAACCTTCATCGACGAAAGCGCTATACAAGGCCGCTACCAGCGCACGTTTCTTGGCAGAGGACGTGCGCGCTGCGTTGCTGATTTGTCCGCAGTTACCGCACGTGGATGAGATCATCCGGGGTGTGGACGAGCTTGGCGGGGTCCTGGATGGGGTGCTGGGTAGACTCCGGAACGGGGATGGGAAAGAGGGGGTGGAGAGGGGGGTGGTGGAGAGGTGCCGGAGGACTTTGGATGCGGTTGTTGGGGTTGTGGACCTTTTCCTTGGGGGGGAGGAGGGGGCGTATTAAGGGTGTGGAGGGGGTTGAAGGGGGAGGATGTGGTAGAGGAATTTGAGAAGGGGTGGTTTACTTGGGGTTTTGTTGCGCTGTGTCGGGGGAGTTTGGAGTTTGGGATCTGTTGGAATGGTATTGGGGGTGATGATGCGGAAGTGGGGTGGGGTAATGATTTTCAACAACAACAACAAGGTTTTTAGGCACAGCGGATTCGGAGTTCAGATACGGATTGACGCAAGTTGATTGTATATAATATAGCAAATATAAAAGGAATGCGATTCGGACAAAAGGCTTCTCAAAGGAAATGGACAATCGGAAAGTGATCAAACAGAAGTGAAGAATAATAAGATAAGATGAACAAAGACGGGAACGAAATGCGATGAGCTGATGATGAACAAATCAAGGGAAAAACAAGCTTCTTTATATCCTATCCTTCCTCCGTGACATACTACCAGCGCATGCACAATCTTTCTCCCTCGGTTCCTCCTATTCAGTAGTTGCTATATCCCCTTTCCCAAACCAGGTCCGAGGTTGGATCAGAATTTCCCGCGGGCATTGAAATGCGGCCAGCTGTAGGCTGTGTATGAAGCCGAGGGTAAAGCTGATGTTCAGTTATCGTGAGTGTTCCTGTTTCAGTGCTGTGTGATTGGAGTTTGATCTTGTTGCGTCGAGTATGCAGGGTCAATGTCGGGGATCATCTGAAGCTAATGCTGGTGGAACAGTTCTCGAGCAATGGTGTGTAACAGATGATAGTAGTAGCGTTTCTTATCCAGCGCGCATGAGAATATATGCATGTGATGAGCAGCCAAATTTCCAACCAATGAGTAATGACCGAATGAGGGGAGGTTTACGGTATGTACCCTACTGGATAATTACCTAAGATTGTAGGCTCGTTCTAATATCTATGACAAGAGGTTCTCTAAATGTAGTAGAGAAAAACACGGTCTTACACGAAGCTATTCCCCATACTTTCTCTCCTAGCTTCACCTTGGCCATTTGCGGTTCCGACCTCACCCCAGACTTGTGATGCTGAGTTTTTAGCATACCGAGGACGGAGAAGGAAATACGTGGGGCGGAACAAGAAACTACCGAAAACTTCCAGACCGTTCATTGAATCAACTGTTGAGATCCCAACTACGTTGCTTGTTGTATGGCGTTGTTCCCTCATTTGGGTGTTCAGTTGGGATTCCCATCGCAGTATATGTTTCCCGGCTGATGGTATCCGAAAGGTTTGTTGCCAAGTGCATTGCATGGAAAAGGTTCGCCCATTGACTTCGAGTATGGTACTGAAACGATGATTTTCGCCCCCAGGCAAGATAATTTCCAGGCCGAGTTCACAGACCAACAAAAAAGAAACAAAGAGGAAGAAATGATCGAATCGGAGGAAAGTAGTCAAAGGAACCGAGTCGGGCTATCACCGCTCACACCTTCGTCGATGACTATCAAGTGAAAACAACAACGAACGCCACTGTTGCTTCTGGACTAAAGAACGGCGGTTGTAGATACAAAAGTCTAGTTCTCCCTTTTTGTTTCCCGGGCCAAGCCCACCGCTCACACAACCCACGATCCATGCAAGTACTTACAAATCACCCTGCGCCCGGAGGTTCTACATCCTGCCTTCCCCACTAGCTAACTAAGAACCTTCTCGTGCCCATGACTATAAAAGGTAGTCAACCTGTTTCGCAAGAAAGGGGACCCCCGCCTGACCATCCTCTACAACCTTGACTCGCTTTTCGAGGCCCTCCAGAGCAACGATCCTCCCTTGTAGAAGAGGGATTAGCTCAAGGGCCTCTTTGGCTTGAGCGAGCCAAGGCTGTAGAGGAATGTCGGGAGGGGGGGCCGGAACGGGGGGAAGGGCAGCACCACCACCACCACCGGCGTTCGGGGGAGGGGGAGGATAATGAGGGGCGGGGTTGGAGTTCTTTCGGAGACGGTCCCTGTATCGGTAGATTGCTCGCTCTGCAACCTCGACTGCCAGCACGACAATCCCCGTTACCGAAGTTGCAATGGCCCTTGAATGGCTTGCCCAGAATCCTGATGAATCTGCGAGAGGTTAGTGAGGAAATAGGATTCTCTGGGACTTCCTAATTGCTGAGACGAACCATTGTTGCCGTTAGGCACACTCTCATGATAGTTCCTTTGTTATTCGGGTAGCTTCGAGGAAGGAAAGAGGGAAAGCCGTAAGGCAAGCGTAAAAGAGCCAGATACATGAGTGCCATATGTCGGGAGGCTATGGGTAGTGGGAGTTTGTCTATCCTTTGTTAGCACGGGAGTGAGTAAGGGGATGGGGAGACCAACGGGGAATATCATGGTGTGAGAGGCGTCAGACGTGAATGAGTGGAAGCGAGCAGTTTCAAAAGAAGAGCGGTCGCCAGAATAAACGGACAGCTTGTATTGCTTATTGAACGACAAGAAGGATATTAGGAGGGAAAAGAAAGAAAAGAAGAGACAGAAGAGGAAGAGAGAAGAGGGGCGTAGATTTGGAGAGGGGACAGGGGGTGACGCAAGTGGTCACGAGTTATCACTCGTAACCACAGCAACAAACAATATTGAAAAACGGTTCTGTTGTCAAGCCGTATACCGGAAACATGTGTGTACGAGAGATCCTTAGGAACTTCATTTTATCTCAGAGGGCCAGGAAGGCCTACTATTTATACAGCGAAACAGCAACATATATCCGCAGTAGGAAAGATAATAAGGAACCAATTTGGAAGACAGGAGAAAAACAAGTGAGAACAAAATTACATAACCAGTCGACAGATTGGGCGGTAACATGAGGGGAAAAACCAAATGCAGTAAGTCCAGCTTGAAAAGTAAAAGGCTGGAACCAAGGTCTAATGACCGACTTTGTCGTACTCTAATATGTAGACAGTACATATCCGAAAGCATAATTCCAACAAACAAGAAGAGAGTGTTGGAAATGATCCGTGGTTGGCTGAGTGCTTTAAGCGGTGGGCGGAATAAAGTGTTTGCAGACCGCCTGATGGCGATAGTGTGGAAAGGACTTTACTGAGGGTGAAAACAAGAGAGAGATTCAAGGCCAAAATGAGAGTTGCCTTAAGAGCAGTTTCGTAGGGTTTGGTTTTCTGTGTAGAAAGAAATTGTTGAGTGGAGAGTTAACAAGAGAAGCGGAACGAAACAGAGTGCAAAGAAGAGGAGTGGGCCCCATAGCCGATGGCAACCAACTCAACCGCATGACTAAGATTCGGCGAACAACCCTTGATATCCAACTGTGTCGGGGGTGTTTGGAGTTTGGGATCTGTTGGAGTGGTATTGGGGAGTGATGCAGAAGTGGGGTGGGGTAATGGGTAATGACCGAATGAGGGGAGGTTACTGTACTCTGTTGTACTGTATTGTATAATTTCCGTTGCTTGTTGATCTGCATACTGACGTTTTTGGGATGAAGGTTTATGATAACGATCCCCTCTCAGGCCTGTACGACTTATGAGAGTATTATATGTGTTAGATCGCTTGAATATTGTCTCTGGATGAGGGACCCATCTCGTACCCCACTGTAGCTGATCCTAAATACATTGCTTGACATCTCCATCGGGGGCGGAACTATCACCCAGACTACTTATTCCACATAGAATGCTTCCTGGAAGAATACCTACAGCAGTTAAAGCCCAGGACTAACTTACCACGACCGCCCCTTCACCCAACCATCCACCCTAATACCATCTACCCCCTATCCTACCTCCCCCCTTCCCCCAAATCTTAGACACCTCCCGTGACAGGGATAGTATCAACACGATAACCCATCTCCCCAACCTCCTCTTCAAGTCTTCTCAAAACCCTAATACATCTCCCCAGAGCCTCCTCAATCTTCTCCAATTCCGGCCGCATTTTTAGTAACTTTCCAGACAGCCTATCCAGTACCCCGAGCATACTCTGCACAGCGTCAATCTTTTCCAGGACCTCCGGGACTTGTGGGTGCTTCGAGAGGGTATGCAGGATGGAGCGGGAGACGGATCTGCCGGCGGTTATTGACTGGCGGAGGGCGGTGGCGGGGGGGGCGTGTTGCATTCTGTTATTCGAGTGATTATCGTGCGCTCGGCTTTGGTGTTGTGAAAGGAGTGTTGTGGATATGTTTGGCTGAGGGGTTTAAGTTAGTGTTGGGGGGAGGGGGGTATCTGCGTTTATGCCATGGAGTATGTAACAGGGGAAGCTTATAGTGGGGAGACTGTCAAACGGGGGAGGTGGATGCGCTTCTTGTAAATAGGGTGCTTTCAAATTGCAACTTCACACTACCACCAGTGGGGCCTATGAAAAGCGTTGACCTAAATACTCATCCAAGGGTTAACATTTTCTGAACTTTCTCTTCTCAAGTGATAAATTATCAATTCTCACTCACGGGGGCGCATGCGTAGACAAGAATCTAAAAAACCCAAGAGCCCCGTTTGGCTACATCAGTTTCCGTTTCGTTCTCCCATACAAATGACCTTTTTCCTTCCGTTTCAAAACTAAGAGGTCATTTTCACAGCAGAAACGGTCGCTCAACTGAACGGTTCCTTTTTTGCCAAACAGGCTCTAATATTATACGATAGCTGCTAAGGATGTCGAGATCCCAAACCTACCCTCTCTTGGGGTAGAATATGACCGAGTCCTTGGAGGGCTGGATGATAGCGAACCTTGGCCTCCTTCCTAGTGGGGGCTCCCGGAGCAGATCTGCGAGGTATCATGTTGTCAACAACACACCACTCCACTAACTCAAATCTGCTTCTGAGGTGCCATGAGTGAGTGCGCGCTTGTTTTTTCAAGGGGGTGGGCAATAAAAATGCTCCCGCTTGAAAAGAATGCGGGATAGGGTGGTTATTTGTAACTAGTTTCCATTGTGCGGATTTCAAGTCGGTAGATGGTGTAAGATGCTCTTGGCTTACGGCTTGGATCTGCTTGCTTGAGGGAGCAGCGCTGTGCTCGGGGAGACTGGCCGGCGATAAGGTTAACAGAGGCTGCGGGCATCTTGAGAATTCAACTTTGAGAGGGTCCTAGCCCGTTCACTACCCCCCCCCCCCCCTCGGGCCCCTCCACCATTTCTTTCTTGAATTTGCACATTGGGCCTTAAGTTTCGGAACTTTGTGGGGGCGGGGCAGGCGGAGGCCTAGTCGGCGGCTACTCAGTAGTCTGGGCTTCAATATCTAGGATATCCGGAGTGAAGAACAGATGGGTGTGTAGGGGTGTTAGGGTGCCTGCATCATTAGGACTGGCTACGTACTTTCTCCGCAAAAGAGCTATGATGGGCAAAATGCCCTCTCCTTCAGCATAAGAGAAATGGTGTACTATTGACGGCGGGTTCCTACTTTTGAACTTCGGATCAGGGATAGATGTGGGGTCAGGATTAACTTGGCGTTTTCAATAAAGATTACGAAATTTCTAGAGTACTCCTACTCGTAGATGAGGTACGTCAACTCTCTAAATTCGCAAATGTCGGAGGTCACACCAAGGAGGCCGGAGTCGAAGCGGAAAGTAATGGGGCTGATCGATGAAAGAAAGAGAGAGTTGCTGTCTTTCTTGCTGGTCTATAGACGAGCTTGAGACCACCGAACTTACAGCAATGTGTAGTATGAATATACATCAATATGACCACTGCCATTTCATAGGCCCTCATGTCCAAAGTGGCCTGGCAATTGGCTGAACATATCCTTACGTGTCATCACATGGAGGTAATATTTCCGACACCAAACAAGTGATCAAGCGGAGTGATAACATATGACTCCCCGACCGGCAAAAACAACTCTTCATTCACTCCCAACAGTTCAACATCCACCCCTCTTCTAAAAGACTACTGCCCCTTTCTCTTCAACTCCTCTCTGAATGCCTGATCTTCGGCATCCAAAAACCCTTCAATAACCTCCTGCGCGTCAAATAGAGCGTCAAAACACTTCTCCACGACAACATCCCCAGCCTCGAATTCAACATGACGGTGCTCTATATTCTCCGCCAGCCGGCGGAGCATATCCGTCACCTGCTTGACTCCGCCTTCCACCGCGAAGGAATTAGGCATCTTGTAACATATTATCAGCGCGAGGCTGAGCTCTCTCGCTAGTGTCAGGGCTCTTGTGACTTTCTCGCTGAGGGGATTTGGGGATTGGGAGGTGATTGCGGAGGACATACTGTTATGACAATAGATTGCTAGGGGCTGTGGTTGCTGTGGTTTCTTTGTTTCTGTACGTGGGCTGGGATAGGACATGGGGGCGGGGGGTATTTATTAGTGTCTACTGTGTTTCCCTTTTTTTCAAGTCCCAAGGTGACTTGTGTCTCGGTCTCTTTGAACTTGATTTCAAGATTGGCGGAGGTTTGATGGAGGGTGTTGAAACGCTTTGACGGTGACCTGTGGGGGGTTTTTTTCCTTCAAGTTTCTTGTCTGGATTAGTCCACAATGCTTTCCAGTGTAAGTTAGAGGAATTCTCGAGAGGTAGAATTGCTTCCGTTCCGAACAGACAGGAAGCATATTGCAAATTTCCCGAGTGCCTGGGTCCGCCCTAGCCCCCTGCTGGGTTCAGTTTCTCAACACTCGTGTTTGAAAGTTATAATGAAAGTAAAGGCATGCCTCAGAGAAAGATCTGTTGCCCAGCTTAGAGTCGCATGCCCACCACCAATGACAGCCGAACTTCTCGACCCTCGGTTCCTTGATTACTGGGAAAACTGTGGAAACTCACTAAGCCCGGATCAGGATATGTTAAATCTGGGCTAGTGAGGGAGTAGGATTCATCCCCAGCCGGCGCTCCCAACTGGCCGGTATGAACTGGCAAGCACTCGCCAATGGCAACCTATTCTTTATGCCCAAATCTCAAGTTATACGATATCTTACTGGACGGGAATTAAGACATTCTGGTCTGGATTGAGCGAGTTTCCGCGGTTTTTGCGGTATAGCGGAAAGTTAGTATTGCCGGTTAACGAGGCTCGCACGCAGGGCAAGCGTGCGTAGCCGTCAAGTAAGTACGCTGTTTCCCTCGGAAAATTTAGATCCAGACATGCAACTCCAAACCTCGACCCGGATGGCTCTCGAGTGACGTGCGGTGATATGAAGCTCATCCAACCCATTTTCCTGCAGGCACCCATTTTCAGCGTCATATGGTTTGTCCTTAAGTTGTTGTGATACGGTAGCCCACAATTCGCCCCGAAGCTTTGACACCAACATCTTAACGGACAGGTGTGATGTGATGCGGGAGAGACTGTAGTTGCCACGATCACCAACCATCTTCGAGCCCCCACTCGCTTGGCAGGGATCGCCCACACGATGTGGTGGCGGTTGGGTTTCAGATGGCCACGTTTTCATTGGTTATTGTAACACAACAGATTTCTTTGCTTTAGCTTTGAAAAGCCATTAAACTTAATTCTTGTAAATTTGCGTCGGGGGGTATGTCAGTTTGGGGGGGTAACATATGTCCGGAAAGGCAGATACGCAGGGGAAGTACACTCGAGTACTTCAGCACTCAGTAGTCTCGAATTCTCAGAATGACGTCAAATGTTAATTCTAGCTCCTACACACACTGTGTATGTCTCTTCCCGACATACCTCCCGACGCGAGTTTACTCCTTACTTGAGAACCGATAGAGTGGCGGTGCCCCACGCAGGAGTGAAAGTTCGGAGTCGGGAGTTGGAGCTCTTGGCCAATATTTGTAACCTCTTTGTATCATAGTAAGAAGTTTGTGTTATTGGGTATTCCTTGTTTTCCCCCCAGCGTTGTATGGGGCATGGTTGCTAAGGCTTCGGATTTCTAAATTCGAACTTTGGTTTATGCACCGGGGCGCCATCGCTCTAATGGTGCAACGAAGCGGGGGTTCGATTAAAAATGATCGAAGGACTAGGAACGCGCTTTTTCGAGCGGGAGTTATAAGATAGAACCCCTTCTAACAAAGGTGGTAAACAGGGTAAACAGTGACATTTGAAGGCGGGTGGGAGCAGAGGAATAAATAAAGTGATAGGAAAAGGAAGTAAATGTAGCAGAAGAAACAAAAAAACTAGCCCCAGTACCCCTCTTTCCCTGCATCTGAGAAATAAATACTCAGACATATAGGTTGAAGGTGGAAATTCCCATAAAAGTTCCTGCTATTTTGGCTTACTAAGGACATTAAAGAACCCCCCTCTCTTCGATCCCCATTTTTAGAACACCCGATTCAACACCCCTCTAACCCCCGGGTTTGATTACCCAAGGCCTTCTTTACAACTCTGGTTACTACGGTGGTTTTCTGTATGAAATGGAGAAGACCATTTCAATACCATGCATTCTTGTGCATACTAGGGGTAGGGGTGAAGAATTGGGACAAGCAGGGGTAACAGAGGCCTGTACGTGTGTACTCGTATATACGCCTTTGGGGGAGTATCAAAGAACCAAAAAAGCAAGATAACTACTACTTAGAGTAATTCCACTATCCCCCTGCTTGTCCCAATATCCCCCCCCACCCAAATACCGTACTCAAGTATAGGAATAACAATAATAATCAAAACTATATCGAAACAAAACTTCAACCCCCAAATGCCACTGAACCCCCTGCCTCCCACTACGTCTTCCTCCGCCATCCCCCTTCACCCATTGGCTTCGAGTACATGGATAATAATAATGGTGGTGATGATAATGATAGGTGACTGGCCCAGAATAACGATGAATCTGCGAGAGGTTAGTGACTAAATAGGATTCTCTGGGGCTTCCTAATTGCTGGGACGAACCCTGATGGTAGTAATTGGTATTGTAGCAGGGGGGTGGGATGTTATTTCCTTGCATGCCTTGTATCTTGGAGGGGAAGAAAGTATCGGGGGCGAGCTTGTATAGGGGCGGTGTGGTGATAGGAGGATTGTGGATAAAGAGGTAATCAGTGCTCCCAAGCTTCTAGTCCGCCCGTCTTCGTGTCCGAACGGGACGGACGAGTATCATGGCCTCAGTCCCGATGGCTGCCCGAGACGGACTAGCGGAGACTATAGGTGTCTCAAGTGGGGCAATTTTCCGGGTAACTCGGGATGAGGGGCGGGCCCTGCAGGTAATTGACGTGCCCTGCAGGTAATCGGCGGGCCCTATAGATAATTAGCGAGGACTGCAGATGGCGGATGAGGACTGCAGGTACCGTTCAGGAGTTACCGATCCGTAGGAACTTACAGTCATCCTCTTAGACGGTAGTCTTTCCTAAAGGACGGACGCTCTTGCCCTGCAGTATGAGACACACGCCCAGGATGCCCAGGGGTGGAGCCCTGGCGGTGCCTACAGGGCTGACGAGACGCTTGGGAACACTGGAGGCAATCAAGTAGAGATGGATATCATGATTGATTGTGATAAGTTGATGGAAAGGAAAGGCTTAGGAAGGTTGTGTGCGGGAGGAAAGGTGTGTGCAGGAGGAAAGGTGTGTGCAGGAGGAAAAGTGTGAAGCGAGGGAAGATGAGAAGGAAGGAGGAACAGGAGGGTGAATTTTTTTTTCATGGCTTGCGCGTTCTTCAACTGGTGCGTACGTGTGTTGTTAGATGGATCTGCTCAGGTTTGTTACGGGGGGGATAGTTCAGGAGATATGCGGGCGGAAAGGATACGGGAGAATGTTCTATAAAAGTCTTTATCCGTAATGTTCTTTTATTTGTTGTCACGGGAGTGTATGGAGGAATAGGGACATGTGGCAAACGCGGAGCTAGGTGTGGTGATCCTTAGGAGGATCTGTAAGTCGTGCTATGTTTTATTTATACACCTGTCTCTACCAATAGTTTTGATGTTAGTGAGAGAGTAGAGAAGAGCAGAGTTGAGAGCGAGAGCGAATGAACGAAGGATTACAGGCGGAAAACTTATGTTCCATATCCTTCCTCCAAAGTGCCAAGTTCCGTGCGACCCTCATTTCCCTACATTGACATATACCACAGCGGCCTCAGAGCGCGGCCATTTAAGTCAGAAGGAAGGGTTCATCCGTATGGCTAGGTATCAATAAGATGGGCCCTCTAACCCTCCTGATTTGAACCTGCCTTTGACAATCCGGTACTGTACTGTGCAGGATTGGGCAGTACAGGACCGGCAAAGATCTCTTAAGCCCGGAAAGGGTAGCAAGAGTTGGGAAGAGGCTCAAGCCTGTCATATTGGAATTGTTGTAGCGGGAGGCCTTGTGCGAGTAAAGTTGATTGAGGATTGGTTGTAATTCAGCCGGGCAAGCATCACCGAACTTGCGTTCCCTTGGCTTAATGGATAGTTACCATACGGGAATGAGTGCCCGGGGTATGCATTCCGCCAAAATTCGGTGTGTAGGCTTAGGAAATGTTTTTATTGGGCACTTTGTAACTCCCCCTCCTATGGAGAAAACGAAACTAAGGGTCGCTGTGCTTCCGATGAATTTTACCAGTATTATTGGCCCCAATGTGTTCTCGGAGACCGGGTTTCACTGGATCCCGAAGTCAAAGTATCTTATCGGGCGAGGCCGCTCTCCTGCGCTAAGACTAACCGCGGAAGCTGGTGAGTGTGGTGGCAAATTTTGGCGGAACCCACACTCAACCGCCTGACGCTCGTAAAACGGACTGCTGTTGCACGCCACTAAAATTGTGAGGGTCTGGCCAATCTTTGGTCTGTAAGCGATCGCAGCCCGTTTCATGATCAGGCAATTACTGTGCAGGCGGTGTTTCTTAAAGAGTGAACGCCGAATAGGTATTGCTAGGATAAAATGTGATACTAGCGCGGCAGAATTGAAACCGGACGCCGTTCTATGGTAGTGATCGCTTGGCCAATAGTGAGCTCATTCAGGGTAACACAATTAATAATCACATACGATGCGAGAGGGAAAAAAAGTTTTACACAGCTGGTTTCGATACATGGCCTGGCCAATATCCAATGCCCATATAACATGGTATCCTGCCCTTCTGCCCTTAGAATCATTGATTTCATTATGAGGAATTACACTTGAAAGGTTTTCATGATATATTTAACCTCTTCGGCAAATCACCGCTTGAGGGAGAGTTTCCCAAATCTTCATCAGTGCCAGTTTGGCCCATCTGCTACGACCCATTGTCTATGATATAGAGGATCACATCACTTGGCTTGGTGATTCGGAGACGTACCGTACATTTATTGCCCCGGCGATCACTACTATATGAGGGTGTCCGGTTTCGATTCGGCCGCGCCAATTGTCTATTCAGGGTACTGCAGCAGCCAGCGCTTGCGACTACGGTACTGTCCCTTGGCACGTTTTCAAGCACTTGAACTAAACGCGTTGCTGACCAGTGCAGTGCAAAGGATAATACTGATAGATTAAGTAACCCAAAAATCCCGCAGTGTAGTAATGGTTTTCTCTTCAAAATTATTGGTCAGGTGATAGTCAAGATTTATAGACCTTCATATTTATCGTTGGGGGTTTGTATCAAATTCTCCTCCAATGCGTCTATCGTAGTAAAATATTTCCATTCTTTGAGAGAGGTGAGGGGCAGCGTTTCTTAGCACAAGAGGAGATTTCATGCGCCATTCTCCCTCCAAGGTCATTGGTGTATTTCCGGGATGAATGGTGGGTAGTGCAATCGGACCCCGCGGCTAGAATTTTCTCCTGTAGGTTGGCTGAGGTGAGGATGCGGAGTTCTGGTTTTCTGTGTGACAACTACGCCCTTGTTAATACACGATACTGGTGTAGCTCTCCTGCTGGAGCGGCATTGATGCTATGAACCGCACAATAGATCCGCCACCCGGCACATGCGCTAGGGGTATAGGAGACGATGATTCGCAAAATATCTGGCACAAAATCCGTGGCTGTCACAAGCTTATTGCTCGGATTTTCGGATGCCTCTTGCCTGGGACAAGGCCTTCTCGTCGGTCATTAAGTTGATTAATATATGCTAGCTGGGTTGCATCTGATTTTCGATCGAGGGGGGTTTGAGGGAGGAAAAGGGGATTTATGACCAAGCTATTTGATTTCGATGGGGGGGTTGCACTCCGCATAGCAAGAAAGTGATCCTTGCGCTCCATAGTCACTGAGTTAACAAACAACGCAAGAATACCGAATTTTATTAACTTACCAGTTTTTTTGGAGCCACACTCTCGGACAGCATATCATGCTTGATAGGGAACAAGATTCTGTTCCAAGTGAAGCGTGGTCGTCCATTTCTTTTGGTATCGCAAGGATCTCGTCTTTCGTTTGAATAAAGCGAGTATCCACCTGAACCATTTTTCAAAATCATCGAAGCGATTTTCGACCCTAGCGAATTTTGAATCTCATTGCTTTTATTTCTGTTGGAGATCGCGAGATACTGCCCAGCATGCTCTCATGACGGTCGCTTTGTTGTTTGGACTGTTTTTGGGAATGGGCTTTGGCTTCAGGCATACCGGTATGCTTTGGCCCTCGGGAAAGCATTTCGGCTGCAGGAATGCGCTAGAGTTTTGGGTCGATCCACCGGGAAAGCTGTAATGGAGGTGAAAGAGTTTGATACCTGGAGGCTATGGGCAGTGGGAATCTTTGTCTTCCCTTTGTCAGCAGGAGTACTGCACAGTGGAGGCCGGCAGACCATTGCAAGGATTCTGTAAGCAATGGGTACTGTCCAGTACTCGAGTACAGCATTATCGTACTTAGGGTAGGGATGAAACCCGTGGACACTTGGGTACTATGGCTATTGGCAACGAGTTCGGTAACGAAGTATTCGAGCTCAGCCAGTTAGCACCTTAGAACTCGAAAAATGAAATTTACCAAGTGTCTTTAGAGTATTGACGGAATTGCTTCTCTTTTAACATACATACCACTACGTGGGGATATGGCTTACCGTATAAACCTCATCCCCACCCCTCTAAAATCCCGTTCACCGACTCGCCCTCGTTTTCTAGCGCTTGATAGGGGTGTGCGCAAAATCCGTGAGGTATCGCAGGCAATCAGCGTTCAAACTTTTTAGCGGAAAACGAAAAAAAAAAGGAGGAAAAGGGGGAACTCTGGAATCGTATAAGCATCAATTAAACCATAAATCATTTTCGTGTTATCATACATTTGCCCCCATTCCCACGAGAGGGAAACACCGGCAACCTTTTTCTCGGGTCGCTGCGGTAGGGTAACTTGGCTGCAAGCGAAGGCTATTTTGGGAGACAGGGATTTCCGAAGACCCCAAATACTGGAAGCTGCTGTATCTCTTCTCCTCATATCACCAGTCTTTCTTTTGCCCAATATTGACCCATTGATCGATCCTCAACCTCCGCTTCTGGTATTCGCCACTTACCTTTGGCTGAGGTTGCTGGGTAGAGTATTAATATACTGGTAATTCTTACCGGTGTATAGATACTAGATACCGTTGCCACTTGAATACCGTACTCAGTCGCCTTTGGATGTTCGTCTCGTCCCTATTGCCGCCGCACGATAGATTCAGTTAGGACTGTATTTCTAGCGACTAATTCCTTAGTTGAAGCGCGATAGTCGAATCACTAGTCCTAGCGATCCATCTCCACGAAAATTCAATTCTGTTCATCAATACTGCCCCTTCATTGACCCCCGCCATAATCTTTACACTTCCAACTCGCCATATCCCTCCGGCACCTCCATCACCCATTACTCCCATCAACCTTCACGGGGCACCAGTGTACATACCCTCTATCTCTACACTATCCTTTTCCGACCGTTCTTAGGATCTTGTGAAAAGTTACCTTCAACATTGTCGTTCCCCGTTCTGCCAGCTTCGCTTCTCCACGTTGACTTTGTCGAGTGACATTTTTCGCTCACACGCCCTTCCGCCTCTTTTCTCCCTCCCCGGTGCACGAATCTTAGCGCCTTCGCCTACCCCCCCGATCTTTTAAGCCTGACTAAACTAGTTGGACTTGGGTGACGGGAGAAGCCTGCTCTCCCGAGGCACTTTTTTTTGTTTTTTTGTCCTGCGATGTGCGATGCTGGCGCAAGGTCTTACGAAACGCACTTCTATTGTGCGTTGTGCGGCGGCCCTTTTGCGAAAGTACTTCGCACCGCCGTCCCCCCTGCACCCCCGAATAATGTCGATTACCATCACGAACTCTATGGAGGCCGTTCAACAGATGGAGTGGATACCGACTTGGAGAATGAGTTCAACTTGGACCCGGAGGACAATCGGATCCTTCCCGAGGAGTTTGTGCTCAACAACATGAGCCATGCAGCTAAACGAAGCAGGGCATTGCGTCTTCGTGCAGAAGAGGATGGCTTTAGGAGAGGAATGGCGGGTGAACAGAGGACTACCTGGCACGCTTATGATGGGGGCCTCATTTCGACCCAGCAGATGAAATGGACTAAAAACCTCCGCGCCCTCATATACAAGAGGGCGAATAGACAGCCATTCAATCATCATCGGTACCTGAATGACGGTCAGAATGCTTACCTTACGGGCAGGGGCTTGATTCGGCAGTCACAGAATTGGGCTGATGCATTTGCTTCGATCGAGGAGGATGAGGGGCACGACGAGAGTGACGGTTCCGACGTACACACTGAGTTCCCCGTGTTTTCCGATGAGGAGATTCAACATGGCATCTACGGATTTCATGTCTATCAGGAGCTTGGCAGATTAGACTCCCATTACATCATCTCATCGATACCATTTCACGACGAATGTTGGACTATGCTGGACCTCGCGATCGAAGAGGCCGGCAAGGAAAGGGGCATAGACGAGATGAATGAACGGATAGAGATGGATGATTTGTGGGGTTATCTCAGAGGGCTTGTGGGGGTGACCGGTGTGATGGATAGTTCTATTGTACCCCAATCCACATGGGCAGCATTATTAGAAGAGCGGCGGGGTGATGGGATTGTTACTAGGCTGGGGGAAGTAGATTACCGGGAAGGTCAGGGTGCGGGAGAGGGTTGGCAATGGAAACACGAAGAAGGGCTTCATGTCAGTTACTTAGCTATTCTGAGCGCCTGGAATGGTATCATAACTGACAGGTTTTATTTAGTGGCTTGTTGCTGACCCATCCAGAATATCCGTGCTTGATTCACCTCTTCTACCGCTGGTTTCAAGCAAGCCGTTTCCGTGTGCACCAAGAGCTGCACTTATAGATCCCTTCCAATTACTTCCTCCGGAAATAATCCTTGAGATTTGCACCATGCTCACCTCCACCGACATATTCAGTCTTAAGACTGCAACGCCCGCAGCATACAATTTGGGTCTTCCTGACTCATTCTATCGGAGGTTTTTACGGGACGAGTTCAAATATCTTCCGACCCTCGTTAAAGAGGTTGGGGACTACGAGGCCTTACGTGAACGTAAGGAACTTGACGCAATTGACTGGCGGGGTAGCTTCGAACGCCTTCGGAGGTTGATGATGGCCCCGAAGGATGGAGAAGGATGGGAGTCCGTGGATATTTGTTTGAAGAATCGGAACAGAATTTGGAAGATCGTGAAGCCTATGGCGGATCATTTTGTTGAGAGCTCGCCTGCATTATTGCTGCACAGATACAACGCACCTGTGCCCTTTGCGGAAAGAACGGGAGTGGTCAGGGGGTATGTGGGAGTTCGTACAGGAAGACAAGGACTAATTGAGAGCGTCTACTTTGGCCCTCGTACGCGAGTCATCGATCCAGATATAAAGGACGAGGCCGGGGACCCGCTGCGAGAGGATTTGGCCCTTAATTTGGATGTGGTTCGAGTTTGGCTTGATGGTGAGGGTGGGCCTCTCTGTGGTCTGGGATTTTTCGTGAGCAGCGAAGATCAGGAGGTGCAAAACTGCGAGAGGTTTGGGAGGCGTGGTAGTATCTATGTGGATGTCGACGTCCGTTTGAAGACTCTGACAGGGTTTGTTTTTTGTTTGCATAACCACATTGTTTGCGGAGTACAGCTGGTTTTTGATAATGACACTTCGTTTTCGCGGAAGATTGGACGCTGGAATGGGGTTGCCCGAAAGATCACTGCTCCCTCCCGATATCGGAATCTTGTCGGTGTGATTGGCTTTGTTAACTCGGGTGGATTTATTGAAACACTTGGCATCTTAGAAGAGACCCCCGAGTTCGAGCGTCAGGATGCCATTGGGCCTCTCCCTGCTCCACCTCAGACGGTCGAGATCTCTCACGCGGAGGCATCAGTCTGGAAAAGGCTTCCCCCACCGGATGTTAAATTACTCGAACGCGAAGGGCCTCACATCACGGATTGGCGAATGTGTAAGGGAGAGTGGGAGGTCTGGGCAAATGGATTTCATGAGGAGGGAGCAGAGGAGCCACGTGGGAATGACAGAACACTGCTGGAAATTGTGGGTTACTATGATGATACCGCACTCAGGGGGTTGGAATTCCTTTATAGAGAGCGTAGCAGCGACAGACGAGTCACGTCTCTCCTCGGGTCAAAGCTAGCGAAAGAACGGGATAGTATTCGTTTTGAGGAGAGAGAATCAGTGGCTGCCGTTGTCATTTGCTATAGTGACGCGTGTGTTCATGGCATTCTGGTAGGTCGACTTCCGACTCATCTAGTATCACATGTTGATTCTCTCTAGTTTGTCACAGGAGGCGGGCATACAAGTGAGGTTTTTGGACCACGCTATCTCGGAACCCACAAAGTTTTTGCTCCAACAGCAAATATTGGCGGCCCGTCCCAAACAATTTTTCGCAAAGAAACTACTGGAGATATCATAGGCTTGCACTGTTTATATGACGAAGAGGATCAAAAGTTCCTACAACTGGGACTCATGCTACTCATTGACGATAATAGAATCTACGAACCCCCCCTTCCTCGCTCCATTCCTTTTAGCGACCTAGATTCTAAATTGCAGGTGTGGGACGATGGCCCGCCACCGAAAGAATGGTCGATAGCTTCTCGCCCAGGAGAGATGGGTATTTTCACCCGCGACTTTGCTCCTGCGCAATTTGGTGGCTGGGTAGATGTTCGTTCGCTTCGCAGGGTCACAATATATGGCAGAATGAAAGGGATACGGTTTTCTTTTGCGAAAGGAAAGGATCGATTCTTCGGATATGTGCAGGATGTCAGCGGCGGTGTTTATATTCAAGAGATAGATTATGAGAATGGCGAACGAGTGACAGGGATTGTAGTTATTCGAGAAGATCCTACCTATTCTAGCCCTGGGGTGGGGCAAGGTTTTCGAGATTCCATAGAGAGTACATCCACAAATGGGGACGAGCAGCAGTTTTTGGATCGAATTTACGTATGTTATCCATTAATGGATCTGGTGAGGGGGCTCAAAGACTAATATTTTATAGCTCCTGACGAACCGAAACGAGGGGGAGCTTCCTCTTCCGGTCAAGTATCGTGTCTCCTCACGATATCTTGTGGCAATCAAGTTCGATTTTAGTTATCATCAACTCATTTCATGGGCCCCCATCTACGCCCCGGACTCGACTGTGCCTGCTTCCAAAAAGCTCATCTCTGAAATGCTTCAGTTTCCATGGAAGTGTCGCTTGGATGATGTAACTGCGGACCGAAAGATCAAGCCTACCTCCCGTGCTGCCTGTGTATTTTTTGATGAGGAGGAAGGGAAGCGAATCGATGCGGTTAAAGGGTATGTTGGCAAAAGTGGCGATTTTTGTGGCCTCTTGTTCCGGAGGGATGGCGGCTGGGAGAGTAATGTCTTTGGTTGCCGCTCCGCCTACGAGTTAACCTTTGAGCTAATGGAAGGGGAGCGTTTTACGTCAATATTCTTTCCAGAAGACCTTAAGGCCTTGGCAGTAAGACATATCGTGCTCTGTATAGGCGGTTCACTGCTGATGTAGCCTAGCTTTGCACTGACCAAGGTAGGACAACACCATGGTTTGGTCGGGGATCCGAACGTGTGATACTCCGCGAACCGCCAGTGGGATTGGAGCCCGTGGGAATCTATGGAACTTTGGATCGGGTGAGTTCCCAGGGATTGGATCCCCATACATACTCTGACCTGTGTTCAGGAAATCGAGTGCTACGAAGAAACCATAGACTGGGGTGCCATTGGGTTACTATGCCGGCCGCACAGGAGATACTCTATTGCATGCTCGAAAACCCATTCTCCGACTCCTCCACCTATTACACAATTCCCTCAATCCGACCCTGAACTACCATGGTTTAGCAATCTCCGGGCGCTTCCAGCGGAGGTTTGGCTTTCTCCTCTTGTGGCTCAAAGGGAGAAGCAATATATTGGAAAAACCGGAATAGGTCGAGCCTACTCTCTCTTTGATCCTGCTCAGCTGGACCAAATCGTTGCGCACGTCAACTTGTCCCTCCGCGCTGGCATAAGGAGTCTTCGTTTCTGTGGAACATCTAGAATGGGGTTGGTAACGTTGGGTGAGTGGCCTGAAAGGGAGGACGTCAAGATTAAAGGGCCTGCAAAGATGAGAATATCAGGTCCGGCTGGGGAGCGAATCGAGAAGGTTACGGTCGCATTTCAGAGGCTTGATCAGCAAGACCGGGTGGTGGGATTGTCCATGGAGACCAATTTCGGCCGGCTCAAGAAAATCTTGAGCTCGGAATTGTCCCTCGAACGGCCGATACATATATCTCCCCACAATGTGAACAGCCTAGAGTGCGCCGAAACAGAGGAGGTTGTTGGGTTTCATGCGATCGTCAGCGTAAGTTTATAGTTATTTTATTTTATTTTATATAATTTTTCTAACCGATACTTTACCAGGACTATAATATCCACGACCTCGGTCTTGTCCTACGGCGACGCCCCACGTTTGCTTCTTATCGAGCTTGATCGATGCGGATAGAGGAGGCTTTAGCTGTTATTAACTTTTCTCTGTCTATACTTATTACTTGATTTATTTTAATCCACATAATACCCTAGAATTATTTTATTGGGGGCGCTACGCTACTCTGCCCCTCTTATGTCTAGGGATGGGAATCCTCTTTCACTTTATTTTTGTTCCATGCTGTTTTAGGGGCGGCGTGAAGGGATGGGCGCAGGCTCGGTTGCTGATCATAGATGTTCAATTTATTGTACTAGGTTTCGGATGGATCCAATTGCCTGGTGGGGTGCCATGGCTGTTGGGAATGTTGCTTCCATGTGACGGAAGTATGCCCGACGGGGAATAATAGGACTCAAATCATGACTGAATACTAGTAGGGGTATGATAGCTCTCAGGTATAAGTGCAGTGGCCTCTGATAAATGAGGTCCCATCTGATGGGTGTTAGGGTACGGTAACTAGTCTGGGGCATGATTGGCAGAAGGGTCGTGATTGTTGTATCATACTGTGGGCTTTGACGGTGGTGTGGGTTTTTCCTGTTTGCGTAGGTTTTCTATGTTGGGTGCGCTCTGTACATACGTGTTCTCAATGGAGAACCTGGCAGTCGAGAGTAACTTGGACATCCCAACTCTCTTGAGCGCTCAAGTGTACGGGGTCATAAAGGGCAGGGCCATTTGGCATTGGATTAAGGAGGTGGAAACAATGCAGTGGCCGTCCCAATCACCCGATCTAAGCTTAACCGGAGACTTGTGGTTCGATATGAAGAATGAATTTGGGAAACTTGGGGCGGAATTGACAATACCGGGGATCTCGGAAACAGCGCTAAATGGGGTTTGGGATGCGATTTCAAATGGGGGGGGGCTCAAAAGCCTCGTTGGAAACCATGCCACAGTGCCTACAAGCAGTGATTAGTGCTTGTGGGGGACTGCCACAATACTCGTTTTTTGTAGTTTGTATAATAATATTATAGCATCTTAATTATGGACTTCGTACTCATAGGATATCACTCGTAGAATATTGTCGGAAATGGGTAGGCGGCGAGTTGGGCTGGATGAGTGGTGGCTTAAACAGACGGCTCCTATAGGGGCTGTTTGGATGCGGAAAGTGCAAGGACGAATGTTGGAAACTGTGTTCACGGTTGGGTGTGCTCTCATTTTCTTAGTTGCTGCGTTCACGAGTGACACCTCGTGACCTCTTGCCTTACCCCTTTTCCCTTCTCAATATCCACGCCCCTCTTCTTCTTTCTTCCCCCTCTCTTCTCTTCTTCCCCTTCTCTCTTAATCTTCTTCTCTTTGTTCAACAAGTAATACAAGTTGTTCGCTTACTCTGGGGGCCACTCTCCTTTTGAACTCGTGATACCACTTGCTTCCACTTATATACTCCCGATACCTGTCAACAACGAAAGATGAGAAACGAGTTGCGGCTTCAATTTTATTGATTTATGCTTTTGGAAAGTACTCGAGTAAAAGAGGGGCTAGTGAAGAGCTAGCTAGAAAGAAGATTTGAAAAGACAAGCCAGAACTGGTCACGGTGACCTCTAGGGAGCTCCATGACTAAGCAATTGCCCTCCGGTACAAGTAATCAACTCAGAATATCTAACACATATATATCTCATTCAGGAAGTGGGCCCCATATTTTTGCTGGCACTAAAATCTACTTATTTACCAAAGATGAGTCGAATTTCCAAAACTGGTTTTGGCCGACAAACACATTGGAGAGGTCTCTTTTTGGAAGTAAGCTAGATACTTGTCTGCCCCCCTGGTATAATACCTGGATAGGAGAAATATCTTCCGAAAAAGGAGGTTTATAGTTTCCGCCTTGAGATGGGGGGTTATTGCATTGGAGTTTGCGACAACTGTCCAACAGCGTCGTTCCATATCTCACAAAGTTTTCCCTCCCATTATTTCTTCGGGAGAAACGGTACGCTTCTCGGAATCTATTTGTCAATCTCGAGATCCAATGTTGCCTAGTGGCTCATGTTATACCAGGCAGGGAAAGCACTAATCTTGCTAGGGAACTTCTGTCTCTGAAATCTGGGATTAGCGACCGGCGCAGATAGTGAATTGACTCAGTACTAGAGTATAGAGATAGTAGCTGATCGGACAGACAGGGATTAGAAAGCCTATGCATACCCATAGGTTTTGTAATCCCTGTCTGTCCGATCACCCACCTTCATACCCAAGTAAATGCGGTCCCGCCACTTATGCATCATCGCTCGCGGTTATGCACACATCAACACCTTTTCTCCGAGATATAAGGCCAGTTTGCCTAACGGCGTACACACGACATGGATTCTCCCCGGTGGGAACCTCTTTGATGCCTCCCATAGGACCAATTTATTGATGCTCTCAGGATGAATTGCCGGTCTGCTTCCGTATCATGACCCCGTCCTCTATTTTGGCTGGCTATATTTATAGTGTCCTATATGTTGTAGCATATGAATGTCATATATTCTAGGATTAGGAGGCGTGTCATAATTGTAATTCAAAAACACATTCCTTGAGGTCGCTTTGCAATAACTTAACGCCGTTCTCTTGCAAACATCCTTTTGTCATCTGACTCCGTCACCACCACCACCACCATCCGTTCCCCCAAGCCACAAACTATCACTCTCTCGCATGCCCCTACGTGGGTCGGCAATCAATGTATCTGGAAAAATATTTCTCTCATAAGCCTTTAACTTTACATCCTACTCCACCCAGAAGAGATAAAAGAAGAAAAGAGTTATCATACTATACAAGCCAAAGACACCCTCCACCCGGAAGTGAATCCCAAGCTATACATACCATACCTAGGCCTAAATCTACTGTATTGTTGCGCGGAGGAGTGAGATTGCCCAGGAGCGGGAGAGAGGCTGACGTATCTAAGAAACTTCTAACTTAATCTCTAAAGCGATGGAAGGAGAAAAACAGAAAGCAAAAAAACAAATCAGCATCTCAGACCACTCGGGACAAAACTCCGATTAGTTTGGAAACTAGTACCAACAAATGACAATTTCCAATGAGACAACACGACAAACTGTAGGGAATCAAGCGGGGGCCCAATTACCGGATAGCTCGGGAATGTCGGGCCTGTAGCAACTCCACGACTCTATCGTGTCCGTATTTGGCCGCTAGCATGAGTGGTGTGTGACCAGATTTACTGGAGCTATTGGGGTTGACATCCTTCCGCCATAAGAGTAGCTGCACCACTCCTTCGTGTCCATTCTGGGCGGCCCAAGAGAGCGGTGTTTTGCCATACGTCGTGTCTGGGGTGTTGGGGTTGACATCCCTCCGCCCCAACAGAAGTTTCACTATTCCCTCGTGGCCATTAAGGGCGGCCTGTGAGAGCGGTGTTAGGCCATGCATTGTGTCTGAGGTGTTGGGGTCGACATCTTTCCGCCCCAACAGTAATTTCACTGTTCCCTCATGCCTCTTCCTCAGAGCCCACAAGAGCGGTGTTCGGCCATATGCCGTGTCTGGGGTGTTGGGGTTGACATCTTTCTGCTCTAACAGAAGTTCCACTATTCCCTCATGGCCGTTCCGGGAGGCCTGTGAGAGCGGTGTTAGCCCATATGCCGTGTCTGGGGTGTTGGGGTTGACATCTTTCCGCCCCAACAGAAGTTTCACTATTCCCTCATAGCCATCCCGGGCAGCCTGCGAGAGCGGTGTTAGGCCATATGCCGTGTCTGGAGTGTTGGGGTTGACATCTTTCTGCTCTAACAGAAGTTTCACTATTCCCTCATGGCCGTTCCGGGCGGCCTGTGAGAGCGGTGTTAGACCATACATCTTGTCTAGGGTGTCGGGGTTGACGTCTTTCCGCTCTAGCAGCAGTTTCACTATTCCCTCATGGCCATTCCAGGAAGCTTGCGAGAGCGGTGTTAAGCCATACTTGGTATCTGGGGTATCGGGGTTGACATCTTTTCGCCCCAACAGTAATTTCACTGTTCCCTCATGGCTATTCCTCACAGCCCACAAGAGCGGTGTTCGGCCATACTCCGTGTCTAAGGTGTTTAGGTTAACATCTTCTCGCTCCAGTAGTAGCTTCACTGTTACCTCATGGCCATTCCCGGCAGCCCACGAAAGTGGTGTTGTGCAAAATTGACTTGAACTATCGGGGTTGACGTATCTCCTGCCAAACAGTAGACCAGCTACTTGTGGGGCCTTCCCCCATCGACGGCCTATGCTCCCGGGATTGACAAATCGCGGTCCAAGAAATAACCTCACCACTCCCTCATGCCCATTTCCGGCAGCCCAAGAGAGTGCTGTCCGGCCACAACTCGTGTCCTGCAGATCAGGTTGAATACGCTTCTCTTGCAAGAGCAACCTCACTACCTCTTCATGCCCATATCTTGCGGCCAATATGAGCGGGGTTACACCCGCACCATCTCTTTGGTTCACATCCCATCTGTTCATCTTTATTAGAGTATATGTTACTTCGAGGATACCGAAGTACGAGATGCAGTGCAGCGCGGAAAAAGGCTTATCACTAGGGCAATTGTCGAACCGTAATCCACTATTTATCGACTTCCAAAGCGATTTGGCAGATATGTGACTATCAAACTGACCAAGAAGCTGGAGCGTAGATGTTTTTGCGCGATCCGAGGGCTCTATTCGCATGTGGGTTCCCCAATATAGGGAGGAATATTCAAGGAAGGGTGTGTCTCGGGGGTCACGGGGCGGGAGAGCTGGAATGTCCTTGATGTGCTGGAAGTTGAGGAACGTCAAACAGGTTTCCGCTATCGTCGAGTGGGCTCCGTCAAAGAGGTCGGGATGTGCGCAGAGATACTCTTGGAGCGTAAAATGAATTAACCTAACAGTCGAGGCACACTTGTCTACGGTGACTAGGCCTTGGCAACAGTCCAGCAGGGTCGATATCGTAGGGATATCATCGTTATCGAGATTATTTGACCCTATCTCGATGGCTACGGCGCGACAGATTTCATCTACTTGCAAAGGCCGCCTCGAATGGGTAATCCACATCAAAACGGCCATCCCGAGTGTAGCCTTCTCTCCGTCCTGGGTCTTTATCCTTCGCAGCGTTGCTCCGTATACGCCCCCGAGGTCTGAGCCACTCTTCATCGCGCTAAGCCTCTGCCGCCTTCGGTGTATGGTCGCCTCTTGTAGGATCGCCTTGATGCTCAAGAAGACAAGCAGGAATCTACATAGAATATCTTTCAGTACACCGCTTTAGGTATTTTTTGTGACCCCGCTTCTTACTTACACCTCTGAAACTGTCTCGGGAATACTCTCTATAATTTCCTTCTCCAACCTCTTGTCCATCGCATCCGGGATCGTATCCTCTTTCAGTTTCGCTCGGAGGAATATGATGATATCGCCCTTTGTGGGTGTTATAGACCTGGTCGCTGCCTTCCCAGCAAGATGCCTCTCAATCTCATCCAGGATATGCGGTCTCCCGGTTAGAAATATCCGCGCGCCTGAGGAGTTCTGGAGAATTTGGTTGAGTGAATCAAGAAGCTTTACCCGATGTGCTGGTGGGCACTCGTCGAGGGCATCAATGCATATAAATGTAGATCGTGAGGAAGACAAATTTTGCAAGCACTCGACAATTTCTGCGAGCTCTAATCTCTGACCGCCAATGTCCTTCTCTCTGTTGCGAAAAGCTTTGACTATCGCTTCCGGAACCTCGTTCAGTCCAGCAACAACCTGTTTTAGCACCGAACCCAGAATGGCAGTAGGGGATTGCTCCTCTAGGTCGGCGAAATCGAAGTAGAAGCAAGCAACGGCAGCGTCTTCCCCCACGGCCTGCTTGCACAGCGTATCTATCACTAGCGAGCTAACACCACAACTCATTAGCAATACCTTTCTTTCCTCGGATATCTTCTCTCTCACCTAATGAAGGTCTTGCCGACCCCCGGACCTCCGTGGCAAAATAAGGCCGAACCATCGGAGTCACCCGCACGAATACCACCAGACCAATTCCGGTATTCCTCAGTTTGTAATAGCCAGTCTCCCACCTCGTCAGCCCTCCGGGTTCGGATGTCGTGATGCCGTCTCTGGGGTTCAAGTGTGGATAACCAAGCCAAGATTTCAGACTTCTCGTCGGCCACCGTATAGTTATTCAACACGTTGTTAAAAATGCTGGTATTCCAAGAGTTGATGTTGTCTCTGATGAGGTGCTGGGACATTTTGAATTTTTTGCCGCTTTGAAGATTGTAAAGGATCGGTTCTTGGATTTTATGCGATACGGTAGAGTAGGCTAATGTGACTCCCCAGAGTGAAGAAAAGAGGGGGCGATGGAGAAAACCTTTAGAATAACCATGCGCTTGGCGGTCCAACCCTTTCGGATACCTTCAAAGGTGAAACATTTAACTTACACCGAGAACCCACATTGCAACGAACGAAGTCTTTACACACTGGCATACATTTTTATCCCTTAAACAATGCAAAGAAGATGGGGAAAGGAAGTGACAGAAAAAATAAAGAATTAGTTTAACCCTTCTAGTATTTTTCTAGAATTTCCATTCAATATTATGGTGATTTTTAGTTAAAAAAACCATTCCACAGAAAGCCATTCTGGGGTGGAAAATAGATATAAGAAGTTGACTACGCTTACTCATCCATTTTCACTTTATTTGTTAACTTTTCTTAGATGTTTCATGGTGGCCGAAGGGAGTGGTAGTTCTGTGCAATGGTTTCACTTTTTCGATGGTACAAGTGTACATACCCGCTATCGGGGATCTTAACATAAATCACTGCCTAAACCACAATAGGTCTAGTAGAGTAGGTTAGCCAAATCACGAATGCTCGAGTATGATACAGTTTTATCGATGTCAGAATAGACCGAAGATCAAAAGGAAACGAAAGTAAAAAGAAGCATCCGATCAAAGTCGTATTTACAGAACAATTCCGGATCTCGTTATCCTCGCTTGTGCATGTCCTCAGAGCCGCCCATTTATCTAACAAACATTCCTTCTAGTCGTGACAAAACAACCGCGCAAGTTTAAGAATATTAAAGAACGCTAGGTCTTTCACAACAGTCCCCCGACAGTAGACTACTTCTTTTCTCATCGTGTATTCGGAATACGGTTGCTATAAAAGTACCCGAAGATGTGTTAGAATTATTTGAAATATCGAAGATTTGATGTCTTTAATACAAAGAGGATAATGTAACCGATGGT
>Ga0307513_10001024_pt1 | contig 40487 bp, 22 predicted proteins | sample 15_EM_MG_FD_202174 | JGI IMG/M metagenome (GOLD analysis project Ga0307513, IMG submission 202174) | Populus trichocarpa ectomycorrhiza microbial communities from riparian zone in the Pacific Northwest, United States - 15_EM | ecosystem: Host-associated > Plants > Roots > Unclassified | place...
TCCCAATCCTCAACAACAAGGTCAGGAAAGTCATGGGGAAAATATACAAGATAGAAGCTTGAAGTTTAAACTAGTACGTACTTCATTAAGGAGAGGTCTAAACAAAGATCGATGTAACAAGCAACTCAACTTGAAGTTGGGATGAGTTCTTGTCAGCCCAAGAACAGCTCGTAAACATTGGCTGGCTATGGTGGGCTCCAACTTTTAGTGTAGATTTATTATATATTGTCACAAGGAGCATAGTTTTAAAACCCGATCCGGTCATCAATCCGGTCCAGTGATCGGGTCACGGGTCAGATGAGTTAACTCGGGTCCACCAAAAAAAAAAACACATATACAAAACACCTAACTAGTTACAAATTTACAATGCAACACTTACATAAACCAAATTTAAATTTTAAACCAACAATATAAATTTAATTCAATATCCAAAACACAAACCAAATATAAATTCTAAAATATTTTAAACAAAACATCCAACAACATAAATTCTAAAATATTTTAAACAAAACATCCAACAACATAAATTCTAAATCAACAATACATTCACTTTTGTTGACTGAACACATTAAGTTCTTATGTGTCAATGGGAGCAAAATTTGGATCAAATGTCGATGGAAATGAGTCAATCTCGTCAACACCTAATAAATCATCAACATGCTCCTTTGAAACTTTATCATCACAATCATCTTCAATCTCATTAACATTTATGACATCTACATTTCAAACATAATTAACAAATAAATATTGTGTTAAACAATACTTTATTTTAAATAATATTTATCACTAAATAATCAATCATTAATTACCATCATCTAAAGTATCTTGTATGGTCATAGTTGATACAGCTTGGTGAAAACTCTCTACTTCTTCCATTGTCAAGATTGATGGGTCATCTTCGACTACCTAATTTTCAATGTCAAAAATTATCTCAACATTAATTGGATCATAATTTCATCCTTTCTAATAATTCCTATATATTAAAAGTGAAGGTAAACACAATATAAGTATTAATAATGCTACTAAACAAGATAAAATAATATTTAAGGAATTAGAGAAAAGAAAAATATTTTTGTTTCAATCTTAGATTGCAATGGACGTAAACAAGGTCATTAAGCCTTTGGTGCTCCAATCTATTTCTCTTCTTGGAATGAATATGTTCAAACATACTCCAATTTCTCTCACATCCCGAAGAACTACAAGTTTGACTTAACACTCGTATAGCCAATTGTTGTAGATTTGGAGCGCTGGTTTCATATGTCATCCATCATTCATCTATACAAAAAAATAATAAGTAAAAGTGTAAGACTATGTCAAATAATATTTTTAAATATAAAAATTATATACCTGGAGGCATAAGGGTGCGATTATTTATTGCGGACGCTCGGCCAAAGTCATGTTCAGCATTCCTAAAAAACTTCATCTCACTTGTAATCTTACTTTGCAATGGTAGATTTCCATGTGCATACTTCTCAAGAACATCTAAAAGTCCAGAAATGGTGCTCATATGTTTATCCATTATATTTGCATCATATTGAAATCGAGGATTCAACCAAAATGCCGCTGCATAAAGACTTCTATAAAATTATAATCCATCCCCCCAATTATTGATAATGTCTATGAAAGGTTTCACTCTAGGCTTTCTCTTTTGAAATCTCCTCATCATTTCTTCTTTTGCATGATGAATAGCATCATACAAATATCTCATCGAAGGTCTATCATCACCATCAACCAATCGTAGAACTCGAACTAAAGGTTCACTCATTTACACAATTATTGCACATTCTTCCCAAAACAAAGAGTCTAGCACACTCTCAACAAACTTTTTTCCTTTGATATCTTTAGCATAAGCAGATGAGACCCATTCCCTAGATGTCAACATAGCTCTCAACTCATCTTTATGAGCTAAAATGCTTTGCAATGCAATGAAATTGGTGGCAAAACGAGTAGGAGCTGGACGAAGTATTTCTTTTCCTCAAGTGAACTTCCTCATCAAATACAATGGATAACAATGATTATAAATGTACTTTGTGATACCAGAAGCATGCTAAACAACACAACAAACTGACTGCAATTTACCAATGTCCTGGAGTATGAGGTTGATGCAATGAGCAGCATAAGGAGACCAAAATATTGAAGGAAATTCTTCCATCAATAACCTGCCAGCAGCAACATAATTTGCAGCATTATCAGTTACCATACGCACAATGTTTTCTACCCCAACATACAAAACAACCTCTCTAAACAACTAATACAACAATCTAGCAGTCTTTGAGACATCTGATACATCTACGGTTTTCAAAAAAATTGTTCCTTTAGGACAATATACTAAGAAGTTAATTAAAGTCCTCCTCTTCTGATATGTCCATCCATCAGCCATTAATGTGCAACTAGTCTTCTTCCAAATCTCTCGATAACTCTCAACATAAATCTTCACTTCATCAACCGCTTTTGCCAAGTAATAACCACGGATAGCATGCAAGTTTGGTCCTTTATAACCAGGACCCATGGCTGTTACAACATGTATGGCATGCTGATAATGCACAGAGTTAACAGCATTAAATGGTACACATGCATCAAACATCCACTTCGCTAAAGCAAGATCACACCGTTCAACTGCTTCTTTCCTTTGCCAACAATTCTGAAGAGACTTTTGAGCACCAGGAGTTGTTCTCGGCATGAAATATGCCCCTAATGTTGCAGATTTCTTCTGTTTTCCATAACATGTAGTTGATTGTTTTACAGTGCTGGTGCTTTGAATCTTTTTCTTTTTTGCAACCTTCGGTGGTAACATATGTTTTTTAGTATTGACATCCTCATCATCCTCCTCATCATCATCATCACCATCATCATCTTCTAATTGCCTAATCATCATCTCTTCATGCTCCCTTTGTTGTGCATTAAATGGATTGAAATCTGCTTGCATTTCTCTAACTCTTTTTTTTTGTTTCAGCATTTCCTTTAAGGTTCAAAAGCATTTGATGTCGAACATCAGGAGGACATTTGCAACATTGTTCAACTTCTCCTTTAGCTCCAGCTAAATGTTGCTTAAATCGATTAATGTCACCACCCGCAAATACTTTAGCACAATATAGACATACTAATTTAGTTTTTTTACATCCAACACTAAGTTTAGGAGCTTCTCTACAATGACCCCATGCCAAATCTGTTCTTCCTCTACTACCACTTGACATGGAAATTGAAGGTTGAGATGATTGGGCTGTTGAAGGATCACTACTTGGAGTACTGCCATCATGTGAAGATATTTTAAGGACCTGGCATAATTTATAAGATATCACTGGAAAATTCTTTCAACCAGATTACTAATTACTACCATAATTAAAGTTTCAATTCATTTCTATAACAAAATTCTGATTTCATGTTACTGCATACAATACTTCATCCTATCTTATCTTAGAACTCAACAAGTTCAATAACTTCAGTTCACAGACACTTTCAGTTCAACAATAACTAATAACTAATTCTCACAAATTCAGTTAAACGACCAACCCACCCAAATTCTCACAACTGCAGTTCAACAATAACCAATCCATTATATCAACATCACAGAAAACTGAAATGGCCAACACCATCCATAAAATAAAAAATAAAAGTGTCAGTTCTTTTTTAGTGAGCAGATTAACATGGGGATAGTCTCAAATTCTGATTCAACTTAAGCATTAACAGAAGTAGAAGCAGAAGCAAACGAACAGGGACAACCAATATCAACTTAAGCAGAAGTAAACGAACAGGGACAGCCAAAAATTAACAACAATATTCACAGCTAATTGCAGAATATTCACAGCTACAAAAATTAACAAACGAAATATTCACATTTCACAGCAATATTCACAACAATATTCAAAGCAAACGAACATGTATTTGACCATTTGAAGTCGCAGAAAAATAAAAGAACAGAGAAAACAAGATACATACCTGTGGGAAGAATCGATTGGTCAACAGAGGGAAGAACTGATGGGTCAACAGAGGGAAGAATCGATGCCACTGTTATACTCTCCTGCAAGTTCAACAGAGGGAAGAAGATGAAACAGAGGATAGCGAAAGGCGAAAGAAGAAAGAAACAAGTAAAAACTCATCTAACTTTATGCTCAGAATTGAAACGGCGATCAAGGATTCAAGAGTCTTCTGCTCATCTGCTTTTCTTCGCGACTGAGAGTGAAATGGGTTTGACAATTTCTTGAAATTAATTAGGTCTTCTTCTCACTTCTGCTGCTCTGCAATGCATTCGTCCCTTTGCTCTTGTCGTTTTGGGCATGAGGATATAAAAAAAAATAAACCCGGGTCTCAGCCGGGTTTGGCCAGGCTGGCTGGGTCCCGGGTCCCGGGTCGACCAGGTCTAACCGGGCCAATTTCCAGCCTGTTTTTTGCTTAGACCCGGCCCGGCTACAGACCCGGGTCGACCCACCGGGCCGAGCCGGGTCTTAAAACACTGACAAGGAGTCATTATAGCCGTGAAATGATGATTTTTCTCCTGTTAACATAATATAATTGTACTTAGAAGTAGGGGTATAATAGTCTTTTTTTATTTGCACAGTAAAATAATTGTTATGCCAAAACTCTCAACATTAGCGGGACAAGGTACTTTTAACTTTTTCATTTTAGTTGCAAACTAAAAAAATCACAATACCCCTTAATCATATTAATAGGAAATATTGTAAAATGTAAAAATGAAAATATTATGTTTTCTCTTGTATAATTTCATCGTGTGTAATAGGTTACACCATAATTTTATTATAATACTCTACTTATATAAATAGTAGAGGAGTTGCCTTGATTGAAGTACTCACCGAATCATTATAAAGTTCTGCTTTAACTTGGTATCAGATTCTCTCATTCTAAAATAGATTTTGGCTTTCTTCTCCTTGGCATGGTCGGCTCTGCTTCTTCTGTGATTTAAGTTTGTTTTGATTCTCTACGTACAAAAAGATTTAAGTTTCTTCTCCTTCTGCCGCAAACCAGTGTTCCTCTCCTCTGCTGGCACTGTTGGTCTCCTCTCTAACGCAGACCATTGTTCTTCTCCTCTTATCTCTACCACAGACGTGATCTCACTAGTCTGTGCTTGTTAGTTATTCTACGGGATCAACAAAGACGTGCTCATTTCATCGAGAGTAGGAAAATATTTATTGTATATGCCACGATCACCAATGAAATATTTTTGTCAGTATATTTCTAGTGAGAATGTTTTTTTTTTTGCGTTCATTTTCTGTCTGTAAAATTATTAGTATTTAAAATTTTTTTACCGATAGAATATGGAATTACCGACGAACGCTATGCTGACGAATGCGTTCTGTCAGGAATTTAATCGGTAAAAAATTTACTGACGAAGTGGCAATCTTACATCGATGGAATTTGTCCGTCGGTAAAACTGTGAAAAGTTATAGTGTTGTGGTTTGCGATAACCTAACTTTTAAAAAATTATTTAAAGCCGAAGAAGATCAAGTTTTCAGGTAATAAATCTATAAACAACTCTAAATCTGTCTAACCCGATCTTAAAGACTCTTAAATAATTTTATTTTATAGTTTTCACTGGATATATGATATTTGAGAAACCCAACATCTCCAAGTAGTCCAAAATAATAGATTACAACCACATTAATCATCCTATCTTTCCATGGAAACACCTACTTGGGTTCAAAGCTATATATAAACCGCCTTTAACCCTAATGTAAAGCAAGATGTTTTTCTCTACTGTATTCTGATATACAATCATCTTCTTCTTTTAACTTTGCTCTCTGCAAACATATACAACATAGTCTGTAATGCTCTTTTCCTTTATTATCAGTAGTAACTTAAATATTGGAGGCTGTTTTGCAGATGTTTCAGTCACCTAAATCCCAACATCTTATACCATCCAACCCATCCTCTAGTTTTGAAAAAAAAAAAAAAAAACTTCTTTAAGAGTGTTTATTTTTATTTTTTTACATCATCACTTTCCATACAAAGAAAGAAACCAAACTCACGTGTATTCTTGAGTTCCATGTTCCCTTGCCTAGTTATTTAAGCCTTCTTTTTTATTCTTTTAAGAGTCCAAAGCAAAGTTGTTTTTCTACGATACACAGCCCAATCATGCTATATTATATGTTGACAAAGAACAGATTGGAGATATACGAGATCCAGCTCATCTCGGCTTTTATTGACATGCCTGAAAGCCCTTTTGTAAGAATCACCTTAATCTCCTCATAGAATAAAAGAAGGTTAATATGCCTGAAAAAAATGCATTAGTTGCTTAGCATAAACTCAGCAGATGCGGTTTCAAAAATTAGTAAATAATTGTAAGAATCTCTCAAATAACTTAAAACATAAAACTTCTTAGCTTAACGTGTTCTATTTCCAGCTCTAATCCTTCTGTAGTTTGGGATCGAGTCCACTTCAAGCTTCATATATAATTCTTCTCTATACCATGCCATTATATAAAGTTCTCTAATGCAACTTAACCAGTCCACCAATCTAATTAATTACAGCACGTTTTGCTTCTTCCAAGATGGAAATTTATGTATTTTCGGTAATAGTGTTCTTGCCTTCTCTTTTTATGGCTTCTTTCATGGCTGCTTCAGCTGGTAATTTCAATCAAGAAGTTGACCTAACATGGGGTGGTGATCGTGCTAAGATACTCAGTGGAGGAAGCGTTCTGTCTCTTACACTTGATAAGGTCTCCGGCTCTGGCTTTCAATCCAAGAGCGAGTATCTCTTCGGAAGGATAGATATGCAGATCAAGCTTGTTGGTGGTAACTCTGCTGGTTCTGTCACTGCTTACTATGTAAGTCCGCTTGTTAACTATTCCACCTTAGATTCAAGATTCTAATCACATATTTTTGCAACTCAGAATCATAAATCATGAGAGTACGTAAAAGGACTTCAAATTTTTATAGTGTACTTGTGTCTCAGCTATCTATACATTCTGTTGCAGTTATCCTCAGAAGGGCCATACCATGATGAAATTGATTTTGAGTTCTTAGGGAACCTTAGCGGAGAACCCTATACTGTTCACACTAATGTGTACACTCAAGGGAAAGGGGATAGGGAACAACAATTCCACCTTTGGTTTGATCCAACAAAAGATTTTCACTTGTATTCTGTTGTATGGAACCACCAACGTATCATGTAAGATTTTGCTATATAATTTTGCTGTTCTTATTTTCTTGAAGAGCTGCACAGCTTAGCACTCACAAAAGTTTTCTTATAATTATCTAACATATCTCTAGTTTCTTAGTGGATGACACGCCTATAAGAGTGTACGAAAATCAAGAATCCATTGGAGTTCCCTTCCCGAAGAACCAACCGATGAAACTTTACTCCAGCCTATGGAATGCTGATCAATGGGCGACAAGAGGTGGACTAGTGAAAGCAGATTGGTCTAAGGCACCTTTCACAGCATACTACAGGAATTTCAAAGCCAACGCGTGCTTATGGTCTTCAGGATCGTCTTCTTGTTCATTGAATACTACTAGCTCCATCACAAACAATGCTTGGCAGACTCAAGGTCTGGATTCGACTAGTCGTAGAAGCCTTAGATGGGTGCAAAAATACTACATGATTTACAATTATTGCACGGATTATAAGAGATTTCCTATGGGTCGCCCGCGTGAGTGCAGGCTTTCTAAGCATTTTTAGAGAGAGTTTTGCTGCTTGAATGCAATTATAAGATACCATCTGGTAAAATGTTAAATGGTTTGGTTTCATATTTTCCTTTTATTTTTGTTGTATAAATATAATAAAAAAGGCTCTTGGTCCTCGTTGTAGATGTCTACATGTTTTGCCCCAAGATTTTGTTTTATTTTGAGAAACCACCTAATAACCAAAGTAAATCTCTCAATTACAAATCCGCTGTTGAAGTTCTAAGAATTAAATATGTTGTATGTATGATTAATTAAAGTTAACACTTCTAGGTCTGAAATTAAATAAAACATGAAAGTAGTTTCGTTGAGAAAATTAGAAGTTAATTTGGGGTCTATGATCAATTAACAAACTTAGTATCATTAGATTATATTATATAAAAAAATACTAAAAAGAAAAATTTTTTAGTATTAAAAAATCACCGTGCACATACATACCTATAATTTTCTATTCATTCATTATACATTTTTGCTAAGAAATTTATTTGAGTAATGGATAACTCAATTTTGAGCTAATATTTTTCTCTTAGTATATATCTTGTCAATCATCGATAATAAACCTGTAAAATTATATCTTAGTGTTGAAAGATATATTTTAGGATCTTGACCAAAGAAATAATTTAAAATTTACATCTCAGTAATTTAATGTAACCATGAGACATACAAAGACATAATCAGTAAAATTTGTAAAGTGGTTTAAAACATGAAAAATAATTTCTTGAAAAAATTTTATTGACTGATTTTGCAAAGTTCTTGACAAACAAAAGATGATGCATTTCTTTTTATGGTCTCTAGAAAAATGAGCACATGTAGGTCAACTAAGGGCAATCTAGTTTGAAGAAGCCCCTTGCAACAACAATAGACAATTTGATGATTTGGCAAACTCTATAAAAACTATAAATGGTATATGACAATTATGAGTGTCTTCTCAATTATTGCTAGAAGAATGAACACTTCTAGATCAACTAAGGGAAATTTAATTTGATGAAACCTTTGTAATGATAATAACTAGATGATGATTTAGGGAACTCCATCACATGCTATATGAGTAGTGGAAAAAAACACCCTCACATTACACTTAGGGAGTATTGATAAGTGGAACCGATATGGGCTAAGGTAATGGATGAGTCGTAGTCATCCACTGATCAAGAATGAAAAATATGGGAGGACAAATCCGTAGTGAGTTTTGAGGGCATTGGAACAGTTCAAGCAATTTAATGACCATATATCGATGTTTCCACAACCAAGCATCTTCAAAGATGTAAATGATATATATGTAAAAAAAAAAAAAAAGATTGAGCATTCAAAATATGCCTCTGGGTTTCAAGAGGTATTATTGAGATTTTATTTAACCTCAACTCTCTCTAAAGTGATAGAATCTTAAAATCACTTTGAGTTAATCTTTTTTTTAAATGAGTGAATTTAAAAAAAAATACTTCAAAATGATCGCTTTATAAAAAGTTCAAATTTTAAGATCAGTTCTAATTGATCTCTCTTTGAAATGAAAATCACTTTGAGTCAGTCACTCTATAAATTAATCATTTAAAAAAAAACATCTAAGTTCATTATTCTATGAAGTGACCATTTTTTAGAAAAAAATATTTTTGAGTTCGTCCCTCTATAAAATAACTATTTTGAAAAATATTTGAATTTTTCAAAAGAAAGGGACTTTAGAATAATTAGATCATTTTAAAGAATCTTTGAATTTTTCAAATGGACAGGTCACTTGGAAGAATTACACTGAAAGCCTATTTAATCTTCTTGGTCTTTAACCTTGTAATTGGCCTAATTGACATATGTAATATATCATGTGGTGTCGCTTGTTGATTCTCATCCTTCCCCCTCTCTTCAAAAGGATTCGTTCTAAAATCACCTATAAGAACACCATCTATGGGTAACACATTCACATACTCCTGCAACAAAAAATCAACAGCACTATTTTATATAGGTTTGATAGTATAAAAAAGTTTTTTACAACACTCTCTCTTGCATAAAAGATCTTATACTTCTTTGTTTTCCCTTTAATAGTTTTTTTTTTTTTTCTTCTCGATTAACTCACCATTTTCTTTCATCGTGACCACTTTGTTTTTTTGTAAGTTAACCTCACTAACATATCTGAAAAGTCACATTCCTGACTGAAATTTCTTTGCTCCCATGTATATGAATAGGCACACGAACTTCTTGGTTATAGATTAAATTTTCATACCAAGGTCTAGGATGCTCTCTCTCATATCTATATGAAGGCAACAAAGGCATTAAAGGCCAACACTTTTCATCCTTATTATTGGGCATCCACTTCTGATAAGAGAGTTGTTGGAGACTTGGGGGAGTTGGTGTACCAGTTATGGGATGATTAATTACTCTTTCATGTCCTAGAGTTTTGTCATCCATGGAAAGAATTTTGGTAAGAAGTAAAAGGGGAATGACTGGCTTTTGTTCAAGTTTTTCATCTATTGATGAAGTTGTGCAAACTTCAATCTAGATTTGGGCTTTCTATAGTTGCATCATCGGTTAGTGATTGACTTTCGTTCTTACAAAATAAGTTTTTTATCAGAATAGGATACCCTCTTATGTTTAAGTTAGTAAATATAGGAGGATAGGAGTGTGCGTGTGTGAAGAGAATGTGCATATCAGGGCAGAGTAATTTGTGAAATAGGTAGTGTAATATGTGTTTTATATGGCTTATGTGCTTGTGTATGAAGTCTTGTTCTTTTACCTAGTGATGACCTAAGATATTTATAGACCTGGTTATATTAGTTTACCTCGTGAATAGTGGAGAAAAGATAATGTGTTATTGGTGAAGAAGTTGGTGCCCACCATTGACTATGGCGCCTTGTGCCATTAGTGGAGAAGTTGGTCCAAGACTATTTTATAGAGACAATTATTAGCTAGAGAGGGTACAAATTTAGGAGACTTGGCACAATAGTAAGGTTGACGGATGGTCATTGGTAGAAAAGGGTGTTGTGTTATACGCGAGTGGATAGTTTATTCTGGCTCATTGAAACTAAAAATATTTTAAGGTATGTGTCTAACAGGGTAAGTGAGGGTGAGAGAGAAAAGTGATAGTGGGAGATAGATAAAAGAAGAAACGGAAAAGAAATCTTAGTTGTTTGAGCTTACTCAAATGGCAAGGAATCCTTGCCATTTAGGTTAGCTCAATCAGCCAAGAAAGCTAGTAGTTTGGGCAAGAATGATATCAATTTGGGCTGGACCAAATGGATAGGGAGATTTTGGCTGATGTGTGTAATGCATGTGCTCATTATTAAGCTACTTGTCACTTTTGTACGACACGTGTGCCTCACTATGGTCTTGTTTGTGGCCTTTTTTGGTATCTATGAATTCATCTTATCGATATTTTTATGTAAATGTCGGGCGTGTTGTCATCAGAATTCTAGTAGCATCCTATTATATCTTTCTTTCTTTTTCTTATGTTTTCTCTCTCCAATACTGGTTTTTGTGCCATTCATTTCTTCTTTTCCCTTTCTTTCTGCCGTTGAATTTGCTTTATCTTGTGTTACCAATTGGATCTGCATACAAAATTCAAGTTGACCATGCAAATATCCTTTTTTGTGGAGAGGAATTGCAATTCTTGGGAATTTTCCAAGCCGTTAACGGCCAGGATTCCTAGCAATGCAATTATCTTATCAAGTTCAAGAAAGTACAAATCAACTCTTGTTCCAAATTTTCATATTTCCATCTTTATCTAGTTCCGTGGACTCTAATTCTGAATATTTTTTTTAGATGGCATATACGCCTATATATAGTATATGCGTTGATTATTGATGGTTTCATGTGAGACGTGACCTGTACGTACATATATATCGCCCTTCTTTTTTCTGTTCATGAATTTAAGGGATAAAGAGTCGTTAAGCAGAAGAAGAGGGAGGGCCTGTCATATTGATTCACTCCCTTCTTTCCCTTTGAGGATGGCGAATAGAGTTTCAATAACATTGTTGGTTTCTCTGTTTGTCAGTTCCCTCCTTGCTGCTTCGGCAGGTAATTTTTACCGAGATGTAGACATTACATGGGGAGATGGTCGGGGCAAGATACTACGCCGAGGGAACACACTTTCCCTTTCTCTTGACAAGACTTCAGGCTCCGGATTCCAATCCAAGAGAGCATATCTCTTTGGAAGGTTCGACGTGCAAATGAAGCTTGTCCCTGGAAACTCTGCAGGGACTGTCACCACCTTCTATGTGAGGTTCATCTTTATCATCACATTTGGTATTGTTTTTGGTGCATAAATTGAACGAATAGACAAGCTGGCCAGAGCATAAATCATCATCTCACCTCGATCCAATAACATGCATGACTCAACCCTAATGAATATTTTCCTCATCACCTTAATCAGCCCCTCAGGGCGTCATCATCACTTTTTGTATTGCATTAACGTAAGTTACCTAGGTTATGATTAATATCATGGACTCTTTAGCCATCAGAAAGAAAGAAAGGGAAGAAAACAAACCCTTTAGTAGCAGGTTTCAGATCCTTAGTTTCCAAATTAATAACCATGATTGTTTACCCTCGCATCAAACAGCATTGTCTGTAGAACATTAAAATCTGAGAATTTACGTCATGTATTTTTCTTGCAGCTAACATCGCAAGGAAACAAGCATGACGAGATTGACTTCGAGTTCTTGGGAAACCAAAGTGGGAACCCTTATACTTTGCATACTAATGTGTATACCCAAGGACAAGGGAATAGGGAGCAAGAATTCCGCCTGTGGTTCGATCCAACGTTTAAGTTTCACACGTACTCAATTATATGGAATCCCCAACGCATCATGTAAGGCATTTTCAGCTCGGACTTCGCTTGATTTCTTTATATGTATGATCGAACAAAAAACATCGACCTTTGCATAGATAAAATGAAAAATAATTAAGCACTGTCTTCGTTTAAAACAAATTGCATCTGAATGTTTCTTCTTGCAGTATTTTAGTAGATAACATTCCCATAAGGGTGTTCAGTAATTTAGAAGCCATTGGAGTTCCTTATCCCAAAAACCAGCCCATGAAGATTCAAGCAAGCCTCTGGGATGCAGAGGATTGGGCGACACAAGGTGGAAAGGTGAAAACAGACTGGTCCATGGCTCCTTTCACTGCATATTACAGAAACTTCAGTGCACTCACTACTGACTCTAGTGGATTCAAGGGCTGGCTGACTCAAGATCTTGATGTGCAAGGTAGAAAATTGCTCCGATGGGTGCAAAAGTATTACATGTTATACAACTATTGTGCCGATCGAAGACGCAGGTTTAGCCATCGTGAATGCACACGATCTAGGTTCCTATGAACATGATTATGTTAAATTGTTGATTGAGTGAGAATTTTAATGCATATTTTCTCCTATACCCCTACTTTGAAAGAGCCATTTACATGGAGGTCAATATATCCCAAAGGATGAATGTGATTGTGGAATTTCTTAGCCATTTTTTCCCTTAAAATCTTTGGGCAAAGAGTATCAAACCAAGTCAAGATGTTGCTCAGGAAGCTATCTTTATTTTATTTTATTTTATATACCATTGGACGTAGATATAGAGAAAATCTATAGTTGGAGACATAGGTCACACGTGTACCATTGGACGTAGATACAGAGAAAATCTATAGTTGGAGACATGTGTCTCGCTCTATTATTATACCGTTCTCATTATACCGTTTAAGAACGCTGTGTAAACTGTATTCTTTAAAATTTTAAAATTTTATTTTTGTTAAAAATTAATTATTATTTTTTTATATTTTGGATCGTTTTGATACGCTGATCTCAGAAATAATTTTTTAAAAATAAAAAAAATCATTTTAATGCAATTCAGCATGAAAAGTATGAGATGATCAGATGATCAATCTTTTTCATGAAGTCACTGGAAAATCATAGCTTGAAGTCATGAGAGTTCGGTAGCCTAGATAAGATTTATTTCTTTTCTTTTCTTTTCTTCTCTTCATTTCATTGACTTGAGAATTCTTTTTTAAACAAGGTACAAATCGCTATAAAAAATGGCAGGGGCACAGAACAATGGCGGAGGCTCGGGGGGGCCTTCCCACCCTTGCCAAAATTCAATTTTGTGCATGTTATCAGCGTTTCTCATAAGTATAGTATGCCACCTTTTCCTTTTAATCTACATATTATTTCCATTCCATCTTAAACCGCTTAACATTTCAAGAAATATCATACCAGAATGTCAAATAAATTGATGTTATATGCCACCTAAATCTAGATATAGTAGTAGATACCACGTGTTAGTTTAACGTGCAGTAGTCAATTATATATATATATATATATATATATATATATATATATATATATATATAATAAAAGCTTAATTTATCTTTAATATTCATATAATATAGTTTATGGGACAAAAATGATTTGCAAATAAAATTATAAGGTAGTTATAATTATAGAATTCCTATTGTATCAAAACATTGTTTCTAAAATGTTTATAGTCGATGCTCTCTTAAATATTGGACATTTATTAGAGTCGTAGAGACTAGTACATATTATATTCTTTCTTTTATGAAAAGAAGCAGTTGTTCTCATAAATTGAGGTATAAAAAATACCTGAAATTAATATGTAGGTGTTTGTTATAAAACATATACACTGAACTGACCTGCATAAGAATTTCATATGAAGAGATCACCTACATCTATGAAAAGAAGACGCACGTAATAGTTGTATAAGTGATCATTAGACTTGAGATCACTAAATTATCTTATATAAAGAATATTATGCTTTGATCATGTTATATATTATCTTATTTGAGGTAACGGAAGGGCTGACATTAGATATAACATGAGTTATTTGAAGGTACTTAAATGATTAAGAGATGATTCATCACCCTATGTGAATTAGAGAAAATATTTCATCTGTTCTCAAATAGTATTGACTGAGAAATCATTAGCCAAGGTAAAATGAGTTTTGAAAAAAGTTTCAAATCTTATTCAAATTATCAATGACTATCATGTAGAGAACAAACATAATTTAACATGGGAGACATACTTCATGCTTTAATGTTAAATCGGAACATTATTGATGAAAAGATATTAATTACACTTAGAAACCAGTCACTTAAAAGTTAAGTCAAACCATTAATGTTTTTCTAATATTTGAGGAATCATGACACGTTGCTAGACGATGCACCTGATCTTCAAATATAAATTAATCAATTATTGAATTGATAATAAATTAAATTATTTAATTTATTTAATTTATTTAATTATAATTATAATTATAATTTATATTTGAGCCAACATATTAGGAATCTAATAGATCATACACATTATAAACAATTAGTCAAAAATTAAATTGGAATGATTTAATTAAATATGTCTTTATTAAAATATATTTTAGAAATTAAAGACTATAATATAATTAATAAATAGATTATATTTCTAGATTTTGATAGGACTTGATTGAGTTAATTTCTAAAATTATTCTAAATTAATATTTGAATATTATTCAAAGGCAAATTAATATTTTATCAATTTATAAATAGTAAGTTATGTCTCTTATTTTTCTATGATTGTCTGATAGACAGAAAAACTATATAAACCACAAAATAAAAACCTAACACTCTAGGTATAGCAATCTCTCAATCTTAAATAGAGATTTAGAAGATTTCTCACTAGTGATTCGTGTAAATTACCATTGGAAACCAGATAATTAAACGGATTGTGGTTAGCAACACCTCGGCCTTTAAAGAATTATTCAAAACCAAAAAAAAATCAAATCTTTAGGTAATAAATCCCTAAACAACTCTAGATTTATCTAAAAGTCCTGAATAATTTTGTTTTATTATTTTTATTGCATGTATGATATTTAGAAACACAACAACATGGAGATAAATCATGTCACAGTAATTAATGAATTTTAGCAAAAAGATATAGGCAAAATTCTTACCATTTGTATTTTCTAGTTTTTGTGTTCTTTCTGATGTAATCTCAATTCCTTTATTTTTCACTGTGTCTTGACCCAACAAGATACATGTGACAACATAAACCATGTCACGGTAATTCCTTTACATGTTGATAAAAAAAAAAAAAAATTCAAAGAACTTCATCTATTATTATTGAAATCGAAGGTAAGTTATTGATAAAATATAATGATTATTCACTATTTTTAGAATTTTATTTATTGTCCATATATTTTCAATTTTTTATGTTCGTGATTTATTTTTATCATAGAGCTCTTTAGTCATTAGATCCTTACATATATAGACTAGATAGAAAATCAATTTAATTCTATAAAATAAAAAAAAGACCTATTCTACAATTTCTGTAAACCTCTAATTTCTGTAAAATCAGGAATTGAAAGCCTACTATTTCTCTCCATAGAATACTCTCCATCCCACCAGCTAACACATGAACTCTACTAGTGACCCAACAAGAAAATTCAGTATCTGGTTCTGCTCCAAATAAAGTAGGATCATCAAAAAATAACTGCAGACTCATCCTTCAAATTGGGTATGTTTATGATTGGGATTGTGGTAGCGGTGGCGGTTCAAAATGCTTTTCACTTAAAAATACATCATTTTTTAAAAATCATTTTTTACATCAGCACATCAAAACAATCCGAAAACATAAAAAAAAAATTATTTTAAGCAAAAAAAAATTCAAAATTTGAAGGAACGCGGCCCAAACACACCCGCAATTGGTTCTGCCCAGTCACATGCAAACTAATATTAGCCCAACAACAAAATTTCACTTTCAGACCAAGGCGCCAAGCTATTAGAGAGAATAATCTAATGAAACTCCCAATGCCTCTGTTTTAGAGAGGCAGAGAGTGAGTATAAATGGATAAGGGCACAAAAGTGAAATGAGATAAAAATGAAAATAATCAGCTAAATAATCTCAGAATCCATTAACAATTTACAGAAACTGTCAAATATAGTACATCTACCCTAAGCTACGCGGACCGATGGCTTCATTCCCTACTCCAAATCTCAAATATATTAATTCATAAATTCTGCATTACCTTAAAATAAGTAATCTTCCATGTCCAATGCTCGAAGAGATCATGAACACTCTTGTCTTTGAACCTGACAGAATAAAACAAAAGGAATGAACATGGAGTGCGATGACAACATAAAATACAAGAATCTTTTACAGCCAAACGTGCATCAAAAGATAAACAGAAAAAGAAGTTGGGGCTTCCCTTCTACAAATTAGAGAACTGACAAAACAGTATTCTTGATAAAGGAATACCAAAATTAAGTAAAATAAAACCATTGTCAAGATTAAGTAAAATAAAATTCAAAAAAGCTACATCACAGAAATGCCAAGATCAAAGAGAAGAAAAGAAAGGAAAAATTGGCATAACTAGTTTACGGATAGAGGAACATCCAGAATATATAAAATTAACATTTAGATGGAGTGGAGAAACAAGAAAGGTGTACCATACACCCAACCTGCACAGCACATTATGTTCACACCTAGAAAAAAAATGTTGTTCGACTGCCAAGGGAAACCAAAACTACCACAACTCTAACTCACCTAAGATCATCCAAAACAGGTGAACCCATGTAAGTTCACAGTTTGTGAAACATGATACGAGAGTAACTCACCAGGTGTGTAATAAACAAACCATGTAAATGTACCACAAAAGACTAATCTCTAATGCACATAAATCTTTGCAAAAACATTACTAAGTTCCCTGTAAGACTAAAGCCTTAAAGAATTCCAGAAATCAATACCCACATTTCACTTTCCTTAATATCATTTTGCATGCCAAAAAAAAAACCCTAACATTCAAAAAGTCAGCGGGAAGCACACCGGGAAATGAATCTCATCTACCTTTTTAAGACCTCACGTTATTTTGAATGAATAAATGTACACAATTCACCTTCAATGTTAATTTAGATTTAAATGATTCCACACTGAGTGCCCGCTCTATAGCCTAAATGATGAAAATTATCAAATATTGTGTAGAAAAAGTTTTTCACTCATGTTTATTCAATATGAATCTTTGAACATCAAATTAATAGAAGTTAAAACCAGAAGCAAAGGAAATATACTAAAATTGCTATTCAGAATTTCAGCACCAACAGTGAAGAAAAAAAAAACACGTTTTAGTCATACACACCCTTCTTTTCTGCAGAGCCACGATATATTAGAGCCATAAAGTTGAGAAAAACATGACTACACAATCAATAGAGCAGACTTCTCAAAACACACAAACCAAACATCCCCTTCCCTTTGCATGTGCGCCATGTAGAAAGATTTTTAGAACTAAAAGGGACTGGATTTTGTTCCATTAAATGATCGTAGTCAGCACAGCCAAAGCATAATTTAGATAACACAAAGGAGATCTTGACACAATCACAAAACCCATTAGAGCAAAAAACAAATGGTCATTCAAAGCTAAGAGACCTCAAACTCATTAAAGAACCTTAAATTAAAATGAGAAAAGAAATTATAATAAACAAACTTAAAAAAAAAAATCAAGATTTTACATTGAGCCCAAAAGGAAGTCAAAACTCAAAATGGGTCTAAGACAAAAAAAAAACACAAAATGGACAAACAACAAATCACATAATCTCACCTTTTAATTTAAAACTTCATAAAGAAAGAAAGAAGGAAAGAAAACCCTAAGTAAATATATATATATATATATATGAACAATGTGGTTCTTTTAATCTGCAAATGAAAAGAAAAGAGGGGAAAGGCATTACTTAGTAGGTAGAGAGCAGCTCTCAGGGAACTGAAGCAGGAGAGAAACACCATGAAAGGTACGGCCTTGGAGCTGAATAGAAGGACACATTTATTGATTTCTCTCAGAACAAAACCCTAACAAGAACAAGGAAAAAGAGTGTTCGTCGCTTTGCTTGGTAAATACACGTTAATTTTTTTTACTTTTGTTTTTATTTTTTTGGGGAGGGGGGGGGGGGAATGGAATTTATGTGGGTTTTGTTTCTGCACGAAATCCAAGATATAACAATAAAAAAGCGAAGGTTTTTTTTATTTTTTATTTTTAATTTGAATTTGGAATCCGATCTCTTTCGTTCCGTTTGTTGTCTGTTTGAAAATTAGACACTCCCGGCCCCGCCCTTCTCTTTTCTTCTTCTTCTCATCTTCCTTTGACTTTAGGGTGCATTTCACTGTCTGTCATTGATGATGATGTGTAGACGTGTTCTGGTCGGTTGGGTCCAATTTTAATTTAAAAATTACATTGAATCAGAAATTAGTATTCTTTGTTAATATAATCCAGATCGAACCGAGAACCGGTTCAAACCAAACCGGTTTTGTTTGGTTCAGGTCGGTTTTTTAGCATTAAAAACCAGAAAAACCGGAAACCAATTAAATAAGCTTGTTTTTACTATTGTCGTTTGTTGTAAGTCGACAATGAAATAAACTGAGATCTTGGATTATTGGATTATTATCTCTAACATTACAACCACCGTTGTTGGTGGTTGATGGTAAGAGTGAAGTAAAAATTATGAAAAGCACTGTCATATGAAAAACCAGAAAGCAAAGAGTGATCGTAGGAGAAGGTGGAGAGATGTGGTGTCAAAGACTCAAAACTTAAAAGTAAGATTTAATATTAACATAGGCGAGAAAATGAGAGAGAAGAGTATAGAGGAGAGGGAGGGAGGGAGGGAGGGGTGGGGCGACAGGGAAGGGGAAAGGGGAAAAGGGATAAAATGATTTAGGGTTAGCGTCTTTTAAGTTTAGGGATGTTTCTTTTTATACTTTTTTTTTAAGTTATTTGGATTCAATTAAACCGGTTCGGTTCAATCAGTTTAAGCTTTTTTAAACCGGAACCGAACCAGACCGAATGGTTTTTTTATTTTTTAATTGGTTTATTCGGTTTTTTCTAACGGTGTGGTTTTTTGGTTAATTTTTTCTCAATTTAATCGGTTGGTCGGTTTTTTTGAACACCCCTAATGATGTCTAAGTGGGTTTTAAAAAGAAAAAATCATTTTTTTCTAAGTAGTTCTTATGTTTTAAAGTATTTTAGTTAGAGTTATATGGTAATACAGTTAGGTTGGTTTAAATCTATAATTGTATTCAATTTAACTTCTGATATTTTATAAATTATAAATTTATTCATTTAAATTTATTTTACTTGAGCACATTAGATATATCAAATTTGACTGGATTTTTTTATGGATATTACAGATATCCAAATGTTGGGCTTATATTACTAATTTTCATATATCCGTGTTTAGAGACGGATCTCCAACATGAACTGTAAATGTAATGACACCCCCAATGTTATGTCTAATTTTTATACCTTGTATCACCATTAAATTTTAATTACCTCCCTCATCCCCTCCAATAGAGAGACAAGTCACTTTCTGTTACGTTAAAGAAATCTAATAGGAAGCCCACTAATAAAAACTTTAGAGCCAAAATATTTTTTTAAAAAATAAAAATAAATACACAATCCATAAACAATTAAATATAAAGTCAAAGGGAATATAAGGTATAGGAGTTGGGTCAAGTTGACCAGGTTTAAAAAATCTCATTCCGCCATCCGACCCATGATATCCATTTCTTCGGTTTTTGACTCATTATCATTGACTTTTATAAATGAATGTATAAGGTATTGTTATACCTATTTGCTAAGAAGCAAAGATAAAGCTTCTAAAGTTTTTAAGCAGTACAAGAATGAGTTGAAGATCAATTTAATTAAAAGACAAAGGTAATAAGAAGTGATGAAGATGGAAAGTACGATGCATCTTTCCATAATTTTTTATTCTTAAAATGATATTATCCATCATACTACCACTTCTTATCTGCTTGAACAAAATAGCATTGTTGAATGTAAAAACTAAACTCTAAGAGGAATAATAAATGTCATGTTGATAAGTCCAGATTACCTCATAACTTATGGGAGGAGAAAACTGTTGGGTTCTTGAATATCATACACGAAGTGGAAGCAATAAAACAAAATTATTCGGGTGTTCCTAGGATCTTGTTAGACAAATATAAAGTTATTTAAGGATTTATTACCTAAAGATCTTATCTTTTTCGGCTTTGAATAATTCTTTAAAAGTTGGGTTGTCACAAACTAGAATGATGAATTGAGTTATGAATATTACAATATTTGTTTAGGGTTGAATAAATTTATGTAAAGAGAACTTTGGATGATTATATGAAATGAATGAAATATATTGTCTAGATGAAAATTTTAAAATGTCTTTTAAGTGTTAAATAAGATATTAACTTGTGACTTAGTAAATATTATTGATTTTGTTTGAGGTAATTCACATGCTCGCCAAGAATAATTATTAGTTAGTATTTTTGTGTAGATCTAAGTACATATGAACTATTATGTTGTAATATTAAGCTCGTGGATTGTAATTTTAAATATTTGATTTTGTTATGTAATTAAACTAACAATTATCATCGCCTAATTAAGGTGATGTAATATGTTTAGTGATATAATTGGTTTAAGTTATATTTATATGTGTATTTATTCAAGTGTTAAATGATATAGAATTATTGTATTTTTTTTATATTTTAAATTATTATTATGATGGATATGAAACGAATAAATGTCTTAGTAATATGAATTGATGAGAATGAATTATAGAATGATGAATATAATAAGATGAGATCCAGGATGATTGGATCATAATTGAGGGGATAAGTTATGGTGTTTATGGTTATGAAGTGTTATTGTTTGTGTTATGAATTTGATGTCAAGACTTGGGATATCCCAAACATAAAGGAAACTCTGCCAAAATTTTAGTAGAATCTTAATGAGTTAGTAAAATGGAAATCTTTAGATCGATTTAGTCGATCGATTGAATAGTCAGTTAAATCGGTTAATCGTTTCATCAATCGGTAAAAAAAAATTGACACTATTTTTGGATTAAATATAATGAAATTTGTTCCTAAATGTTGAGAAATTTACACATCATCTTATGAGAACAGCTGCTTTATTTGATAAAAAATATATATAATATGTATCAGTCTTTATAACTCTAATAAATATTCAGTATTTAAGAGAGCATTGACCAAGAATATTTTAGGAACAATGCTTTGATACGATAGGAATCTCATAATTATAACAACTTTATCATTTCATTTGCAAAATATTTTTGTCAAATGAACTTTATCTTTACTCTAGATTCATAAATCAAATATTAAAGATAAATTAATTTTTTATTAATAATAAATATATATTTACATAAATATAATAATGTCATATGTAACAAACTAATTAGCTACAAGGCATATTAAACTAACAACTTTATCATTTCATTTGTAAAATATTTTTGTCAAATGAATTTTATCTTTACTCTAGATTCATAAATCAAATACTAAAGATAAATTAATTTTTTATTAATAATAAATATATATTTACATAAATATAATAATGTCATATGTAACAAACTAATTAGCTACAAGGCATATTAAACTAACAATCTCTCACTTGCACTAAAGTCAATCGCTTATGTATTTAATATTATATTGCTCCATATATCATTAATGCTTCTGCATGGATAGTAACTTAGTAAAAGGATTTTCTAGATTCTCTTTAGTGGGTACTCACTATATCTTTACATCTTTCATTTCATTGATTTATCAAATCAAATGGAATTTATTAAATACTTGTTTTGATTATTGATGAGACCTTGATTCCTTTACTTGTGCAATAAATCCTTTGTTATCATAGTATAGGGTAACTGGATCAACAATGCTAGGAATCAACTTAGTTCATTAATAAACTTCTTGATCAAAACAATCTCTTTGTTTTCTTAAACATGGAGGTATACTCTTATTCAGTTGTAGAATTAGTTGTGCTTTCTTGTTTGGAACTCTTCTAACTTAGAGCACTACCATTTAAAAGAAAACATATATTGACTAATATTCACTATTTTTCCAACATTTTATTGAGAAATCTTAATTCAAATAATTTTGAACTTTAGTTTATCTTCTTCATTGATGTATCCTATATCCAAGTATAGGATACGATTTCCATCATATCTCTCTCAATCTATGTCTTAGAGCACATGTATTTCGAGGGAGGTGTTCCATGCAAAAATAAATAAGAATTTAATCTTAGATTCTTCCATGCTAAGCTATTTTAGCATCTGGTCTATATGCATGGATTGAGATAATATAAGCAACCTTCTAAATCTATCTCTATCTCTATATCCAATATATAGGTTGCTTCTCTCAATTGTTTTTATGGAGAAATTCTTGGACAACCAAAACTTTATTGATTAAAATAAGGATATGTCATTTCTTAACAATAATATGTCATCTATATATAATATTAGAAAAACAACATTACTTCCACTAACCTTTTGTAAACATAAAGTTTATCCAAATTTTTTATGAAATTAAATCTATTAATTATACTCTTTAAAGCTTGCATTGTACATTTGTACATTACCTTTCATATTAGTTTTTCTCTTAAATGCCCACTTAGATCCATTGGGTTTTATCCCTACAAGTGGATCAACCAAGTTCCAAACTTGGTTAGTACATAAAGTTCATAGCTTCAAGTCAATTCTTGGAATAAATATCATATATTACTTACAAGTAATTGGTAGGCTCATCAATTATGATGAACATGTCATTCATAGCTGCCATGAAATGTTCTTATCTCATTGATGCATGATATGTCCTACTAAATTTATAAAAAATTTATGTTTCCTAAGGTTCAGGCTAAACATCTAATGTTTTAGCCTTGAGAATATATTTTATTTGGATGTAGTGTTCTAAGAGGTTTAGATAATCTCATTCTCTTTTAGATAATCCTTGAAATATTTGGTCAAATATTAACCACCTAAATCCAATCGAAGTTTCTTATTATTTATTTCAATTTTATTGCAATTTATATTGAACCAGTACATATTATCTTCATGAATATACAAACCATTCATATACTTATCAGATCCATAAAAACATCATTATTATAAAAGAACAACATTTGTTCTTAATAATAATTTCAAATCCATTTAATATTAAATAAAATGAAAACAATGTCATAAAATACTGGAACAAAATAACAATTATAAAGTTTTAGTAATGGCCCATCAGGTCAAATAAAATAACTAGTTTCTACAGCTAATGCAGCAACCTTTGCTTCATTACTGAGTTGCAGGTCCATTTTGCCTTCAACTAATCTTATATTTTTCTTTTAAAACCTAATTTTGGAGCCAAGTTCTAATACCACTTTATACAAATCCAGAGGATATGAACTCTGGAACCTACAACCAAGATTGAATACAATTCAAAAAAGCTAAAATCAAGTTGAAAAGAACTTGATCCAGTGATTATATGAATAAAAAAACCATAATTATTGGGTGAAAACCCCAGCTAATTGATTATAAAGAATCAAGAACTGGAATTATAAAGATGAACACCACAAAGAAGTAATTTTTTATAAGGTTTTAAGAGTTCAATAAAAAACCAAGAATATGAATAACCTTACACACACAATATTATTTCTAAAATCAAAATACCCCAATAGAAGCTAAATAAAATATTTATACTAGGTAAAATGTCCTAAACAATGTTGGAAAAATAATAAAATAGTTCTAAATAAAATTAAAAAAAGAATTATAAGTCAACTAGAAAAATATCGGAAATCCTAAATAGTAACTTCTAGACCTTATCACAAGACCTTTCAATACCTGATCGCTACAAAATATTAATCCTATAGAAAACAAGGCCTTTAAAATCTTATGGAAAAATTTCAACTCAATCCAACGATCGAATCAAAAGTTATACTAATAAGGATTGGAAACCATATCAATCTGTTCCCTAGCACCTACAATCCAAGTTTAAGTAGGAAAACAAGTTGAATCCGCAAGTCTTGTAAAAAATAAGGCTCAAATATATTGAATTTCTTTTTAATCTTCTTATCTCTGAACATTTTAATAGGTTCGATTGGTATATGTAATGGATCATATGGTATTGCTTAATAATTTTAATCACTCAGCTTCTATGACCCATGAAAATAGATTCCATATAAAGCCTAAAAACTTGAGAATCTTACTTTCCTATTAGTCATTCTCCTATTAGTCATCCATATGTAGATTATAATTTGAATAAATGATGAAAACACACCTAGACAAGAAAACCAAAAATGAAATAAGGGAAGAAGTACATTTTTCTCAACCTTGATACATGATAAGCTTCACAAAATAAAATGTGTATCCAACTATAAAAAAAGAGAATAGATAAACAACATTCAAGAACCTTGTTCCTCGACCCGGGATCAACAAAATTTCAATTGTTGTAGTAAAGAACAAGAACATAAAAAAATGAAAATGAAAACGTTAGCAGAAACTTGAGACTTTTTATTGGAGTTTGACTTAGTTCTTTTTCTTTCGCATTTTTATCTTCTCCCCCCGATGGTACAAGATTTGGTGCTTTTTTCATTCCAATGACAACATTCCTGGAATTTCTAGGGAATGAAAAGCGCAAGGAAAATCCAAGAAAGTTAATTGTTTTGATAGCCAAAAAGAAGCTTATAATTATGCAAAGTTGAGATGATATTTTTTTTTTAGAGGGAATACAAGAGAAGTAAGAAAGCAATGAGGATTAAAGGTCATAAAAATAAGGGGATTAAAATAGATTAAATATCATATTGAATACAAACATGATATCATGTATGGTTCTCAAAATTACAAATTGATTTGTTTATTATATGATTTTATAAGTTAATATATATCGAATATGAAAAATCAGATTAAAAACTCGAGAACCAGTAAATCAAACTTAACTTGTATAAAATTAATAAACTTAATCAAAATCGTGCAAATCACGAGCTTGCTACAAAAAAAAAAACCATAGCCCGCACTACTCTCTATCTTTCTCTCTCTCAAAACACTCTTTTTTTTTAACTGTCTCCTTCCTCTCTGTTTCTTGTTTCTTGGAATAGTTCTTAAATTGCACTTTCAAATAAATCAATAACAACAACATCACGGCTAAACCTAGCTCTTAACCACTGGTGATTATCTTTTCCCCGCTCCTAAATATGAACACTAAATATGAAACACAAACTAATGGAGTTTAATCTCATTAAGCCGTGCTATCAATTCTTAAGATTTTCATGGATGATTATCTTAATAGAAAGATAAGACACTTGTCTAAGACTTTGTTTTACAATTAATTTTGAAGACTAGAAGTATATGATGGTGTCTGGATATAGTTTATGCTGGTAGCCTTTTCTTGATCATATAAAATGCTCCTATAGTTAATGACTGTTTTAAAACAGTTTGATTGTTAGTTAATGAAATTCTATAAATATAATTATATTGTAAGGGGTTTTTAAGTTAAATTATTTATGAATTTTTATTTAAACTATGTATTTTAAGATTCTTGCACTTTTATATTGTTTATTTTACTTTTGTTTTAATTATGGTATACTGTTATTTATTACTTGACTGAAATTATTTATATAATTAATTTTGAAAAATTTACTTATATATAATCCGAATTTATATTATATTTTGTGTAGCTTTAAAAAAATATTTAACCCTGATGACATGAATACATGGAGACTCTTTAACTACACATATTTCACGGCTCACCTTATTTCTTGTTTTGTTTGTCCATCATCAAATCTTTCAACTATTTATGAAAATATCATATATTATTTTGTATATTATATATAATCTTTAAATTCTCTCCATTAGAAACTATAAAAGTTCTTGTACTATTAAAGTTGTAATTATTTAAATGACTCTGAATAATATTAAAGAAAATTATATTTTTCATGCACTTTATCTAGAAAATGGGCAAACATTACGTGGCATCTCAGATGAAAGGCTTAATAATGCTTATATACATCTCTATGCTATTTATTTTGTGTTTAAAAAGAGAATATACAATCGAAAGTACTTTGCCTTGATATAGCACAAGAATTGGAGGGTTCCTTTTCTTCTTCCCCCTTGACATCTCCTTGTTGACGATGAGCAGCAATTCCAGAATTTGGAGGAACAAAGAACAAACCACAAAGCACAGTTGAGACTTAGTAAGCTTGAGCAGCCAAACTGGTGGACATCCTCTGGCGCTTCTCCACATATGCTGATGGAAACCACCCAGCTTTACCTTTACATTCTCCTTCTGACCACCCAGTTGGACTCACCTGGAAATTCATATCTTAGAAATAATGTAGAAGCAAATAAAGGTAGAGAAATGAGATTTACAATTTATCTTATTCTACTTTAACTGGAACCGAAACATACAGGCCTAACCACAAAGGGAGATGCGTTCCTTGACATGATTGATTGTACACTAAGGTAAAATAGAATAATCTATAAAGTGGTCAAATAAGGGAAACAAAACACTCAAGTTGCATATGATATGGATCCAACACATTCATTCCATGAAACATAATCATAAAGAATCTGAATGGTTCTCATGGTCTCCCGTTACTCTTATGAAGAATTTAATCAATTCTGGGAGCTGCTAGATAAAACAGGTTAGTGTTTGGATGAGTGTCTCCCTTCAGTGAGAATGTTATGAGTCTTTCAGAGACTAGATGCAAGTAAGGCAAGGCTTGTGTCCCTAAAAAATTGAATAGTGGAACATGTCAGTTCTTTTTCTATGCTCCAAGCACAATAGAAGTTGGGAACTCCTAAATACACATGGGTGATCTGTCTGTTAAAAGGATGCTTCTAAATGCAATTGCAACAGTAAGAAGGAAAAGCCAGGTAACCTTTCTCACAACAATGCAGTCACCCACTGCCAAGCTCAGCTCCTTCTCTGTTTCGGCAATGAAAAGATGTGTTGCCTGCAAGATGTAACCAAAATTTCACAACTTATGATCTATCTAAAACACAGTATAATTGATGAAGAATGCATGCAACAGTAAATAAATTAATTGTTATATCTACTTTTCATAAAGAATCAAGTTAGTGATGTGAATTTTCAGCTGGAACCATACATAGAATTCCATGTTTTCAACAATTAACTCCAGTTTAATTTCATTTCCTTTTTCACTTTCATTTCATACAAAGCTGATAATCTTTCTCCTCTGATAAGACAAACTCTATGCATGAAAAAAGGATTAAGGACTTGTTCCCACATTAAGTCTTTTTGATTGAGCTCCTATGCTTGAAAGGCAGAACTGGCCATGTACAATTTGCAAACAGGAGTCAACAGCAAAAGGTTAGGTCTCCCAAATGCCAAGTATCCCTTGAAATTAAGTCTCAACATTTTATGCGGGCATTTGGAGAGGCATCAGGGAGGATTTGAAGAATCTCACTTGTTAACCCCTATGCACAGGAAATAATAATGGCAGTGACCTGACTAGCAGCACTGGGCCCGAAAGGACAACAGCTTTTCATCAACATGGCAGGAAAAATATCCAAAGAAACAGTAGGTCTCAAAAGAAATCAGAGAACGGTTCTAGTTTGCACACTTTTCTCCCTAATAACCACTTATGGATAAATGTGGAGATCAATATGCCATTATTTGCTATTCGATTCAATCACACCATCTTGTCTCTTAGTAAATTCTGCATGATGATCTTTAAGCTGGTGAGCTGTTTACAAGAAATCTAATGAGTCAATTACAAGCTCCTTCAATGCTACTTGATTGAGGCATCAGCAGCAGCTTGAAACTTATGTAAAGCATAGCATGCTAATATCAGAATGAAGTAAAATAACATATTTCTTTCTGAAGAGACTTGCAAACCCGCCCTGTAAAGTTTCAGTGTCTAATATAGAATGCTTACTTCAGCCAGAAAGTATGTGGTTTTCTCTGAACCATTCTCTGATGGAATAACAGGAAGCAGAATCACTGGAGGGGCAGACTCTTTTTGCTGTTTCTCTGAGACCATCTGACACAAGTTCAGACTGTAAGTTGCATTGCTCATATCATCAAAAGTTTATTCATGAAAAAAATGAACATAGAACTGACCTCAGCTTCAACCTCACTAAGAATAGCAGCAATTCTCAGATGATAATTTTTTTCTCCTTCAACCTTCAATAATGTAAGCAAATCATAAATATAAAAATCAAAAGTTTTTAAGCTTCAAACTATAAAATCCTGTCCTGAAAAATTACACACACCATGGCAACAAGCCGTTGGAAAGTCAATCTGTGCTGTTGTGCTTCAACAGCAGCCAATGCAGCCGCCGCTTCTTTACCGAGAACTGCCATATTTGCCTTTATTTCTTGCATCTTTGCTTCTGCTGCATGCAGCCTTGCAATATTTTCAGGAATTGGTGATTCCCGTACTCGTGCTTGTCTTCTGGAAAGCTCTGCAGCCTGTGTGCTTTTAATGGTCAATACAAAATTATGAATGATGAGCTTATAGCAAATACCAAGAGTATGCAACATAAAGTGATGGTTGAAGCATGATGATTATACAATACTACGGAACAATAATGCAGCTGAGTGCAGTTCCAATTACCTGTGTTTCTGCTTCTTGTCTCATCCGACTATATCGTTGAGCAAGATGGCGTGCATCTTCCAAAGGAGAATCAGTAATCATTGCTCTCAAGGGATCTAAAATCTGGAAAGATGAAATGAAATCGAAGAATAATGTTCATCTCTTAGTCAATTCATGAATAATTGTGGCAATAATTGGCCTTTGATAATCAACAACTCAAATCTTATTTTTGTGGTTATCATCAGTTCTGGTTATTTATATCTATAGTTCTTCAATTTTTCCTTTCTCAATGCAACATGGAAAAGCTTGAACTTTCAACTCTGAAAGAAAACTAATCTGACTAGCAAAAGGATGTCCAAAAGTATAATCCTCTGCAAGATATCCATGATGCAGAGCTTTCAGCAATGTAAAGACACATGGCTATCATTTACCTCAACAACACAAACAAAAACAATAACCCATAGAACTATGACTTGTTAAAACATATTTGGGAGTTCCAAAATGTCTGAAGCATAGCCACTATGAAACAATAATTAAATGTTCCTGCATTGACATCATAAAATATCAAAATTGATTCCATATGTACAGGGAAAAAAATTAACCTGTGAAAATAACAGGCGATTCAAGTCTTCCTGCTCCTGTTCCACATGTTTATGAGCATCACCATATATAGCTGCAGCCTTAGCCAGTATGTTCTCATTGATGTTCTCAGTTCCATATCTGCAGCAATCCTCTGACAACTTGGTTCCTAACTACCATAAAGTTTGTATTAGATAAACATAAGCACAAAGGCCCTATATATCACAATAATATTTAAAATAAATAAACATATAGGAACCCAACATCAAGTTCATTCAATCCCCTTTTATATTCCTCAATATTAATAGAGAGTGGTTGGACATAGTATCAATTGACTTTCACCTGCTTCAACATGTTTGTACCCTATGGCCGTAAAGGATTCTGCTGCTTTAACGATATCCTTCTGAAAATCCTGAAACAAAAGGTATCATACACATTAGTAAGAACAATTTAAATAGAAGACATTTGCAAGAATAAGAAAATAGTGATTAAAGCATATTTGATGCTTTCATAGTCAAGAGAACTCCCAAAGCTAGTGAACTAAGAACAACAATAAATTAACATGCATATCAATATGTAACTATGTGTATATAAACCAGAGCCCCGTTTTTCCAATACAGTTTTCTTGAAAATACAACCGTCAACTCAGTGCCCTGCTTCACCTTAATAGCGGGGCTGTCCCTCCCAAACCTTGCTGATTATAAAATAAAGTGACATGAGATGTACTAAATTTATCATAAATGAATTGTGTCTCTGGGGGTTAAATTTCACAAAAACTAGTAATAAAATGAAATTTCTGAACAAGCATTGCACACGTGTCAATTCAAGAAGGCATGACCAACTAAAAAAAAGAGTTCAGACAGTTACGCAAATTAGTTTCGCATTTACAAAAACTTCCACCCAGGCTCTATTTCATATAGCATACTAATTTCCCCTTGCTGTAAAGCTCAGTTACCACATATATGAGACTACGTACATACTAAAGCAGCTTGACTGCAAGAAAAGTCAGATTTCACCATGTAACATGGAAGCAAGTAACTTTGAAAGCTCAAGCATGGAAATTTATTTTCATAAATAAATCTAAGTGAAGAAATTGGACATAGTGACAGATAATAAAGAGAATGAACTTTGGTATAAGACCTTTTTTTTTATAAGCACTCTAGTATAAGACATTCAAAAGCTATAAACAAGAATTGAAGTTATCGATATTGGCAATAAGCATAGAAAAAGAAATGGCTGACAGATTTCTTATACTTAACCAGGAATCTGATTGTACCAAAAAGACAGATCATGTCACGAATGACAAAGACGTGTGGTCCTATCAGATTCCTGGTTTAGTCAGATGGAAATGTTTAGAAAGAATGTTTAAGTTTCGAATTCCTTGCTATCATCTGCATAAACTTATTTAGCATTGTCACCTACTGAAATCTAGGATCATCCTTTCATCATCCACAGCCTCATTTCATCAAAGGATAAGCACTTCCCTAAACATGTTAATTTTATTAACAATATAATTACTTCTCTCAAAGAGTATAGCACATTATTGAAGTATGTGAACTAGTCAACCATGAGCAGTATCAGTTGCTGTTTCACGAAGGATAACAAGAATAGAATTAATATTAATTTTCATCTCAAGAAGGTGAAACGTCCCACCTTCCCTGCACGAGTCAATGAGTACATCTTCTCTAGTTGCTGATGTCTGTGCATCTCAACTTCATCAATAACCATAACATCTGAGCTTTCATAACCAGTACTGCTGAACTGCTTTATGACAGCCTAAAATCAAAATATAAAAAGAAAAAACATTAGAAGGTGTTGACCAAGTATATTTTCTAAAGATTACATGAAGGGGATCAAAGTTGTTCAGGTTGAGGTTTCTTAATACAATGAACACATTCTAACACAGAACATTATAAGATATATAAAGTTTATAAATGCAAATCTGCAAGAATGTGTTTATCATTATTTATAAATTTATATGCTGAATGCAGATCCCAACCAGCTTCAGATTAGGGCTGATTGGATAGCCCTCGTGGTCGGAGGGTTGGGAGGGGGGTTTAAGGATTTGCATTGGAGTTTGTAGAACCAGTATCTTCAATGAAAGCTATCCATCACTCACCCCCTCTCTCATCATAACCTATTTCAGATGTACCCTTGTTCCTGGGATTCTACTTTCCTTCTGAGGATGGAGAGAGGGCGCAGCTAGTCTTTCTCTAAGTCCTGCGAGCAACTTCAGTTTTGAGCGAGTTGCCTAGGACAAGTTTGACTTAGTTTGATAAATAGGAGTGTATTGAGCAAATATATACTCTCACATTGATTTCACCAGATAGAGAAAAAAATACTTTGTGTTCACACCTCATGCATAAGAACTATGAGGGAGGCAAGATATAAAGAATGGATAAGGTAACGAAGTTTGACTCAGAATGCTTCCCTCTGATGGGTGAATCACATTGTCTATCCTCTGTGGGTTTCTGGGAGTGGATAGCAAGATATTATGGATATGCGCTAACTTCCACATATTTAATATACTGGACATGCTAGAGTCTCCAAGGGCATTTCACCTCGTCCTCGAGACAACTTCTGTGTAATAGGACAGTGTTACTTGCAGCTTTATGGTGCAATACTTAGAGGGCTTCTTGGTCTTTACCTAACTGATATTCATGGATATTGGAGCTCTCTTCTATCTCAAGGTTTATTTCTTCGTTCTTTTGTTGATGGGCAATGGCTTATTCTCCAAGATGTAGTTATAGTTTCCTTTCTTTCTAATACTATTCTTCTACTATTAACACCAAAAGGAAAAAAGAAGCCAGCTTGGAGGTCATAAAAGAAGCTAGCAGTTAAGGAAGAAAAATATTCTTAAAATGAAAGGGCAAGATGCTCCACATCATTCTAGATGACAACTTCACAACAGGACCAGGTCTTCCAGCATCTTAAAGCATAACTATTTGCACTATGCAGCATGTCTCTGCTAAGAACGAATTGTCTATTGCAAAACTAATCCACCCTAAATAAAACAAATAAACAGATGTGATCCAGTAACATTAGTCCGTCTTTCAATAAACAAATCATTTAGGTGGTTTAAAAATTTTAACTGCTCTAGTGCACAGAGATTAAGTGGCAAAATCAAGAAATGTTTGGAGTCCGTAGTACAAAGCTTGCTAACTACATTTTGCTTCCTCTTTATGAGATTGGTACATTTGAAAACTCCAACTCTCTAGTCTGCAATATGGAATTTTTTGTAAACACAAAATGAACCGACATATCAAAGGGAAAAATTCTTCAGAAACAAGAAAAGGATTCGCCATTCGCCATTCGCCTTTTCTGTAAATTTGGCATTTCCAACTTCAATCATTTTCCCTAATCACAAAATTTAGAAGGATATGAACCCTTTTCATCAACACCACCAAGAATGCCAAAGTTGTTCGCAAATAATTGAACCCAACAGTTTACTCCATGAAAAACAGATGCACCACTCTCAAATCCCATTAACAAGCATACCCCAATAAACAATTTAAGCCAAATCTGATGAGTTTAAACTGTTTAGTGAAGACCCGGAAGAGCAAAAACCAAAACAAATCCAACAAATGTTCCATTGATTTCCTTGTCCACATTTTGTAAACAAACGAGCAATCAGGAAGTATCATGTTAAGAAAATCGGAGGTTGAAAACAAAAGGGAAAGACTGATTGATAGATAGAAAAAATGTTTACCTGTTGTTGCTTGGCAACTTGTTCTCTCAACTTGCTGGCTTGTTTCCTCAATGCGTCCATTTTGGTTTACTCTTTGGATACTGATAAGAATGGGTTTTTCTTTGGATTTCGATTAAATTACAAAAACTTCAGATCTGAGTAAACTAAGAATCTCTATCACTCTCTGTCAGTCTGTCTCTAGCTGGAAGCTGCTTCGGTACTCTGCTCTCCCCCCCCCCTCTCTCTCCCTGTTTTTCTTTTTCTTTTTCTTTTCTTTTTTTCTTTCTTTGGTATTTGTCATTGTTTCATGTAGTTTTTAAGTCAACTATAAATTTAGTCCTTGTAGTTTACTAAGAATAATATATTAGTACTCATAGTCCTACAAATTACATAATCTCTAATTTTTTAAAAAAACATTTAGCTTGAAACATCCAAAATTGCCATGCACTTTGGATCGAACTTTCCGTCCGTCTCTTCTTGTCAAGTAGAGAGTAGGGAATATTATTTTTTATTTGGTTTGATTTTTATTAAAAAAAATAATTAAACTGAAATTTTTTTAAAAAACTGAAATTGGTTCAAACCGACCGGTTTCGGTTTGGTTCGGTTTTTTATGACAAAAACCGGTTCAAACCGGTTTGGCTCGATTTTTTCAGTTTGGCTCGGTTTTTCGGTTTTGGCTCGGTTTTTTTCTAGTTTGGCTTGGTTTTTTTTATTTGGGTTCGGTTCGGTTCGGTTTTTTCAGTTTCAGGCTTATAAAACCAAACCGGTCGGTTTTTTTAAAATTTTAATCGGTTTTTTTTACGGTTTGGTTTTTTCAATTATTTTTTTTCTAGTTTTCTTGATTTTTTAATTTTTTTGCTCACCTCTAATAAAAAGCACTCGGATAATTGGCCCCTGCTTCACTACAGTTTGGGTTAAAAATATTTTGAATAAAAAAAAAATAAAAAAGTATATTTAATAAAGTAAATTAAAAATTATATATTCCATTAAATTTCATGAAAACAAACTAGTTTACTAATGTAAGCCTTTCTTCTTTTTTATATAAAAATCTTTAATTTTAACAAAATAAAATCCTAACATTTTTCTCATGTCATTTATTTATTAAGAATCAAAAGCAATTAAAACACATACTTAAAAAGATTTGGACAATTTGAAATAAGGATATATATATAATTAGAATTCTTTTGTCTAATTAACACACTCATTCTTTCTTTCATTTTTAAAAATATTTTACTAAAGTATTGGTTTTTAAACAGCATCTTATCATTATCCTATAAGCAAGTATGAATTATATAAAAACAACATTCTTATAATTTAGATATAAGTGTATTAAAAATAAATAAAAAATAAAAAACAATGTTTAGGCGTGGTCACAGGGAATTCTTTGGCAATGTTATTAAATACAGTCAAGTTGGTCAATCTAGAGATCCCCCAACCTAACTCCTTGCATGATTTGAGTTTTAAATCAAATTGTACGTAGGCTGACCCGATACGACCTAATTGACTTAACGAATCTAAAAACAAGCCGAATCACTGGTCAAACTTGATTTGACTAAAAACATTTCAAGACACCATCTTTTTTTCTTTAATACTAAGATGATATGGGTCAATCCGATTAACCAGACAAACTCGCAACCCGAGTAACAGACTCTACCAGATTCAATAATTTTGGTTTTTTAAAAACTATTTTTTATTTAATTATATACTAACAAAAATAAATATTTGCAATTAAAATAACAAAAACTAAAGAGACTATAGAAGTAGAAAAAGAAAAGTAGGTGGACTAAACATAACTTTGTCACTTGAATTTGATATTACATTTAAGGTTTTTTTTTTTTTTGTTCTACATGTTGGTCCTTTTTTGTTGAATTTTATCTTTCTCTCACAAAATTGACCAAATAGATTATTAATTTGGTCAAATAAGGCTATAGTTGAAAATAAAAAGTTTTGAGGGTGAAAATAAAAAATATTGTAGTTCATGTACATATGTTTTTTCCTTATGCAAAACTGTATAAATAATAAGCATAGATTAAGACGGTGGGCTGCCCACCAAACACAAGGAATCAGTAGAAGACAACGTGTCCCCGGTCCTCAAGCTTCCATCTGAAGAGATAGAAATTAATCGAATATGTCTAAATTAATGATAAGCTAACGTGTTAATTTGATCCCTTATTTGTTAGTAATTTAAAATTAAAATAAATATTTAGTACTTAATTAATAATAGGATTGTTTTTCTTTCCTTATAAATTTTAAGAAACTTAATGTTATCCTACTACTTCTGGATTTATTTTTTTAAAAAATAGTTATAAGTAGAAGAGATAAATTATAGGTAAATATATTCTTTTTACTTTTGATATGTTTTGAATTTTATTCCTTTTCCTACACGTAACTATTTTATATTTAAAAATAAATATAGGAATTAACTAATAAGATATTCCTAGTTATCATGTGAGTACCATAAAAAATAATTTCAAGCTCGAGGTAAATTAAACAAGAAGAAACATTAGAGCATCTCTAGAGAAAAATGTTATTTTGAAGTGCCAAACTGATAAAATGATATTTTAAATTGTATAAATATGATTTTTTTTTTATTGTATATAATCCAAGCCATTTGAAAAACCAATTGTATTGGAGTGAGAGAAATAAGTGCTTCTTTTATTTTAGTTTGGTGTCATTTTTTTTCAACACGATTACATTTAATTGGTTTATTTTTTTTATTGGATCCATTTTGTTGATTTTAGCTTTTTTTGAAAGATATGTAGGAATAGTATTTTTGGAAGAGAAGTTGTATTTTGGCATTTTATTTATCACTTTCCTTATACCATGCAAAACAAGCATATTAAGGATCTAAAATAGTATTTTATTATTATTTTTTGCTTTTTATTTAGAATATGCTTTGGGAACGCAGTGCAAACCGCGTTTCCAAAAAATTTAATTTTTTTTTTCTAAAATTTAATATGGTTTGTATGTTTTGGATCGTTTTGGTGTGCTGATGTCAAAAATAATTTTTAAAAAATGAAAAAACATTATTGACATGCATTTCGGCACGAAAAGTTATTTGAAAAACAACCACTACCACACTACCAAATACTCTCTTAGCATACTCCTTGTAGTTGCTCTTTAGTTGCTCTTACTAGTAACTATTTCAAAATGAGTTCCCTCAATTACCATAAATTTGTCAATTTCAAAGTGTCTCCCAGCCTTGCAAATATTTTCTGTTTTGTCCCATAATTTTTTACTTTTCTACTCTTGCTATAATTTATTAAAAAAAAACTATAAGTTTTTCATTATATATATAATCATTATAAATTGGAACAATGGAATGAATATTTTGCTCAACCAAAAAAAAAATCATTCAACCTGCTATTGAAAGTAATATAGATTTTTACTTATAGCCTATTAGTTATTTTTAAATTAAATGGAAGCAAGACAATCTTTTTATATTTTGTTAGCACAATAAAACGATTTAATTACCTTTAAAAACAAAAAACACCCTTTAAACTAGCATCTAGGAGCTTTTTTGAATTTTCAATTTTTGAAGCATAGAAAAATGACTCATTTACCTTTGAAAGCAGAATTTTTTGAACTGTTTCATTTTGGTTTTTTAGTTATAATCAAGTTGACTAAAGAACAATTTGGTATTTTAATAAATATAAAATATTATTGAAAAAAAATATTGTTTACACGTGAGGGGGTTTGCGGTGGCTAAACAATGGCTTCAAAAACAACATTCAAAACTTCTCACAAGAGTAACAATATGATATCTTTTGTCTTCTACCTCATTTTAGGTGGTTTCTTTTGGGAACTAGAGTTATCGTTGCATATGAGATGCGATTGGTAGAGCTAGAGGAGGTGCAAGTGACTATACAGAGGCTTGCATACTCTGAGGGTAAGCATGAATAACCTAGAGTTATTTTTATGCAACTAACACAACATCAGAAAGAGCTCTCATCTACTGTGCTAGCTATTGAAGATCTACTAAAGCTAACGACGATGATGAGAGGTCGGTAACTTGTCCTCCAACGTTTTAGTATTATCTTCCATGAAAGCTTTATGTTGAGGATGAAAATGAACAGTAAAAATAAAACATACAAGGCTTTTGTTTTATTCCCATAGATGACATCATTGATGAAGCTCGAAAAAACCTTAGTGGATCTAGACTTTCTTCACGGACAACAACAAGCTAGATAAGGGTGTTACTTGGAAAAAAAACCTCTTTGATATTGAAGTTAATTTAGGGTTTTTTTGGTAAATATTATGTAAGAATAAGGGATAGAGAGAGTTAGATATATTTTTTTTTGTATTGAGACGAGGAAAAAAAAATCCTTCCTTTTTGCCCCACACTTGAGAATATATATAGCTTATTCTAGAAAAAATCTAAAGCTACCTTGTCAGGGCTTCTCTAACGCAGGAGGCAAAAGAAAAGCTAAAGCCAAAAAAAATTGTCCTTTAAGCCCTTCTCTAAAAATGTTATTCCTACATACCCCTAAAAAAAAACTAAAACAACAAAGGTCAAGAAAAAATTAACTAATTAAATACAGTCATATGAAAATAAAATGACTTCAAATTCATTGAAGAAAAACTAAAGCACTTCTTTTTTTCTTTCCAATACAATTGATTTTTCAAATGATTTTTTTTCATTAGAGCATAAATAATAAAAAAAGAAAAAAACTATATTTATAATATTCAAAATATTATATTAACATTTTGACACTTCAAAATAATATTTTGCTTTGGAAATGCTTTTAAAGATAACTTGCCCATGTCACCTACAGTAGATTATAATTCTAGTTGAAATGTTATGACACGTATAAAAAAAGAAGATGAATGATAAAATAAGAAGAAAGACAAGGGAGATAAAAAGTGGTGGATTAGGCAAAGACCAAGCTTCATGAGGCTTGATTTGGTCTTGACTCAACCGCGGTGTTAGAGGTATGCTTAGTTAGCGGTGAGTAAAAAAATTGAAAAACTGATTAAATTGAGAAAATATAAAAAAAATAGATTAAAATTTTGAAAAAACTGTCTGGTTCGGTTTGGTTTTGGTTTTATAAGTCTGAAACCTAAAAAACCAAACTGAACCCAAACCGAAAAAACCGAGCCAAACCGGCTTGAACCGGTTTTTGTCCTAAAAAACCGAACCGAAACCGGTCGGTTTGAACCAGTTTTGGATGTTTTTTTTTTAAATTTTGATTTGGTTATTTTTTTTTGATAAAAACCGAACCGAACCGAACGGAAAATGATCATCCCTATAATTATAATTAGGCATCAAAGTATATGAACTTGTGACCTTTGATTAGGTCTTGACCCAATCAAGCCAAAAACTCTTTCTTTATTTTATGTTCATGTATTATCACTAATGATATAATTCCCACAAAATTTTGAATTATTTGGCTCCAAATCTAGGCAAAGAAGGGTTCATGTTAATGTGCAAGAATTTTCTTTTTCTTTTTAAAAGAAAAGCGAGAAAAATTGCCAAATCAGTGAAGTCTCATTACAGAAAACAAGGCAAAGCAAAGCAAAGCAAAAAGAATCGAAGAAACGCATAGACAGAGGGAGATTGAAGAACACAGAATCTTAAAAAAGACACACGCACAAACTTCCACTTATGACGCTTTAAATGAAGATTTTCTATTTTTAAAAAATCTTAAAAATCACAAATAAATAGATCTTCTTCACGAGCCTCTACCTCTCTACCCATACCTGTCAGACCTTACCTGTACCAAGAGCTATTTTTGGTGCTTTACAGTTTGTACTGTACATACAAAGCCTAGAGCGAGAGAGGCTACAGAGAGAGACAGCCCACGATCTATGCATCTTCCTTTTTCTTTTTTCCGGGTTTGACAGCCCCACAAGAAATAGATTTTTGTCTTCTACCTCATTTTAGGTGGTTTCTTTTGGGAACTAGAGTTATCGTTGCAATTTATTTAGGGTTCATTTAGAGATGTGATTGGTAGAGCTAGAGGAGGTGCAAGTGACTATACAGAGGCTTGCATACTCTGAGGGTAAGCATGAATAACCCAGAGCCATTTTTATACAGCTAACACAACCTCAGAAAGAGCTCTCATCTACTGTGCTAGCTATTGAAGATCTACTAGAGCTAACGACGATGATGAGAGGTCGGTAACTTGTCCTCCAACGTTTTAGTATTATCTTCCATGAAAGCTTTATATTGAGGATGAAAATGAGCAGGAAAAATAAAACATACAAGGCTTTTGTTTTATTCCCATAGAGAAGCTACCTTGTCAGGGCTTCTCTAACGCAGGAGGCAAAAGAGAAGCTAAAGCCAAAAAAATTATCCTTTAAGCCCTCTTCTAAAAATATTATTCCTACATATTTCTAAAAAAAAAAACTAAAATCAACAAAGATCAAGAAAAAATTAACTAATTAAATACAGTCATATGAAAATAAAATGATTTTCAAATTCATTGAAGAAAAACTAAAACACTTCTTTTTTTTCTCTCCAATATAATTGGTTTTTCAAATGATTTTTTTTCATTAGGGCATAAATAATAAAAAAGAAAAAAACTATATTTATAATATTCAAAATATTATATTAACATTTTGACACTTCAAAATAGTATTTTGCCTTGAAAATGCTTTTAAAGATAACTTGCCCATGTCACCTACAGTAGATGATAATTCTAGTTGAAATGTTATGACACGTATAAAAAAAGAAGATGAAAGATAAAATAAGAAGAGAGACAGGGAGATAAAAAGTGGTGGATTAGGCAAAGACCAAGCTTTACGAGGCTTGATTTGGTCTTGACTCAACCGCCGTGTTAGAGATATGTTTAATTAGAGTTGAGTAAAAAAACTAAAAAATTGATTAAATTAAAAAAATTAAAAAAAATAAATTAAAATTTTAAAAAAACTGGTTGGTTTGGTTTGGTTTTGGTTTTATAAACATGAAACCTAAAAAACCAAACTGAACCCAAACCGGAAAAAAACCGAGCCAAACCGGCTTGAACCGGTTTTTGTCCTAAAAAACCGAACCGAAACCGGTCGGGTTGAACCAGTTTCGGTTGTTTTTTTTAAATTTCGATTTGATTATTTTTTTTAATAAAAACTTAACCAAACCGGAAATGATCATCCCTATAATTATAATTAGGCATCAAAGTATCTGAACTTGTGACCTTTGATTAGGTCTTGACCCAATCAAGCCAAAAACTCTTTCTTTATTTTTTGTTCATGTATTATCACTAATGATATAATTCCCACAAAATTTTGAATTATTTGGCTCCAAATCTAGGCAAAGAAGGGTTCATGTTAATGTGCAAGAATT
>Ga0307513_10001025_pt1 | contig 40478 bp, 41 predicted proteins | sample 15_EM_MG_FD_202174 | JGI IMG/M metagenome (GOLD analysis project Ga0307513, IMG submission 202174) | Populus trichocarpa ectomycorrhiza microbial communities from riparian zone in the Pacific Northwest, United States - 15_EM | ecosystem: Host-associated > Plants > Roots > Unclassified | place...
TCGTCAGAGTCCGGAGCATCATCCTAGAATCCCGCCTGGATGGAGACATAGAGGCCGTGCTGGCCCTTGAAGCCGGCGACCTCGCCGAGGCTGGCGTAGGCCGCCGTCACCGAGACGTTCTTGTTGATGGCATAGGCTGCGAAGAGGTCCATCCAGTCGTTCTCCTTCAGGCCGAGGTTGTCGGGCTTGGAGCGGTATTCGGCGCCGACCACCAGACGCCGGTTGAGCAGCACCCCGGCCGAGCCCTCGAACTCGGCGTGGTAGCCGTTGTCCGTGGCGCCGCCGAAGCCCAGCAGGCCGGTCTGGTTGGCCTTGGTGGCGCGCACGGCGCCCGAGAGGACCAGGCTCTCGTTCAGCAGCACCTTGGAGGCGGCGACGTACCCGTCGACGCCATGGTCGTCGCGACCGCCCAGGGCGCCGATCACCGCGCCCTTGTCCGCCTTCTTGAACTGGGCGCCGAGCGAGACCTGCGGCAGCCAGCTGTCCTGATCGTAGACGGCGTCGCCCAGCACCCGGACCTTCGCGCCGAACACGTCCTGGTGGAAGGTGAAGCCCTTGCCGAGGCCGAGCCTGGCGCCCGCGCCCTGGGTGTCGAAGGCCTGGCGGGCGTAGGAGAGTTCGACGCGGTCGTAGAAGCCAATTGCCGCCCCATAGGCAGTGAACCGGTAGTCCGGCAGCTCGACGCGGGTGGCGTGCACATTGCCGCCGATGCCGTCGCGGGTCTCGTAGCCGGTGATCAAGGCCCAGCTGGCGATGCCGCCGCCGCCGGCCCCTTCGATATTGCTGACCCCGCCGGTGAGCAGCAGCTTGCCGGCCGGACGAAGCTCGCCGGCCTGGGCGCCGTGTGCGGAGACGAGGATCCCGGCGCAGACCAGCGCCTCACCAAATCGCCGCATCGGAAGACCCCCAACCCGGCCGCTTCTGCGGGCCTTGGCAGGTTGGGTAGCCAAGATTTATTTACAGGCCGTTCAGGGCGAACCGGCTATCCGAACCGCATGCGCCCGATCCTTCCGCTCATCGCCGCCGTCGCGCTTGTCGCCAGCCCGGCCGCGGCGGCCGACCTCACCGTCAGCGTGAAGGGTGAGGACGGCATGCCGCTGGCCGACGCCGTCGTGGTGGTTCGCCCGGCGGGCGGGACGGCGCCAGGCCAGCCGATCCGCTTCGCCTGGCCGCTGAAGATGACCCAGCAGAACATCGCCTTCAATCCGTACGTCCTGATCGTGCCGGCGGGCAGCGTCGTGGGCTTTCCCAACAAGGACCGGGTGCGCCACCACGTCTATTCCTTCTCGGCCACCAAGAAGTTCGAGCTGAAGCTCTATGGCCAGCAGGAAGAGCGCACCGTCACCTTCGAGAAGGCCGGGATCGTGCCCCTGGGCTGCAACATCCACGACAGCATGATCGGCTACATCTACGTCAGCGACAGCCCGTTCGCCGCCAAGACCAACGCCGCGGGCGAGGCGGTGATCCGCGGGCTGCCGGCGGGCGCCGCCGTGGTCTCCACCTGGCATCCCGACATGAAGGCGGCCAAGCCGCTCACCGCGCCGATGAGCGCCTCGGGCCGTCAGGCCGTGGTGCTGGCGATGCGTCCAACCGCCATGCGGCACAGCCACTAATCCTAGAAGCTCAGGCGCAGCGCCGTCTGCAGCACGGTCTGGTCCTGGCGCGGCCTGTCGCCGGCCAGCGCGCGGGCCGGGCGGGTGGACTCCACGTGCTGCGCCTCGAAGATCAGGTCGGCGTGGGGCGCCAGGCGATGACGCCAGGCCGCCGTCATTGCCCAGCCGTGCTCGGCATTGTCGTCGATCGCCTGGAAGGTGCGGTCCGTGGTGCGGAAGCCGTCGATCCGCCCGCTGACGGTATCGTCGCCGATCCTGTGGGTCGCCAGCACATAGGCTGAGCGGAATCCCATGTCGAACCACAGGCCGCCCGGAATCCTGTAGCCCATCAGGGTTTCGCCGTTCATCGCCTGGGCCAGCACCTTGGTGACCTCGCTGGGCTCCCACGTCATGCCGACGTTGAGGAAGCGGGTCTCCCAGGCCCATTGGCCCGCGTTGTCCACCGCGATCCGGTTGCCGACGTTGTCGTAGTAGAGGGCATTGAAGCTGACCGGCGCGGGCGGGCGCCATTCCAGCCGGCCGTAGTAGCCCGCGCGGTTGTCGAGCTCGCGCATCGGATAGGTCTCGCGCGGCTGGAAGCCGGCGGCGAAGGCGGAGAGCGGCGGCAAACCAAAATCCGTGCCGATCCCGGTGCGCACGCCGTGCAGCGCCCAGCCACGGAAGGTGAGCAGGGTCCCGGCGGTGTCGTTCCAGCCGAACACCGCCGCGGTCGCTTCGAAGTCATGGGCGCCGAGGCTGCGCTGATAGGTGGCCTCGACCCCCATCACCTTCACCTCCTCGCCGACCCAGCTGTTCAGCGCCGAGCCGCTCAGCATGTCCGGCGTGGTCCAGGCGACGCCATCGTGTTCCATGGAGACCGGCGGGTAGAAGATCCCCACGCGCCCGGAGAACCGCCCGCCCGAGGTCGGCGGCGCCTTCAGGGTCAGATAGGCCTCGCCGAGGTCGAGACCGGGCTTGAGGTCGGGCTGAACCAGGGCGGTGACCACGGCCCCCACCGCGAAATTGAAGTGCGGCCGCCACTCGAGCGCGGCCTGGGTGAGCTGCGCATCCGCGCGCCAGCCGTTATGGCCGCCCGACACGCCGGTCTTGCCGAAGCCGCCGTCCAGCCAGGACCGCTCGCCGTCGGCGCCAGTGACGCGGGCCTCGATCAGGCCATGGAATGTCTCCGGCGAAATGACGTCGGACTGCGCGCGCGCCGGCCCCGCCTGGGCGAGGGCCAGGATCAGAGCGGCCAGATGTGCAGGCCTCAGGCGCAAGATGTCGACTTCCCGACTTAGCCGTAACAGCGTTCTTCGGGGCGATCCTCGGCCAAAAACGTCAAGAGTTCCTTGCACGGCAAGGGCTTGGAAATCAGGTAGCCCTGCGCCAGGTCGCAGCCCATGGCCGCCAGCAGGGCGAAGCAGGCGTTGGTCTCGACGCCCTCGGCGGTGACCTTCAGGCCCAGGCTGTGCGCCAGGTCGATGGTCGAGCGCACGATCAGGGCGTCGCGCTGGCTCTCGGTGATCCCGTCGACGATCGACTTGTCGATCTTCAGCTCCTGGCTGGGGATGCGCTTCAGATAGGCGAGCGACGACAGGCCGGTCCCGAAATCGTCGATCGAGATGCCGATGCCCGCTGCGGCGAAGCGGTCGAGCATGGCCAGCGCCACCTCGGGATGCTCGATAACCGCCGTCTCGGTGATCTCGAAGGCGAGCCGGCCGTTGGCCAGGGCCGCCTGCTCCATGGCGAAGTCGGTGAAGTCCTCTTCGCCCAAGGTCCGGCCGGAGATGTTGACGGCGACGGCCAGGTCATGGCCCGCGCGGGCGAAATCGGCCTGGTCGGCCACGGCGCGCTTGATCACCCATTCCGTCAGGGTGCGGATGTGGTTGGTCTCTTCCGCCATGGGGATGAACAGGTCGGGCGAAAGCATCCCCCGGGTCGGATGGCGCCAGCGCACCAGGGCCTCGGCGCCGCAGACCCGACGCTGCCGCAGGTCGAACTTGGGCTGGTAGTGCAGCTCGATGTCGCCATTCTCGAGGGCCGCCAGCATGCCGCTCATCAGGGAGAGGTTCGACGAAGGGTCGCCGTAGGCCTCGGCGTCGAAGAAGCCCACCTTGCGGCGGCCCTTGCGCGTCTGGTCCAGCGCGATGGAGGCGCGTTCGATCACCTCGCCGGGTCCGCGGCCACGGATCAGCGGCGCCAGGCCGAGGTTGAGCTCGACGTCGATGGAATCGCCACCGACCTTCAGCGGATGCTCCAACTCGGCCATCAGGCGCGCGGCGTCCTCGGCGGCGGCCTCCGGGCCGGCGGCGATGAGCGCGAAGCCCAGCACGTCATTGGCCACCCGGGCCACGCCGGAGGCCGGCGTCAGCCCCGCGAGGCGGTTGCCAACCATCCGCACGGCCTGGGCGGCCAGGGCATAGCCGATCGCGCCGCGCACATGGTCGAACCGCTGGATGCCAAGGGCCGCCATATAGACCTGGCCCTCGGGAAGGTCGGACAGCGCCTCGGCGACCCGCTCCAGCGCCAGGCGATTGGGCAGGCCGGTCTCGCCGTCGTGCAGGGCCAGGTGGGTGATCCGCCGCTCACGGTCGAGGATGGCGGTGGACATGGTGTTGAAGCTGGCGGCCAGGCGGCCGATCTCGTCGTCGCCGCCGGTGTCGACGTGGGCCTCCTCGCCGCGCTGCAGCCGGTGGGCGGCGGCGTCGAGCTCGGAGATCGGCCGGGTGATGCCGCGGGCCAGCATCCATGAGCCCCAGCCGACCACGGCCAGGCCCAGCAGGCCCGCCAGCACCACGACGATCAGCAGCGGCCGATAGGGCGCCAGCGCCAGCGCCAGCGGATAGCGCAGCAGCAGCACCGCGGGGGAGTCCCTGGTCAGCGACGGCAGGCGCTTGACCAGCGCCATGGACTGCCCGACCGGCTCCTTCAGCGGGTTCGGCGTGGTCATCTTCATGGCCAGCGCCTGGTCGATGAAGCCGCTGAGCGCCGCGCGGTCGCGCTCGCCGCCGCCGTCGCTCAGCCGCCAGGCCTTGCCGTCGCGGTGCAGCACCGCGGCCTTCAGCGGGATGGCGGAGAGCTTCTCCAGCGCGCCCATCTCGGCGCGGTCCAGCCTGACGGCGAACACCAGCCAGCCGACCTGGTCCGGCGACATCACCGAGGCGGACATCACCTGGTAGGGCGCGCCCCCCAGCATCACCACGCCCTGCGGGTCGTCGGCGTTGAAGAAGGCTTCGGTGAGCTTGGCGGCGTCGGGCGCCATCGAGGCCGCGTCGGCGCCGATGATCCGGCCGTCGACTCCCAGGATGAAGGCCCGGTCGATGTTGAAGCGCCGCTTCAGGTTCTCCATCGCCGAGATGATGGTGGCGTCGTCGCGCGTCGCCACCGCCTCGCGGAACCCGAAGTCCTTGGAAAGCAGCGACGCGCCCTCCCGCAGGCGATCCGAGCGCAGCGACCACACCCGGTCGAACACCGTGCCGGAGGCGGTCAGTTCGCCGCGCACCTGCTTCTGCGCCGCCTGGTTGATCGCCGTGAACACCGCCAGCGAGACCAGCAGCAGCGTCACCCCGAAGAGGGCGGCGTAGAGAACGGTGAGCTTGGTGCGCAGGCGCTTGAACATGGGCGCGCGCTCAGTAGCCGCCGTGGCGCAGCGGCGACGCGCGCACGTCGCCCTTGACCGTGAGACTGAGCGCGCCCGAGGCCGGCGCCATGGCGTCCCGGATAATCTCGCCGCCGCGGACCTTGAAATAGGGATACCAGACGGTGACCGTCACCGGCCCGGCCGGCAGGTCGCGGATGAGCGCCTCGCCCCGCGCGCCGCTCCTGGCCGCGAAGGGCGTGTCGACCACGCGGATGAAGGCGCTCATGTCGTCGTGGATGTTGCAGCCGAGGCCCACGACGCCGGGCTTGTCGAACTTCACGGCGCGGGTCTCGTCGCGGCCGTAGAGCTTCAGCTCGAAGGTCTTGGCCGGCGAGAACGAGAAGACGTGATGCTTGAAGGAATCCATGTTCGGAAACGCCACCACGGCGCCCACCGGCACGATCAGCACGAAGGGATCGAACTGCATGCCCCTCTGCGCCATGCGGTAGGGCCAGGGAAAGCGGATCGGCGCGCGGCTCGAATATCCAGCCGGTCTCACCATCACCACCGCGTTGGGCACGGCCTTTCCCGCCGTCGTGAGCACGGTCACGACGAGGTCTCCGGCATGGGCCGGCGCGGCGAGGCTGAGGGCCGCCAGCAGAGGCGCGATCAGACGCATGGGAACGGGTTAGCACGGCAGGGGTGAAGCCCTCGTAAACCACGGGAAATACGCGATTTCTTGCTGCAGCTCCGGGGTTCGGTTTGCGCTCGCGGCGGGCGCTTGCCACAATCGGACCAAGTCCGAAGACCGCGCAGACCCCGCGCACCGCATTTTTGAAAGCTCGAGACTTTGACGATGTCCCCCATGGCCCCGAAGGCGAGCCCGCCGGCGGGTCCGCTCTCATCGGTGGACGCCCTGATCGAGGGCCTGGCCGGGGTCGGCTACATCGCATCGCGCCGCATCGCCACCGCGCTCTACATGGCCGTGAACCTGCAGAAGCCGATCCTGGTGGAGGGCTCGGCCGGGGTCGGCAAGACCGAGCTGGCGCTTTCCACCGCCCGCCTGCTGGCCCAGCCGCTGATCCGCATGCAGTGCTACGAGGGCCTGGACGAGTCCAAGGCGCTCTACGAGTGGAAGTACGGCAAGCAGCTGCTCTACACCCAGATCCTCAAGGACCGCATGGGCGAGGCGCTGTCGGACGCGCCGACCATGGACGCCGCCATGGACCGGCTGCACGGGATGGGCGACCTGTTCTTCTCCGAGCCCTTCCTGGAGCCGCGCCCGCTGATGCAGGCGCTCAGGCAGGACGACGGCTGCGTGCTGCTGATCGACGAGATCGACAAGTCGGACGAGGCCTTCGAGGCCTTCCTGCTGGAGGTGCTCTCCGCCTACCAGGTCTCGGTGCCGGAGCTGGGGGTGATCGTCGCCAAGACCCCGCCGCTGGTGTTCCTGACCTCCAATAACGTGCGTGACCTGGGCGATGCGCTGAAGCGCCGCTGCCTGCACCTGCACATCCCCCTGCCGGAGGCCGCGCTCGAGGAGCGGATCGTGGCCACCCGCGTGCCGGGCATCGAGCAGACCCTGACCCGGAAGCTGGTCGCCTTCGTCCAGTCCCTGCGGACGCTGGACCTGAGGAAGGCGCCGTCGATCTCCGAGACCGTCGACTGGGCCCGCGCGTTGATCCTGCTGCACGCCGACAGCCTGGAGCCGGCCATGGTGCGCGATACGCTGAACGTGATCCTGAAGTTCGAGCAGGACATCACAGCCGTCGAGCCGCAGATCGTCGAGCTGCTGCACAGGCGCTAACCCCTCACTCCGCTCATCCCCGCGAAAGCGGGGACCCAGGTGTTTTGTGTTTCCGAGGTTCGACCGCACCGCCGATGGAACTTGATCGCATCGCAACGAAAAAAGCCTGGGTCCCCGCTTCCGCGGGGATGAGCGGGTTTTAGATGCAGCACCAGCTCGAACAGTTCCTCCGCGCCCTCCGCGCCGCCGATGTGCGGGTCTCGCCGGCCGAGGCGATCGACGCGGCGCGGACCATCAGCGCGGTGGGCTACGCCGACCGGGAGCTGTTCAAGGACGCGCTGTGCGCCACGCTGGCGAAGTCGCGCGACGAGGTCGTGGCCTTCGACCGCACCTTCGAGACCTTCTTCGCCCGCGAGGAACTGATCCTCCCGCCGCCGCCCGAGGGCGAACGCGAGGGCGGCGAACCGCCGTCCTCACCGCAGGCCGAGGAGGCCGCCGCGCGGTCGCCGCTGGCCCGGATGCTGCTGCAGGGCGATGGCGCCGCCGTCGCCCTGGCCATGGAAGCGGCCGCCGGCCGGGCGGGCGTCGGCGAGATCCGCCTTTCCACCCAGCGCAGCCGCCTGACCCGCAAGCTGCTGGACGAGATGGGGCTGGCCGGGATCGAGCAGATCATCGCCAGTGCGCGGCGCATGCCGGACGGCGAGGTGCTGGCCGAACGCCTGGACGCCGCCCGCCGCGCGCTCACCGGCCAGGCCCGGCGCTATGTGGAGCGCCAGCACGAGCTCTACGCCTCCGGCTCCGGCAAGGCGCTGCGCGAAGAGATGCTGGCCAGGAAGGCGCTCAACGCCGACGACGGCATCGACCCGGTGGACCTCGCCATGATGCAGGCCCTGGTCCGCAAGATGGCCAGGCGGCTGGCCGACCGCCATTCGCGCCGCCGCCACAAGGCCCGCCGCGGCCACCTGGATGTGAGGAAAACCCTGCGCCGCAGCGTCGCCTACGGCGGCGTCCCCTTCGAGATCGCCTGGAAGATCAGGAAGGTCGACAAGCCCTCGATCGTGGCGATCTGCGACGTCTCGAAATCGGTGGCCGCCGCCGCCCAGTTCCTGCTGACCTTCCTCTATTCCCTGAACGACGTGGTCGACCACCTGGACGCCTTCGCCTTTTCCGGCCGGCTGATCCCGATGAACGACATCCTCGACGACAACCGCGTCGAGGGCGCGATCCTGAAGGTGCTGCAGACCATCGGCTTCCAGCAGACCGACTACGGCAAGGCGCTGGAGGATTTCGTCGAGAACCACATCGACAAGGTCGACCGGCACACGACGGTGATCTTCCTGGGCGACGGCCGCTCCAACTTCGCCGATCCGCGGCTCGACCTGATGCACCTGATCCAGCAACGGGCCCGGGCGGTCATCTGGCTCAACCCCGAGCCCGAGAGCTACTGGGGCCAGGGCGATAGCGTCATGCACCGCTACCAGCGCTTCACCCACGTGGCCAAGCGGTGCAACACACTGGGCCAGCTGGAGCGGATCATCGAGGACGTGCTGAGAACCTACGTCCCGCACTGAGGGCGATCAGCTGCTGCGGCCCTCGCTGACGTCCAGGGCGCGCTTGGTCCGCACCTGGCCGGCGATGTCCTGATGCTTCAGCCGGGTGATGGCGTAGGGCAGGAGCGCGAGCGTGCCCAGCAGGGCGAAGGCCGCCGCGAGCGGGCCCCAGGCGAGCGCCAGCAGGCGCAGCACGTGCTCGGGCACCACCGCGCCGACCTGCCCCCCGGCCGCCTTCGGGAAGTGCAGCGCGTCGAGCGCGAAGCCGGCGGCCATCTGGCCCAGGCCCGACGCCGCCTTGGCGGCGAAGCCGAGGCCCGCGAAATAGAGGCCCTCGCGCCGCGAACCGAACAGCACCTCGTGCTCGTCGGCGGCGTCGGCCATCATCGCCGGATAGGCCACCGACAGGAGGCCGACGCCGACGCCGACCATCGCCGCGTTGCCGGACAGCCAGGGGACCGCCTGGGCGCCCGAGGGCGCGAACAGCCCCGTCGCCCGCAGGATCTGCAGCACCATGAAGCCGGTCATGACCAGCCCCATGCCGTGAAGGATGACGGTCTTCTTCTCCAGCCAGGAGAGCAGGGTGCGCGCGATGGGGACGCCCGCCAGGATGCCCGCGAAATAGGCATAGCTGATGAACTGGATCGACTGGGGCGGCGCCTTCCATACGAAGACGTAGGCGTAGTTGTTGAAGGCGCCATTGATACCCGCCGCCACCCAGAACAGCACCGCGGAGACGAACAGCGTGCGGAAGGAGGCGTTGCGGAACACCTCCGGAAGCCCGCGGAAGAGGCCAAGCAATAGGGGCGGCGGCGGGGTTTTCGGCTGCGGCAGACTGCGCGCATAACGCCAGACCCCGGCGCAGCAGATGGCCGCGCCGGTAAACATGAGCAGGGCCACGCTCCAGCCGAACGCCGAATAGTGGTCGCGGACCTGCAGCCCGCCCTTGCCCGCGAAGAAGTAGCCGTAGGCCAGGCCGGTGATCAGGACGCCGATGACGATGCCGGCCACCGCGCGATAGGCGACGACGCTGGCGCGTTCGACATAGCCGTCGGCCATCTCCGCGCCGAGGGCGGCGTAGGGCAGGTTGTAGAGGGACGCCGCTCCGCGCAGCCCCATCTTCGCGAACACCAGCCAGGTGAACAGGAGCAACGGCGCCAGCCCCTGCGGCGGCGCAAACAACATGCCGAGCATGAGCACCACCAGCGGCCCGCCGGCGAGCATCAGCGGCAGCCTGCGACCCAGTTTCGAGCGGACGTTGTCAGAGAAGGAGCCGATCAGCGGATCCATCAGGGCGTCCAGGCCCATGCTGATCGCCAGCGCCGTCCCGACCAGGCTGCCCGAAAGGCCAAGGACGGCGGTGTAGTAGAAGAACACGAAGCCCGAGACGACCAGATAGCCGGACTCGATCATCTGCCCGAAGGCATAGGCAAGCTTTACGCCGAAGCCGGGCCTGAATTGACCGTGGGCCACCGCCGGCTGCGGCTCAGGGGCGGCGCCTAGGATTTCCGCGACCGCCACATTCCATCTCCCGGGACTGTTCTTGTTCGAAAGGACGGTATCGCCTGCTGGAGTCTTGGCAACGCCGACGCGACGTCAACCGACCCGCCTACCCCTCCACCCAGTCGCGGAAGATGCCGATCACGGCGGCGAGGTCCTTGGGACCGCAGGCGGCAAGGAAGTGGCCCTCGCCGACCTGGCAGATCCACCAGCTGGGGTCGCTCTGGCTGTTATGGTCGACCCGGTTGAACTTGCGGGCCTCGAGCAACGTCTCCTGCAGGTCGACGCTCAGGTACCAACCCGGATTGTCCGTGGTCGTCAGCGTAATGCCCCACTCGTGCTCCCACTCGCCATCGCAATTGCCCGCGTACCAGTCCTGCAGCCAGGCCAGGGCGTCGAACGCCGTACTCACCAGCTGTCTATCCATCGAGACTTCTTCTCCGACCGCACCGCCACAGGTGGCAACGTCTTCAGGCCGCCTGCGATCCATCGCCGGGTGTCGGCGGAATCGATGACGTCGTCGAGCGCGGAGTGGGATCCTCGCGCCATCGCCTTGCCACCGGCGACCATCTCGTCGAATTTAGCCTTTCGTGCGACCGGATCAGCGATCGCTCCCAAGCTGTAGCTCTTGCGCAGGATCACCATTGGGGAGGAACTGAGAGGGCTCAGGTCTTCAGCGTACTCGTATCGATCGGCAGGCTGCGGATGCGCTTGCCCGTCGCCGCGAAGATGGCGTTGGTCAGCGCCGGGATGGCCGGCGGCAGGGCCGGTTCGCCGAGGCCCGTGGGCGGATAGTCGGTGATCACGAACTTCACCTCCACCGGCGGCGCCTCGCTCATGCGCAGCAGCGGATAGTCGTGGAAGTTCGACTGCTCCACCGCCCCGTTCGCCAGCGTGATCTGCTGGTGCAGCGCATGGCTGAGGCCCTCGATCGCCGAGCCCTGCACCTGGTTCACGGCGCCGGACGGATTGACGATCTGGCGGCCCACGTCGGCGGCCACCCACATCTTCCTGACCGTCACCTCGCCGGACGAGGCGACCGCCACATGGCAGACCTCCGCGAAATAGCCCATGTGGCTGAAGTAGCAGGCGACCCCCATCCCCTCGCCCTTGGGGAGCTTGGTCTTGCCCCAGCCGGACATGACGCCGACCGCCTTCAGCACCCCGACCATCCGGCCGGCGTTGTAGATGGCGGGCGCCTCGCCCACGATCGGCTTGTCGCCCAGCAGCTTGATCTGGAACGCCAGCGGGTCGGCGCCGGCGGCGTGCGCCAGTTCGTCGAGGAAGGACTGGTGGACAAAGGCCAGCGCGTTGGAGCCCGGCGCGCGCATCGGCCCGGTCGGCACGCCCAGCGGCATCAGGCTGACGTCCTGGCGGTAGTTCGGCACGAAGCGCGACGGGAATTCGGTGGCCGCCATGCCGGCGCCGGCCGAGACGCTCTGGCCCTCGCCGAAGCTGACGAAGTGGTCGTGCCAGGCGCTGAGGTTGCCGGCCTGATCAACGCCGCCCTTGAAGAAGTGGAAGCCCGCCGGCCGGAAGAAGCCGTGCTGCACGTCGTCCTCGCGGGTCCAGAGCAGCTTCACCGGCGCGCCGGCCTCGCGGGCGATCCAGGCGGCCTCGACCATGTAGTCGTTGCCCAGCCGGCGGCCAAAGCCGCCGCCGCAGCGGATCATGTGGACGGTGATGTCCTCGGGCTTGATACCCAGCATCCTGGCGCAGAGCTGGCGGCCGGGCTCGGGGTTCTGGGTCGGGGCCCAGATCTCCAGCTTGCCGTCCTTGAACTCCGCAGTGCAGTTCTGCGGCTCCAGCGGGGAGTGGGCCAGGAACGGGTAGGCGTAGGCCGCCTCGACCGTCTTGGCGGCCCCGGCCAGGGCGGCGATCACGTCGCCGTCGTTGCGGGCCGTCCGTTGCGGGGCGCTCGCCGCCAGTTCCTTCGCCCTGGCCGCGAAGCCGGCGCTGGAGTGCTTGGCGGTCGGGTGATCCGCCCACTGCGTGTTGAGCTTGTCGCGGCCCTTGCGCGCCGCCCACCAGCTGTCGGCGACCACCGCCACGCCGGGGACCAGGCCCGAGCCGATGCTGCGCGCGCCCGGCATGACGTTGGCGGAATCCGCGTCGACCACGAAGGCCTTGCGCACGCCCTTCACGCTCTGGGCGGCGTCCAGGTCGGCCTTGGCCACCTTGGCCCCGAACACGGGACCCTTCTGGTAGGTGGCGTAGAGCATGCCCGGCCGCCGCACATCGATGCCGAACAGCGGCTGGCCGGTGACGATCCTGGCGGTGTCGTACTGCGGCGTCGCCTTGCCGATGATCTTGTAGTCCTTGGGATTCTTCAGCGGCACGGTCTTGGGGTCGGGCGCAGCGATGCCGGCGCACTGGCCGGCCAGCACGCCGTAGCCCTGCTTGCGGCCGGTCGCGACGTGGATCACCTGCCCTGCGGAGGTCTTGCAGTCGGCGGCGTTGCAGTTCCAGGCGACGGCGGCGGCCTGCACCAGCATGGCGCGCGCCACCGCGCCCACCCGGCGCAGTTCGTCCCAGTGCAGGGGGGTGGCCATGCTGCCGCCGGCGAACTGGCGGCCATAGAGCTTCGGATCGTTGTCCGCCTGTTCGATGCGGACGTTCTCCCAGGCGACGTCCAATTCCTCGGCGATGATCATCGGCAGGCTGGTCTTGATGCCCTGGCCGATCTCCGGGTTCTTGGCCATGATGGTGACGATGCCGTTGGGCGCCACGCGGACGTAGGCGTTCAGCGCCTGGGCGCCGGCCGTCTCCGCGGCCGCGGCCTTGGGCGCGATGGCGAACGACAGCACCAGGCCGCCGCCGACCACGGAAGCCCGCAGGATGTCGCGGCGCGAGGCGCCGGTGAGTTGCATCGTCATGGCGCTCACGCCGTCACTTGCTGGCCGGAGGCCTGTTTGATCGCCGCGCGGATGCGCGTGTAGGTCGCGCAGCGGCAGACGTTTCCGCTCATCGCCGCGTCGATGTCGGCGTCGGTGGGCTTGGGTTTGCTCTTCAGGAGCGCCGTGGCGCTCATGATCTGGCCGGGCTGGCAGTAGCCGCACTGGGCCACGTCGAGATCGGTCCAGGCCGCCTGCACGCGTTTGCCGATCGGGTCGGCGGCCATGCCCTCGATGGTGCTGATCTTCGCCGCGCCGACCGTGGAGACCGCGGTCTGGCAGCTGCGCACCGGCTGGCCGTCGAGATGCACCGTGCAGGCCCCGCAGGCGCCGATGCCGCAGCCGTACTTCGGCCCGAGGATCCCCAGGCTGTCGCGCAAGGTCCAGAGCAGCGGGGTGTCCGGATCGACGTCGGCGGTAAGCGCCTTGCCGTTGACGTTGAGCTTGTAGGCCATCTGGCGCTCCTCCGGGTTTCGCCGAGGCTAGCGCTTTTCCGCCCGATGGAGAATCTCGCTGCGGCTCCGGCAGGTCCCTCAGATAGGCTGCGTGATCGCCACGCCGTTCAGCGGGGATGCAAATCGCGGGCCTAGGTCGCCGCCGGGCACTCGACACGGGCATGGAAGCCCGCCGATTCGAACTCGAAGGTCACCAGTCCACCCTGACTGCGCAGCACCTGCTGCAGCAGCCGCGTGCCGAAGCCCATGCGGTTGGGGAGCTCCACCGGCGGGCCGCCCTGCTCGCACCACTCGAACGCCACGCGCCCGTCCGGCGCCTCGGCGCGGGTCAGGAGCACCTTGCCTCCCGTATTGGAAAGCGCCCCGTACTTCACCGCATTGGTGGCCAACTCGTGCAGCAGCAGGCCCATGCTGGCGGGCATCTGCCCCTGGATGCGGGCCTGGGCCAGCGCCGGGTCGAGCTGGAACCGCTGGAGGTCGAAGGGGGCCAGGGCCTTGCTCATCACGTCGGCCACCTCGACCGGCCGTCCGCCCGTCGCCGTGACCAGGTCCTGCGAGGTCGCCATCGCCTGGATGCGGGCCATCAGGACGGCCTCGAAATCCTTGACCGACTCCATGCCGCGGGCGCTCTGGCTGATGATCGACATCATCACTGCGAAGCGGTTCTTGGCCCTGTGCGCCAGCTCGCCCATCAGCAGGCTGCGGCGCTCGTCGGCCGCCCGCCGCTCGGTGACGTCCAGCGAGGTGCCCACCATCAGCCGGGGACCCTGCTCGTCGCGGATCAGCCGGCCGCGCGACAGCACCCAACGGACCTCTCCCATCGGATCGATGATGCGATACTCGGCCGCGAAATCCCGGCCGTCGGAGCTGTCCCGCGCCGCGATAGAGGCCTGGCGCACCTGCTCGCGGTCCTCTTCGTGCACGAGGTCCATGTAGCGCTGGATGTTCACGGGATCCTTCGCGCCCACGCCGAACAGTTTGCGGCTGCGATCCGACCAGGTGAGCTTCTCAGTGCGCAGGTCCAGCTCCCAAAGGCCGAGCTCGGCCGCCTCGACGGCCACCTCCAGGCGGCGCCGCTGTTCTTCCAGTTCTTCGGCGATGCGGCGGCGCTCGGTGACGTCGGTCTGCAGCCCGTCCCACAGGCTCGAGCCGTCGGGCAGGAAGCGGGGCGAAGATGCGATGCGATGCCACCGCACCTCGCCGCCCGGCCGGCGCATGGCGATCTCGATATCGAGCGGCGCCTTGGCCTCGAAGGCGGCCTCCTCCGCCGCCAGGAACCGCTTGGCGTGCTCCGGCAGGATCAGGTCGTAGAGCGCCCGGCCGTCGGCCAGGACGGCCTCAGGCGAAACGCCATTCAGCGCCTGGCAGTTGGGACTAACATAGGTGAATTTCCGCGTGGCGCGGTCGGCGGGCACGGCGATCTGGAACGCCATGCCGAGCCCGAGGGCCTCTGCTACGGCGCGGAAGGGCGGACCGGCCGCCCCTACGTCTTCGCCCGAAAAGTCCACTGGCTTCCACACGCCCAAGCTGAACCCCGTCGCAATCTGTCGCGGTTAGAAGGCCGTTACAATACCAGAACATGTGTGGCCAAGCTTTGGCGTCTGGCGTGCGGCCGATCGCCTCAAGGCTTCGGCAGCACCACCACGGCGTCGGGAAGCTCGTTGGGATTGTCGCCGTCCCTAGCCGGGAAACGCGGCGCCAGGACGTCGGCGCAGAGGCCTACGGCGGCCGCAAATCCAGCGGCCGGCTCGCTGCGCTTCAGCCCCGCGATCAGCGCCGCCATGGCCGCATCCCAGACCTTGGGCTCGACGTGGCTGGCGATCCCCGCGTCGGCGATGATCTCGGCCATGCGTTCGCCCAGGGAGACGAAGATCAGCACGCCGGTCCGCTCGCGGGTCAGGTGCAGGTTCTTGGCGAGGAACTGCTCGGCCGCGCGGCGTCGCACCCGGTCGCGCTTCAGGCCGCCGGGCGTCAGGGCCCGGCGCACCCCCGGGATCGCCACAATCAGGGCGGTGACCACGAAAAGCAGGCCCTGGAGCACGATGGTGCCGATGAGCGCGCTGCGCACCGAGGCCTCGATCGCCTCGCCCACCTGGGTCGCGCTCCAGGTGGCGAAGAAGTCCGGGATGCTCACATGCACCCCGGCGACCAGCAGGATGGCCGGGGCCAGGAGCGCCACACCGGCGGCCCAGGCCAGCGGCGTCTCGCCGTAGTCCGAGCTCTCCTCGGCGACCACGCAATAGATCTCGCCCGTGGTGCGGATTTCGGCTTCGCGGACCGCGGCCTCGATGGCCGCCAGGTCGGATGGGGACAAGGTCTGCATCACCAGCTCCCCGAAGATCCGCCGCCGCCGAACGAGCCGCCGCCGCCGGAGAACCCGCCACCGCCACCGCCGCCGAAGCCGCCGCCACCGCCCCAGTCGTCGCCGCGCCGGCTGCTGGACGACAACAGCAGGGGCAGCAGCCACCACAGGCCCGAACCGCCCCCGCCGCGGCGTCCGCCGAAGCGCAGGAGGCTTGAGAGCACCCAGAAGACGATCAGGATGATGAAGAAAACCGGGATGTGCGCGCCACTGGGCGCGCGGCTGTGCTGCGCCGACTGGGCCGCGGCCTGGCTGGCCGCCGCCTGGGCCTGGTTGGCCGGCAGGGCGAGCTGCTGGGCGATGGCCTCGGCACCGTCGACGACGCCCTGTTCCATATGGCCGGCCTTGAACTGCGGCAGGATCCTTGTCGTCAGGATCACGCTGGTGAGCGCGTCGGTCAGCACGGGCTCCAGCCCGTAGCCGACCTCGATGCGCACCTTACGCTCCTTGGGCGCGACGAGGAGGATCACCCCGTCGTTGACGCCCTTCTTGCCAAGCGCCCAGGTACGGCCGAGCTGGTAGCCATAGTCCTCGATCTCATAGCCCTGCAGGTCCGGGACCGTCGCCACCACCAGCTGGCGGCCGGTCTGGGCCTCCAGCTGGGCGAGCTCGCCGTCCAGCTTCTGGATCGTGGCGGGGGACAGCACGTGGGCGTTGTCGACCACCCGGCCGGTGAGCGGGGGAAACTTCGGGGCGGCCGCCGCGAAGGTGGCGAACGCGAAGAAGGCCAGGACCAGGAGCCAAAGCCCTCTCCCCCTTGCAGGGAAAGGGGAGAGGCGGGGAATGCTCGTCACTTCGTCGCCGGAGCGGCGCCGGGCGGCAGGGCCGCGGCCGCCGGTGGCGCCGGCTGGTCGAAGCTGACGCTGGGCGCGCTCTGCGACTGTTCCGTCGCCGCGAACAGGATCATCGGCTTGGAGCTCGCATACATGGACTTGGCGAACAGCACCTGCGGGAAGGTCCGCAGCGTCGTGTTGAAGTCCCGCACGCTCTCATTGTAGTCGCGCCGCGCGATGGCGATCCGGTTCTCGGTGCCTTCGAGCTGGCTCTGCAGGGCCATGAAGTTGGTGTTCGATTTCAGGTCCGGATAGTTTTCCTGCAGCACCCGGAAGGGGGCGAGCGCCAGGCTGACGTTGTTCTGGGCGGCCTGGTATTTCTGGAAGGCGGCCGGATCGGTGGTGATCTCGGCGCCCGAGGGCACGCGCACCGCGCCGGAACGGGCTTCGGAGACGCCGATCAGCACCTTGCTCTCCTGGCCCGCATAGCCCTTCACGGTGGAGACCAGGTTCGGGATCAGGTCGTTGCGACGCTGATACTGGTTCTGCACCTCGGCCCATTGGGCCTTGGCCTTTTCTTCCTTGGTCGGAATGGTGTTGACGCCGCAGCCGACGATCAGCAGGGGCGCGAGCACGACAAGGGCGGCACGCGCGAAGGATTTGAAGGTGGTCACGTGATGGGGCTCCCCAAAAACCCAAGCCGGTTTTTTCCAACCAAACTTGGTCGTTGCGTTATTTGGCCCTGTGATTCATCCAACGCAACGGCATCGGCCATGAACCTTCCGTAAGGTCCGGAGAACGTCAGGATGGCGCAGGCGCGCCCCTACTACGCCGATCGCAGTCTGAGCGCCGTCTTTTATGACGTGGTGACCGCCGCCGACGCACGCCTGGCCGGCGACATCGACATCTATGCGAAGCTGGCGCCAGGCGGCGGTTCGGTGCTGGAGCTGGGCGCAGGCGCCGGCCGCGTGGCCATCGCGCTGGCCGAGCGGGGCTTCAGCGTCACCGGCGTCGAGATCGCGCCCTCGATGCTGGCCCAGGCCCAGGCCAAGCGCGCGGCCCTGGACCCCGAGGTCGCCGCCCGGGTGGCTCTGCGGCGCGGCGACATGACCGCCCTTGACCTGAAGCGGACCTTCGACCTGGTGATCTGCCCCTATTTCACCCTGGCCCACGTCCCGGCGGGTGCAGCCTGGCGCAACACCTTCGCTACCGCGGCGCGGCATCTGGAACCGGACGGGTTCGCGGCCTTCCACCTGCCGCTGCTGGACGTGATGCGCTCGCCGCCGCCGGCCAATCCCGACCTGCCGGTGCTCGACGAGCCGCTGGAGGGCGGCCGCCGCCTGCAGCTCTACGTCCGGGAACGGAGCTTCCGCGAAGCCATCGGCCGCCTCGACCAGGTCATCGAATATGTCGAGCGCGGCGCCGAGGGTCAGGTGTTGCGCCGCTCGCCCGAGCGGCTGACCTACTACCTCACCGACCCCGAGCCGCTGGCCGCCGCTGCCGGCCTGGCCAAAAGCCAGGACCCTGTTGAGCTGGGCGGCGTCGGCGCGATCTGGATTTTCCGGAAGCCTTCCCTGCCCTGAGGGGAGGGAAACTAAGCCGCCAGCTGCGCCTCTGGCGCCACCGTCACGCGATGGCCGGTCTCCGGCGTGCGGTGGCGGATCTTCTCGCCCTTCAGCCAGATCTTGATGGCCTCGATGTGGATGGCGGCGAAGACGCCGACGCTCATCCAGGGGTGGGTCAGCCAGGCCTTGATCAGGTTCGCGTCGGTCAGTTCCGCGCGCCGGCCCGTAAAGCTCGCCGCCAGCACCAGACCGTCGGCGTCATGGGTGTCGACGACCACCTTCACGCTTTCCTCCGGCCGCCGGATGCGGAAGGCGTAGGAGAGGTCCATGTCCATGAACGGCGAGACGTAGAAGTCCTTGGCGATCGCCTGCTCGACCCTGGGCGCGTCCGCCGCGGGGATCAGATAGCTGTGCCGCTCGCCGAAGGTGTTGTTGACCTCGTAGAGGATCGCCGCGAGCGTCCCGTCCGGACGATGACAGAAATAGACCGTCAGCGGATTGAACGCGCGGCCCAGGATCTGCGGCATGGTCAGGACCTGCACCGGCCCGCCGTGGGGAATGCCCGCGCCGGCCAGCGTCGCCTCGACCTGCGCCTTCAGCGGCCGGTCAGAGCCGTCGCCGTGGCGCGCCGCGTCGAAGCCGAAGAGGTTGAAGCGGCCGAGGCCAAGGGTCTTGAGACCCAGGCAGGGCGCCTCGTCGAGGTCGATCAGCAGCATGAAGACCTTGTAGGCCAGCCGGTGCGGCCGCGGCTTCACGCGCGTGTGGCTGACGAGGCCCGCATAAAGGCCCGACCGCGCCATCAGGCGGCGACTTCGCTCAAGGGCTCGGGGAGCGGGCCCACGTGGATGCGACCGGACTCGTCGTCGACCGTCCACGGACGGCGCACGCCGCCCAACTGCTCGGCCACCGCGAGCCCCGCCTGAAGCGCGTCCTCATGGAAGCCGTGGCCGAAGTAGGAGCCGCAGAACCAGGTCCTGCGCACGCCCTGCAGGCTCCAGATCTCGCGCTGCGCCGCGATGGCGCCGGCGTCGAACAGCGGGTGGTCGTAGACCTCGGTCTTGACCACCGCCTCGGCCGCGATCTGCATCGTGGGGTTCAGGGTGACGAAGAGGTCCGGCGCGTCCTTCAAGCTCTGCAGCCGGTTCATCCAGTAGGTGACGCAGCCCTCCTCGGGCCGGTCGCGGCGGCCGATGTGGTTCCAGCTGGTCCAGGCGCGCTTGCGCCTCGGCATGACGCTCGGGTCGGTGTGCAGGACGGCGAGGTTGCGGCTGTAGCGGAAGGCGGCCAGCAGCCGGCGCTCGTCCGCGCTCGGGTCCTCCAGCAGAGCCAGGGCCGCGTCGCCATGGGTGGCGATCACCACCTCGTCGAACCGCTCGACCCGGCCGCTGGCGTCGCGCACCTCGACGCCGGCCGGGGTGCGCCGCACGCCGGTCACCCGCGCCGCGGTCCGCGTCTCGCCCCGGAAGGCCTCGGCGAGCTTCCTGACGTAGGACTTGCTGCCGCCGGTGACCGTGCGCCACAGGCCTCGCCCGAAGACGCTCATCATCCCGTGGTTCTGGAAGAAGCGGATCAGGGCGGCGGCCGGATATTCGCGGATGCCGGCGAGCGGCGTCGACCAGATCGCCGCGGCCTGGGGGAAGAGATGGTCGTCGCGGAAGGCCTGGCAGTAGCCCTTCTCGGCCAGGTAGTCGTCGAGCGAGGTCAGCGGCGCTTCCAGGCCCGCAAGGTCCTTGGGGCCGTTGCGGTAGAAGCGGCTGACGTCGCTCAGCATCCGCCAGAAGCGCGCCGAGAACAGGTTCGAGCCCTGGGCGAAGAGGCCGAGCGCGCCGAAGCTGGAATATTCGAAGGCCCCGTCGTCGAGGCTGACGCTGAGCGCCATGTCGGCCGGCTGGCTCGCCACCTCCAGGTGCTTCAGCAGCGCGGTGAAGTTCGGATAGTTGGGCTCGTTATAGACGATAAAGCCGGTGTCCACCGGGGTCACGCCGGGCTTCAGGCTGGGGCCTTCGACGGTGTTGGCGTGACCGCCGAGCCGGATCTCGGCCTCGAAGAGGGTGACATCGTGGCGCTGGCTCAGCATCCAGGCCGCCGAAAGGCCGGCGATCCCGCCACCCACGACGGCGACCTTCAATCGGGGTTCTTCTGCATCAAACACGCTTGGCAAATCCCCGCACGCAACCGCTGCGCCCCCCCGGCGCGACCAGCAGGAGCTACGGAATCGCTCCATGGTCGGATGCATCCCGTCCAGCTATCACCTCGTATCGGCTGCATGGAAGACGGTTCGCACATGTTACTGAGCTTGGCCCTTTCCGTGCTGGTTTTTATGACGGCTGTGATGGTCGCCGCCTGGGCCTTCGGACTGCGGGTGAAGAACGGGGGCTGGACCGACGTTTTCTGGACCTTCGGGACCGGTTTCGCGCTCGCCGCCGCCGCGCTTTTCACGCCCGGTGGCGACGCCATGCCGCAGCCACGCCAATGGCTGGTGGCGGGCATGGCCTTGCTCTGGGCGATTCGGCTCGGGACCTACCTCGCCCCTCGCGTCGCCGCCCACGAGGACCCGCGCTACGCCCAGTTCCGCAAGGACTGGGGCAAGGATTATCCGCGCAACATGCTGTTCGTGACCCTGCCCCAGGCGCCGGCCACGGCGCTGCTGGCGCTCAGCGTCATCCCCGCGGCCCACGCGCCCGGGCCGCTCGGCCTTCGCGACGTGCTGGGCGTGGCGATCCTGGTCGTCGCGATCCTGGGCGAGGGCCTGGCCGACGCCCAGATGAAGACATTCCGCGGCGACCCCGCCAACAGGGGCAAGGTCTGCGACACCGGCCTCTGGGGCTGGTCGCGACATCCCAACTATTTCTTCGAATGGTTCGGCTGGTTGGCCTATCCGGCGATCGCCTTCGATCCCGGCCAGCCCCTGACCTGGCTGAGCGTCACGGCCCCCCTCGTGATGTTCATCCTGCTCACCCGCATCTCAGGCGTCCCCCCGCTTGAGGAGGCCATGCTACGGTCGAGAGGCGAGGCCTACCGCGCCTACCAGGCCCGGGTGAGCCGCTTTTTCCTCCTGCCTCCCAAGGCTGCTGCGTGAGCCCCAGATGAGCTTGATTTCGACCGCCCTCCTCGCCTTCGAGGGCGCCCCGCTGCCCGACCCGGTCCGCAAGGCCGCGATCCAGGTCCTGGTGTCCGGCGCGCGGAAACAGGCCGCCGCGGCCGGCCCCGACGCCGACGCCGCCTTCGCCCGCCAGATGGCCGAGCGCCCGATCGCCGAGCACACCCAGGCGGCCAACGAACAGCACTACGAAGTCCCCGCCGCCTTCTTCGAGGCCTGCCTCGGTCCGCGGCTGAAATATTCCTCCTGCCTCTACGAACCCGGCGAGACCCTGGCCCAGGCCGAGGACCGGGCGCTGGCCGAGACCGTGGCGCATGCGGACCTGCGGGACGGCCAGAGCGTCCTCGAGCTCGGCTGCGGCTGGGGCTCGCTGTCGCTCTGGATGGCGCAGCACTTCCCCCGGTCCAGCATCACCTCGGTCTCCAATTCCGCGAGCCAGGGCGAGTTCATCCGCGGGCGGGCCCAGGCGCTCGGCCTCGGGAACCTCACCGTCGTCACCGCCGACATGAACGACTTCCAGGCGGCCGGCCGATTCGACCGGGTCGTCTCGGTGGAGATGTTCGAGCACATGTCCAACTGGCGCGCACTGCTCACCAAGGTGCGCGGCTGGCTGAAGCCGGAGGGGCGGCTGTTCGTTCACATCTTCACCCATCGCACCGGCCCCTATCGCTTCGACGTGGAGGACGAGGCCGACTGGATCGCCCACCACTTCTTCGCCGGCGGCGTGATGCCCAGCCACGGCCTGATGGCCCAGTTCCCCGACCTCTTCACCGTCGAAGAGGACTGGCGCTGGAGCGGCGCTCACTACGAGCAGACCGCGTTGCACTGGCTGGAGAACTACGACCGCAACGTTGCGCGGATCCGCCCGGTGCTGGCCCAGGTCTACGGCAAGGACGCGCTGCTCTGGCACCGGCGCTGGCGGCTGTTCTTCCTCGCCACCGCCGGGCTCTTCGGCCACCGTGGCGGCGCGGAATGGGGCGTCAGCCACTACCGGCTGAAGCCGGCCTGACGCGGGCAAGCGGGGGACGCCATGCTGAAGTACCTGATCACCTTCCTGGGGACCGCCGCGGCCTTCGCCACGCTCGACGCGATCTACCTGACGCTGGCCGGCCAGAAGGTCTACCGGCCACTGCTGGACTATGCCCTGGCCGACAGGCCGGCCATGCCGGCGGCGGTGGCCTTCTATGTGGTCTACGTCCTGGGCGTCATGGTGCTGGCCATCCTGCCCAACAAGGACGCGGGCCTGGGCAAGACGGCCCTCACCGGCGCCCTGCTCGGGGCCATGTGCTACGCCACCTACGACCTCACCAACCAGGCGACGCTGAAGGTCTGGGCGACGCGGATCACCCTGATCGACATCTGCTGGGGGACGTTCCTCACCACCGTCGGCGCCTCGGCCGGCTACTTCGCCTGGCGCTGGGCCTCGAAGACCTTCGGTTAGAGGTAGACCCCGCCCGCCGCCCGCCCGATTGTCGCCTCACCTTCCGTCATGCCATGGTGCCGGCGAGGCCTCCGGGCCCACGGGGCGCGGCTCATTTCATCCCGCCATCCGGAGCCTCCAACAAGCATTGATCGCGTCGCTTTCAGCGTCGGGCGCTCCGGGAGGGTTTGATGGAGGATCTGAAGGATCGGGCCGGTCTCGACGACCGGCTGAGCGCCGCCGCCGCGAGCGGAATGACCTTGTCTGTCTGGGCAGACGTGCAGGGCGACCGGGCCTTCATCCACAATCCCGACGGCTCGACGCGGAGCTTCAGGGAGGTCAACGCCAACGCCAACCGCATCGTGCGCCTGTTGCGCGCCAAGGGCCTCGTGGCCGGCGACAGCGTGGCGCTGGTCTGTTCCAACCGCGCGGAGTTCGTCGAGGTGCTGAGCGCCGCCACGCGCGGCGGCTTCCGGTTGACTCCGGTCAACTGGCATCTCACCGCCCAAGAGATCGGCTACATCATCGGCGATTGCGAAGCCAAGGCGGTGTTCGGCGAGGCCCGGGTGGCGGCCTGCGGCCCCGCCGTGGCCGAGCGCCCCGGACTGATGGCGAAGATCGCCATCGGCGGCGACATCGACGGCTTCGAAAACTACGGCAAGGCCCTGGCCGAGTTCGGCGACTCGGACATCGAGGATCCCGTCCTCGGCAATGTGATGATGTACACCTCGGGCACCACCGGCCAGCCCAAGGGCGTCTATCGCGCGACCCCGGTGGTGACCCCGCAGGCGACTTACGCCATGCGCGGCTACGACCATGCCACCTCGGTGCAGATGTGCGCCGGCCCGGCCTATCATGCCGCCCCGCTGGTCCTCGACGTCCGCGCGGCCATGGGCGCCGGCTGCCCGCTGGTCTTCATGGACAAATGGGATTCGGAGCTGGTCCTCAAGACCATCGCCGAGAAGAAGGTCACCCACCTGCACCTGGTGCCGATCATGTTCCAGCGCCTGCTGGCGCTGCCCCAGGAGGTGAAGGCGAAATACGACGTCAGCCACCTCCAGTACGTGGTCCATGGCGCGGCCCCCTGCCCGCCCGAGGTGAAGGCCGCGATGATCGCGTGGTTCGGCCCGGTGCTCAGCGAATATTACGCCGGCTCCGAGGGCGGCGCGGGGTTCACGATCTCATCGGAAGAGTGGCTGCAGAAGCCGGGATCGGTGGGCAGGCGCCCGGCGCTGCTGGGCGCCAAGATCCTCGACGAGCAGGGCCGGGAATGCCCGACGGGCGTGGCCGGCACGATCTATCAACAACTGCCGCCCGGCGGCGGCTTCACCTACTACAAGGACGAGCCCAAGACCGCGGCCAGCCGGGTCGGCGACTACTTCACCATGGGCGACGTCGGCTTCTTCGACGAGGACGGCTACCTGTTCCTCACCGGCCGCAGCGCCGAGACCATCATCTCCGGCGGGGTGAACATCTATCCGCAGGAAGTCGACAACGAGCTGATCAGGCACGACGCCGTGGCCGACTCGTCCACCGTCGGCGTCCCCGACGATGAATGGGGCGAGCAGGTGAAGGCGGTGATCATGCTGAAGCCCGGCTTCCGGCCCTCAGACGAGCTCGCCCAGGAGATCCTGGCCTTCGCGCGGATGAACCTGCCGGCCTTCAAGGCGCCGCGCAGCATCGACTTCGTCTCCGACCTGCCGCGCTCCGAAGCCGGCAAGATCCAGCGCAACAAGGTGAGAGCCCCCTATTGGAAAGGCCGCGCCCGGCAGATCTGATCAGGCCGTCGCCGCGGCGCGGACCCTGCCGCGGGTGATGCTCTAATAGACGCCGAAGCCTGAGAGCGCCGTGGCGACGGCGTGCCACTGCGGCGTGGCGCTCGCCGGCACGCGCAGCAGTTGCAAGGCGAGGATCGCCGCGCCGACGAACACCGTGATCGGGTGCGGCTTCCCGCGGGTGCGCCAGTCGTAGACGATGGCCGCGACGATCAGCGCGGACCCGACGACACCGGCGCCGACGGTGGTGATAACGGGGGCCGGCGGTCCCATCCCCGGCCGCGAACCGGGGCCCCCGCCACCGCCGATGGTCAGGAAGAAGAACCGTCCCAGGGGCGCCTGCAGGATCGAGATGGTCGCCAGCATCATCAGCCGCTTGTGGATTTCCGGCCTCTTCACCGACACGACGGCCCAGGCGACCAGCCCGGCGAACATGAAGGCCGCACTGACCGGCACGATGGCGAAGGCCCTGGCGGCCTCGGCGTAGCCCGCCGCGATGTCCTTGTTCATTGAGGCGATAGCGGTCGCCAGGCCCACGAACACCATGGCGGTGGCCAGCGACACGCCGGCGACGCCCCAGGCGCGGTGATGCTGCGTCCGTCCGCTGGCGATCAGGCAGGTCTGCGAGAAGTAGAACAGCGTCCAGGCTGAGAACAGCAGGCCGTGCAGGTGCAGGAGCGGCTTGCCGGTGAAGGTCCCCGCCGGCAGCTGCATCCAGTAGGTCTCGGCAAACCCGCTGAACGCGATCAGCACGAAGACGCCGGCCATCCAGACGTGGAACGAGCCCAGGCCGCGCCGCCCCGGAATTGCCGCCGCCGTCATCTGTGACCTCCCCTTGCCCTGAGGCCACAGCATGCGCCGGTTCCGCGAACCGGGCTACGTCACAAGTGGGTCGGCTGGGGCGGACGGGAAACACCCCGTCACCAAGCGTGTTTTGGCGTCAGGCCGCGACGCATGGCATGAGCCGGCTGCACCTTGCCGAGAGCCGCCCATGATCCCGTTCATCGACCTGCAGTCCCAGCGCCAGCGCCTCGGCCAGCCGCTCGAGGACGCCATCCTCAAGGTCGTGCGCTCGGGCGCTTACATCATGGGCCCGGAGATCGCCGAGTTCGAACGCCAGTTGGCCGGGTTCGGCCAGGCGCCCTACGCGCTCTCCTGCGGCTCCGGCACCGAGGCGCTGGTCCTGCCGCTGATGGCCTGGGGAATCGGGCCCGACGATGCCGTCTTCTGCCCCTCGTTCACCTTCGCGGCGACGGCCGAGGCCATGCCGCTGGTGGGCGCCTCGCCGGTCTTCGTCGACATCGACCCCGACACCTACAACATGGACCCCCAGAGCCTGCAGGCGGCCATCGAGGCGGTGAAGCGGGAGGGGAAACTGACGCCGCGCGCGGTGATCGCCGTCGACCTGTTCGGCGGCCCGGCGGACTATCCGGCCATCGCCCGCGTCTGCGCCGGGCATGGCCTGAAACTGATCTCGGACTCAGCCCAGGGCTTCGGCTGCACGCTCGATGGCAAGCACCCGATCCACTGGGCCGACGTGACGACCACCTCCTTCTTCCCGGCCAAGCCGCTCGGCTGCTACGGCGACGGCGGCGCGGTGCTCTCCAAGGACGAGGGCTTCCACGACCTGCTGGTCAGCTTGCGCGTCCATGGCCAGGCGGTGAAGAGCGACATCGCCGGCAAGACCTTCGAGCACGATCCGAAATACCTGAACGTCCGCATCGGGATGAACAGCCGCATGGACACCATCCAGGCGGCCGTCCTGCTGCAGAAGCTGACGATCTTCGAGGACGAGATCGCCGCCAGGAACCGCGTCGCCGACCGCTATGCCCAGGGCCTCGGCGGCCTCGTGAAGACGCCCACGGTCATCGACGGCGGCGTCAGCGTCTGGGCGCAGTACACCATCGAACTCGAAGGCCGCGACGCGCTGGGGGCCCAGCTTCGCGAGCAGGGCATCCCCACCGCCGTCTACTATCCGATCCCGATCCACCGGCAGGAGGTCTATTCCGGCTATCCGGCCGCGCCGGGCGGCCTGCCGGTCACCGAGGCCAAGTCGCGCCAGGTGATCAGCCTGCCCATGCACCCCTACCTCACCACCGACGATCAGGACCAGATCGTCGCCGCCATCCGCGCCTTCGTGAAGAAGAACGCCTGACGCCCGCCGGACTCCGACCTCAGTCAGATCGCCCCCTTCACGGGCGTCGGGGGTGCCGTGCAACTATAAGTATTCATCTTATAGGGTTTCCATGGCTAGTCGAAATTCGACGCGACAGACTTAAAATTCCCCTGTCGCGTGTTTTGAATTGTTGCGCTTTCTTATGCATGCAGATTGGCAGGCAGCGCAGTCTGCGTGTTCGAATTCTTGGGGGACTTTCAAATGCGTCTGCAATCTCTTCTCGCCGGGGCCGCTATAGCGCTCGTGGCGTCCGTATCAGCGGTCTCCGCCAACGCCATCGAGCTTCTGAGCAACGGCAGCTTTGAATCGGGCTTCGACGCCTGGTCGCAATTCGGCAACGGTGGATTCACCGGCGTGAGCGGCGCTTTCGGCGGCGTCGACCCGACCGACGGCGCGCAGCAGGCCTTCTTCGGCCCCGTCGGCAGCACGGGCGGGATCACCCAGAACGTGGCGACGGTCGCCGGCGGCCACTACACCTTCTCGTTCGACCTGTTCGGGTTCGGTGGCGGCAACTCCTACGCCGCGGCCTTCAATGGCCTGACCGTGCTCGCCGGCAGCGGCGGCACCTCCGGCTACGAAACCCACAGCTTCGACGTGGTCGCCACGGGCGCATCAAGCGCCGTGACCTTCGCTTTCCAGCATGACCCGTCCTACTACCTGCTGGACAATGTCTCGGTCACGGGTGGCGTGCCCGAGCCCGCCGCCTGGGCCCTGATGCTCACCGGCTTCCTCGGCGCCGGCGTGGCGATCCGCGGCAACCGCCGCCGCCAGGTCGCGCTCGCCGCCTGATCTCCGCAGGTTCGCCTGACGTCCACGCCGCCGGCCACAAGCCGGCGGCGTTGTCGTGTCCCCCTGCATTGACAAACGGCCCACGCTCAGCGCCGCTGGGCCATGCTTAAGGTCGCCAACGCCTATGGCCTGACGTTCCTCTATCCGCGCGGCGACGAGGCGGTGGGCGCCTCGCTGCGTGACCACGGGGAATTCGCCCGGCCGGAAAGCGACCTGATCGGCGACTACCTGGCCGCCGCCGTCGCGCCGGGGACGTTCATCGACGTGGGCGCGAACATTGGCGCCGTCGCGCTGCCCGTCGCCGCGCGGCATCCGGGCTGGCGGGTGCTGGCCCTCGAGGCCCATCGCGGACTCAGCGGGGTGCTCGCCGCCAACGCCTACGGCAACCGGCTCTTCAACGTCGAGCCGACCCACGCCGCCGCCGGCGCCGCCCCAGGGTTGGTGAGCTTCCCCGCGACCCCGCTCTCGGCGGCCGGAAACTTCGGTACGCTGGGCTTCGGCATGGCCGCAACGGGGCGCACCGAACCGGTGCGCATGTGCACCCTCGACGAGGTCGCCGCCCCCGACGTCGGCTTCGTCAAGATCGATGTCGAGGGCTTCGAGGCGCAGGTTCTCGCCGGCGCCCCACGCCTCCTGGCGCAGCGGACGGCGGCCTGGCTGCTGGAGGCTGGCCCCGCCGAGCGCGCGCAGGTGCAGACCAACGCCGGGCTGATGCGCCACCTCGGCTACCGGCTGTTCTGGTTCTACGCGCCGTTCGTCTGCGCCGCGCCGCTCAAGGGGCCCACGCCGCCGCGCCTGCGCGGCGACCTCAACATCCTGGCCTTGCCGCCCGGTGCGGCCAACCTCTGGGAGCTGGAGGAGGTCGGCGCCGACGACGAGCCCTGGCCCAACCGCTTCCAGCGGTTCTCTTACCTGCGCCGCTACGGCTACGAGATCTCCGGGCCGAAGGCCTAGCCTGCCGCCAGCACTTGCGGACTTCGGAGCCGGGACTCTAGCCGTCCCAGATCGCCTTCAGGTCCGCCGCATGCCCCTCGCCCTGCGCCAGGCCCGCGCGCGCCGCGTCGGCGCGGCGGCGGAAGTCCATCAGGTTGGGGCCGAAGGCTTCGACGCTGGCCGGGTCGGGGGCAAGCACCACCACCGTCGCGCCGCCCTCCTTCAGGCTCTCGACCTCCAGGTCCAGGCGCGCCGTGATCCGCTCCAGGGCCGCACCACCCGCCGCCCCCAGCCGCACGGCGACCACCACCACCAGGTCATACCCCGCGGCCATGTCGGCGTTGGTCGACGAGCGCATGCCGCCGTCGATGTAGCGTCGCCCGCCGAGCGTCACCGGCGGATAGATGCCGGGCACGCTGCAGCTGGAGGCCACGGCGCGGGTCACCCCGACGCCGGAATCCCCGGTCCAGAAGCGGAAGGAGCCGTCCTGCGCGTCCACTGCGGTGCAGGCGAAGCCGCGCTCCGGCCAGGCGTTGTCCGGCAGGCCGGCGAACGAGCGGCCGAAGCTCTTGATGAAGTCCGCTTCGCTCATCGTCTCGGCGGCGAGCGCGAAGGCGCCGATCTCGGCCCGGGCCTCGGCCGGATTGCGGGTGACGTCCTGTGTCCCGGCCATCAGGCGCATCAGCGTCGAAAGGTCCGCCGGGGACCGCGCGGCGCCGCTGCTCGGGCTCGCCGGCCGCTCGGCCTCCGCCAGGATCGGATCGGCGAGGGACGCGGCCTCCGCGCCCATGGCCAGCCTGGCGCCGACGAACGATCCGGCCGAGGTGCCCAAGGTGAAGTCCGCCTGGCCCAGGTCGACGCCGCCGCGGGCGAGTCCCGCCACCAGCCCGCTTTCCCAAGCGATCCCCACCGGCCCGCCGCCGCCCAGCACCAGCGCCCGCGTCATCTGAAATCCTCCCGTTGTCGCGGGAACATCGCGGAGCCCGCGCGGCCTGTCTACGCCGGGGCCTCGCCCGCCATCCGCTGCATTATCTCGTCCCAGTGCTTGATCGCCATCAGGTGGCCGATGTCGTCGATCACCCGCACCTCGCGGGCGCGGTCGCCCAGGTAGGCCATCAGGTCCGTCAGGGGCGCCAGCACGTCCTCGGCACCATGCCAGACCACCACCGGGGCGATGAGCGCGGCGGGCGTCAGGTTGCCGCCCTGCCGGAAGGCGCGCATGTCGTCGGCGGGGCCCTTGCCGGTGCGCGCCACGGCCTCGCCGGAATAGCTCCAGAAGTAGTCGACGACCTCCGGGTGGGCGTCGAGATAGGCCCAGTCGCCGTGCGAATGCGCCGCCGTGCGTCGCACCATCTGCCGCGTCAGGGCGTGGCTGCGGCGGAACCGGATGATCGCGAAGATCGCGTCGGCGATCCACGGATTGGCCTGCAGCCGGGCGCGGAAGAGGGTGTGCAGGTTGCCCGGTTCGGAGCTGGCCATCGGCCGGGGCGGCCGCCCCGAGCACAGGAAGACGAAGCGCGCGCGGGGGCCCAGCCGGATCGCGGTCTGCAGGGCCGAGGGCGCGCCGGAGGCCACCGCCCCCACGCCCATCTCCTCCAGGCCCAGCCGGTCACACAGCTCGACCACGTCTTCGGCGACGCCATCGAAGCTGTAGTCGCTCCGGGGATCGGACTGTCCGAACCCCGGACGCTCGGGACAGATGATCCGCAGGCCGAGCGCCGCAGCGCGGGCATGGGTCTGGGCGGGGAGCAGGCTCGAGCCCAGTCCCTCGTGGAAGGAGACGAACGACCGGCCGCGGGGATCGCCATAGTCGCGATAGGCGAGCCGCCGCCCATCGGGGAGCAGGATGTGGCGAACCGGCGGGACCTCGCCGAAGCCCGTCGGCGGCGGGCTGGCCAGAGGGTCGAGCGCCCCGGCCACCGCGCCGAGCTCCGTCAGCGCGCGGACCAGGTCGCTTTGCCGCTGCAGCCCCATCTTGTCGAAGATCGCGCGCAGCTGGTTGCGCACGGTGTTGACGGCGACGCCCAGCTCCTGCGCCGCCTCCTGCAGCGAGCGGCCCTCGCGCAGCTTGCGCGCCAGCCGGACCTCCGCCTCGGTGAGGCCGAAGCTCTCGCGCACGCTGCTCCACAGCCGCGAGGCCATGTCGGCGGCGGGGAACACCAGGGCCGCGGCCGGCGGCTCGTCCTTCGGCAGCGACGGCGCCTCGCCCAGCATCATCGGCAGGGCGCTCAACGGCGCGGCGTAGGCGAAGCAGGGACCCTCCTGCCCCGACCGCTCCAGGCGCACGATCACCGGGTCGGCGCCGGCGCGGGCCTGGAGGAGCGCCCGATCGGCGGTCTCGGCGTTGCCGGGGTTGAGGAAGCGGATCTTCTCGCCGACCGTAGCTTCGCCGAGCCCCGCGGCCATCATCGCCATGGCCGGCGGATTGCACGTCAGCACCTTGCCGCGCGCGGAGAGCACCACCCAGCCGACATCGGCGCGGGCGGCGTCAGCCGTGGGGCCTTCGCCGGGCCGGCGCGCCAGGCGGGCGATCTCCTGGACGCGTCCGAGCTCGGAGGCGGCCGGCGCGGCCGCCTCGACGCCCGTGGGGTCCAGCACATCGATCAGCTGCTCCCACGCCACCGGGTCCACGGCCAGCCGGTACAGGGTCTCGATCACCAGATCGGCGTCGGCGGGTTTGGTCAGGGCGGGTCGTTGGGAGCTCACGCGCCATACTCTAGGATGCTTTGCGGCGAAGGGGATGCCGCTTCCCCGCCAGGTAGAAAGACCTCGGCCCTTCCATCTTGCGCGCTCAAACCGACCGTGGAATGGGTGCGGCTAAACAAATGTTTAGGCGGGAAACGCTGCGATGAAGACTGCGGTCTTCCTGGACGCCGGGATCGCCACCGACCGCGTCCACGACAACATCCGGAAGCTGCTCGAGGATGTGGCCAGGGGCGAGCTCCTGCTGATCGACGCGCCACCGCCACCGCATAGGGACTGAAGGTCATGGGACGTCTCGAAGGCCGCACGGCCGTCATCACCGGCGCGGCCAGCGGCATCGGCCGCGCCGCCGCCCTGCTCTTCGCCAGCGAAGGCGCGCGGGTCGTGTGCGCAGACCGCGCCGACGCCGTGGCTGAGACGGCCGACATGGTCGCCAAGGCCGGCGGCAAGGCGATCGCGCTCAACGGCGACGCCGGCGACGAGGCCTTCGTCAAGGCCTACATCGCCCGCGCCCAGTCCGAGTTCGGGTCCCTGGACGTGGTCTGGGCCAACGCCGGCATCTCCGGCGGCTGGGTGGAACTGCAAGACCAGACTCCGGACTATTGGACCGAGATCCTGCGCATCAACCTGATCGGGGCGTTCCTGGCTGTGAAGCACGCCTCGGCGGCGATGATCCCGACGGGCAAGGGCTCGATCATCTGCACGGCCTCGGTGGCGGGCATCCGCTCCGGCGCCGGCGGTCCGGCCTATTCGGCGTCGAAGGCGGGCGTGATCAACCTGGTCCAGACCTCGGCCAACGAGCTCTACGGCACGGGCGTGCGGGTCAACGCCATCGCGCCCGGCCTGATCGAGACCGGCATGACCAAGCCGATCTTCGACGGCGCACGGGCCCGCGGCAACGAGGACAAGATCGGCCAGCTCAACCCGCTGACCCGCTACGGCGCGCCCAGCGAGATCGCGCAAGCCGCCCTCTTCCTGGCGTCGGACGATTCATCCTACGTCAACGGCCAGACCATCGCCGTCGACGGCGGCCTCTCGACCTCCCACCCCGTCGTCCGTCGCAAGCGGTGATCTACCGCCTGGAGTGTGAACCTGTCGACTAGCCGCCGGACCCGAACCGCCAGCGCCTGGGATCGATCCGCCGTTCCGGTCCCAGCAGGTGCAGCGTCGCCAGCACCGCCACCGCCGCGGCCACGCCCAGGACGAACGCGCCGGCCGCCGCCGCCGAGATTCCGGCCGGGCCGACGGCCAGCGGCTTGGGCTGCATCCAGTGCACGATCTCGCCGTTCTGCTCCACGGGCCCGACATCGTCGCCGATGCCATCCACGCTCTCGTGCGCCTGTTCGCTCATGGGTAAGCCTCCGCCTGGGGTCGCCTGGGCCTAACCCGCGCGCATGGCAGGGGTTCCGAAGCCCGCGCCCGGGCGGTAGAAGCGGCGCTCACCTTTCCCAGGACCCGCCGAAACCGAACCATGGCCGGACATTCCAAGTTCAAGAACATCATGCACCGCAAGGGCCGCGCGGACAGCGCGCGCTCCAAGCTGTTCTCCAAGCTCAGCCGCGAGATCACCGTCGCCGCCAAGTCGGGCCTGCCCGACCCGGCGATGAATTCCCGCCTGCGCCTGGCGGTGAACAACGCCAAGGCCGAGTCCGTGCCCAAGGACAACATCGACCGGGCGATCAAGAAGGCCACCGGCGGCGGCGGCGAGGTCTATGAAGAGATCCGCTACGAGGGCTTCGGCCCGGGCGGCGTCGGGATCATCGTCGAGGTGCTGACCGACAACCGCAACCGCGCGGCCGCCAATATCCGCTCCACCTTCTCGAAATACGGCGGCAACCTGGGCGCCACCGGCTCCGTCGCCTTCACCTGGGATCGCGTGGGCCAGATCGACTACGGCCCGCAGGCCGGCTCCGAGGACAAGGTCATGGAAGCCGCCATCGAGGCGGGCGCCGACGACGTGGAGTCCGGCGAGGACGGCCACACCGTCTACACCGCCTTCCAGGACCTCTCGGAAGTGGCGGCGGCCCTCGAAGCCTCGCTCGGCCCGGCGAAGTCCACCACCATCGCCTGGCGGCCCAAGGCCCGCACGCCGGTCGAGGGCGACGGCGTCGCCACCCTGGTGAAGCTGCTGGAAATGCTCGAGGACGACGACGACGTGCAGAACGTCTACTCCAACGAGGACATCTCCGACGCCGACCTGGAAACGCTGGCGGGCTAGGCGCGCCCTCCCCTTCCCGGATAGCGCGGGAGAGGTGAAGCTAGACGGCGACCGACAGCGGCTCTTCGCCCAGGTCCAGCACCCGCTCGATCTCGGCGATCAGATGCTCCAGCCGGATCGGCTTGGCCACCAGCCCGTCCATGCCGGCGGCGCGATACTCGGCCTCGTGATGCGACATGGCGTTGGCGGTCAGCGCCAGGATCGGCGTGCGGCGGCCCGACCCCAACTCCCGCGCGCGGATGGCGCGGGCCGCGGTAGGGCCGTCCATCACCGGCATCTGCACGTCCATCAGGATCAGGTCGAACGCGCCGATGGCGCTGGCGTCCACGGCCTGGGCGCCGTCGTCCACCACCACCAGCTCGACGCCGAGCTGGCCGAGCAGGGTGGAAAGCACCCGCTGGTTCATCGGATTGTCCTCGGCGGCCAGGACCCTCAGGCCCGGCCGGCCGGACAGCTCCGCGGCCATGGCCCGTGCTGGGGCGGGCGCGCGGGCGACCGATCGCGCCAGCGGCAGGGTGAGCGTGAAGGTGGAGCCCTGGCCCTCGACGCTGGCCGCCGACACCGTCCCCCCCATCATCGCCGCCAGCTCACGGCAGATCGCCAAGCCGAGGCCCGAGCCCCCGTACTGCCGGGTCGTCGAGGCGTCGGCCTGGACGAATTTCTCGAACAGCGCCTCCAGCCGCTCGGCCGGGATGCCGGGACCGGTGTCGGAGACCGCCATCGTCAGCGACGCCCCGTCGTGGCTGACGACGATGCGCACCGAGCCCCGCGCCGTGAATTTCACCGCATTGGAGACCAGGTTGTGCAGGATCTGGCGCACCCGGGTCGGATCGCCCTTCCAGCACCCCAGCGCTTCCGGCGACACCTCGCACTCCAGGTGGACGTCCTTGTCCGCCGCCAGCGAGGTGAAGGCGGCCTGGGCGTTGGCGGCGATCTCGGCGGCGTCGACGACGCCGTCCTCGAGGTCGAGCCGGCCGGCCTCGATCCGGGACAGGTCCAGGAGATCATTGAGCAGGCAGAGCAGGGTCTCGCCGCCGGAATGGATCACATCCAGCCGCGCGCGCTGGACCACGGGCAGGTCGTCGCGGGCCATGGCCTGGGCCATGCCGATCACCCCGTTCAGGGGCGTGCGGATTTCGTGGCTCATGGTGGCGAGGAAGGCGGACTTGGCGCGGTTGGCGGCTTCCGCGCCCTGCCGCTCGCGCTCCAGCGCGGCGAGGGCCTCGGCGAGCTGGCCCGCCGCCAGCATGTTGCGCCGCGCCGACAGCAAGGCGTAGCCGGCCAGGATCGCAACCCCGACGCAGGCCAGCACATGCTGGGCCCCCAGGAACACCGGCGACAGCACCGGCGTCAGGATCATCACCGCCGTCACCGGGGCGGCGAACACCATGAACGCCAGGCGGGAGCGGAAGGCGAAGCTCGACGCGTTGACCAGCAGCGAGGCCCAGATGATCAGGGACGAGAACGGCGCGCCGCGCACGTCCGAATGCCAGAACGCCAGGCTGAGGCCCAGCCAGATCAGGCAGTTGACCACCGACGCGGCCATGAACCTCAGCCGCCGGGCCGGCGTCGCCCGCCCGGGACGGGTCAGTGGCAAGGTGAAGGCCCAGATCAGTAGCTCGCAGGCGATCTGCGCCGAGCCCCAGATCGCCGCCGTCCGCCAGCCCAGGCTCGCGGCCACCAGGAAGATCGCCAGCCCCGCCGCCGCGATCCGGCCGGGGGCCAGATTGCGGGAGTCGCGGGCGACGGCGTCGAACTCCGAGAGCTCGGGAAGATGGAACCTGCGCATGCTCACCACTCAACTTGCGGGAGTAGGGTTACCTGAGATTGTGGAACAAGCACTTAACGCCCGCTTGGCTTCCGGCGCGCCCCATGGCCAAGGTTTGAGCATCACTCGGGGGGAACCGATCATGAGGTTGAAATTCACCGCCGCGGCGATCGCCGCGCTCGCGCTCGCCGCGGGTTCCGCTGTGGCCGCCGAATTCGTCACCATTCCGCTGGAGGCTTCCATCGACAGGCCGGCCGCCGTCACCTGGGCGAAGGTCTCCCCCTACTGCGCTATCGGCGCCTGGATAAAGACCACCTGCGAGATCACCTCGGGCAAGGACGGGGAGGTGGGCGCGGTGCGCCGTATCGCCGGGCGCATCGACGAGGTGCTGGTGGCCAGGACGACGTGGTCCTACACTTACGCCCAGCCGAAATCGCCGATCGACTACCACGGCACGGTCGAGGTGCGGCCCGACGGCGCCAGGAAGTCGAAGATTCTCTACACCCTGGTCTACGACGCCGAGCCCCTGCAGACGCCGCAGGCCAAGGCCGCCGACAAGGACCGACGCGCCAGGCAGTTCACCGCGCTCCTGGCCAGCATGATGACCCAGGCGGAGGCGAAATAGGCCGGGGTCAGCCCTGGCTGCGGAAGGTGAAGTAGACGTAGACCGCCACCAGCCCCAGCATCAGGACGACCATCGCGCGGCCCATCAGCTTGCGGCGGGCCGCGGCCTTGGCTTCGGGGTCGGTGTCCATCGGGGCTCCTGGGATCTGACGCGGCCGGACCATGCGGCGGGGCGCCTTTCGGAGCAAGGTCGGCGAACACTCGGGAGGAACGACATGCGGCCCACGACCTTGACCCTCGGGCTCGCGGCCCTGCTGGCGATCACCGCGCCGGCCGCCGCCCAGCAACAGGAGCGCCTGGGCGCCGACCAGCCGACGGCGGCGGGCCGGAGTCAGGCCAAGGCGCTGGGCTTCGCCGGCGACCGGGTCTGGCTGGCGGTGGGCTTCGGCAACACCTTCATGGTCACCACCAGGGCCGGCAATGTCATCGTCGACACCTCCACCCTACCCAACGTGGCGCGCCATCGCGCCCTGCTGCAGGCCGTCTCCAAGGCGCCGATCCGCGATATCCTGCTGACCCACGCCCATGGCGACCACACCGGTGGCGTGGCGGCCTGGAAGGAGAAGGGGACCCACGTCGTCGGCCAGGCCAACGAGGTCGAGTTCCGCAACTATCAGGCCCGGCTGGAAGGCTTCTTCGCGATCCGCAACGCCGCCCAGTACAACGCCGCCCAGCCGCGCACCGTGGCCAACGAGAACCCCGGCAACTTCGCCGCCCCGCCGCTGGCCGACGTGCTGGTGGAGAAGGACTACAGATTCAAGCTGGGCGACCTGACCTTCGACTGCTTCGCCGCGCCCGGCGAAACCCCGGACCACATGAACGTCTGGATCCCGGAGCTGAAGGCGGTCTTCATCGGCGACAACTACTATGCCTCGTTCCCGAACCTCTACACGCTCCGGGGAACCGAGCCGCGCCCGGCGCTGAACTACGTGGCCTCGCTGAACCGGGTGCTGGCCCTGAAGCCCGAGATCGTCTTCCCCAGCCACGGCATGCCGATCGTGGGCGCCGAGAACGTCCGCAGGACGCTCACCCAGTACCGCGACGCCATCCTCTATGTGCACGACGCTACCGTGGCCGGCATGAACCGGGGCCAGGACGTCTTCACCCTGATGAAGACCATCAAGCTGCCCAAGGCGCTGGAGGTGGGCGAGGGCTATGGCGCGCTCACCTGGTCGATCCGCGGCATCTATGAGGGCTACGCCGGCTGGTTCGACACCGATCCGGCGACCATGTACCCGATCGCGCCCTCGGACGCCGACGCCGAACTCACGAAGCTGGCCGGCGGGCCCGACCCGATCGCCGCCCGCGCGGAGGCCCTGGTCGAGGCCAACCCGGCCCTGGCGCTGCGCCTGACCAGCGCCGCCCTGGTCGCGGACCCGCGCAACAAGGCCGCCCTGACGGCGCGCCGCCATGCGCTGCAGGCCCTGCTCAAGGCCTCGAAGAATTCCAACGAAAGCGGCTGGCTCAACGCCGGCCTGGCCAAGGTCGACGCCGCCCTCAAATAGGTGCGCCCGCCCTTACAAAGCCGGCGCGGCCAAGGCCATCCAGGCGACCCTGAAGTCGCCCAGACACAGAAACGCCGGCCCTCCTCGCGGAGTGGCCGGCGCTTTCGTTTCGGCCGTCCTCAGCCGGGTTCGGCGAGGGATCCGGCGGCCAGCGCCGCGGCGGCGGCTTCCTCGGCGGCGGCCTTGGCCTTGCTGGCCTTGGTGACCCGCGGCTTGGCGACCTTCTTGACCTTCGCCGGCTTCTCCTCGACCGGCGCGATGACCGGCGCGCCCGAGGTGTCGAGCGTCGACTGGGTCACCCCGCCTTGCGCCACCGGGATGCCCAGATAGCGCATCTGGCCGTCCTTGTAGGCGATGTCCTCGCTGGGGACCTTGGGGTCGCGCTTCAGTTCGGAGACGTCGCGCAGCGTCATGCGCAGGACCATCTTCTTGCGCTCGGCGCCGTCCTGGTCGGCCTGGTCGATCAACAGGCGCATCTCTTCAGCGGCGGAGCCGCGGCGGCGGGTGGGGGTTCGGGTTTGCATCGCCATCTCACGCATCTGCGAAGAAGCCGTGTTCGCCGCTGACCCGGACCTGGCAAGGCCGGCCCTGGTCCTGCAGCGCCCGCGCGCGCTTGTTGGCGGCGGCCTTGGCCTCTTCCTTTTCACTGGTGTGGTCGGAGAATTCGCCCTGGTGCTCCACCGCCCACCGGCCTTCGTGCCGGGCAACGGTGAGGGTCTCGCGATCGGCTGCGCCGCGTATGGCCATGTCGGTGGATCCTTCTCGGCGCGGAGTGTCGGCCCGCGGGGGATGGTTATGAAATTGATTAAGACGGTAGAATTCTATATGTAAAACAGCGCGGTGTCAGCAAGCTTCGGCAAATGCGGCCAGTTTTTCCTTGCCCCTTCCGTCAGTTCATGAAAGAAAGTGCGGATCGAAAATCGTTTTGGCTCGCCCGCTCTCCACCCTCGACATCCAAGTCGGGAGCCGGAACTGCCCTCGGCCCTCTCCGAAATTTTGATCTCGCCGCCCACTTTGGGCGCGTGAATACTTAGACCCGGAAGGGGATACGATATGGCGACTGGTGTCGTGAAGTGGTTCAACGGCCAAAAAGGCTTCGGTTTCATTCAGCCCGATGACGGCGGCCAAGACGTGTTCGTACACATCTCGGCTGTCGAGCGCGCGAATCTCGCGTCGCTGCATGAGGGCCAGAAGCTGAGCTACGAGCTCGAAAAGGACCCGCGCAACGGCAAGATGTCCGCAGGTCAGCTGCAAAGCGCCTAAGGACTGACGGCCAGCTTTCGACAAGCTGCGCAAAACTACGAAGGGCCGGTGTCGCAAGACGCCGGCCCTTTTCGTTTGGGCGTCCGCCATCTGTACCTGCGACGTTTTGACCGATGCCTTGGGGCTTTAACCCATGCCGTAGCGATAACCTGTTATCTCAGCCGGGTTCCCAAAAGGGGGTTGGGGCGACAATGGCCGGCTATCGACTGTATTTCCTGGACGACAATGGCCGCATCCGCGACGCCCACGAGTTCGAATCCGCAGGCGACGACGACGCGCTCGTCCAGGCCGAGGCCCGCCACGACGGGCGCGCCATGGAGCTATGGAGCGGCGTCCGCGTGGTCCGCAAGATCGCCAGGCGCCCACCGGCGTGAATAGCTTGGTCCGCGTCAGCGTGCCGCGGCGGCCTCAACCAAATCGAGCCTTCGCTCAACCCTGCAGTGTTAGGGATAGCGGCCCATGACACGCCAGTATCTCCCCGGACTTGAACGCGATGAGACGGGCGAGGCTCTTGCGAGCTTCGACCTGGGTCCGCTCGGCGTCCTCAAGCTGGACAGCATCCGCCAGACCGCCCTGCGCGCCGGCCGGCTGGCGGCCGCGTTGTTCGACGGCGCGGAAGCCGACGTCATCGCGATCCAGGACGGCCGCGTCTGGCGGGGCAAGGCCTCGCGCGATCACACCGACGACGCCGTCGCCCGCGCGCTCGCGCTCAACGTCGTCGAAACCCTGTGGACCGCCGACACCCATGCCGATCCCGCATGGCGCGACCATCCGGGCGTGCAGGGCCCCTACGGCATCCGGTTCTGCGCGGTCGCGCCAATCCGGGTGCGCGACGGCCCGCAGGTGGGGATCCTGCGGGTCTTCCACAGCAAGCCCCGGGCCTTCGACCCGGCGCTGGCGGAGCGGCTGGAAGACCTCGCCGACTTCGTCGCCGACCATTGCGACCGCCTGCTTGGCGGCGAGGTGCGGCGGATGCGCGAGCTCTTCGACCGCGCGCCCGGATTCATGGCGATCACCACCGGCCCCGATCACGTCTTCGAGCTGGCCAACGACGCCTATGTGGATCTCGTCGGCGAGCGCGATCTGCTGGGCCGGACGCTGGGCGAGGCGATCCCCGAGGTGGCGTCGCAGGGGTTCAACGACCTCCTCGACCAAGTCTACCTGGGCGGCGCGCCCTACGTCGCCCGCGCGGCGGAGGTGTTTCTGCGCCGCAGGCCCGGGGCCGCCCTTGAGGCCGTCTACGTCGATTTCGTCTGCCAGCCGATCCGCGAGGCCGACGACTCGATCTCCGGCGTCTTCATGCAGGGTCACGACGTCACCCGGGAGAAGCTGGCGTCCGACGAACTGCGCGCCACCGCCCGGGACCTGGCGACGGCGCTCAGCTCCACCCAGGCGATCTTCGATCAGTCGCTCGACGTCATCGTCACCACCGATGCGAGCGGGGTCTTCACCAGGGTCAGCCGGCACGCCGAGACCGTGTGGGGCTACCGGCCCGACGAGATGGTGGGACGCCGCACTCTGGAGTTCCTGCACCCCGACGACCGGGCCGCCAGCCTCGAAACCCGACGCCAGGTCCAGGCCGGCGCCACCACCAGGGCCTTCTCGAACCGCTTCGTGCACAAGGACGGTACGGCGGTGCCGATGATGTGGTCGGCCACCTGGTCGGAGGTGCATGGCTCGATGGTCGCCATCGCCCGCGATATGCGCGAACACGAGGCGGCCGAGGCCATGCTGCGCCAGGCCCAGAAGATGGAGGCCGTCGGCCAGCTGACCGGCGGCGTCGCCCATGACTTCAACAACCTGCTGACCGTGGTGATCGGCGGCGCCGAGGTGCTTGCCGAGGGCTTGGCGGCGCGGCCGGACCTGCAGCCCACCGCGGAGCTGGTGCTGGAAGCGGCCGAGAAGGGCGCCGAACTGGTCAGCCGGCTGCTGGCCTATTCGCGCAAGCAGCCGCTGGCTGCCCAGGCCATCGACTGCAAGACCTTCATGGCTTCGCTCCGGCCGATCCTGGCCCGGACCCTCAGCGCGGACATCGAGATCGTCGCCCAGATCGAGGCGGGCTTCTGCTGCCTCGCCGACCCGACCCAGCTCACCTCCGCCCTGCTCAACCTCTGCATCAATGCCCGCGACGCCATGCCGGACGGCGGCCGCCTGACCCTCTCGGCCCACCGCGCGCCGGCCGCCCC
>Ga0307513_10001026_pt1 | contig 40446 bp, 26 predicted proteins | sample 15_EM_MG_FD_202174 | JGI IMG/M metagenome (GOLD analysis project Ga0307513, IMG submission 202174) | Populus trichocarpa ectomycorrhiza microbial communities from riparian zone in the Pacific Northwest, United States - 15_EM | ecosystem: Host-associated > Plants > Roots > Unclassified | place...
TTAACCAGTTGATCAGAAAGAAGGCTCTTGAAGTGACAATGAAGCACATTCATTATGAAGATGAGAGCAGCAGATACATTACTATTGGATGTGTAGAGAAGGTGCTGTGCATGCTTTCATGTTGGGTTGAGGATCCAGATGGTGTTGCTTTCAAGAGGCATCTTGCTAGGGTTCCTGATTACTTGTGGGTTGGAGAAGATGGAATGAAGGTTCAGAGCTTTGGTAGTCAGTTGTGGGATGCTACGTTTGGTTTTCAAGCTTTGTATACTAGTGAGCTTGGTGAAGAAATCAAGCCTACACTGGCTAAATCTTTAGATTTCATCAAGAAATGTCAGGTTGTGGATAATCCAGCAGGTGACTTCATGGGAATGTATCGGCACATTTCTACAGGATCATGGACTTTCTCTGATCAAGATCATGGTTGGCAACTTTCTGATTGTACTGCAGAAGCTTTAAAGGTTAAAATGACATCAGCTATATTAATTTGTTTTTGAAAACATTTTTATAAAATAAAGTGGCACTGATTTTTATCCTCTTTTCTTCAGTGTGTTCTCTTTGCTCAAATATTGCCTACACAATACATTGGTGAGAAACTGGATCCTCAGATGAGCTGTCAATATCATTCTTTCACTACAGGTGAGTGAGTGATTGGTTTTAGCTTTTTTGTCTTACCAAGTTTTCTGTTCTGCACTTCTCTTTCTTTCAACTGCATCAGAATTTTGATCTTCATCCTTAATTTAATTAAATTCAGGGACCAAGAGGTGGTCTTGCAGGCTGGGAGCCTATTCGCGGTGAAATGTGGTTAGAGGTAATTAACTTCTATGCTAATATCTTTTCCTTTTCTTTTTAAAATCAAAACTGTCTTCAATTAACTCCATCATATCAACCGAATTGTTTTTTTTTTTTTTTGTGTTCTTAGAAACTCAATCCTATGGAATTCCTGGAGAACATAGTCATCGAGCACGAGTAGGAATTTTCATACAATCTTTTTTTTTTTGTTATTTTGTACTAGAAGTATTAAATTTCTCTGGTTCTGATTATGTGTATGTTGTCATACAATGCAGCTATGTTGAGTGCACATCATCTGCAATTCATGGATTTGTGATGTTTATGAAGCTGTACCCTGGACATAGGAAGAAAGAAATTGAGACTTTTATTGCAAGAGCTGTCGGATATCTCGAAATGATTCAAATGCCTGATGGTTCATGGTATGGAAACTGGGGAGTATGCTTCATTTACAGCACATGGTTTGCACTCGTTGGGCTAGCTACTGCTGGAAAAACCTACTATAACAACCAAGCAATGCGTAGAGGCGTCGATTTTCTACTCAGGGTACAGTCTCCAGATGGTGGCTGGGGTGAGAGCTACCTAGCTTGCCCAAACAAGGTAATTGAATTCATTTCTGCAATTGAATTATGCCTAGACAAGAGGGAAAATACTTTAATTAAAGATTAATGCTGTGCATCATTTTTCAGATATACACACCTCTCGAAGAAAACCGATCAACTTATGTGCACACAGCTTGGGCTATGCTTGGTTTGATTCATGCTGGCCAGGTCAGTTCCTAATGTACTAGCTAATCTTTTCCCAGCTGCTTTGTTTCTGCATATACATTATGCTAATCTTCTTTCGAAATTTCAATTCATGTAGTGATCTTTCTGTAATTATTTCTGTTTGAAATATGTGGATAGAGATCCCACTCCACTTCACCGTGCTGCTAAGTTGTTCATCAATTCTCAAGCCGAAGATGGCAGCTATCCTCAGCAGGTATCTTGTCATGACCTAGCCGTTGTAAGAATATATTCTGATATGGCTATTGTTACTCCCATTTGCTTGAATTTTCCTCTTGATTTTGCTTAATCATTGTCTGAATTTTCTGCAGGAAATTACTGGAGTTTTCAAGAATAACTGCATGTTACACTACCCTATCTATAAGAATGTTTTCCCCTTGTGGGCTCTGGCAGAATACCGAAAAAATGTTCCATTGCCATCCAAGAAGCTTTGAATCAATCAATGGATTTTGTAGAACAAGATATAGATATATGAGTTGTTTGTGTAGAGAAGCCGGAAAATTGTGCGTGTTGAAACTGCACAGACCCCATATGCAGATGGGGTAGGGGCAGGGCTTGTTTTAAGTCAATAAATATGCTTGTAGATATAATTTTTAGCACACGAGATTAAATAATTACATGTGTATAAATATATAATTATTTTATTAAATATATAACTGGAAATAGAAATAATCTCTATCTAAAGTATTATTTCAAAAAAAATAAAATCTTTAGATTTGATATATGATAACTTGATTTATTTGAAAAATCCCTATCAAGATTTGTGTTTTGTAAGAACACGAATTTTAACATGTATTGTTAAACAATATTTGATAATTTAATACTTTAAAAGATATTTTTAATTTATCTTCAAAGTGTTATTGAAAAACTCTTATAAGATGTTTATGCTTAATCTAACAAAACTTTGTTTTTTGTAAACTTCAAGCATAGATGAAGGAGGCTTAAAAACTTTTGAGAGAGTTTATTTGCTTAAAGAGCTTATCTTGAAGAAAATTTGTATATTCAAGAATTCTTTTTTCTTTTCTTCTAGGTTGAGGCTCTCTATTTATAGAGGTTTGTAGGGGTACTTCTCAGGTCATTTTTCAATGCCACATGACATGATTTTATTGGTTGATCTTTATTAATGGGAACTTGCATTTATGATAAGATATCTTGAATATCCTATCCCAAGTGTCAACCTTTTATTGGTCAAGAAATACATGAAGACCTATTTATTTTCCATGTCATTTATTTTAATTTAATTTATCCTTTATGTAGAAATAAAATAACAAATGACACATGGTGGAATTTGATTTATAGCATGACTTCAAGAATATTGAGACCTCTATAATCAGCATCACAGCTTCTGCAGTTCACCGTGAGACCAATATTTGTCCATCAGCTTCTGCAGTTCTTCCAACTAGCGGTTAAGATTATTATTTTTTTGCAAGAATGTCAAGGCATTATATGCTGCAAAAACATGAAAATATTTAGGCTGCAAAGTGCATCACTTGCCTTCATTATTTGCACATTAAAAACAAACCTTTTGTGATATCCTTTATGGGTGTTTAATATTATCCTTTTGCAAAAAAAACTTTTTGCACTCATCTTGAAAAAGAAATTTAAATGTTTTTTGAAACTTGAATGTAGGTTGACCGCTTGACTTAAGGTTCTACAAGAGTTGCTTCGACGGCTTGAATTCTCCAGCCATGCCATAATATTTCATGAGACTTGGTGCTTGAGGAGTCATTTCTTAACTATCATAATTGTTACTTTTTAACGAACCATCTATTTTGGAGATTCATAACCTTTTTTTAAACACAAGAGCATGATACATCTTTGGCTTTTGATCAAGGTAAGTTCTTATCCTTTTTTTTTAAGACATCTAAATATTATGGGACTTGTAATCTTGTTCCCTATCCCTTCTTTCAAATAAGCACCTAATACGTAGTTCTTTTTAGATGGTGACTTTCAGGATTTTTTTTTCTTCCTCTAAAAGATTCTTAGTAATTGAGGACAAGTATCGCTAGACAAGCCTTCGCGTATATGAACCAGCCATCGGTCTATTAGCTAAAAATTAGTCTTCTAAAAGCATCAAGCATTTGACTTTGTGGTTATTGGAGACTTCTTATGAACTTTATGGTCATGGTGATTTGACTTAATCAGTTTTACAACTTCAATCCTTTCCATATTCAACAACTTTTCTAGTTGATTTGTCGCCGTTAGAATATCATAAACGTGATAGAGATGCTACTTGCAAGGATTATTTCTCAATCTCTGATGCACTTGAGTATACTCCAAAGTATTGGGAATGGACATAAGATATTTTGAAACATTATAAGCCGATCCTCGAGATGGCATATATTTGAGACAACATTTTTGCATCTTTTTTTACATATGACTAGTAGATGAATATTATCCTTTCTTTCTACAACATTGGACTCTTGCTATAACACGTTATCTACCCCGAATGGCAAGGAGTCTGTGTCACTTTAGGAATTGAAATCATATAACGGCCTTCCTATTTTCGGCACTTTTTATGATGAAGTCATCCTTTATGCTGATGAATTTAACGAAGCTGATAAGAAATTATGTTCTTTTCTTTCAAACAGTTGCAAATACCTATTAATTACCTTTCATAAAGAATGTGAGAACGTTCGTGGTAACTATGTAATGACTCTTCAAGATTAGGTAGATTTCTAGTTTCCAGAAGACTTGAGATACAAGGTGTCTTTCTATATGGGTAAGTTTAGCAAATCCAATAAGATTACTTATTCATCTGGCTCAATTGACAAGTCTCATATTCACTCCAGCAAATTCATTCATCCTCTTAAAGAGCTTAATCTCCCTCCTCACATTCATGATGAAGTTTATTTAGTGACTTTTCTTTCATGTTGGCTATGCAAATTTGTATTTCCTAGCAAAGATATTGGTTACATTCGTCCTAGTACTTTCAAAGTAGCATCCATGATGGTGACGGGAAGGCAATCCTCTCTTGCTATACCAGTTCTAGCAAGTATTTTCAAAGGTCTAAAGGAAATCGAATATGTATGGTGTGATTGCACAACACATCTTTTTTTCTATTTATTTTCTCACCAGTTGGCTTGTAGAAAAATTTAGCATCCATCAAATAGCCATTAGCCCTGCCAAGTTAGTTGAGATGACAAAATATACCGGCGCAGGGTTAGCAAAATATTTTAATGAATCTCAAGCTACTGCTCTTTTTAAAAACCCCAAAAGGATTATCATATCTCCTGCATTACTTCCTTTGGCTAAAGTTGTTGTCTTGCATGATGATGACAACTTATCAGTCCTCAAGAGTGAGTATTTTATATGTATTTGATTTGGCTATTTGACTCTTTGTTATGATGATACGTTTATAATTGAGCCTTATTATCCTGATAGATTTAGTAGACAGTTTGAATTTTACCAACATATTTCTCGTGACTTTGAAGGGAGAGCTAGGGTTCCAACCTTGGAAGATGCGTTTCAACGTTGGCGTAGTCTTACTAAACTCAACACTCACTCTCAGTGGAAGCTTTTGTTGCCTATAAGCGCTGAACTTTCTTTGATGACTAAATGATATATGGTTGTCATTGACCTACTAAGTTAGAGATGAATCTCCATACATAGATAATTTATTTTTTAATTCAATTTATCAATGTAAACTGCTGGTTGTCAATTATTAATTCATTAATATTTTATTTGTTTTCTAACTATAACTTTTTAATTATCAATAGATAATTGAGAATAATAATTTTGCAAACCGTCACTTTTAATTGTTAATTTGAATCGTTAATTGTAATAATCTAGCATAACAATTGAAGGAAAAAAATTATAATAAAAGAATAAAAGAACTTGAAACAATAACAATAAGAACTAAACTGTAATTTTTAAATCTAATAACCTAAAGGAAAAATGAATGAAGAACCATTGGATTGCACAATTACAATCCACAATGAGTCACGGGCAACAATCCCATAAACAATATTTCAGCCATATGTTTTAGGTAGTGTTTAGTATTAAGGCAATAGTTGATTTTCAAAATGTTTTTTTGCTTAGAAATATATTAAAATAATATATATTTTTTATTTTTTAAAATTTATATTTTATATCAGCACATCAAAACAATTCAAAAACATCAAAAAAATAATTTGAACTATTAAAATCTACAGTGACAATGAGTCATGAGCAATAATACCAGAAAAGGTATTTTAGCCACATGTTTTAGAGTTTTACTAAATCATCAACCCGTGCTACACTGCAGGTCAGGTCAAGTCAAATCTTTCTTTAACTTAAAAAAATATTCAGATGTTGTGAATAATTTTTTTTTCTAGTGGAAAGAAATTAAAATTATGTGAGCGTTGATCCAATATGACTAGGTTGATTTTGCAAGTTCGAAAGCAATCCGGTTGATTTGTAAAGACATAATTTGACTCAAGAAATTCCAAGATGACATCTTTCTTTAATATTAAAATAACAACATATTGGATTGATTTAGGTAAACCAGAGTTAACATTTCAAACTTTCAACTTAGGTTATGAGACTATGATAACCCCATAGAAAACAAATCAAAACAAATTATGAAGTCTAATTCCTAATCAACCCAATATTGAATGATGAAATTGAAACAAAGAATCAATTAAGAAAAGGACCTGAAAAAACGACTTTAGTTAACTTGTCAAATTCGCGATTCGGGTTATAAAATCAAAATAACCATATAAAAAGCAAATCAAAACAAATTATGAAATCTGATTCCTAACCAACCTAAAGTTGAAGGATGAGATAAAGATTAAAAAAATAAATGAAATAAAAAAACAACCCAGGCGAACTTGTCATATTCATGTATCTAGTTATGAGACTGAGATAGTCTCATATAGAACAAATCAAAACAAAGTATGAATTATAGAATTTGTAAAAAATCTAATTAAAGAATAACATAAAAAAGAAGTCAAGTCAAACTTGGTTAACCCGTTAAGCAGTATTCTCAAATTATGAGGCCGAGATAACCTAATAAAAAGCAAACCAAAATAAATTATAAAGTTTAATTCTCAATCAAACACAATATTAAATGATGAAATTGAGAAAAAAGTCAATTAAAAAAAAACTGAGTCATCTAGGTTAACCTGTCAAACCTATGAATCGGATCATGAGACGAAGACAACCCAAAATAAGCATATCCGATGTTTAAGGACCCATAACTCCGGTCATAAGATTGAGATAATCTCTTAGAAAATAAATTGAAAAATAAAAACATGATTTAATCGGGTTTAAAATGCCAAAACTTGAGACCCTAATTGTCATAACCCAATTTTGACTCCCCAATTTTATATATATTTTGAAAAATAAAAACAAAGTAATATTTTTTTTCCCAATAATTTAGTTAATTTTAATCATTTTCTTCATTTTTTTTAAATTTTTGTGTGTTAAAAACAATTTTGAATATCATAAAAAACACAAAAATACAAAAAAAAAAATAACCAGAAAATATAGTTAGGGTTGAAATTAAATCGATAATTGGCATCACGAGTAAAAATAACATTTGAGATTTTTTACGCTACAATTGAGGATTTGATTGAAGAAAAGGGGCTTAATTTAATCTTAATTCTGCTTCTATTAGAAAAATTGAAGAGCTAGATGAATTTGTAACACTTGACCAAATTAAAAAGTTAATTAAGGATTTATTTAAAGAGGAAAATCAAATTAAGAGTATGATTGATTATAATTGTATAATTCTAGAAATTAAAGATGAATTTGTAATAAATAGTTAAATCTGGAGGAATAAATTGATTTAATTAGAAATGCAATAAAAAAAATTATGATTTAAGAATTTTAAAAGATAAATCAATTTATTTTTTAGGATATAAATCAAAGAAATTATAAGATGAAATATTTTAATTGAATAGAATTGAAAAACTCAAAACCCATAGACTGTAATTAAAAATAGGAAACATTCAAGGATCAATTATCTTAGTTATAATTTCATTTCAGTCCCATTTGTTTCACTCCAATCAATTCAGTCCAATTAAATTGAACTAATTCAATTAAGCCCATTCAAAGCATGTTTTCGGTCTGATTTTGTCCAATTGATTCAATCCAGTCCAGGATCCAAATTAAACCCCAAATCCCAGCAAAATAAACCCAGATTCTAATCTCCCAATTCCATGTCCCAAAAATCATTCAATACTGCATGAATTCCAGATTTTCTCTCCTTAAAAAAAAAGGGTGGACACTGGGGAATTCAAATGGGTGGAACCGGGAAAAAAACCAAGAAACAACAACATAGGACAAGCCTCCCACGGAGAACAACAAAGAGGTCTGGAAATGTTTCCAGGTAACCGACCGAGAGACCCACATCACCATAGCCATCCTTTCAAGCACAAACCAACACCATACCCATCAGATCAAACTCCCAGCCTTTATGAGCTATCTCCACCATATCCCAGCCTTTATAAACATCATCGTCTTCCTTACCTTCCACCAACCCAGAACAAACAGCACCAGGGAGAGAATAAAAAATCTTCATCCTCTATTCCTCATGAACGAGTACTGGAAATTTCTCCAGTTTCTCCCCCACCCGTCCCTTCTCTCATTCAATCTCCTCCATGCCTGAAACCCAGTTCCTACCCTTCATTTCCACCAACCGTGACCCACAGTGCTCCTTAACCCAGCCAATCACTAGTGAAAAAAACCAAACCTAAACCCCTCTCCCCTGCCGCTATTGTTCTCACTTTCTCATCCTAATAGACCGGTGGCCACTGAATCACTACAACAGCAGCCCTCTCGTCTCCTTCCACAAACCAACAAACCCAGCAAATCATCTCCACTGCCCCTAACCTCTACTGCCCAGCCACCCTCCTTTCTCTTACCATTAAATAGCCACCACTGAACCACCGAACTGGCCACCATCATCAACCTCTCTTTTACCCACAACCACCAAATCTCCCTTTTGACCACACATACCCAAACAACAAATCACCCAAACAAAACCTGTTACTGCTGCCTCCTTCTCCACAGATACCCACGACAGTAACCCCATACACCCACGGTTGCCACTCCCTCCAAGCCCACGCCCACGACAGCACCGACCTCAGCCAACGATACAGACCAGCCACCAGCCGTGAACTGGTCTGACCTCCTCCACGAAATACAGAAGCCACGCCCACAGACCCGAATCGCCTCCCTCTCCATCACCATCTAGCCACCAGCCCTAACTCCAGTAATAAAAAAAAAAAAAAAAATGAAATTAAGGAAGAGGCACTTAGGTTTGGGGAATCAAAATTACAGAAAAAATTCAAGGCTTTTCTCCCAAAAATTACGATTTCTGTGTCTTTTTGCAGGTCTTTTATATGGCACGTGTTTACACGCGCGAGTAAGTCCAAGATAGTCAATTGATCAGAGCATGATGTAGACTCGCCCACGTGGCCTTGGAGGCTTCTTCAGCATTTTCTTGTGTTTTGTTATTTGTGTTTTAAATTTCATGTATATTGATATTTTTGTTTTATTATTGGGAAAGTCTGATTTTTTTTTAATTGTTGGTGGTGATATTTTCATAAAAAAATTAAAAAGAATTGTAAAAGGAGAAGATAATAAAATGATTCATTTATTATTTCGTAATATTTTCTGACCATAGGATTTAAAACCCATAGAATAATAATGTTGACCTTCGGGTAATATTTTCTGACCATAGGATTTAAAAAAGATCAATTCAAGTTTTAGCACCCTTAGAGGTTCAACTTTCACTTAAAAAAAAAATTTAATTAACACATTTTCTTTTAAATACATCAATATTCAAATTTTAAAATTAAATATAGATTATGTTCATTTATAGAAATTTATGTGAAAATTCCTTTTTAGAACTAATGTTAATGTTTTGTTGAGTTTTTTTTAAAAAAAATTGATATTATTTTCTAACATGTTTAAAAATTAATCTAAAACTTTTAACAAAATTAAAAAAAATTAAAAAAAGGCTTATAATCAATATCAATACTACAAAAAAGTAAAAAATTGATCCTACAAACTATTAACTAAAAAATGGATTAACAAAAATATTCTAATAAAAAACAAATCTGATAGTATAAAAAAATATATAAAAAATTATTATTATAATGAATAGTAGGATACAATAAAACTTTTTTTTTATTTTAAATTTAATTAATTATATTAAAAAACTAATAATTAAAAGAAAATAAAAAAGGATCACTGTGCATTTGCACAGTCACGGCCGACACTGCTAAAAATATTTTTTCAGTCGCTAGTTTATATAGATATATAGTCTTACAGAGAGAGAGAGAGAGAGAGAGAGAATGTGGAGGCTAAAGATCGCAGAGAAAGGGAGCAACCCTTACATATTCAGCACAAATGATTTTGTTGGAAGGCAGATATGGGCGTATGATCCGAATGCTGGAACTCCTGAAGAGCGTGAACAAGTGGAAGAGGCTCGCCGGAATTTTACCAAAAACCGCTCTGAGGTCAAGCCCAGCTCTGACCTTCTTTGGCAATATCAGGTACGAACTCCATGTATCAATTATTAACAACAACAATAATATATTTTTTAACCATAGATATTATATGATGAGTTTCTTCTTTCTTACAATATATATATATTTATTGTGGCTTACGATCAAATAAAAAAAAAAGTTTTAGGGGACAGCGAAACAGCTTTATACAAGTCTCGTCGCATCCATTTTTTTCCGTCTTAATTACTGGCCTGACTTGTAGATTCTGTGCACTGTGCAGGATTAAATTAATCAACCTAGTTAATTAATTAGCATTAAACCTCCAAATTAAGTAGGGTATAGAATGACTATTGATATGCATGGACCATTCAACACTTTTATTCAATTTCATGAAAATAATTATTTTTTAAAAAATAATAATTTAAATTCAATTAAGACAAACTAATTTCCTAATATAATTCTTCCTTTTCTTATTAGTATTTTTCATTTAAAAAACATCGATGTTTTTATTCTTTATCATTCATTTAATAAGAATCAAAAGCAATTAGAACACATACAAAAAAAAAATATTAAAATAAAGATAAAAAATCTCTCTAATTAAAACTTAAAACTCCTTTGTCTAATAAATATTAATATTTTTTTTTTGGAAATTTTTTACCAACATTAATCTTTTAGAAAATATATTATTCTAAAAATATAATATTCTTATAATTTCCACACACTTGTAATGAAAAACATAGGAATAATATAATGCTACCGCGTTGTTGCGAGAAAGTCTTAGATTTCAAATTAAATCATGTAGAGTTAATTCAATATGACTCGATTAGCTTTGCAAATCAAAAAACAACCTAGATGATTGGTCATAACCCGATTTTATTTTAAAAATTTTCATGATGCCATGTTTTTTTTATAATATTAAGACGATGACATCTTGTATCAACTTGAGTCAATTTAGATTAACCTATCACAACTATGACTTTGTTATGGACCTAGCTGAGTTTAATAATTTTGTTTTTTTAAATTATTTTTTTATTAGATTATATGATTATAAAAATAGACGTTTGCAGGAAAGTCGCCTCATGAAAGGACAATCATGATGGACCATATAAAAAGAGTGTTTTGTAATATTATAAAATAAATGTTATAATCTAATTCAAAAATAGAGTAAAAGATCAATGATATTTAATAAAATAATATCTTAAATATATTCTTAATTAATTTAAGAACTTAATAAAATAATAAATATATATAATATATTTTGAATCAATTAATTTTAAAGTAATTAAATTTAAATTGAAGGAAAAAAAATATAAATATAAAGAGTAAAATGTAGCCTTTTTTTAAAAAAAATGATGGGTGGATTAGGAATCTTCTGCTAGATTGAATTCCAGTCACCGGAGAGATGACCAAAAAATTAGGCCGGAGTTTTCTTATCCGAAAAATCATTTTCAATTCATTTTTACCAATAAATATTTAATAAACACAATTAAAATCTCATGATATCAAATAAGTTTTAAAACTCAAAATCAAGTCAGGAAAAATCGCGATAACCCCATAATATTTTGTTAGACAGTGAACAAAGAATTCTCTATCTCTTTTAGGTGGTTTTTTCTTTTGGTAATGTAATGTAATATCTGTGGTCATTTTTCCTATGACTCCAGCCCTAGCTAGGTATGATGTAAAGTAGGAACTTGCTGAGGTTGACCAATAATTAACTGCAGTAAAAATATGCTATGGTAACATTTTGCAAAAAGGGCTCTTAAGTGAAAGTAAAAAACATGAATGATCCATGCAGATTCTGAGGGAGAAAAATTTCAAGCAAACAATTCCTGCAGTGAGAGTTGAGGATGGTGAGGAGGTGACATATGAAAAGACCACAACAGCATTAAGGAGGTCGGCCAACTTTCTTTCAGCTTTGCAGGCAAGCGATGGCCACTGGCCTGCTGAAAATTCTGGGGTCCTTTTTTTCCTTCCTCCTTTTGTAAGTATCTTTTTTTAATATCATTATGCGAATTCATCTTTTAATCGAGTAATACTATATATATATATATATATATATGGATGGACTTTGGCAATTGAGAAATAATTATCCAGGACAAATAATATTGTAGGTGTTTTGCTTCTACATTACTGGGCATCTCAACACCATGTTCCCTCCTGAGTACCGCAAAGAAATCTTTCGTTACATATACAATCATCAGGTGATTAATTTCATCAGAAATCTAATTAATTATGCAAAATCAACATATTAATTAACACGATATATATGCTGCAGAATGAAGATGGTGGGTGGGGTCTGCACATAGAAAGTCACAGCAATATGTTTTGCACAACTTTCAGCTACATTTGTCTACGTATGCTTGGGGTAGGACCAGATGAGGAAGCTTGTGCAAGAGGAAGAAAATGGATTCTTGACCGTGGTGGTGTCACTTCCATTCCCTCTTGGGGCAAGACTTGGCTTTCGGTATTTTGTAATTGCCATCATGCATATAACAATACACGCTTTTATCTCACAAAACTAAGATGGTTTTTATTTGTTTATTTATTTTTTAGACGTATGCAGAGTTGTATATGCAGTGTTGTACAATCTGTGATTTAAGCAAGGTACTTTAAGTGAGTGTGTTAAAGTTTCTTCTTAATTTGATTCGTTGTAGATTCTTGGTCTTTTTGACTGGCTTGGATGTAACCCAATGCCCCCAGAGTTTTGGATTATTCCTTCTACCCTTCCTATTCATCCAGGTATTTATTTATTAGTACAGTTTTCTTAGCTTGATTTGGAAGTTAATTAATAAGTAAGTATATAATTAATAATGCTTATAATTAGTTTGATCCCCATGATAAAATGCAGCAAAAATGTGGTGCTATACTCGATTGGTTTACATGCCAATGTCATATCTCTATGGAAAAAGATTTGTAGGGCCAATTACACCTCTGATTCTATCACTGAGAGAAGAACTGTACCTTCAGCCTTACGAAAGTGTCAACTGGAAGCATGTCAGACATTTATGTGCAAAGGAGGATCTTTACTATCCACATACCTTGATTCAGGACTTCCTTTGGGATAGTCTGTATTTGATGTCTGAACCCCTTCTTACTCGCTGGCCCTTTAACCAATTGATCAGAAAGAAGGCTCTTGAAGTGACAATGAAGCACATTCATTATGAAGATGAGAGCAGTAGATACATTACTATTGGATGTATAGAGAAGGTGCTGTGCATGCTTTCATGTTGGGTTGAGGATCCAGATGGTGTTGCTTTCAAGAGGCATCTTGCTAGGGTTCCTGATTTCTTGTGGGTTGGAGAAGATGGAATGAAGGTTCAGACATTTGGTAGTCAGTTGTGGGATGCTACATTTGGTTTTCAAGCTTTGTATAGTAGTGATCTTGGTGAAGAAATCAAGCCTACACTTGCCAAAGCATTTGATTTCATCAAGAAATGTCAAGTTGTGGATAATCCAGCAGGTGACTTCAGAGGCATGTATCGTCACATTTCTAGAGGATCATGGACTTTCTCTGATCAAGATCATGGCTGGCAAGTTTCTGATTGTACTGCAGAAGCTTTAAAGGTTAACATGACATCAACTATATTAAAATTTTCTTTTTTGAAAACATTTTTATAAAATGAAGTAGCACTGATTGTTATCCTCTTTTGTGCAGTGTGTTCTCTTTGCTCAAATGCTGCCTTCTGAATACGTTGGTGAGAAATTGGATCCTCGGATGATTTTTGAAGCTGTCAATATCATTCTTTCACTACAGGTGAGTTAGTGATTGGGTTTAGCTGCTTTATCTTACGAACTGTTCTGTTCTGTTCTGCACTTTTTTTTTCTTCCAAAGAAATGCATCTAGAATGGTATCAGAATTTTGATCTTCATTCTATAATTACATTCAGGGACCAAGAGGTGGTCTATCAGGCTGGGAGACTATTCGAGGTGAAATGTGGTTAGAGGTAACTTGTATGCTAACATCTTTTCCTTTTCGTTTTAAAATAAAAAATGTCGTTAACTAACACCATCATATCAACTGAATACCTTTTTTTGTCTTTTGTGTTCTTAGAAACTCAATCCTCTGGAATTTGCGGAGAACATAGTCATCGAGCATGAGTGGGAATTTTCATACAAGCTTCCTGTATATATATTTATTTATTTTGTACCATAAATATTAAATTTATCTGGTTCTGATTATGAATATGTTGTCATACAATGCAGCTATACTGAGTGCACATCATCTGCAATCCAAGTATTTGTGATGTTTATGAAGATGTACCCAGGACATAGGAAGAAAGAAATTGAGACTTCTATTGCAAGAGCTGTCGAATATCTCAAAATGATTCAAATGCCAGATGGTTCATGGTATGGAAACTGGGGAGTTTGCTTCATTTACAGCACATGGTATGCACTTGTTGGTCTAGCAGCTGCTGGAAAAACCTACTATAACAACCAAGCAATGCGTAGAGGCGTTGATTTTCTACTCAGGGTACAGTCTCCAGATGGTGGCTGGGGTGAGAGCTACCTATCTTGCCCAAACAAGGTAATTAACTTTATTTGTGCAATTCAATTATTCCGAGACAAGAGGGAAAATACTTTGAATAAAGATTAATGTTGAGCTTCATTTTTCAGATATATACATCTCTAGAAGAAAACCGATCAACTTATGTACAATCAGCTTGGGCTATGCTTGGTTTGATTCATGCTGGCCAGGTCAGTTCCTTATGTACTAGTTGATCTTTTCCCAGTTGCTTTGGTTCTGCGTATACATTATGCTAATCTTCTTTCCGAATTTCAATTCGTGTATTAATATTTTTGTCATTATTTTTGTTTGAAATAGGCGGATAGGGATCCAACTCCACTTCACCGTGCTGCTAAGTTGTTGATCAATTCTCAAGCTGAAGATGGTAGCTATCCGCAGCAGGTATCTTGTCATGACCTAGCCATTGTAACAATCTATACTGATATGGATATGGTTCCTCCCATTTCCTTGAATTTTCCACTTGAATTTGTTTTATCATTATCTGAATTTTTCGGCAGGAAATTACTGGAGTTTTCAAGAATAACTGCATGTTACACTACCCTATCCATAAGAATGTTTTCCCCTTATGGGCTCTGGCAGAATACCGAAAAAAATTTCCATTTCCTTCCAAGAAGCTTTGAATCAACCTACGGATTTTGTACAACAATATATATATGTAGTTGTTTGTGCAGGGAAGCAGGAAAATTGTGAGTGTTGAAACTGCAGACCCCATATGCATATATGGGGCAGGGGGCAGGCTTATTTTAAGTCAATAAATATATGCTCACAGAAGATTGTATAAAGTTGAACCAAAAACTAAGTTTCTCATAATCCCATGTATTTATTATATTAATCAAAAAAATTCAGTCTTCTGATCCTGTAAATCAGAATGGATGATCTTCTATATGTAACTACTCAATATTTTGATGCGACTGATCATCATTTCTAGGCATGAATAGCCTACAATTCCAGCTAGTTTCATCTGTCAATAGGGATTTTGGTGGTTTGTTTTCTTTTTGTTTTTTGTTAGGGCCTTAGAAGCCAACCAAGGCAAGTTTAAAACTGAAAAAATAAAAATATATATCAGACATTAACTGCGTAGATATAGCAGACAGGATAACTATTAATCCAACATTAGCCATAACCTAAAATGAGCATATCTGCCTAATATAACAGCACTAACAACTAATCATCATAATAAAATCGAAGGCTGGCCTTGGATCTCTCCTGTACTCACCTCTCCCTTCTACGCTGTCACGCAGGCAAATCTTAGTTGCTTGACCAACTTCCATTTTTCTTTTCCATTGTTATCTCTGCATCCTGGTCATCTTTACTATTCCTGGAATTGCACATCAACTGTGTTGGTGTCCAGGTTATTGCGTTCTCCATTTCTGAAAGACCAAGAAATTAAGACAAAAATATGTCAATGAAAACTTCTGACAATTGATAATTCCGGAGAGAATAGTAAACATTTGAGAATTCTTGAGCACTGTACTAATGGTTATGGCTGCGCACGTAGCTAAGTTTGCGCGCGCAACCACCTCATCATTAGTCCTCCTTGTTCTTGCTTTTGTGTTATCCATTGTGGTTACATCCTTTGGTTCACCAGATTCCGACGCTCTTTTAAAGTTCAAGGACCAGCTAGCGAACAACGGGGCTATTAATAGCTGGAATCCCTCTGTGAAACCATGTGAATGGGAGAGATCAAATTGGGTCGGTGTGCTGTGTTTGAATGGAAGCATTCGGGGTTTGCAGCTTGAACATATGGCACTCTCCGGCGATATTGATTTGGATGCACTTGCTCCCTTGCCTTCGTTTAGAACATTAAGCCTTATGGACAACAATTTTGATGGTCCATTGCCTGATTTCAAGAAACTAGGGAAGTTGAAAGCGTTGTATTTGTCAAATAACCGATTCTCAGGAGACATTCCTGACAATGCATTTGAAGGCATGGGTTCATTAAAGAGACTGTATCTGGCAAATAATCTTCTTACAGGCAAGATTCCTTCATCACTTGCTACCTTGTCTAAGTTGATGGAATTGAAACTTGAAGGAAACCAATTTCAAGGCCAAATACCTAATTTTCAACAGAAGAGTATGAAGACAGTAAATGTAGCCAACAATGAATTGGAGGGTCCAATCCCAGAAGCCCTAAGCAGATTGAGTCCACATTCATTTGCAGGTAATCTTTCTATCCAAGAACAGATTACTTACGCAACTTTATCATGCATCTTTAACCTTTCTGCAGCATTTTCCTGAGAAAATCTTTCTTAACTAAATCATTTTCAGGCAATAAAGGACTATGTGGACCCCCGTTAGGGCCATGCATACCCTCTCCACCTTCTACCCCCAAATCCAATGGGAAGAAATTTAGCATTCTATACATTGTAATCATTATATTGATTGTGCTGCTAATGCTAGCAGCCATTGCTTTTGCTTTCCTTCTGTTTTCCCGAAAAAAATGTAAAAGTCGAATACAGAGGACAGCATCATCACCAGAGGAGAACTCCAACAAAATGGTGGCTTCTTATTATAGAGATGTACATCGTGAATTGTCAGAGACTAGTTCTCATGCAAAGAAGGCTGATCATGGAAAGTTGACATTCCTGAAGGATGACATTGAGAAGTTTGATTTGCAAGACTTGCTTACAGCCTCAGCAGAAGTTTTGGGGAGTGGGACATTTGGATCTTCATATAAGGCAGTTGTCGTTGGACAACCTGTGGTTGTTAAGAGGTATCGGCATATGAGCAATGTGGGGAGAGAAGAGTTCCATGAGCACATGAGAAGGTTAGGGAGGTTGAAACATCCCAACTTGCTGCCTCTTGCGGCATATTACAATAGGAGGGATGAGAAGCTTTTGGTTACAGAGTTCGCTGAGAATGGTAGCCTGGCTAGTCACCTTCATGGTAAGTTCATGATGCATCAAGTGTACTTTTTCTGAAATAGTCAAGTCTTTGTGTTCTTACAGCCATTCTGCCTGTTTTCTACAGGAAATCATTCACCGGAAGAAGATGGACTTCATTGGCACATCCGCTTGAAAATCGTCAAAGGAGTAGCCAGGGGTTTGGCTTTTCTCTACAATGAGCTTCCTATAATTGCTCCTCATGGACACCTAAAATCTTCCAACGTGCTCCTAGACGAGTCGTTCGAGCCTCTCTTGACAGATTATGCTCTAAGACCCGTGGTCAACCCTGAACATGCCCACATGTTCATGATGGCTTACAAGTCACCTGAGTATGCACAACAAAGCCGGACATCAAACAAGACAGATATATGGAGTTTTGGCATTTTAATACTGGAGATGTTAACTGGCAAGTTCCCTGAGAACTATCTAACACCATGTTATAACAGTGATGCAGACTTAGCAACTTGGGTTAATAACATGGTGAAGGAAAAGCGAACAAGTGAAGTGTTTGATAAGGAAATAGTTGGAACAAAATATAGCAAAGGAGAAATGATAAAGCTTTTGAAGATTGGATTAAGTTGCTGTGAAGAGGATGTAGAGAGAAGGTTGGACATTAAGGAAGTTGTCGAGAAGATTGATGTACTGAAAGAAGGAGACGAAGATGAAGAACTTTACGGGAGTGAAGGGAATGCATATAGTGTTAGAGGGAATGACCAGGAAGGATATTCCTTCACATTGGATCGATGATTGTCGGAGGAGCATGAAGTAAAAGGCATATAGAACAATATCACAAGGGATGACAGGTTTCCTGACTCCCACACAGTGAAGAAGAACATGAAGAGTGGAGTGATCTGTTATGAGGGTTAGCTTTCTCTGTTAACTGTAGAAAATGTTGTAAAGCAACAATGGGGGTTAATTAGCTGATAGAATTTTAATTTTATGTTTTTGGGTTTTAGAGGGAAAGAGGAAAAAAGGAAACCTATAAGAATATTTTTTCTTCTTCCATTCAAATCATTTTGGTCATCATTTGTGTTATCTCCCCCGCATGAAAAGTAATACTAATAGGTACGCCTGATTCATAGCATCACAGTAAACCAGGTCTGATTTGTAACAATCCTTGTTATTCTTCACTCCTGACTACGGCAGAATTTTGTAAACTTGGCATTCATTTGACAGAGCAATTTATTTCCAGCTGCTAGAATTCACACGCAAGTCCTCGTCCTACCATATATTTTCTGTCTCTTTTCTCGGTAAGTTTATGATGCATTTGAATTCTCCCTGCAGTGTATGCTCCTGTCATAAGGCATCATAGGCTCAAGCTTTGCTATCATTCTTAAACTCAAACTAGAGTCGGAGGTAGTATTTTTCCACAGGGAAGTCTTCCAATGACATGCTGTTAAGGTTTTCTTGCCCTTAAAGGCTTGATCAAATGGATAGTTAATGTTGCAATCTTTATCACCAGATATCCCTCAAAAGGAATTATAAAAAAAAAAAAAAAAAGATTTCTTCATGAAGATTTAAAAAGTCACAATTTTATTTACTGAGAACTTAATGCTTTCAGACTGATGATTACATTTGGAACAAGAATCAGCACATTTAATTAAATTACAGAGATCATCTTGACCAGCAGTGCGTATCTAGTTGAAGGTGGAAATACATACACTTGATGAAAACTCATGTGGGTGAAAAATGACATTAATTAACAAAAACTAAAGGGTCGGGTAAATTAACTTTCACCCGCGTTCCTTGCGGATTACAATTTTATTTTTATTTTTTGTAAATTTTATTTTTAAATATTAGGTTATTAAAAAATTAACTTTGTATTTTTTTTCTTTGTATTTTATCTTTTTTTTTATAAGATTAACATGATTTACAAATTTTTCAGAATAATTCAGATTGCTTCGATATAAGGGTTTGATAAGTTATCTTTTTAATTGAATTTGAATTTTTTTACTGTCTATTTTTTTTTCTCATAATTAAAAAAAATAATTTAAGATAAAAGTCATGTTATTAAACTTTATAAAGTCCATAGACATGTTCACAAGTTTGGTTGGTTGACCTGATTCGTGAGTTTGATAAGTTAAACTTTTTTTTTCAATTTTATTTTATTTTATTCTTAGATATTGAGTTAATTGAGAATTCAGTTTCATAATTGATTTTATTTTGCTTTTTATGAGGTTATCATTGTAATATCCCACATCTTCGGGTGAGGATTTGATAGCTAGCCTTATTAAGAGTGCTAGTTGTCAACTTGTCATACGTGTTTTGGGGCGTCAGGCTCAGATGTGAGCTCGCGTCACCAGAAACAAAACCGTAAGGACGGTAAGGCCCAAAGCGGACAATATATGACAGGTTGAGCTGGGCTGTTACAATCATGGTCTAAGAAAAATCTCAGTATTGAGTTGATGTTTAATTTTATTATCATATAATTAAATAAAAAATAAGTTTAAAAAATAAATTATAATCTCACTGGGCCACTAGAGTTCATAACCCTATTTGCAGGTTTAGAGAGTTTACTTACTGTCCGGATATGCCTTTTTTCCTTTAATTGCTCTAAATTTATTTATTTTTTCAATTTCTTCTTTTAATATTGGAGTTGGTGTTCAATTTTGTGATTGTTTATTTTTGTTATTATATAATTAAAAAAAATAGTTTTAAAAAAATAAATTATAATCTCACTAGAGTCCATAACCCGATTTGCAAGTATGGAGAGTTTACTCACTGTCCAGATATGCCTTTTTTCTTTAATTATTCTAAATTTATTTATTTTTTCAATTTATTCCTTTAATATTGGACTGGTTGAGAAATAAACAAAATGATTTATTCTTGTTTGTTTTTTATAGTGTTATCATTGTCTTAAATAGATGTTTATTTTAGATTGGTGTTTAATTTTATGAGCATCTATTTTTATCATATAATTAAGTAAAAATTATTAATTAAAATATTTATTTATTAAACTCAGTAGAGTCCATGACCCGGGTCGTAGAGGGACCAGGATCAATCTAATTTGTCACTATCTCAATAAAAAAAAATTAAGTTGCCATCTTGAAGTTTATTTTTAAAAAACATCTAAGCCATGTTTTTACTAGTTATCAAAGATTGCATTTGGATCCATGAAATTAATTGATTTAATTCGGGTTAGCTCCCACATAATTTAATTAGTAACTTGAGCTAGGTAAAAAATTGAGTCGGGAGGTTTAAAAATTCATTCATTTAATTAAGTTTAATGGTATTGTTAAAAAAATTTAATACTTTTAATATTTTTTATATTTAAATAAAAAATAATTTGACCCGCAAGATAGAAGGTGAAATGAATGAACAAGTTACAAGCTAATTTATTAAGCACCTAGTAGTCAAGCGGTAAAGGAGTGAATGAGGGTGTGGATCTTGTATTGATGAACTCTCTTTGGTGGTTTAATTGTTTGAAGTGACTGATCACTGGTACTGTATAGTTCATTATATTCTGTGTATTTTTTTAAAAAAAAATTATAATGTAATAAAAAAATATTACAATTGTGTTGACTCATTACATTATATAAGTGTTACATTAAGAAAAGAGTAAGTTATGTAGTGAACCGTTACATTTGTGTTATTTTTTTTTAGTTTAACGTGGGTGTCCGGGCCAGCTTGCGCGCACCTCGACTAATCTCACGGGTCCTGAAGTTAACGATCATGTAAACCTCCAGTGGCCATCATATGAGCAATCACAGGGCTCGAACTTGAGACCACAGAGGGAGCAAACCTCTTGGTCCCAAACTCTTACCACTGGGCCACCACCTAGATGGTTGTTATATTTGTGTTATTGTTCATGCATCTAATCGCAAAATACTCTTCATCAAAAGGATTAAATTTTATTCTTATAAAATACAAGAACAAATTAAATTTTAAATAAGAGCCTATTTATAAATAGAAATAAAACATGGGAACTACAATAATTTTTTCAAAGATTACTAGGACTAAAATGAAACTATCAAAATCTCGGTTGTATCACTATAAGTTTTGTTCGATGAAACATCTCATTATGTTTCATTATATCTTTTATCATATTATATATATTTTATTAGATTACATTACATCATATCAAATTTTTTGAATTTTTTTATTGAAAATAAAAACAAAATTACTATTATTATATATTTAAAAAAAACACCCACAAATAAAAAAAATAAGAATTATTTTTAAAATGGGGTGGTATGATTAAGATAGTGTTTCTTTGTAGAAATTGTTTTTTAAAATGTTTTTTATTTAAAAATAAATTAAAATAATTTTTTTTATTTTATTTTTAAAATTCATTGTTGACATGAATTCATTAAAATAATCTAAAAACTCAAAATTTAATTTAAAATAAAAAAAATATTTTTTTTTGAAAAGTGCAGTGACCATTAATCCACAATTTCATTTTCTTTTTTTTTTTATAAGAATACAATTAGTGCAACGGTAAAAGAACATCAAGAAAACACCTAGTACAGAAAGGTATAAAATAGACTAAAACATGGTTAAATCACAAATAACTTTAAAATCTTATTTTATTTTCAAAATATTAATTTGACCAAGTTTATATCCTCAAGAGTTTTACAATGCCTATGAATCAATAGGCTAGAAAACCGACCAATACTAAAGTAATGAAATCATAATCTTAAAATATAAAAGAAAATATTATAAAATTCAAAACAACATAAAAAGTCTAAGAAAATTAAGGGAGATTGGCAAAACATGAAATTTCGAGCCGAATTTTAGAATTTTCATGTAGCAGATGATGGTTCTCAATAGAACTGGCCTAGGAATCTCTTATAAAAACTTGAATATAATTCAATAATCATGTAAACAATGGTATAGAGTCCATCAGTGAACAAAGTATACCGAAGACCATCCTTTATTTAGTAACATCGTGTGTCCATTGAAACGGCACAGCTTCATCAATGGCCCTCGATCACTAAATATAGGCAATCTTCTAAACAGGGACTGAGAATACGAGGGGTGTCATTTCTGCTGGAAACACACTGAGGCTTGCATCCAATTGGCATTTCCCTTCAGAAAGCACTTAAAACTCCTCTTCGACCAGAAAGCATCAGAGCACATCCAGGGTGATAGAAGAGAGGTTTCAAGGCCTCTTAGGCGGTCTTTTCTTGATGACAATTACAGGCCTTTGAATTCTTTTCTGTGTTGAGAAGATACAAGACAGAAAATGTGGCTCTCGAAGGGACACGGTACCAAGAAGGGAGGAGAAGGAAATGGGCTGGTGGCAGTTGCTGTAGATAAAGACAAGGGGAGCCAAAATGCATTGAAATGGACTGTGGAAAATCTTCTCACCAAAGGCCAAAATCTTATTCTAATCCATGTTTTTAACAAATCATCATCATCATCATCATCATTTGTTACAAGTAATTTATCATTCTCTCTCTGATTCGTTATTTAGAATAATGACAGATTCATGATGTTACGACCGACCTATGTGCCCCAAAATTGAAAAGGGGTTGCTCAACTTACATTCAATGCCTTACAGCTCCTTTGATCTCTCAAGTGGTTTTTCAAGTTCTAGGTTTCATGTTCTAATCTTCTTTCTCTTCCACATGTTTGCATTGTTTCACGACCAGGCCATGGATCGCCTGGTGATTATTCTTCACCAGGAAAGCAGCAGCTTGAGAAGATGGCAAAGGATCTCTTCCTTACATTTCGATGCTATTGTACTCGCAAAGATGTACGTTTCTGAGCCTGTCATTGTTATTCCTCCTTTCCACGATATAAATATGCACCTTTAGGGGTGGAAAATGTCTAGAACATGAGAAGAATAAAAGAAGTTAAAATCCATAGGAATCTCTCTTATAAACACAAGCATCCAAAATGATGGAAGAAAACCATCATTTTTCAATTTCTCATGCCTTTATGTAGATAGATGTGCAAATGTACCTTGTTTCTCCTTTCCATTCCAACATACAGATTTTTTTTTTTTTTTTGTATCAGGTGCATTGCCTTGATGTTGCACTTGAAAGCACAGATATAGCAAAAGCAATAACAGAATATGTTTCCCATGCAGCAATCGAGACTTTGGTTCTCGGAACCCCATCACGGAGTGGATTTATGAGGTATTTTTGCCGTCCCTAGCCCCCTCCTGACTTGGCAACTCTACCTGCACACACCCCACCAGAATTTAAATTCAGGTTACCTTCAATCTGTGTAAAAACAGGAAGAACAGACTATTTCCAACAAAAGGAACTCAGTTTTACTTGAAGAGTACACCTTTTGGTATTGTGGTTCGGGTGTGTTTCAAAATGCATTTGGATTGATGCTGTTTGAGGTCCTCTTTTATGGTTTCGAGACCCTCACATCAAAAACTTTGAAAAGCATTCAAAACAGCATCAGTTTTGGTGCTATTTCAGATGAAAAGCACTTTGTTTTCACATAGGTCAACTTTCAGAATACTAGCAGAATTTTATATATTCTCCTCAACTCTGAACTTTGATTGGCAATATCTGATAAGCAAATCATTGAACAGTCAGGATAAATCACATACAGATGGAAAGATAATCAACAATAACAATCACGAGAGATGAAAATTGAGAATTCAATTCCATTTTTTGCTGATGTATTTGTGCATTGAGCGACCAGACTCATTTAACTCCATTGGTTTTGTTAAAATTCAAGGCAGATGTACCAAGCACTGTGTCAAGAGGGGCACCTGATTTCTGTATTGTGTATGTTGTATCAAAAGGAAAGGTCTCTACAATGAGAAATGCTTCTCGTCCTGCCCCATTCGCCTCCCCACTTCTAGATCAAATACAAAACCAACAGAACCAAAATAGTCCAAGGGTAGATTCTTCTGAAGCACTATACAAACATGTTTGGAGCATAAAAGGTTTATTCTCCCAATCATATGGTCCTTTTTCCATTTTATTTTGTCTTAATCCTAATCCAAAATCCAATTTATGGTCTTCTGCTGACAGAGAGAACGATGCCAGTCAAGCCTCGTATCTCAGTTGGTGAAACCTTCAGGTAAGTAAGGAATGCATCAAATCATTTTAGAAGATGAGAGGGGATGGCAGTGAACATGATATAATATAACGTGCATATATAATCAGTAAATATTTATGGAGTGATAGTCTGGGATGTCTTTGTAATATATTCCTTTTTTTATTGCTAAAGCTTGGCTATGATTTAATTTGTTCAAAGGCTGAACATAATACAATTGTTGGTAACAACAGGTCACCATTTGGAAGAGAAGGACAGGGTCATAGTGTAAAATCATTTGCAGATCTCATGTCAGAAACTGACATATCATTTGTCAGCTCCAGCAGGCCAAGCACTGACCGCATGTCTTCTGTAACCTATGATTTCATGGATTCTGGAGCAACCCCTCGGTTTCAACTAGCTCAGACACTAGCTTTGCATCTATACAATCAGGACCAAAGTTCTTTAGCCCCAATTACCATCAGGGATTTTCATCAATTTCACAAGATAGCGGCAGAACATCTTTTACTGGTTCAACACACAGCCTGGTAAGCAATTAACCGTTTTGACAATAGCATGATTAGGTAAATAAGCTCAACTAACCATCAAACACTGTAAACACTTAAGGAAATAAAGGATGTTTAATAATAGAGTTATTATTTTAACCATTTTTTTCCTATTAACAGGAAAATTAATCTAGTTAGATCATATCCTCAAGTTGTTTGATTCAGGCTACACTGTGAATATTGTCAAGAACATGCAATTTAAGTTTTTCTTCTTGGGTTATACACTGAATTCTGCAAAATAGCTAAGATTATTCGGTCAATTTAGATAGAGTAACATCTTATATATGATGGCTTGTAGCATAATCTTACATCGATCTTTCCATGATTGGAAAAGGCAATTTTATATTTTGATTTCTTTAGCCTTTCATTTGTTGTTTTAACTTTAAAGTCAATAAGACTGCGCAAAGTGTGATAATAAAGCACAGATGCATGATCTAAATGCTTTCTCCTAATCTGTAATTGAAACATATAGGATGACATGGAGTCTGAGATGAGGAGGCGAAAACTAGAGTTGAAGCAAACAATGGACTTGTACAACGCAGCATGTAGAGAAGCACTTACAGCAAAACGGAAGGTACAGAGAATTCATGTTTTCTACGTGCACTAGTAAGATTCCCAGTAGGTTCTAAAATGGTATGTATATAGGCAACAGAGCTGGATCGCTGGAGAATAGAAGAAGAACGAAGATTGGAAGAGTCTAGGTTTTCCGAAGAAGCTGCACTGTCGATTATAGAGCAAGAGAAAGCCAGGTGCAGAGAAGCCATAGACGCTGCTGAAGAAGCTGAGAAGAGAGCTGCAATAGAAGCGCAAAGGAGACTCAACATAGAGAAAACCCTCAAAGAAGCTGCAAAAACGAAACGAGCAAAGGATAATCTATCTTATCATGGTATCAGATACAGGAGATACAGTATTGAGGAGATTGAAGTAGCAACACAATACTTTTCGGAATCAAAGAAGATTGGGGGAGGAGGTTATGGCCCAGTTTACAACTGTTATCTTGATCATACACCAGTTGCAGTCAAGGTTTTACGTCCTGATGCAGCCCAAGGAAGGTCTCAATTTCAAAGAGAGGTGAGAAACAAAGAAAACTGATTAATAATGCGATTGAAAATGTTTTTCCAAAGTGCTTTTTGTCTAAAAGGTACCAGATTGATGATTTTTAGGTGCTTTTGAATGATTTTGACTTTGACATATCAAAACCATTAAAAAGCACCAGTAAATGCATCAAATGGATGTTTTCTCAACCAAAACCTTATTGAAAATCACCTGACCTGCAGTGCCTTGAGTGTTCTAAATTGAAAGAGAAAAACAACAATGAGCATAACATTTTCAAAGCATATGAATCGAAGTTATGTAGACAGTTTTTTAAGAGAAGAAAATGAGCATTATGGAATTGAAAATCTAGTCTGTACCTTGCAGGTTGAAGTGCTTAGCTTAATACGGCATCCAAACATGGTACTGCTTCTAGGAGCCTGCCCAGAGTATGGTATTCTAGTCTATGAATACATGGCAAAAGGAAGCTTAGAAGACTGTCTCTTCAAGAGAGGGAATACACCAGCTCTTTCTTGGCAAATCAGGTTCCGAATTGCAGCTGAGATAGCCACAGGTCTGCTCTTTCTCCATCAGACCAAGCCAGAGCCACTGGTTCACCGTGACCTCAAGCCAGGAAACATTTTGCTAGACAACAATTACACCAGTAAGATTAGTGATGTTGGATTGGCCAGGCTTGTTCCCACTACTTCTGAGAATGTAACACAATACCACATGACATCAGCTGCTGGAACTTTCTGCTATATTGATCCAGAGTATCAACAAACTGGAATGCTTGGTGTGAAATCTGATGTATATTCCTTAGGGATCTTGCTTCTGCAAGTCATAACAGCCAAGCCACCAATGGGCTTGACTCACATTGTTGAACAAGCAATTGAAAATGAGACTCTCAAAGAAGTTCTAGACTCAGATGTGCCTGATTGGCCAATTGAAGAGACTTTATGTTTTGCAAAGCTTGCACTCCAATGTGCAGAACTGAGACGGAAAGACAGGCCAGATCTTGGCACAGAAGTCTTGCCAGAGCTCAACAGACTGAGAGATTATGCTGAAGAAAAGATGAACTACCTTTTTTTAGCTAAAGCTTTCGGCCCCTCTCCCAACCACAGCCTAGCTTCAATAACTCCTCCCATCAGCCAAATCTCAATAACTCCCACCAACCTTAGCCAAACTTCTGCAACTCCCACCAACCTCAGTCAAGTTTCAATAACTCAGGTTAGTACTGACACAATTCCTTTGCTTATGAACCCACTGAAAGTTAAACTCGGGCAACAATATTAAAGAATGAGGAAGAAAAGGGACTGTTACAAGAAATTCCAAGAAAAAAGTATTAAACAAATGCCATCACAAGATTTGACATGATCATTGTTTTGTAGTAGCAAGCATATAAATTCTCCATTTTCCCAACTAAACTGGGGATATTAGATTTTATTCTAAATATTGTTGATAAACATTCTGCAGGAAGCGATGAGCAATACTGTAGTTGGAAATCTAGGAAGCCCGAAGAGCCAATCAAGCAGTTAATGGCAAACAAAAGCAGAAGCAGGTACTGAAAACGATTATGTTATTACATGGAAATTAAAGGTCACCTTAATTATTATTAACTTGTTCAAAAAATCTTACTCTCAGAGCCAACACAAGAAAGCTAAAAGAAGGCCAATGGTAGTTTTCTTGCAGCCACATTTTTACAAAGAATCCATCCAATAAGCAATTTTAGCCCCTGACAGCAGAAACATGAAGTTGGGAATTTTGTGTTGCTTTGGGTTTTCAATGTATATATATATGATGCACATAACTCAAATGCTGTTATTTTACAACTTTTTCAGACAGATACCTTTTCTGCTATCAGCAAAAGGTTTCAAACCATATATATACCTCGCATAACTCAAATGCTGTAATTTTACTCTACTCTGAAAATCTGGCAAACAATGGGAAAAATCAAAATTCTCACTTACACACATTTATCATAGTACCAGAAGTCCTAAACCATACCAATCCATACATTTTAATGAACTTGATCTTATTTTTTCCCTTTCAATTCTCCGTCAGTAACTAGAAAAGAGCAAGAAAACCCCATTTTTCTTTTCCCTCGTTTGTTCTTAACCAAACTGGCCAAGAAAAGAGAGAGTGAGCAAGAAAAGAGCAAGAAACACACCAGTACTTCTCAGTCTTGCACTCATCAGCTTCTTCTGATACTTGAAATCAAGAAAAGGAAACGGATAAAATAAAGGGTCAAGGTGAAGAAGTCAAGTCTAAAAGTGAGGCCCAGGTTGAGATTCAAGTTTGTCTCTCTTTCTCTTTTATTATTTATGGAACTTATTGTTACGCGTGTAGGAAAAATTATGTAATTACGCACTCACGAGTGGTTTTATTTATGGAAAAACTGAAAAGTTATATTCTTTTTCTATAGGCCGAAAGTCGAGAAAGAAGAAGCTCTTAGCCCTGATGATGTTCAACGTTTGTACTTGGTGCTGGGGCCAGAGTCTGGTGACACACACAACATTCCTCAACATACACATCATAAAACCACTAATAAAAAATAGGAGGAAGCTCAGACATGCTCTTAAACCTAATCAAAAAGTGCTTCCAAAACAAAAAAAAAAACAAAAAGAAACCAGCAGGATCTCTGAAAAGAAACAAAACTACGAATCATAGAGAAAAATCGCAAATCACGAACCGGAGCAGCATCACGCAACCTAAGCCATGGAACATCAGGTGGTTGCGCCAGCAAAGGTCGTCAAAAGAGCCGAAATCCTGAGAAAGAAAGCAGAAAATAACACCACAGAGCTAAATTCAACTCTAAATAAATGAATAAATTCGGGACAATACATGGGAAAACAACTGTCAAATGAAAATGGGTGAGAAAAAACAATGGAAACCTGGAAGATGATAAAAACCAATGACGGTAAATTGAATTCCAATAGAGCTAAACCACTGTGCAGAAGAGAGAAAGCAGGAATGCAAAACCATGTAAAGAAAAGAGATAGATTATCATAGCGACTCCTTCATAGGTTTCCCAATCAGACTCAAATCAAGCTGAAAATTCATACCATTGGAAAATTCATAGGTTTCCCAATCAAAGTTGATGCAAAACGTACTCCCATTGGTGGCTTCAATTGAGAGGGAAGGGCAGGGCGGGAAACCAGGCGAAGAGAGGCAGAGTGAAAGGCTGATGCAAAATGAGTTGATGAGTCAAACGCAATAGGACGCAGGCCCAAGCAAAAGAAACAAATAGCCCAAGAATTAAAACAATCATGCTCCCAGCCCAAGGCCCACCAAGATCACCCAAACAGATGGGACAAAAGCCAGGCAAGATAACTTGACCGTGAGGCAAAATGTAGATGTAATACTGCTCCAATGAATGAATAGAGACACGTGTCTTGATGCACAGTGAATTCATCAATCCTTTTATTTTATTTTTTTTATAATTATAATTAAAATTAAGAAACTAGTTAAGGTTGTTTTTTGTTGGATAGGACGTATATAAATAATACATGTATGTTTTGAATGATCCAATCGTGTCTTATTTTATTTTTGATGGTTTGTAACATATATTATACAGTGTACTAAAAAAGATTAGTTTTTTTTTTGTTTATTATGCACTCTCTCATGTAATATTATAGATTGAAGAATTGCATTTTTTTAAAGTTTTCACTTTTATCTTTGAATTTTTATTTTGCATAATTTAATCTTTTGAGCTCAAATTAGACCTCGATTGCATTTTTTTTAGAAGAAAAGATTGAATTGAAAGATAGGGGTCTGAAGTGAAAATTTTAGATAATATAAGGGGCAAGTTGAAAATCTTGTTAAAACATTCATTTTAGTCCCCCCATCTTTTTAGATATTATGTTTTGAATGATCCAAATGTGTTTTATTTTATTTTTATGGTTTGTGGCATATATTATACAATATACAAAAAAGAGATCAGTTTTTTTTTGTTTATTATGCACTATTTCATTGTCACAACCCGATTTTCGAATCCATGACTGGCGCGTTGACAAGGTTTCCTTTCAAGGTTCCATACTTATAAGAACCCAAACTCACATACATACTTAACCTTTAAATAACTCAATCAGAGTTCAACGCAACAATAATAACAAAACTAACTTCATAATATAATTTAATTATCTTAATACAAAAGTTAATATAAATTCATAGTTGTGGAACATTAACTAGACATAAAAAAAAGTACAAATTTCAACCAAAAGAGCAAATTATAAAGGTCCAACAAAAATGACTTGCTAACAAGCTATAAGCTTGAAAAAATAAATAATGATATGGTGAGTTCAATAACTCAATGAGTAGACAACGTTCAATATATATACATGAGGTAATATAACAATGAGGAATATATATACAATTATAACTTTAGGTTCTTATATGAAGGTTTCTCAAATAAGTCATAACGAGAATATCATATGGTAAAACTCGTAAAAAAAATTAAAATGCAATTAACATGAGGCTCCGTGCTGTGGGATGATCAGTTCACACAGGTTGGTGACTCCCTCGACCAACTAGGGTTCAGATACGATGTGCACAAAGACTAACATTATCCTGTTAGCATGGGTATTCTGACTAGCATATCATATGTTCATAAATATAATCAAACAGATATATTATCAAGAAGCATGATCCAATTCATATTAACAACTCAAATATTTATAATATTTCTTATGCATATGGAGAATTATCCACCAACCAGCTCAAAAGTAAATAGAAATCAAAAGCAGATACCAGAGGAAATTCTACTAATGTCTCATATGCAGAATATCAAGATTATCTGAATACAAATAAGATATATTAAAAAACAACTCGAAAAAAACGTACAACCTATTTAATACACTTAACTAAGGGTCTATTTCTTAGCCCTATATATTTTCTAACTAAACTAGTCATTTTCCCTAAAAACTAAAAAATTAAACGGTTTTCCTGAAATCTAATTCATAAGAAAAAAATAAGACTTTATAATAATTCACTAAATAACCCTTAATTATTCATCAAAACAGTTTGAAAAAGGCTAATATTACAGCTAGGGATCAATCTAGAATTTTAGTAAAATTTCAAGGGTCAAATTGCAATTTTGCCAAATTAGAGGACCAAAATAAAAATGTCATAAATTCATAACTATACTGGAATTTTTCTCATAATCCATCCTCATTTCTGTCCAGAATCTCAAATTGTGTTCCAGGAACTAATTTGGAATTTTAGCATATTTTTAGGGGTCAAATTGTAATTTTGTCAAATTAGAGGACCAAACTGAAAATGTCATAATTTCATAACTATGCTGAAATTTTGTGCATAATTCATCTTGAATTCTATCCAGATTCTCGAATTATGCTCCAGAGACCAGTATGTACTTTTTCAAAGTTCGAGGACCAAACTGAAATTTCATCATCTTCAACTTCAAACCCGGATTTTCCACATATTACCTACTAATATATTAAGATTTCTAACTCAAGTTCATCCTCTAAGCAAATCATAACTCAAAATCATTATCTTTATCTATAATCTTCCAAAATCAACTAAATAACTCATTACTCATAACATTCAAATCAACTCATCAATCAACCCAAAATAAAATCTTCAAAACCTTAATATTCAACAAAACAGAAATTTAAAGCTAAAAAAAAACACATTTATAAATATCGAAACCTAAATCTTATCTTTAAACTTATTTGCTCTAAATCTCTTCTCCTTCCTTTATCTTCACCTATTTTCTCTTTTTCTTCTTTCCTTTTCCTTCTTTCTCTCTAAATTTTCAGTTATCTCTCTCTTTTTTTTTCTATTTATACTTACTAATTTTTATTCAATTTATCAAAATACCTTTTATTTATTTATAGCCACTTCTAAGCTTTTAATGTTTTGTTGCCTTTTCCTAGTTTCTTTCATTTTCAAAACATCACACTCATGTAACACTATGAATTGGAATATTGTATTTTTTTTAATTTTCACTTTGATATTTGAACTTTTATTTTGTATAATTTGGTCCTTTTAGTCCAAATTAAATCTGAATTGCTGGAGTACCTTTGGTAGATGCTTTGACTACAAGCGTGTTATGAGTGTGGTTGCGATTGTTTTTTAAAGTGCTTTTTACTCGGAAATGTATTAAAATAATATATTTTTTTATTTTTTAAAAATTATTTTTGATATCAGCACATCAAAATGATTTGAAAATATAAAAAAAATTAATTTAAAGTAAAAAAATAAAAAATTTAATTTTTTTCGAAACTATTTTTGAAATGTAAAGCAAATTTATATGGAACTGAATTTCACTTCTTTGTTTAGTGTGGGGGTCCATTTATGGGTTTGCCTTCTCCAACTATATTATGACAAATTGACAGTAGTGGTTCGTGGAAGATGCTGCCAACAGCCATCAATCAATTAGAGAGGAAGGGACCCTCATGCAACTATGCTCTGAATCTCATCATTCCAAACACGCTTCGTTTCATCTTGTAATATTTCACACCATACTTCTCTCTCTCTTGTGCTAAAAAATTTCTATAAAGGTCTATAAAGGAGGTTTTGACAGTGGGAAGCGAGGGAGTTTCTTTCTTTCCGGAGAGGCAAATGCGGTTGCTTTGCTTTATGGAAAGAAGAGAAGGGAACGGAAGAAAAGAGAAAAGATGTCTTCACCAAGGGAAGCAATCAAGAATCTTTGCTTTTCCACACAAGAGTGTAGTGCAGGGCAAGGCAATATTAGAACAGTTCATCTACGGCGACTTCCTCTGTATCTTCAAGCTTCCTCTGTATCTTCAAGCTTTCCACGCAGTCACAGCTTGACGATTGTCTTTTTTCTTTGTTACTGCTTCACGATGTCTTTTTGGAAATTTATTGGTATTTAATTTTAAGATAATTAAAATAAGTATTTGTAAAAAAATTGATAAATTAATTTTACAGAAAAAAGTCAAAATTCTCTTTTATTATTTATTTTTTATCTTGACAAAAACATATATATTTTTAATTAGCAACATAGTTGTTTTAATAAATAAAAAACTTGGTAATTTAAATAAGTATTAAAGAATTTTTAATTATTTAAATTAAAAGGGAAATCCTGAATGGTTGTTAATAAATTTGTTTTGCTCTCTGTTTTTTAGTCACTTTTTTCTATTTTGTTATATGCTTTGTGTTGGATTCCACTTGTCTAGGCTTTCTTAACATTTGTAGATGGAGCGCATGAGCGGTCCTTCTGCCTGAAGAGTATACCAGTGAGGGTTGAATCGGTCATTTACCAGAATAGCTTCTTCAAGGATCTGTAGACTCCCTACAAATATTTATCATTAAATAGTGTCCAAACATATCCCTAAAATTAAGGTCGATGATAATGACAGTGATGAAGAAACATCTTATTAAGTATGGGTTATGAGGATTTAAATATATCATATTTAGTTTCACATTTTTATCCGTTCTTCAATTCCTTTTATTTCACTTAAATTATTTTCCCTGAAAAGAAAATACAATGTTTATTTGGCAAAAACTCTTGTGTTTTGGAGGGGCAGGTTCAAGTGGAACTCCATCAGATTTAACCAGAGCAAAAGAACAAGACAAGGCATGTCATGATAAAATGCAAAGCTAATTAATTTCATTCAACAATTTAAATTTCTTTGAACTTAATACATCATTACTAAATTCTATGTTTGTCTAATTTCTTCAGGTTTACTACTATGAGGGTCCTGTCGGCTAAGATCTTATACAACAGGTAGTCACTTCCGAAGATCAGCTTAAGGCTCGGAGTGTCTGCTTTGTGTAATTTTCCTTGCCTTAATTTCCTTGGCTAGCTGTGTGTGACGATTTATCATCAATAAATTGATAAACTTTTGGTTGCTCTGAATTATTGGCTTGCCTCTTTCTTCTATTCAACTTATCTTATTTAAAATAATTGTGTGATCATTTAAATAATTATGTTTAACATATAAATTCGTCCTTCTAAACAAACTGAAAAACTGAAGTTGGGAGGAGAAGTAGCACTTATGCTACTTGTTTCAAATAATACAACAGTCATCAAGAACTTCAAACTTACTGCAATGTTTCATTCATGAGTTTCAAAGATCTTAAAGAAGAGACATCCATTTCCGCACGCTTCAAGAACATCTACCCTTTCTTTATATCTGCGGCTAAAAATCTAGTGATAAATTTACGAAAAATGTGCAAGAAGTTGTTCTAAATACATACAATGCTGACAGAGGCGAATGTGGAATTTTCTCAGCCATGGCATGACAAATTGACAGCGGTAGTTCGAGGAAGAAGCTGCCAACAGCCATCAATCAATTAGTATAGGGAGGAAGGGACCCTCATGCAACTATGCTCTAAAGTTGAATGTTATCGCATCATTCCAAAACACACTTCGTTTCATCTTTTAATATTTCACCCCATACTTCTCTCTCTCTTGTGCTCAAAATTTCTTTTTTGCTGCAAAAGAATCTGTTTTTTTTTTTTTTTTTTTAATTTGTACCTTTTTTTTTATGTCTTGTTAGTACTCCACAACTATGAATTTGTATTAACTCTTGTATTAAGACAATTAAATTATTATGAAGTTAATTTTGTTGTTATTGTTGCGTTGAACTCTGATTGACTTATTTGAAGGATAAGTTTGTATGTAAGTTTAAGTTCGCATAGGTATTAAACCTTGAACGGGAACCTTGTCTATGTGTCGGTCATGGATCCGGGAATCGAGTCGTGACACCTTTTATAAAAGTTTCATTGTTTTTAATTTCACCTATTAATCTAAGTTTATAGTGTAATACTATTTTTTTTATTTTAATCTTCTTTCTTTTGATTTTTTTCGTTTTGTTAATATTTTTTATTCTTCTTAATTTAACTTTCAAATTTAAAACATGTTGTTTCCCTTTGATTTATTTTTTATTGCACTTTTAATTCTTATTATTTTTATTGTATTTTTTTTTATTTTGGATTTTTTTGTAATGTTAATTTATATAAGTTAAACCCTCAGGACTTTTTCATATATAATACTTTCGGTCTTATAACTCGGGTTACGGTTTAAAAAATTAACAATAATAAACTATTTTTATCTTATGCTTTTGAGATTCAAATATATATATTTTTAAATTTTTTTATATAATTATTTTATTCTCATTTGATTTCTACTTTGTTAGCAAATAATTTCAGATGTAAGTTCAAGAACATGGATCGTCATGTTGAGACAAACCCATAGGACCAAATCTCAGGCAAAAGAAAGTTACAGCAAAGAATAAAGAGGGGAGCACCAAATTAAAGACAATTGAATGGCAATCACTGTATCAAATGACATCGTTCTATTTTTGTGGGAACCGACAGATTAATTTGGATCTGCAGAGATATGAGAGATCTTACCTTTCTATCTGAAGACACTGAAAACGACGGTTTTGGGATTTACCACAGCATGAAAAACATCCATAGGGACACATGAGTTCTTAAGCACTTGGTAGCATATTTTCTGATAGCATTTTTGAAAAAAATTAAAATATTTTTTGCAACTAGTTTTTAACTAAGTCAGTATATGCTCTGACAACATGATGGATTACGTTATTTCTAATTTAGTTTCTGCTAAAACATTTCGTCTACATTATAATGTTGACCTCAACCCAGCTTTAAGGGCAGAAAGTTTGAGAAATCAAACTTATTGCTTGGATGGTGAAGATTTTTTCCATGGATAAATCTAATTTGACATGTTAATTACCATTCGTTCACAGTTGATGATTCAAATATGTCTCAAAATGAAGTTCAGATGTCACTTTTTGATGTCTAGTTGAATCATTTTGATTAAGATACACAGAAAGTTGGGACTTTCTCAAGATTTTCACTGAAGATTGCCTGCTAAAACAGATAGCGCAATTGTATGGGGAAAAACAAATTCTGATTTGCTGAGAATAATAGAGCCAGTTTGATCCTAATAGTAATTTTATTCAAGTCTAAATTGCAGTGTTGCTGTGATCTGAGCAAGGCATTACCCACTCTCTATTAAGAATTTCTCCACTGATATAAGATTTGCATGCACAAGACGAAAATAGCAACTTAATTAGTTGTGGTAAATTCAACAGCCTCTACAAACTCATTCCAACCTCGAAGTCGATTTTAATTCCTCCAAAAAGTTATAGAAACTTCAATAAGTCTTGAAAACTAAACTGTAATTCCAGGTCTTTATTTCTTTTTTGGACCCTTTCATGGATGTCACCATCATTAATAGACTCCTCTCTCTACAAGTCTTCATCTCTCTTTTATATTATATCAACCAGTATATGTAGAGATATAAATGATCCAAAAATCATGTCAATTTCTTGTTTTACACCATGGATCTGATGAGTACCCAGGTAGAGCAGAAATCAGCGAAAAAGAAATTCCTGGCAGCAGAGTGTGTGCATGAGTCCTTGTAAGGGTGGATATGCAGCTGCTATAAGTCGGCAACCAGAGGGAGTTTTCCAGTGATAATTGGACAGAAAGAAAGAAGAAGAATTCTACATGTAACAGGAGAAGAGAAGTCCATAAATAAGAGACTTTATATGGGGGCAGAAATAGCCTTGATTTCAGCAACCCAACCTGGCAGAACTAGATCTTTGAGTTACGGTGCTGATATTGCAGGCAGATGCTATATAGAACAGCAACAAAATAAAAAAAGAATTAAATCTAGACTACAACCTTACAAGTTCAAAGTGCACACAAATAATGATGGGAAGACGTTCATCCATCCATGACAGAATTAAATCTAGACTAGAGAATGAGCTATTTGTTGATCATAATAAATCATAGGCTGGTCAGCATGCAGAATAAAAGTCAACAATAAAATTCTATTGCTTCCAGGAAAGTAACACAGAATAATTAATTTTTTAAAATAATATATAACGATGTAGTATGATTAGATTGATTGTTTCTATGTGTTCTCTCTCCCTCCTGTGTTATGATATACGTATTGCTTAGTTTACATGAAAATATGTAGTAAATACAAACTCTGGTAAAAGAAAAAAAAAATTGTTTATTATTTTGTATATTTTTTTGGAAAAAAATAAATAAGGGGAAACAATTTAGCTACATTGATATTCTTACAATAATAAAAAAAAAGTTTCAGGCTCTAAATTCATTTATATAAATCAACAATTCAAAAAAGAAAATGCTAATTAAGAGTTCAAACTAAATTCACGTAAATTTGATGAGAAATCAAGTTTTGCTATGGAATGCATATATTAAACGAATAATATTTTTTCTATTCAAGTTAGTGAAGATTTTTTTAACAATATTATTAAATCTAATTAAACAGTTTGATTTTAAAACTTATCAACCCGACTCCTTATCTATCTCAAATTTTAAATTAAATTGTATGAAAGTTAATTCAAAATAAATTATTAAATTTAATAGATCTAAAAATAACTTAAATAATCGATAAAAATATAACATAACTTTCATAAAAACTTTATGAATGAAACCATGATGTTATGAATGAAACCATAGTGTTATGTATGATTGATTGATATCTTGGTAAGAAGTTAGCTGAAAAAGAACACATTCTTTTCATGAATACAATGAGTTGCTATCATGTTAAATAAAGACTTGGCAGAAGACTGTAAGATTAGGAAATGCAATTAAATGTGTTTGTTTTTATATATCATGTTTTTTAAAAATATTTATTTTTCTAGATTTCTTGCTTTATTTTGGTATTTTGATGTGAGTTTATCAATTAATTACTTAGTATATTTTATTTTTAAGATTTTCTAGTTTTAATATAGATAATATATCTTCTAGCGATTTGAAAGACAAAATGTAATTTAGGCCTAGTTTGTTTGGTAGAAAGTGGTTTCCTGGAAACTACTTTTAAAACTTTTCTATATTTGTTTGCCATAAGAAAATTGGTCAACGAAAAATATTTTTCAGTCAAAAGAAAATTTGGCTTAGTTTTCATGAAAGTGTTTTCCTTTTATTTTGGGCTGAAAACACTTTCCGGAAGTTGTGAAAAATTTAGTAATATCATATTATTTGCTAATTATATCAAATTAATTTGGTCCTTAAATTTTTGATTGCTATATATATATATATATATATATATATATATATATATATTGTTTTGAATATTTTTTTTTAATTTCATCCATTAGAATTTGATTTTTATATTAACTTTGTCCTCATTTTTATAATTGTTATTTGCTTTTTCCTTATCATTTTTTAATTGAAATTTTTTATCTATCAAATTTGGTCCTCATTCTTTTGATTGTTACTTATTTTATTTGAAATAATTTATGAAATGATAATTATTATTATTTTAATTTCTTCATCTTTCAATTTTTTTATTTGTTAGATTTGATCTCTATTATTTTGATTATTATTTATTTTATTTGAGATAATTTATGAAATTATATTTTTTTCAATTTCATTCTCATTCAACTTTTTAATTTGTAAGATTTGTTCCTCATTATTTTAATAAACTTGAAAAAATAAAACATTAATAAGTTATTTTCCAGCTCATTTTCCCTGACATAACCAAATACTGAAAAGTGTTTTCCAATTTATTTTTCATTACACTACCAAAATCAAAAAATAATTCACTTTCTCAAAATTTACTTTTAAAAAAAATTACTTTCCAGCAAACAAACGAGGTATTTAATATAAAAAACAACTGTAAAGATATTCCTCATGTGAAACCAAAACAAGATAAGAAGTCTAAAGGTAAGTATTTCTAGTTGTTAATTTTCAGTATCTTGATTCCAGATTTTTTGTGAATTGAGATAATTGCAATTAACTCTTTAAAATAAAATAAAAGTATTTAGAAAAATTATAATTTTAATATTATTATATTAAGGTTGATAGAAATAAATTTTTTATTCACATCATATACTTTATATATTTGTATTATATAAGAGAATTTTTTAACAATAAAATCCATTACAAAATAATTCATAAATATTATTATATAATATAATATTATGTTGGGTAATAGAAGATATTTGGTGAATTGGGATTGGGATCCTACCCTAAATCTCTATTATTTTCTTCACCGTAAGAATAAAATTCCTAGAAAGCAACTGACCGGCCAACTGCTTACTTTCATCACAATACGTTAACTCAGACACACACACACACAATTAACTGTGATTAATGTCAAATTCAGTAATTATTTTAGTTTTCTAATGATGTTCATGAATATTCATCGTTTAGCCAGACAAAAAAAAAAAAAAAAAGAATTGCAGAAAGCAAGGGGGCATCTCGCAGTATCACATGGCAAACACTTCTGTAAACTATTGAGGGAATAGGCTAAAGCACATGGAAATGGATAGTGCATAGGAAAGGAGAATGAAACACAACACTCTGTTCTAAATACAGCAAAAAGAAATAATTAATATGGTCAGGCACATCAGGGTGCGGTGCTCCCTTTGTATTCGCACAACACTCGAAGAAAAGTCCATTGGCAAAGAGAACCTAGCTAAAAACAGGGGTTAGATCATGTGATTCTGGAAAACGCAGCCACCTTGAGTGTTTTTCTTTATATGAAACCAAATACAAATATGATATCAAATAAGTTCAAATAAACATGAATCAATAATAATTAATCCGATTATTGACAATTAATGTTTAGGGTGACGACGGGGGTGATCACATCGGATGCGCAGATCGCAAGCTCTCTTGTCTGCCATTTTTTTGTCTCATTTGAGAAATATAATCGAGGGCCTTGAACAAGTAGTGAATGCATGGCTTCATACTGCAATAATACTAAATCATATGACAAATCTCATCACATTGATTGAAAAAGTCGAATCCTAGAAAGCAACTGGCCGGCCATTAGAATACTTTTTAACTCAAATATATGTTTATATAAAGAAAGACTTTGCAGAAGATTGTACGTAAGATTAGGAAATGCAATTAAATATGTTTGTTTTTTTTTAAATCATGTCCTTAACAACTCGCTGCATAAAAAAAAAAAAAAAAAAAGAACGCAAGAAAGACTGGAAGAAGACTTATAAATTATTCTTTTAATGTCTTGAACTGGATACGAAGAGAGGGTCCTTGTCTTGGCTTCAGCGTGCCAAGTTTGACCGTAGTGGATAGTGGAAGATGCTGCCAGCTGCCATCAATCAATTAATACAGTGAGGGAGGGACCCTCTGCTTTGAAGTTGAATGCATCTCCCATCGCAAAACGCACTTCATTTCGTCTCTATTGCAAAACTTTCAGACCATTTTTATCTCTCTTTTGCTCGATCTTTCTTCTTTGATTTCCCAGAGAAAACAAGAGAATATGGCAGCAGAGCTTCTTCTTACGTTTACCATGGAGGAGACTTTGACAAGGGTCGGTTCCATAGCTGCTGAAGGGATCAGACTTGCTTGGGGATTGGAGGGACAGCTGCGAAAGCTCAAGCAGTCCTTGATCATGATCAGAGATGTGCTCCAAGATGCAGCAAGAAGGTCAGTCACAGACGATTCTGTGAAGGGTTGGCTGGAGAAACTACAAGATGTAGCTTACGATGCTGAAGATGTTCTAGACGAGTTTGCTTATGA
>Ga0307513_10001027_pt1 | contig 40432 bp, 27 predicted proteins | sample 15_EM_MG_FD_202174 | JGI IMG/M metagenome (GOLD analysis project Ga0307513, IMG submission 202174) | Populus trichocarpa ectomycorrhiza microbial communities from riparian zone in the Pacific Northwest, United States - 15_EM | ecosystem: Host-associated > Plants > Roots > Unclassified | place...
AGTAAAGTTGCTATTGCAACGAGAGGACATTAATCCTAACATTGCAGATACCGAACATGGTCTAACGCCACTGATGTGGGCTGCAGTCCGCATTGATGAGCGGATTGTGAAGTTGCTATTGGAACAAGAAAATGTCAATCTGGATATTGTGAGTAATGATGGCAGAACAGGACTCGTGTGGGCCACGATGAGTGGGCACGACGGGATAGTAAAGTTGCTATTGCAACGAGAGGACATTAATCCTAACATTGCAGATACCGAACATGGTCTAACGCCACTGATGTGGGCTGCAGTCCGCATTGATGAGCGGATTGTGAAGTTGCTATTGGAACGAGAAAATATCAATCTGGACTTTGTGAGCCCAAAAGATGGCCGAACAGCACTCACGCTGGCAGCAAAGGATGGGCATGAAGGGGTAGTAAATTTGCTATTGGAACGAAAGGATATCAACCCCAACGTTGCGGACACCAAACACGGGCTAACGCCACTGCTGTGGGCTGCGCACCGCGGACATGGCCGAGTCGTAAAGTTACTACTGCAACGTGTAGACACCAATCCGAACATTGCCTCCAAGAGACGTGGCTGGACAGCGCCCGGAATCGCTGCGAGGGGTTGGCTTGAGAGTGTAGTAAACCTGCTATTGGAGCGCAAGGATGTCGATCGGAACATTGCGGACATCAAATATGGCCAAACACCACTCGGGCTGGCTGCCATTGGTGGACATATCCAGGTAGTAAAGTTGCTATTGCAACGAGAGGATATCAACCCAAACATTGCGGACACCGAACATGGTCGAACGCCACTCGTGTGGGCCACGATGGGTGGACATGACGGGATAGTAAAGTTGCTATTGCAACGAGAGGACATTAATCCTAACATTGCAGATACCGAACATGGTCTAACGCCACTGATGTGGGCTGCGGTCCGCGTTGATGAGCGGATTGTGAAGTTGCTATTGGAACGAGAAAATATCAATCTAGACTTTGTGAGCCCAAAAGATGGCCGAACCGCACTCACGCTAGCAGCAAAGGATGGGCATGAAGGGGTAGTAAAGTTGCTATTGGAACGAAAGAATATCAATCCCAACGTTGCGGACACCAAACATGGGTTAACGCCACTCCTGTGGGCTGCGTACCGCGGGCATGAGGGAGTTGTGAAGCTGTTATTGGAACGAAATGGTACCAATCCGCACATTGCGGACCTAAAACATGGCCGAACCGCTCTCGGATGGGCTGCCCTGAGTGGACATCAGGGGGTAGTGAAGCTGCTATTGGATCGTGAGGATATCAATCCCAACGTTGCAGACACCGAGCATGGTCGAACGCCCCTGGGATGGGCTGCGGCGGGTGGCCATCGAGGGGTAGTGAATTTGCTATTATTACGGAGAGATATCAATCTGAACATTGCGGACCGTACATATGGCCGAACTCCACTCATGTTGGCCGCGATGTATGGGCATGAGGGGTTGTTCAAACTGCTATTAGAACGAGAGAGTGAGAATTTCGATATTACGGCCCTCAGGGGCCAATCAAGCTTTATGGCAGCTGTCCGTCGAATAGGCAGGGACCGCACAACCACCCCATCAACCTAAAGCCTCCAGGCCGATCCTTGTGAATATGGTGGAAGCCGTCTAGGCACAGCACCTGGTGGGACGGCAAGGGGTACGCCAAGGGAGATGCAACGGGGGACGTCTTGGAAAAATTCGTGCAGAAACAACGATGTATATAGGCTTAACCCTGTTGAAAATTCACTAAGGTTCCATACCTAAGGAATAGTCGGAACACACGTGGGACATAGCTGCAAGGAATTGAGTTTGGGTTTTTTTTGCATGATTGACTAGTATAGTATCAGATGAGTGATAGTATCTTTAGTTGAGACGTTAGCTAAGGCAGGAGCGTTTGGAATGTTTTAGGATTTGGCACTAGGGCAAACTGGAGGTTAGTGATTATGGTTTACCAGGGGTTGGAACAAATCAGTGTCGCACCATCATAGTTAGGAAACAGACGACTGTATCAGGACTGCAAAGGATTGCAGGAGATGGGAGAAACAGTATAAGAGGAGGAAACGAAAGCCCAGGAATTAGGGAAAGGTAGTTTCGGGAAACTTCTAAGGAGCTGAGTGGATGCAGCCAAGATAGGAGAAAATGGTTGAGGGTGTTGCGGACCAAGAGTTCTTTCTGTAACATTCTGTCGGGGGCGGGCTACGGGTAGGAGGGCCATCTTTGTGGAGGACTGCTGGTCCTAGAGAGTGAGACATGTTAGTTCAGGGCAGAGGTGGTGGACCTCAAGGGATGGCCGGGAATGGTGGTGGACTGCAGCGGACGGCACGAGTGTTACGCAAAGATGTGAGAAGAATCCGTTTGGTGTATATCAACGTGGCTGGTATGGGAGGTCCAAGGGGTAGGACTATAGTCCCTTATAGTCCGTCCGGCCCTCACCTCCCCTCGCGTAGTCCATCCTAGCAGCCCCAAAAAGACGGACTATCAGCCGTGGTCCGTCCAGTCCTTACAAGAACACGGACGGACTGGACGCACTGGACGGTTGAAAACACTGCAGCGATGCCGCTCCATGCGATCATTATTCTCACAACACCCTCACCCCCTTTGAGGGGAGCGAGGGGGGTGCTCGATCAGTGTTTCTCAGACCATCGGGACTGATGGGGTCTGGTCTATCACCTGGGGAATCCGCTGAGTCACATGACCGCTAAGACACTGCCGTGAGGCTGTTATCGTGAGAAAGACCCAGAACAAGGTGTGATAGGGAAACTGAGATGTATTCGGTGTTCGATGTATATGTGGCAAACCGTGCCCAGAGGAAGTAACGCAGCTAAGACTAAATACAGTTTGTGGTTGCCTCTCACACAGTCTGCTCTCTGACACGAACACTGGAAACGCCGGTCACCCTTGGCATCGCGGTAGCCGTGCTCACACTCACAAGTGTGCCCTAACCTATCATATCATGGTAAAGTTATTCCATCAGGGATTCAAGTCGCTTTTGAGCCTCAACGGCTAAACAATTCACCACGAGTGACAATCGATGAAGCCAAACGAAACACCGTGCAACTCACAACAAAAACCATGGCACACTCAAGGGGCGAGGAAAATCTTTTCACTAACAACCACAGTCTCACGCTCAACGATGACTTCTCTCAACTAACTAATCTGTGAAGACAGGAGCATATATCAACAATGACACCTTATCCCCCCACGAGCCGACAAGCACGAACATGCCGCTCCATATTGTTGCGGGGATAATTGCGAGTAACGGACGGGTCGAACTAGACCAGGGCTCAACTAAAAGGGTACTAGGGAAAATCAGAAACTTCATTCTCTCATCATCCTCTAAACTAACTAACTAAACATAAGACTATATAAGAATAATAAGACTCTCTCAATCATTCTATCGTCTGCCACACCGATCGACCCCCCCCCCCGATGCGTAATCCCATTTACCTGCGTACCTCCGTACTCTGAATAAAGGAAAGACATAACCAGAAACACTTCCATCTATCCTTCTGTCTAAAACAAATGAAACAACTAAAATTATTATCCTGTCCTATCCCTCAGCTATCCGCTTCTTCTTCTCTGACACATATCAGTCTCCCCTTCCTGAATTATAATTCCAGCGCTTGCAAAAGGGAAAAAAAAACACTGCCCACAACATCCGCATAGGTTCCCTTCGCGTGTAAACCTCTTTTACATCCTTTCCCACTTTCCTTACTGCCTTTCCGCTTCCCTTCAAAAGCTGTATTCCTGCACGAGAAATACTTTCCACAAACACAGCCCCGAAGCACCAGCGCTATTCCCGAATCCACAGGGAATTTCCGGAACTACAAAGCAGGGTACTCATAGAAGCCATCTAAACAACGAAGTATGTATCAAAAGGGTAAAGCATGTGGACCCCCCGCGACCGTCCCTGATCCAGTAGTTGCACCACCCGCCTGTGCCCATTGTAGGTGGCGGCCGCGAGCGGTGTGTGGCCACGGGAATTAGGTTGGTTGGGATCGACATCGTTCCGTTTGAGCAGCAGCTTCACTACGTCTTCATGCCCATAGTAAGAGGCCCAGTACAGTGGAGTTTCGTGATTGTTATTGCGCTGGTCGGGCTTGACACTCCTCCGTGAGAGCAGTAACTTCACTACACCTGCATGCCCCTTCACAGAAGCATGCATGAGTGATGTTGAACCATCGGTGGCCCCCCTGTTAGGATCAACATCCCTCCTTGCGAGTAGTAGTTTCACTACCCCCTCATGCCCTTTGGAAGAAGAGCACAAGAGTGGAGTTCGCAGTTTTTTGTTGTTGGACTTGTTGGGATCGACCCCCCCCCGTGCGAGCAGTAGCCTCACCACCCGCTCATGCCCACAGTTTGCGGCCCACCAGAGTGGAGTTTCGAGTTGCTTGTTAGGCTGGTCAGGCTTGACGTCGTTCCGTGCCAGCAGTAATTTGACTATCCCCTCATGCTGATTGCGGGCGGCGATCCAGAGTGGAGTTTCGCATTTGTTGTTGGGCTGGTCAGGATTGACGTCGTCCCGTGCGAGCAGTAATTTCACCACCCCCTCATGCCCATCCCGAGAAGCACGCCAGAGCAGTGTTGAATCATCGGTGTTTAGACTGTTAGGATCAACCTCCTTCCTGGTGAGTAGTAGTTTCATCACCCCCTCATGCCTATTGCGGGCGGCGATCCAGAGTGGAGTTTCGCTCTTCTTGTTACGCGGGTCAGGATCGAGGTCCTCCCGTGCGAGCAGCAATTTCACTACCCCCTCACGCCCATCCCGAGAAGCACGCCAGAGCAGTGTTGAATCATCGGTGTCTCGCCTATTAGGATCAACATCCTTCCTTCCGAGTAGTAGCTGAATGACCCTCTCATGCCTCTTGTAAGCGGCGATCCAGAGTGGAGTTTCGAGCTTGTTGTTAGGCTTGTCCGTATTGACGTTGTCCCGTGCAAGCAGTAATTTCACTACCACCTCACGCCCATCCCGAGAAGCACGCCAGAGCAGTGTTGAACCATCGGTGTCTTGCCTGTTAGGATCAACGTCCTTCCTTCCGAGTAGTAGTTCCATCACCCCCTCATGCCTATTGTTGGCGGCGATCCAGAGCGGAGTTTCATGTTTATTGTTAGGCTTGTCAGGTTTGGCGTCGTCCCGTGCGAGCAGTAATTTCACTACCCCCTCACGCCCATCCCGAGAGGCACGCCAGAGCAGTGTTGAACCATCGGTGTTTACAATGTTAGGATCAACGTCCTTCCTTCCGAGTAGTAGTTTCATCATCCCCTCATTCCTATTGTAATCGGCGATCCAGAGTGGAGTTTCGCGTTTGTTGTTGCGCAGGTCAGGCTTGACGTCGTCCCGTGCGAGTAGTAGTTTCACTACCCCCTCACGCCCATCCCGAGAAGCACGCCAGAGCAGTGTTGTACCATCGGTGTCTTGCCTGTTAGGATCAACATCCTTCCTTCCGAGTAGTAGCTGGACCACCCCCTCATGCCTATTGTAAGCGGCGGTCCAGAGTGGAGTTATGAGTTTGTTGTTAGGCTTGTCAGGCTTGACATCGTCCCGTGCGAGTAGTAATCTCACCACCCCCTCACGCCCATCCCGAGAAGCATGCCAGAGCAGTGTTGCACCATCGATGTCTCGCCTGTTAGGATCAACGACCTTCCTTCCGAGCAGTAGTTGAACTACCCCCTCATGCCCATTGCAAGCGGCGGTCCAGAGTGGAGTTTCGCGTTTGTTGTTAGGCTTGTCAGGCTTGACACGGTTCCGTGTGAGCAGTAATTTTACCACCCCCTCATCCCCATCCCGAGAAGCACGCCAGAGCAGTGTTTCGCCATTGGTGTCTCGCCGGTTAGGATCAACATCCTTCCTTCCAAGTAGTAGCTGAACCACCCCCTCATGCCCATGGTAGGCGGCGGTCCAGAGTGGAGTTTCGAGTTTTTTGTTAGGTTTGTCAGGCTTGACGTCTTTCCGTGCGAGGAGTAATCTCACCACCCCCTCATGCCCATCCCGAGAAGCACGCCCGAGCAGTGTTGCACCATCGGTGTCTCGTCTATTAGGATCAACGTCCTTCCTTCCGAGTAGTAGCTGAACCACTCCCTCATGCCTATTGTAAGTGGCGGTCCAGAGTGGAGTTATGAGTTTGTGGTTAGGCTTGTCAGACTTGACGTCGTTCCGTGCGAGGAGTAATCTCACCACCCCCTCATGCCCATCCCGTGAAGCACGCCAGAGCAGTGTTGCACCATCGGTGTCTTGCCTGTTAGGATCAACATCCTTCCTTCCGAGTAGTAGCTGGACCACCCCCTCGTGCCTATTTTGAGCCGCGATCCACAGTGGCGTTTCGAGTTTGTTGTTAGGCTTGTCAGGCTTGACGTCGTCCCGCGCGAGCAGTAATTTCACTACCCCCTCACGCCCATCCCGAGAAACACGCCAGAGCACTGTTGCGCCATCGATGTCCGGAATGTTAGGATCAAGATCGTTCCGTGCGAGCAATAGTTTCACCACCCCCTCATGCCCATCCCGAGAAACACGCCAGAGCAGTGTTGCACCATCAGTGTCTCGCCAGTTAGGATCAACATCCTTCCTTCCGAGTAGTAGCTGAACAACCCCCTCATGCCTCTTGTAAGCGGCGATCCAGAGTGGAGTTTCGAGCTTGTTGTTAGGCTTGTCCGGATTGACGTCATACCGTGCGAGCAGTAATTTCACCACCCCCTCACGCCCATCCCGGGAAGCACACCAGAGCAGTGTTGAACCATCGGTGTTTAGACTATTAGGATCAACGTCCTTCCTTCCGAGTAGTAGTTTCATCACCCCCTCATGCCTATTGTTGGCGGCGATCCAGAGTGGAGTTTCATGTTTATTGTTAGGCTTGTCAGGTTTGACGTCGTCCCGTGTGAGCAGTAATTTCACCACCCCCTCACGCCCATCCCGAGAAGCACGCCAGAGCAGTGTTGAACCATCGGTGTCTTGCCTGTTAGGATCAACGTCCTTCCTTCCGAGTAGTAGCTGGACCACCCCCTCGTGCCTATTGTGAGCCGCGATCCAGAGTGGAGTTTCGAGTTTATTGTTGGGCATGTCAGGTTTAACGTCGTTCCGTGCCAGCAGTAATTTCACAACCCCCTCACGCCCATCCCGAGAAACACGCCAGAGCAATGTTGCACCATCGGTGTCCAGCCTGTTAGGATCGACATCGTTCCGTTCGAGCAGTAATTTCACCACACCCTCATGTCCATTAAAAGAAGCGCAAGAGAGTGGAGTTTCGTGTTTGTTGTTGGGCTTGTCGGGATCGACGTCGTTCCGTGCGCGCAGTAGCTTCACCACTCCCTCATGCCCCCCACATGCAGCCATCCAGAGTGGAGTTTGACCCTGGTCATCCGGCCTATCGGGATCGACATCGTTCCGTGCGAGTAGAAATTCCACCACCCCCTCACGCCCATCCCGAGAAGCACGCCAGAGCAGTGTTTCATCATCGGTGTCTGGCCTGTTAGGATCAATAGCGTTCCGTGCGAGCGGTAATCCCACTCCACCCTCATGTCCATCCCGAGAAGCACCCCCGAGCGGTGTTGCATCACCGGCGTCTGGCCTGTTAGAACCAACACCGTTCCGTGCGAGCAGTAGTCTCACCACCCCGCTATTTCCCTGCCGGACAGCCCAATCAAGTGCTGTGTAACCCCTACAGTCTCTTTGATCGATATCACAGCCTCGCCTCTTTATCAATGCAGCCACAACCTCAACAATTCCGAAGTAAGCTGCACAGTGGATGCCAGCCCACAGGTGATGGGTAAATGAACAAGAATGGGGACTGCTTGTCTGTTTGAGAAGTAACGTAGCAGATATATGATTGCCGCCCAGGTTCAATAGTTCTAGCGCAAGTGACTTCGCTCGATCTGAGAGTCCAACCTTTGCGTGGCGTCCCCAATTCAACGAAGAGTATTCGAGAAAGGGCATATCTCCAGGATCCAAAAAAGTATTGGCAGGGAGACCCCGGATCTGCTTGTAATTTAGATATGTCAAGCATTTCTCCCCCAGTGTTTTGTGGGCATCCGGGATGATCCCAGGCAGCGAAAGATATTCTTGGAGCGTGCGGTGGAGTGGCCGGACTGTTGATGTATCCACGTCAACCACAGCAAGCCCTAAGCACGACCCTATCACTGTATCTTGCGGCGGGATATTCTCAGCGTCTAGATCCGGCGAATCGATTTCTACTGCTAGAGCATGGCGGAGTTCGTCAATCCGTAAGGGTCGCTCCGCATGGGATATCCACATCAGTACCTCCATCCCAACTCTTGATCGGTCTCCATTCTGGTCCCTCACTTGCTGCAGCGTTTGGGCGTACACTCTATCGAGGCACACGCCTGTTGTCGCCACCTCCTGCAACATTTTCTTTCTTCTCGCTAATGAGGTCTGACCCATGACTGCCTCGATGTTTAAGGTAACGAGCAAAAACCTGTCTAGAATATCAATTTGTGATACACGTGTGTAACGAAGCTTTCCTAACTCACATTTCCGAAGTGCCTTCCAGCATTGTTCTCATGATATCGTCTTTCAGATCCTCTGTCATCAGATCCGGATCCTGGTGACTGTGGTCTGCTATCTTTTGACTCAGGAACTTCGTGATATCCCCTGGGTCAACCACAATATCGATGACACTTGCCCCCTCGGGGAGATAGTTGTCAAGTTCCCCGCGAATATATGACCTCCCTGTGAGAAATAGCCGAAGATTTGGTGTATCTCGGGTGATCTGCCGTAGGGCGCGAAGAAACTCCGGCCTACGTTCTCGGAGCACCTCGTCCACCGCATCGACACAGAGGTATACCAGCTCAATGGAATCAATTGCGTTGATGAATAGCTTCACCATACCCGGCAATCGCAAACCTTCACCACCATCCCGATTCGCTTTGTCAAAAGCATTTTTAGTTTCGTCTGGAATCCTCCCCGCTCGTACAGCTACCTGCCTAAGTGCAGCCCCTATCATATTTACCGCTGATTGGTCCTTCTGTGCTTGGTAATCACAATAAAGCGATAGAACAGCAACATTCCGACCCCGAGTTTGCTTCCGCAACGTGTCTATGACCAACGAACTGATTTATTATTTGTCAACATCACCCATTCTTCTTGGAGAATGAACCCTCTCTTACCTTATATAGGTCTTGCCAACCCCTTGAGCCCCATAACATAATAATGTATGATTCACGGAGTCGTCCCGACCTGTGCGCCATGACTCGAACTCACTCCTCTGCAGAACCCATTCCCCGATACCATCAAGCCGGCTATTTCTCACATCCTGATGCTTTTTATTGGGATCAAGAGGAGATAACCATTCATGGATCCGCAAAGACTCTTCGTCTACTCCCACGTTGACGGTATTGTTATAGCTGTTTGTCACATTTCCAACATTCACGTTCGAGTCACCGTAGATAGTATTGGTCGTGCGACCGTCGGTATGAGTGTTCGATATGCCATGCTTAGATGAACTGGATCTTCCGTTTTCTATCGGTGATGTACTCATACTGGAAAGCTTTTGGTAAAAAGCGAGACGATAGTATAGCAGTTAAGAAAATTTTCCAAGATCTCGACGGGTGCTCGATTAGCTTGGGGGAAGAGGTGCGGGGGCTGCTCGCTCGAAGCCTTGTTATCATACAGCATTGTTACACAACCACGATCAAGCCAATCGTTCACACCTCAAATAAATTACCCATCATTGCTTCCTCTCGTATATAATACATTGGGGAAGGTCTCTCGACCTATCTTACTATTGATCCACCTAGCACGATACATAACGCACGAACCCCTTTTTGATTGACTAGTCTTCGCAGGGACCTTTTTGAGCCCCCTTGTACAAGGCCTGGAGACCTGCACTCAAGACCCTCAGACCCCAAGTGGCCTGTCCAACCCAATTTTAACGAGCTTTGGTTCGTCCTGCAAGCCCACCAGCAGCCTCCAGTCCCCGAAGCTGCCAAGGCCAAACCTGACAAACGCCTAGCTTAAGCCGCAGGGCTCACCCGAGGACCATACTCTTCGAGTATTCAAAATTTTAATTTGGACTACACAGCATGCAGATGTCTGTGAATAGCCTGGATGTTTCTCATTCCAGTCAGAATATGAGGATTATGGAAGGAGTCTACTCGAATACAAGGCTGTTTATCTCGCTTAATCTGATGAACTGATCGGTACCGCAGAAACTTCGGAAACTCTCTAAGTCCGGCCCAGGATATCTTAATTCCCGTCTAGTAAGCTATTGTATCTTGAGAGTTTGGCTTAAGTACTCGAGTAGTGGGTTGCCGTTGGCAGGTGCTTTCTAGCATGAGCTGGCGGGGGGAAGGCGCCCGTTGAGTGTGGGTCCTACCCCATCACTACTCGAGTAGTCCAGATTTAACATATCCTGGGCGGGTTGAGTTGAGTGAGTGTCCTCAGTTTCGCCGTAACAGCACCCACACCCACACCACTCCTACTCGAGTACCCTTTACTTCCTCTGCCCAATTCTTTCAATGGCCCTTCCACCACTTCTAGTCGATTAATATTATCCAAGGTACATTCTCTAGCCCCCGCTTCACTAGAGTCGTATCTTGGCCAATTTGTGTAAACAGGAATTCTCCATTCATGTCAAGATTAAATTAAGATCAAGATATCCTCCACCGACATTAGAACTTCCAGAACTCCAGAACTAAAATCACAAGAGGGTTATAAGGGATTACATGTTTCAACCCTGACCCTAATATGCAGAAACCAACTTCTATCCATTAGGGTCAGAGCCAAAACTCACTATCACTCATATACCAAAGCCTACAGGTGGCTCAGGTCAGGCCCTGCTATGGTTTTTGGAAAGCCCCTTTCGCGCGCGGTACCGTAGTCCAGGCCAGCGGTCTCTGAAAACCGTTGCTTAGTCATGCGATAAATAGCGCTGGAGAGACTAGCCGCTTGGGATCGCTGGGTATCATAACAAAAGACAGTGTCTCACAATGTAATTCATTTGTTACCACAGAAGTGTACGAGTACGGAGGAATAAGGGCATGCGGCCAATACAAAGATATGTGTAGTGATACATAGAAGGATCAGGGTACCGTACCCCTATCTTTACCGTTAGATAGTTAGATAGTGGGATTTTAGTTTAGTTGAGCGAAGTTGGGAGAGCGTGAGCGAGGGAATGAGTGAGGTGTGGTGCGGGCGGTGAAATCTACCCTCCATATCCTCCCATTAAATTTCCTAAGCTCCAAGCGAAATCTCTTAGCCTAGCCTATTGCCTACTTCCGTGCGACCCTCATTTCCCACTTTGACACCATTGCCTATGTTTGCATAATTCGGAAAACCGACGGTTAGCCTTTCAACAATACTGAACTTCTTGTTGACTGAAGAAGCGTGGCCCCAATCGAGGGCCAGCATAATGGTGCACTTCCCAGTGGGGGCTGGCAATGCACATCCCCTGCCAAACAACCTCTCAACCGCGCAGCACTATCTAAGGTATTCCAAGCCGTAGCGAGCCATCTGCAGGTTTAGGCAATGTGATTAGCTGAACCTCTGTCTTTTTTAAATGATGCTTAGTGTTTCGATACCGGCGCTCGAGCAGTGGCTCGGTATGCCGGGTGCTCGCTCACCCTTGCGTGGGATACGGCACCACCATTCACAATAGCTACATGCTTCCCAAGCTCCAACCTTGCCTGCCCTCTCTTCCCCCCTCCTTTTCCCCCTGCAATCGTTCGTGTCGCTCGCTAGTGGCATGATTTCCGCTACACTCGTACTCGAGTAGAATTGGTTGAGACAGGTCGTTCGGGCATTTTCGATGGGAGTACCGTACATTTCCGGTTGTCGCGCGCAACCGGGGAGGAGTGCCCGATGAGTTATTTTGTACCGGAGTAGGAGGATACGTTATCTATGCAAAAGGACCAGAGGCGTTGTCATGTTCATATAAATTTATTGCAGATACAAAGATCCTAGTGATTATTGATTCATAACACCGATGTGTCTTAGGCGAGATTTATCACCATAATCTTCTTGTTTTATTCTCCTACTACCGGTATTCTGAATGGCTAGCTTAAAGATTCTGCAGGTCGTTCACGGATATCTGCAGGTTACCGGTACTCGAGTACAGTACGTGTATCCCCAAGTAGGCACCTGCAGGCCATGTAGCCCAAATTGAAATTTTGAAAATCATGCGGCTCTGCCAGGCATAACTTTAGCTCCCTCGTGATTTGGCGCCTCTCCACCCGTAGTTTCCACCGCACCAACCCACGCTTTTTAAAACCACCGCCTGACTTAACTGGCTACCTAGGATCACTTGAGCCACCAGAGGCGACTTAGAAATAACTGCGAGTGATTTCCCATGAATACATGTGCTTATTTCTACCTATACTCTCCAAATAGCTAAAAAGCGCAACGCGAACTGTTTTGGAGTAGCTGCTCCTCAGAGTGCCCTACATAGCAAGCCTTAGGCAAACAAGAGAGAGTCTTCTCCTTCGAAATACCTTCCCCCCAAGACCTGGGTGCTCCCAACTATCTCCTCAAGCTCCCCGTACTCCTCCTCCGTGAGACCAACCTCCAGACAATTCTCCTCAACCCTCTCCGCAGTAGTCGCTCCAGGGATCGGCAACAAATCCGGCATTCCATCCTTCCCGCTCTGGTACCGCACCCACTCCATCGCCAACTGCGCAGGTGTGCATCCCTTCTTCTTGGCCAGTCCCTGAACCTTATTCACCAGCTCGAGGTTGATCTTGAAATTCTCCGGCTGGAACCTGCTAAAGTGCCTCCTCATGTCACCCTCGGGCAGGTCATCCGGCGACTTCATCTCCCCGGTCAAGAACCCTCTCCCGAGGGGGCTATAGGCAACAATGGGAATCCCGAGCTCCGCGCACACGCTCGCGACGCCATTCGTGCGTATCTCGGTCGCCCAGAGCGAGTACTCGATTTCGACCGCCGCGATGGGGTGAACGGCGTGGGCCCTGCGAATCGTCGCGGCGCCGCTCTCGCTGAGCCCGATGCCCCCGATTTTCCCTTCCTTCAGGCACTCCGCCAGCGCGCCGACGGTCTCCTCGATGGGGGTTTTGGGGTCTACCCGTGCACACTCGAAGATGTCGATCTTCTTGACGCCGTCGAGGATGCGGAGGATGTTGTCTATGGACTTGCGCACGTCGGCGGGGGATCCTAGGGGTGATTTGGTGGCAGAGTCCACACTGCCCTTGATGCTGAGGATGACTTTGGAAGCATCCTCGGGGTACTTTTTGAAGTAGCGGTGCAGGAGTTGGAGGCCCAGAGTGCGGTCCGGGGTGCCGTAGAATTCGGCAGAGTTCCAACAAGTAGCGCCCTTCTCGATGGCTTTCTATAGCTACGTTTAGCGGGTGGGATTGATGAATTGGGTGTGGGGGTGATAAGTAGGGGATGTTACCTTCATTGCCGCAAAGGCTTGTTCGTCGGGTGTCTGGTGGGGCCTCCAGGTGAATCCCATTAGCCCGTATCCAGTCAGGCCGACAAGAGTATTGTTGATGGTAACCATTGCGTTTGAATTTTGTTCTTGTGGAAATCTTTCCTCCGAGGTTCTTCTGATAAATCGAATTGCGTCTTGAGGATTCGGCTTTGAGTCGGGGGATTCGGCTCGTTATATCGTCATTAATCTCTTGGGTGGATGAAATAAGGTTTCGCAAAAGGTCTTTGCCTGACGGCGGAGTTAGAGGGAGATAAGAGACCGGCCGTAGCACCAGAATACCGGTACACTCCTGCAGGATTAATTCCATCTCAACATCCTTGTCTACCGCCCCTCCCCGATTCCGAGTCCTGTGAAATAATATCACTTGGAGGTAACTCGGCCTTAGATCCGGCAGACTGTGGGCCTTGCGTATTGAGAATTTCTTTAAGGTTGAAAAAAACTAAAACTCGAGTTATCGGATCCAAATTGCACAGCTAACAAGGGTGCAATTTGCCGGAATGTCTATTGAATTGAGCAACCGGCAGCCCTTCCAGCTGGGCGATATCCACAGGGGTCGTAATTACGCGTCCGAGGGTGGGTAGCTAGCGTTGCAACTGATGAGTACAGTACACCTCAACTCCACATAGTTAGTTCATCACCACCAAAACTCTCACTACATTAATATTCTAGGCTATTGAGCTCTAATTTCTTCCGCAGTCTAGCCCGGAGCATGCCTGAGAGGGAAAACACTGGTTAATGGTGCTCCACTTATTTACTTAGATCGATTTTTTTATTATTTTTATGTCTATATTATCATTTCAAATTGTCTGGAGTCGAGATACACGAGTTGCAACGATGGGGACCTATCCTCGGTCGCGGAATTAAATTACGGCCCCCGTGGATAAAGCGCCTCCTTCACAGGCGATACGGTAGAACTAACCTCAAAATGTGCTCCCCAACTCTTCTCACTCCATTAGTAGACTGCGGAAGTCCCTTTTCGCAAATCCGCCTCGTGTTCGGCCCCATGGAGTTAAAATCACTAAACCCGAGCGCGAGCAGGACTTGGGGAAAGTAGTGAAGCATAACTATTTTGTTCCGGGGGTGTATGACTAGCTAGACCCGGTCTTTATCACACTTCCTTACTGCCATGTTACCGGACCGGAGGTACCGTACTCGCCAAACGCAAAAGTATCCGGACAAGGCGCTGTTTGTGCACGGGCCTGCTCTCACATTGCAAGAATGCAAAATCTATTAAGAAATCAAGGGCTAGGGTTGGCGTCTTTTTCCTAATACTTTTGCGTTTAGCGAGTAGCAAGGCTCTGACTACCGCTACCCCGGAGTTAGGGTACCGTGCTACGAGCTCTCAATATTCCTGGGACGTCATCAGGGGTTTAGCGTTCCCTGCGCTGTTGTCCCCCATATTATGCCGTCTGCAAGGGGAACAAAATCCGGGGCAGGACCAGGAGGTGGAGGAGAAGAGATGGGGTTTGCGGAGGTTCGGGTGCGAGATATAAGAGGATGTCCGGAGTTAGTAGCCTACTGACCGGGAGTGGTAGATGTCTTGGGATTGTGTTGGCAGGAGGTGGCGTAATCCGGACTGGGCTTGAGAGTTCACTTCCCATTTGACGAGACTGTGAGGGGTTGTAGAAGTAAGTTTGAGCTCTGCTGTGCCAATTTAAAATAGTCTGGAATCGTATGTTTCCTCACCGTGCTTGGGTAGCGCTGATCCCCGGTTGCCATAGGAAGCACTCAAGTTCCATCTCGACCGCTCCTCGCTTCAACCCAAAAGGGTCTGCCGGTTCTCGCAAGATAATTCGTTAAAAGTTCTGTAGAGTATTTGTTTGAAGCGGTGTGGCCTATCGCCGGATTATTCCACCGTGGCGTCTTGTTTTTGGTTTTGCTTCATTTGTCGTAGATACCAGGTATTTTCCAGTTTTTTGTTCAGCTGTGAGTGAGGCTGAATGGGTGCTTTTTATGTGTGCGGAAACATTTCATTTTAGCTCCGAGAGGGTCAGACTTCTATCAAAATATTTTGCCGAGCCCCAGGTCGGGCGGAATTTGACCTATTCGGTCTATCTCATTAGAACCACCATTCCCGACTGTGAGTCCGTCGGATACCTAACCAGCTCAGACCGTCACGACTTCAGACCCGTGTAGTTCAACAACCACAGCCTCTACGCTTAAGCCCCTGTAATTATGTTCAATCCATCACTGTATAATTAATTATGGCAGGAATTTTAAAATTATTGACTCAGGCAGGAGCTGGGCAGAATTTAAGCTTGTCTTGGAGGTATCATAGCCGAATTGGCAGACATTAATCTATGATACGATAACTGTAACAGTAATCTCTTGGAATTATACTTCCAAATGAGGAAGCCAAGACTTGTATAACCCCCAGATTAGCCGATTGTTTGTTTAATAATATATTATGCGGCTTAGAATTGCCACAGGTGTTGGTTTGTTGTCGTGCCCGGAACGATTAGACGGGGGTGACGACTACGGTCTTAGTCGTACCGTAAAATCTCTTGAGATCCACTATCTCCGCTGGTTTTGAATTCGCAGAGTCAGATGTTAAGAAGGATTGGTTCTTTCCTGACACGGCAATGGCCTGGCTGTGTTGGATCTTATTCACCTACTTTCGCAATCCTGCCAACTTACCCATCTTGGGCTGATGTCGCGATTTACAGCAGGGATATCCGTAGCATGAGGGAGATAGCGGATCTCAAAAGATTTTACGCCGCTAGAGCACCGGCGAAACTAGGCCCTGGGGGGGGGGATCGTCAAGGATAGAGTTGCAAAAATTACTTGTATTATGGTTTGCCCTTGTTAGTCACCGTCCCAGTTTGGCAGCAGTTTGGATACTGTGGGGGCTGCAGGGTTCTCGCGCCCTGTATGATTCAGTCAACTCTGCCGGTTAGTCACCCTCCCCTCCCCTCCCTGCCGCCCTTCGTGCTCGCGTCTGGCTGTATTTTGTCCGCCCATCGCTTGAACAACCGGCGGGTATTCTGAATTGACTCCCATCTGGTTTGGATTCCACACATCTTGCTTCTCCTGGTAGATGCGCTCCCTGTTTTATGATCATCCTCACATTCATTTCGCATGTTTACCTGTTTGTGCAATTATCGGGATGGGTGGATGTAGTGTTCCTCTGCGATGTGAGGTCCCGGCGTAGAGAATATTTGCTATTTATTGGCTTTTCTTTCGTTGGTTGTATCATACGATTCCGGACCCTTGTTCAAAGCATTTTGTGCTCGCTACATAGGGAAAAATATTGTATCAAACATTGCTCATGTTGCCCTCGCCGCTGCCCTCAACCGTGGGGGTTTGTGCAGAATTCACATACCGGTACTCGAGTACAAACCGATCCGCTTCTGTGTCTGATCCACTTCCCAGCCCAGTACGTTATTTGTTCCCACGGTGATAGTGCCATAAATGCCCGGCTGACGTAGTAGTTACCTCTCATGGTAAAGAGCTGTGTATTTTTCTTTTTTTGCCCCGAGCCGAGGGTGAGTTTGCTGTCGCGGGAAATTTCAACAGCATACCGTAAATTCTGGGTAAACTCGACCCGCCGCCATGCTTCTTAAGGCAGCCACTATTCCTCTCAAAGACTAACCCCGTGGCGAATTCGCTCTTCCGGGGATAGTAGCTACCATACCGGGAATGGTGGCGGGTCGAGTTTACCCAGAATCTACGGTACTTGCAGCACACCGGCCTTGAATTCGAGTTTTTACGGTATTTCTTTTTCTTTTGTTTGAATTTTAACTAATCCTCTTCCCGGCCCAATACGTTACCTCCTCCCACCAACGTAATCAATAATGAACTTCTTCACCGCTTAATACAAACCCTATGTTTTCACCGGAGCCGCTCCACTCCGCCGCGTAAGACCCTCATCACCAATCGTTCCATCTGCATTCATTATTTTCAACAAGCAGTGCTGGAAAATGTGGCTTCTTAGGATCCGATTATCGATGGTTGGACTCATCATATACGTTTGGTATATATATTACCGAGCTGAAGACATCATTTGTACCCCTCGTTAGGAAATTTGGCTGCTCGGCACAGGACTGGTTGTCCTGTGTGACTGCTAAATCCATGCAGCATATTAGTAGCCCATTCTCGTAGGAGACAGTTGAATAGGCGGGTTTGGTGATGAATCTCTTTGAGTCAAGATATTTTTACAACGAGCAGAGCAGTTGGGAACCCGGCAACACGGGTGACATACTGTGAACTTCGCCAATGCTAATTTCTTGGCAAGGCGGAACCTTGCCTTAGTTTCGCCTTCAGGGCCGGGAAATCCTGCAGCGCATGCGCTCCTCGGTAGCAAGTGGAGTGCAAGTCCCCTAATTCGAGCACTCGAGCACTGTAGCTTACCGTGAAGACTTATTAAATCCACCGTTCGAATACAAGCATCATACCTGGGGAGATGTTTTCGCCCGAGAAAGGGGTTATTTTGCTGGTTAGCTGCCATTATCCTCTACGAAAACGTCTCACCCGACACCCGTACTCATAGCAGGTCGCCGCCCCAAACCACGATGGGCTTGGCTGAGGATTATCGGAATCCCTTCTGCTCCCCGGAGCTCTTTTGTGGGGGATGGCACTTCCGAAAGACACTGCTCCACTTGAACTACGAAGCAAAGTAACCAGAGAGGCGGTCAGTAAGCACAAGAGACTCAATTTCATAGCCGGAGATGAAATGAAATAAATGTCGGAGAAAGAAAGGAGTACAATATGTGTGATTAGACCCTCAAGATCGCTTATATGCGAAAGTCACAACACAACCACACTCCAAAACCGAAACCAAACTCACAATCAAAAAAAAGTGATGAGAGTTGATTGTTCTCCGGGTTCGGTGATGGTATTCTCCTCTCGTCCGCTTTCCCCACTTAAAATACCTTTTTTCGCTACGGTGTTAATTAAGCTACAAGAATGACAGTATCAAAATTACACGATGTTTTGCAAGTTGCTGTCTAATTCCCCTCGTGTCCACTCACGTGCCCGACACGTGCCCGACTATACCGCAGATACTCTGCTCGCTAATTCGTCAAGTATCCTGATAAAGAGAAAACGACTTGGCGCCGAAGCGCTTTATTATCCAATGATCAGTACAATTTATGGCGGCTAGGTCCTCGTTGCGGGGAAGGGAACCTTCACATACCGGTGGCGGGCTACTTTGCTAGACCCGTTTATTGTGGATGGTGTGGCGACCGAGCCGTATCCAATCTCCTCTCCTATGTGGTAGATATAACCTTCTAATAAAACTAAGGAAAAAGTGGGAGAGAAATTAAATCGATTCGATGCAGTATCGTAACAGACAGGACAGGAAAGAAAGTAGATGAAACCAACCCAATTGGGGCAAGGGGGGGGGGGTTGAAATAGACCGTTAAGGTAGGTTTGGTTGCGCTTATCTACTGTAACTAAGGAAACAAGAAGGATGACTGTTAAACATAAATTTTATACGCGAAGCCCGCTATTAGAGTTTTCAGCGGGCCATGGGTACTGGTAACACGACTGCTCCAGTCGCGACGACCAAACTGGAGTCGTGACGAACACGGATGAACTACCAGTAATTTGCTACAACCCTAACCTTGACTACAGGTATTTCTTTTTTTCCACACCTGAAAAAGTTACCCTTGTTCGTCATCACCCAAGTTTCTTCGCGACTACGGTGAAGAACGCACCCTATCAAATCGCCCTAGTCCCCACAAGTATGGAATGACCATCTGGCCTAGTGCCAAGAGACTTTTTCTATCCCGATACATCACGAGTTAGCGAGCGGGTTAACAAAATAAATAACACCAATTAATGAGATCTATCATACAAGCAGAAAGCTAGCCTGTCGGCAGCTATACCATATCTGGGAGGTCTGTTTCCTTAATCGGAAATAGATCAATGGCATTCGGAGAGTATTCTTCCTTAACTAGAATTAGATTCCTTGTAATTTCAAGCTGAGACATATTCTACCGATCACTTGTCCGCAGCGACCGACTAAGGGATAACGAGTCGCTTATTTACGCAGAGCCCCGTTGGATCCCATTAACTGGTATCTGTAATTCCGTTGCACTCGAGCGGTTTAAAGAGCGGTTTCTATTGAGATCCCCGATGGAGGATCTAGCGAGTAAATCAAATATTGTATTGGATTGAACTTTTTTTTGGCTGAAGTGTGCTATTAGGGTCCTCGCGCGGTCGCCCGTTTCAATTGGTCCAGCAAAACCTCTTGACCCAACTGCATGTTCTAGTCAACGCAAGTACTCATGCGTATTTCCGCACATCCTTGCGGCGTGTTCCCATTCGCTAAGGAGCCGTGCGCAAATTTCTATTTGACAGCGCATGTGGAGCTTTTTGTTGTCAATTCGTCCCAACGTTTCCGACGACAATTGGCCCGTTCCTGCGGTGGGAGTGGAGTGTAAATTGAGGGAGAGGCTGGAGCAGCCTTCATATATATTGCTTGAGAGGGAGACATCCTTCTTGTTGAAGCAGTCATAGCCTTCCCATTCACCATCATCGCTCGTTTACTTTTTTGTTTGACAAAATACATTGAAGATGCAGGTCCTCTTCACCCACAAGTCAGTTCAGGATTCCGGGGTTCTTGGAGAGAATGTGCTGGGCATTAAAATTACCAATGATCTCTCTACCTCATTGACACTGAGCATCCAGCCGTTTACGGTTAATTGCGACATCAAAATTCCTGCTTCGACTCCTCCTCTCCTTTCTGCTCTGCCGTCACCGATACTACCACCCTCGCTTCCGGAAGTGGGCACGGGAGATAAAGTGGAGGAGCCTGAGACGGCAGCACCCCCCCCGGCAGCGTCTGCCACTTCGACAGCAACTCAAACCAGCCTTCCGGCACTCATAGTCACGTCGACACCTCCTCCCGCCTCGCTACTCGATACGTATAAAGTCCACCAACTCGACCGGATATTTACTGCCGATAGGTTCTACAAGTACCTTTTATCATCACCTTCCACATCCGCATATATTACTACCGACGACCAGTTCCTGTTAGCATTGCACGGAATCACCGGGGTGGAGGACTGCAACGCAGATTTGGTGGTTGAGGCATACGATGGGATGAACGATCTGCGGAAGGGCATGATGATGGAGGTTATCAAAGTCATCGAAGAGGGACTGGAGAGGGATGAAAACGAGAGGCTGGATGAATGGATTAAGATTGAGGTGCCCAAGATTTTAGATGAGTTTATGTAAAGGGTTAGCCTGGAGCGTGGTGGGAGAATTGTTATTTTTATTTCATATTGGAGTTTTGGGTTAGCATGGGGCGTTACTATTGGGTTTTCTCTTCTTCCGTTGTGACTTAAATTAGACGATGACTTAGAATCCATGAACTACTTATCATTTATTTGGGGATTTTGTCGGTTCTTGGGCCTGCGAGATATAATGGGGTCAAGGAGCCAAATGTTCCATGAGCTCTCGTCCGGGAGGAGGTTCGGGGCTCAATAAAGTGCATTATCTTCTCTCACAGATGTCGGGCTGGACTGAAAGGGTTTACAGTCTAAGGCATTTTGACTATGATACGGCACCCGGATAGCACGCATAAATAACCCAACATCAGAATAACGACTCGCTCTTCTTGCCAACACCCAACTCAATAAATGACTACGGTGCAAAGTGCCGAGAGGTGGGCCCGTCGGTGGAACGGGAATTCCGTGGCAACCGATCGGAGTTGAGCCAATATTTTCCAAGACACCCCGGGAAAGTGAAATGACACCTCCAGACAGCGAGGAGTATGGTTATTGGGGTGAAAATCATTTAAACTCTCTACTTTATTTTTACTGCAAAATTTGAAGAAAACTGAGTCTTGTGCTCATCACTTTGTTCTTGTCTGTTATCACCATGTCTTAGTCATCCGAACTCCTCGTTTCACTCTCACCTAAATTTCACTTTTTAATCTTGAACTACTTTTCCTTGCGGTCTTTGATTTTAAAAAACATAAAATATCTGGCCTGGTCTCCAGGAAAGTAGCTTCAACTCAGCGGTTTTTTTCCACAAAATTCCTCGTTGTGGTTGACTGGTCCGGAATCACATTTGGCCTATTTGGAGGAGCCGGCTTGGGTCTATTTGCACGATACCAAAACTACAACCAAATAAATATTTAAAAATAAAATAAATATTCAATCTTAATTAGTTAATACATTGTGTGTCACCCATCTACTTTATTGAGATTTTGTTGTGGTAATGATAGTGGGTTCGGGAGTGAGGGGGCGGGGTTGCTGTCTTAGGTTGTGGAACGTTCCAGTGCCAAAAGTCCGGTTACTTTGCAATATGTGGAAGCGGACGCATTTTTATCCGCCCAATCTGGTTTAAGATCCTATGGGGCATAGATATGCACAGCCATTATGTTAGACGCTAGCAACTTTAAAAAGCGGTAAAGAATCTGTTGGAGGGGTGTGGTTGACTTTGGAATATGAGGGAGAGTCTGAGATATTGTTTAGATGCTTGCGGATGATTTGGGAAATTGAGGTAGAATATTTCACAGTTTATGAAAGAGATTAGATCGACATGTCTTTCCTTTGTTTATCACGGGAGTGTACAGAGGATAGGGGTATGGAGGGGATAGAGAAAAAGGTGTGGTGACCGGTGGAAGGATCCGGAAGTGCTACTTATGTTTTACTTATACGCCGGTCTCTACCGTGAGTTTTTTGGTTTAGTTAAGGCGAATTTCAAGAGCCTGAGCGAAGTGTCTAAGTTCCATGTGAATTCTCTTTCTATCGTCTGTCATACCACTGTGCCATTCATAGCCTGCCAACGTTAAAAGAATCGTCTCTCACACGGGATGCTCTCTTACAAAGTTGCCCCGTGAAGTGGTGTAGGTTCTCCTCGAGAGTGTTTCCCCGTGAGGGGGAGTCGTGCAGAAATACCGGCCTTTACCCAAGGTAGTTATAAATTATCGCCCGCAATAATAGATTTCGGCTTAGCCATACACTTAGCCTGGATACTTGGATCCGCACCTTCCTCTCAAGTTGGCAATATCCATCGTGGGCTTAGCAAGGGTGGACCAGGTCTCATGTTTACAGCCCTTCACTCGGAACACAGTGCAAAACGACAAGAGTTTGCTAGGAACAATGTTCTCAAGTCGACATATTGTACCGCCTTGCATCTAATCTCAATTCTCACGTCAAGCAGCAACTTGTCACTTGGGAGGTAACTTAGGTGCAAACCCCTGACTAATTGCTCTGGGATTATGTTGTTTATGGCAATTGTCTCGCTTCATCTCCGGGTGTAGTAATCATGGGAAAGTTCGTAGGGTTCGCCGGACTACAAGAGGACAGGCTCGCGCACCCAGAGTGAATTTATCTTGTGTGTTGGGATAGATATTGATAGTCAGCGTTGGTTGGTCTAAATTTCCATCGCTTTCGAACGATGCCTCTCTGTCCGCCTAGCGAAGGGGCTGGATATGTACCCTGGGAATGAAAGAATCGCTTAGAGGCGTAGAGGGCCGGAGCTGCAGCGATGCGCATTGCGTATTGTAGGTTGGTTGCTGCCTGACGGTTCTGAGACAGGAGAAAAATTCTACATTTATAACCTTATAAATCCTTCTGTGCTCTAGTGTGCTCACACACATCCGTACTTCTGTGCTCCTCCATATGTGAGGTTGATACCTGCTCGCCCCGGATTCCTTATACTGCAGTGTTCTACTGCTGGGTTATATACTATCAGGATATCCATCAGCATGGGTGAGGTATATGATCTGAATTAGAGAGTTGCTATTTTTGAGTAAGGAAAGAGGGCGTGGGAGCTGCTGCTGTTGAGCAGGTGGGGAATTGACGGTATAGTTATCGGGGATTTCTACATCGGCACACTCATTCCACTGGTTTAGTGTTCGGAATCGATATGGATGGAACTGGTATGATGAGATATCATGTTGCAGTTCCACGGCATAGGCAGTTTTTTACAGTAGGGCATAGTCCTCCATATTGCTAAAATCTACTCTCTTGATTTAGACCCCATATTGATGTAGAGGGGGAGGGTGTGTGACCTTTACCTAGAGTAGGCAACGTAACCTTTGATGGTCTAGCTTGATACAAGAATATAGGATCGTGGAAAATTGGTCAAACACTTTCTCACTGTTTATGAGATGCTGGTTGAGACCGCACCGTCTAGTTTAATCACATATTATAAGTTTAATTTTTTAGAAATAGACAATTAGATAAACGGCCTTTAAGCCATATACTAGACAGTATATTAGCTAAACATGCTACTATTCTATTTTCTTTACACACCTTGGCCAGAAATTACGATTTCCAACCTTTCCACTGCCCAAATTACTCAACGCTCTTGCCAAGTTAAATATTCTCAGCAAATCACAAAGCTTAGTCTGCCTGGCTACAAATTCAACTGTTTCAGACACCCCAAGGGATAAGTGAATTATGGAATCGGCACTGGGACGTGTACCCTATGCGTGTGAAATCTAACTTTTCAAATATTGTGTTAACCCTAGCCCAATTATTACCATTAAGGGCCAGTTTGTCAAAAATGGGACCGTTCCGTTCCGGGACCGTTTCGGCTATGAAAAATGCTGTTCTCGGTTTTGAAACGGAAGGGAAAGGACCATTTGTATGGGGGAACGGAACGGAACCGGTGTATCCAAACAGGCCCTAAGCTTTCATAGAAAATCGGCATGACCCTTGAACGAGCCCTGTTCCTACCCTACTATTCTCCTCTTGGGCCGCGCCTAAGACAGGAGCTCTCTCTCCCTTCTCCTCATGAACTCCGTCTCGTTCCATTCAACTCCATCCAACTCCCGAATTGAGAAAAAGACACCTTTTATCAAGAAAAAATGGGTTCTTTACCGAACCGCCGGCAGGCTCAAGACATGGAAATCAATGAGGAAGAGCAGGAGGCCCCTCAACGGAGAGTGATCTCTCATGGCCCCAACCGCATTATCGGAGCTAGCGGTGCTGCATGGATCAAGCCTAGGTCGAGCCAGGTATTGTACATCCCTCTACCGCGTTGTTTATTCTTCAACACTATGGAGCTGAATGACTTACTTTGCATGTTTTATATCTACCATCTAGCCCCCTGATCCTTCCTTCGACACCGTTCGCCACCAGAGAATCACCCATGCGCTTTTGGCAGAGATGGAGAGAGAAGATCTCATTCCTACTCCAGCTCCGGATGGTATCACTAATCCCAAGGAGTTGTGGGAACATGAGGGTATTGAATCGTGGAAGCGTATTGAGCGCAATAGGATTGTAGATCATCCGAACCTCCTCAGTCCCTCCCCCCCCCCACCCTCGAGAATTAATCCATCTATGAATAGCTCTATCCGGAGAGGTTATCCCTTGTTGACGAAACATTGTTCATGACTCCCCGCAAGGTTCCTCCCATACTCCTCCATCTGCAGATATAAGGATATACTGACCCCGAACGATACAACCTAGCGTGCCATTATTCCCACCTACCTCCGCACCCGTATCGCGGGTATGTACCTTGCGGCCAGCGATGGGAACATGGATTATATTGACGACAAGGAGGTTACCACCATGGAAGGCTCTGGCAAGCTGAGGTTATTTCGTGTTGGGGGCGACCGCCCTGGGAAACCCCAACATAGGTTGGATTTGTGGAAACCGGATTTCCCCTAAATGGCGGCATGTGTGTTAGGAGGTTCCTGGATGGATGGGTAATTAATTGTTTTTTTTTTGACCCACCTTAAAAACAACACCTAGGGGGTTTGCCTGTATGGAGAAATTGTTGTATGATCAATCAAATGTGCTATCCCTAGTCGGTTGGAAGTTTGGTGATGTGCGTGGAGACGTGATGAGGAAAATGTTAGGAAGTCACTTTATACTCCTCCAAACGGGTGAACTCTTTCAATACCATGCTCTTGGCGTGAAACCCTTCCGGATACGATTGACCGAGAAATACACCATCCAAAAAGTGAAACCTATTCGGAGGACTACCTTGCCACCGGCCCACAATAAACAATCTCTCTCTATCACTCAGTTTATGTTAAAAAATCTTGGAGAGAATTCAGAGGAATACCAGCAGGACTCAAGTAATTCTTGATTTTTTATCGGATTTTTAAATTACGTTTGCATCACTTGGTGCATAAAAGGGGAGGGGAAACGAAATTGTGTGCGTTGGTAAATATTTTGTGGTTCCTCAGAACATGAAACCTTGTAATAGTACGTTTTCGCCAAGAATGGTATTCTAAAGGCACCCCCCCACTGTTTTCCATGGTATTTGAAAGGTTTTCTCGCTCTAGTTTGCTCTTGGGACTCTGGCGTTGGGCGGTCATCGTGGCGGTCCTTGCCTTTTTTCTACCCTAGATACTGTACCTACTCTGTAGAAGGAAAGAGGTACGGACAAACAACTGTCACAATCAAGAAATCACAACGAGAGAGGAAAACCACACCGGTCACGATCAATTCAAATCTGCTAAGCTACTTTTCAAACCTCTCATTAGGGGGATTTCGCAATCCGCTTTTTCCAATCAGCTTATTGTCCCAGTAAACAAGCCCGTCGCGGCGGTGGCGATCCCGAATTCTGGATTGCGGGATCCCCCTGTTCAGAGGCAACCCAGAGAACCACAAAGAAGAGAAAAAAATCCAACCACAAAGAAAGCCCAACCTTACTGGCTGCTAACCCCCTGCTTCCTAAAACTAGGCAACAGCCACCCCCGCAAAAAAGGTTACGCCTTCCCAAGCAAAGATCATGAACTGCTATACCAGGGACTTGTACTCGAGCATACCTGATGCAGATACAAGTACAAGTACGAGTAGAAATGTCATATGCGTTAGCGCTTCTTGGCTCTTGGCGAAAAACCATAACTCGAGAAAATAGGGTGTTAGAGTCATTTGGCAACTCAAATTTCGAGTCGCCACCCCACACAAATTGCCTCCGTGCACCCCAAGAAACTAGAAATTTCAACTCTGAATTTGAAAAAAATAAATAGTTGCCAAATGACTCTAATAAATTCACAAACTAGTTAAAGAGCTGCAAAGTAAGTAAAGCCAAATTTTGTTCGTAATAGTACTGAGCGCGGGTTTTAGAAAATCAAGGCATTTGGCGCCAACTTGGCTAAAGTGCTTGTCTATCCGGGGTTCTGTTTAGTGAGTACCGTAGCGAGTATCGTAAAAACTCTTACGATTGGCTATCTAAGCAGAGACCGGAATTTTTCACGCACCAATTTGATAGCTCATATTAATGGATGCCCGAGAGGGAAGATTACCGTAGCTGAAGAAACCTTGTCGACACGAGATCGAGAGTCTTGCATTACAGGGATGTGAGCACTGCCGATAATGATTGGGCTACGGAGCGTACTTGTATGACACCGTAAAAACAGGAATAATTGGGGGCGCCACTTTGACGCTGGACTGACCTCTCCTAGTAAGGCCTGTTGTCTCAGCTGGGGCTGAAGGATCTTTTTCGCTGTGTTTTCCCCCCTTAATCGAAAGTGGGGGATTCTGGATGTCCTAGCGCCATTCTCAATTATTCCAACGCCAGGGCCATAAATTATTATAACATCCGCCTCTTTCTTCAAGTGTTAGAGATCCTCTCTAGCCCCGGGTGAAGTCATATTCTCACTCCCCACAATCACTCTCTACTCACATACACCCTCAATAGCCCAGATGTGGCCTCAGTTTACTTATGACGCCGGCTCGTTCAACAATACCGGTGATTACTCCAACAATATTGGTTCGCACAACAATTATAATTCACTCAATCATAATAGACTTATCGGCCAGAGCAGCTCTAATGCGGGAAATATCTCCGATTCTTACAATAATACATTCATTAACACGGCAGACGACGAGGGGCTTCAAATTCTGCAGTTGCTATCGCCACTCGAACCGCAGCAACGGCACCAAAGTGTGAGGACCCACCGAGTGGACAGCGTCGGAACCTGGGTGCTAGAGACAAGGGAGTTCGGACAATGGTGCGCGGCGGAAGATTCGGTTGAGCAAGTGTTCTTTTGTTACGGGAATCCGGGGGTGGGGAAAACTTATGTCAGGTAGGGAGAACTCAGGAGCAAGACAACGCAAACGCCACTGACAACCAGAAAATAACAGTTCCATAGTTATTGATTACCTGTGCGATCAGGCTGTAGATGAAAAAGTTGCCGTGGTCGGACTATACTGCGATTTCCTTGCCCAGCAGGAACAGACCACAGCAAATTTTTTGGGCGTCATGCTCAAGCAACTTGCCAGCAAAGGAGGAATCCCCGAGCATACACGTGAGGCCTTTAGGAAGGCAAAGCAAGGGTTTGGTATTCGGGGCCTCAAACTTCCGGACATGATAGATATACTAAGGAAAACAATTATATCAATACCCCGGCTGTTTATATGCATCGATGCCTTAGACGAATGCACCCCGATGCATCGACGGGAGTTCTTAATGTCACTGCGGGAAATTGTTCAAGAGTTCCCGGGTGTGCGAGTATTCCTTACTGGCAGACCCTACATCGGCAACGAGATTGTGAGATGTTTTACCAATACCCTCGAGATACCTTTTAATCCTGCCTATGCGGATATTATCAGTTATCTAGAGATGAGGCTGGAGCGTGATATATATCCTGAAGCAATGAACGACGAATTGCGGGCGGATATTCTGAGAATCATCCCTGTGAAAGCCGCAGAAGTGTAAGAAAGAATATCAAATGCATTTCCAAGACATGTCCGTGGTCTAATTCGCTGACGGTGTCTTGTCTAGTTTCCTTCTGGTTTCTCTATATACGGATGCAATCCTGGGCGAGATTACTCTCACTCGGAGAAGAAAGAAGATTGGTGAGATGACCAAGGGAGAGAGTCTGGGAGATGCATACACGGAAACCCTAGAACGGATACAGGCACAGCCCAAAAGTAGATCGAAACTCGGGATGGATGTTCTAATGTGGGTTTCACATGCGGAGCGGCCATTACATGTCGATGAGTTATGCCACGCCTTGGGGGTAGAAGGATCTACAGACTTGGATACTGGGAATATTCTTGGGATAGAAACACTATTAGCATGCTCTCTGGGGCTCGTCACGGTCGAGGAGTCCTCATCTACGGTCCGGCTTGTCCACCCAATTCTGCAAGAGCACCTCTCCAACAACACCATCTTGTTCCCTAACCCTCACTCCATACTGGCGGAGGTTTGCTTAACTTACCTCAACTTTCCGCATGTGAGGCTCTTTCGGCCTACCCTTGGTTCCGTTCCACCGACCGCCCCTTTTGTCGTATATGCTTCTTGTCACTGGGGCACACATGCTAGATTGGAAACCACAGCGATTGTAAAAACCCTTGCATTAAAGCTGCTCGATAGATACGAGGAGCACATATCTTCGAAGGCACTCTTATTGCATGATGTGAAAGTTGAAGAACAGCCATTTGCTGGAGATGGCGCCCCTATAGGATTTACCGGGCTTCACGGTGCCGCTTACTTCGGGTGCGTTGAGGTAGCAATTGCTATTTTAGAAACGGATAAGGATGATGTGCAACCGATTTCCATGGTAATACAGCGATTGCTTGGGCTTCGAGGAAGGGGCATGAGGAGATGGTGAGGATGCTGCTGGAATGGGGCCACGCTAATTCCTACACACCTGGCACCGAATATACCTCAACGCCGCTCTTGTGGAGTGCTGAGAATGGGCATGAAGGGGTGGTGAGGATACTGCTGGAAAGGAACGACATCAATCCCGACAAACAGGATAGGCAGGGTCGAACACCACTCTCGTGGGCTTCCGGGAGCGGGCACGAGACGGTTGTAAGGCTACTTCTTGCGCGGGAGGAAGTTAATCCTGACAAACCGGATAAGTGGTGTCGAACACCACTCCTGTGGGCTTCCATGGGTGGACATGAGGGGGTTTTAAGGACGCTGCTTGCACGGAACGATGTCAATCCTGACAAACCGGATAATAACTATCGGACACCACTCTCGTGGGCTTCGGAGAGCGGGCACGAGCCGGTGGTAAGGCTACTGCTTGCGCGGGAGGAAGTTAATCCTGACAAACTGGATAAGTGGTATCTAACACCGCTCTCGCGGGCTTCCAGCGCTGGGCACGAGGGGGTTGTAAGGATGCTGCTTGAAAGCAGCAACGCCAATCCCGAGGAGCCAGATTAGTGGTGCGGAACTCTTCTCTCCCGGGCTTGCGGGAATGGGCACGGGGGGTCGCAAGATAGACCCAGCAGGGAACGTCATCAATCCCCACAGCCCAGATTTTTTCCGTCAAACACCACCACGGTGGGCTTCTAGGTTGAGGCCTGAGTGGGTGGTAAGGATACTACGAAAACCGAGCGACACCAATCCCTCCAAACCCGATAGGCAGCCCCAAATTCTGCCCTGGTGGACATCGTGGTGTCTTGCCGATACCCAACAACCTCAATCCGAAAGAGGCGGATAACCGAAAAACACGGGTTTGACTCCCAAATATGCGGTAGGCCTACAATCAACGGAGCCACCTTCTCCCTAGCTGCTCGAGCTATCCGAATCTCCTCTGAGAAATGACCCCAGTTTAATATCCAACGCAAGCCCGACTCTTCCCCCTCCGTCCACCAGGCATACCTCTCCGCAGTCCAACAAACATAGCAAAACCAAATTCTTCACCCACTGCACTCTCCATTTTATATAGACTACCAAATTACTGCAGTGCCCAAACCATTGTATCATTTGCCTTTAATCTCTCATTATCTGGCTTGTTCTTCTAAACCACTCTGGACTTTCCCTTACTTGCTCTGCTATTTAAACAATTTTCTCTACATGCGTGGCCGCTTTCCTCTTCATATGCTGCCTCTTGTATTGCCTTCTGCTTCTCATTCTCATTACGTTGAGCTATCTAAGGTCTATCTACGACTCGCCCCGTATTAGTTTGCATTATATCATATCATACCGGTAAATATTTTCTGGTAGGGTATAATTAAAAATAGAGGGAATCGAGAAGGATATCAATAAAACATAACTAAATTATTCCAAAATGCCTTGTGGTGGCCAAGCTCACCCTGATCCATAATATGCAACTACCTATAGTATAACCCATCGTCCCTATATTCCCTGCCCTATGCGTCCGCCATCCTCCCACACCATCTTAGGGCTCTGCAAACCCCTATACCCCTCAGCGCCAAGCATGACCTCTGTTTCATCAGCGGTTCCAAAAGCCGTATGCATCGTCCCATCTCCCCGATCAAGAATTCCAAACCTCAGCCTCGTCTTCTCCAATGCGTCGGGGAACGGATCGCCACCGAGACAGACCCCCTCGTGGTCCTCGACAAGCTTATCAAGCGTTGGATTTCTTGTCGTCACAAGGACCCTTGAAAACAGGGTATCGGAGGCGATCCCGTTATGGTAAATAGAATGCATGCCGATGAATAAAGAGACCAGAGCTACAAGGATGCTGATAGCGTATCCGATCCAGAGAATCTTGCGATTATAATAAAACCGATTCTCGTAACGCCATTTCTTGCACCCGACAGTTGTATTCAAGCTGATCTCGAGGTCTGGAGCGCTAAGGAAAGTTAAGACCATGTCCGAGACCAACTTTTCGACTCCGCCTTTGGGGTCGTCTACAGCTAGGTACGTAGTCCTGTTAACCATGGTATTATCGACTTTGTATCTATATGTGTCTGAGGAGCCATTCTTATAGCCGAATCCGTCTCTGAGTCTATTCCGGATGAACCTTCCAAAACCGTAGTAAAGTGCGTTCTCAAGATAGTCTGGATGTCCAGGACCCATTTTCGGTGGTTTGAATACCGGCCTTTTATCCGACGTTTTGACTATAGTAGATTGAATATCACTAGTAAAGTTGAAGGTCACGTTCCAGGACGCTTTGAATAGCCCGCAACTTAACCAGTGGGGTTCCAGGACGGTTTTCCACTTGCTGTTGTTGGAGTCTATGGATCCTGCTACTACAGGGATGTTCGTGTCGACGACGTACCCGACTCTTAGGGTTGGCTCGCCCGTGAAATAGCCCTGCATATTGCCTGAGTCGTTCCTGTAGGGCGGTTGAGGGTAGGCATATTCATCTCCGTCGGATACAACATATAATGTTATGGGGCCCCGGGGAGCCCAGTCGCTGTTGTTGAAATCCTTCCAGTCCATTGTATCTAAAGCTTTTCTCCCCTCATCGGTGCTTTTCTCCTGGCATTCATACCAGGGTGCGTCGAAAATTACATTCCAGGTACAGTTATACCCTTTGCAAGGCGAGGAAACAGGACGGGCGCTCCCTAAACATTCTACTAATCTATGGGCTCGTATCATTTCGAAGCCTATGTCATCGTAGTACAGCAGGCCATCTGGGCCCTCAGACGTGTTGAAGTACACCAGATCGCGCCTCAGGTCTCCGTATATTGGTCCTTTAGCAATGGCATCAATTTGTGCTGATGTGTTGAAAGTTGGTGTGGTACAATCAGCTTCTGATAGCATATATGCCAATCGCGTAGTAAGTGCTCCAGGGGAAATGACAGCGGCGAGGGGCATAATCCTAGCAGTGTCTTCAGCGTTATCCCTTTTAAATAACAGTGGATGAATAGCCTTCAACGGACCATGTTACCAGAGCCATGACCATTGCAACTTTGGCTCTAACTAGAACGTCTTTGGAATAGAAGCGTGTAGGATTCTCCGTCAATGCAAATAAGTTATCAATCCCCTTTAGTGTAATATCCTTGGCTCTTAGTGTATACCAAACTCGCTGCCTATAATCCTCAGCACCGCGCTCCCTCATTCCACCGCTACCACAAGCTCGTGAGATCTACAAACCTGTATGCCAGCGTTATACTCCCGACCAACGCAGCTTTCGTGAGAAATGCAAGCGCGATCCCGAACAAAGCTACTGTCAATTGATCCTCAGCATCCTTTCCATCCAACAAAAGATAGAACCAGTGATGGAGCAGAGATCCCAACAACCCCAGGAGGAATAATCCTACTATCGCACTCGGAATGGGCCAGTGTAGTTTCATTCCCCGCAATCGGCCCCTGTGAATTCGTCCCGTCAGTCGGGACGTATTGGAAGCGTTCGTCCTCGTTGAAGCAATTGATCTTGCATCACTGACAACTATTCCAGTCTTAAGGTCACCGGGCAGATCGGCGGCGAACATCTTTCTTAGTAGTGCACTCTCCGTAGGCACAACGCCAGTGGTCACGGATGGGGATGAATCGTTTTTACCCCCATCCCTTTGAGGTCGGTAGGGCTGGTAGGGGTCCATGTCCTTTCTTTCGCAGGGGGTTCGATTTCTCTCTCGGCGGTTCTGATTGTGCCTTTTCGCAGCGATATTCGGGGTATAGAAGGAAGTTATGGAGTAGAGTGAGGAGGCACTGTTGCCACTTGTGGGAGGGAATTATTTAAAGCTAATAAAACCCTGCCAGTTCATCCCCTTCTGTTACTGGGTGATCAGATACTACCAGAAGAACCCAAATACTACTACGATAGGTGGGCTGTGCACTCCTACTAGAGTGCTATTCTAGGAGGCACGCCTGACACCGAAGTCAGTCTTACGGAGGTACAGCACCTAAGTTTTGTATGTTGCACAGGAGATAAGGGCAGCAAGCCCCGCTTGTGGAACATACAAAACTTAGGCGCTGTACCTCCGTAGCTGGCTGATTGCCAAGCTCTGTGAAGGCGGTGCTCAAAAATCTTGGATGGAGCAAAACGGGACAAGAATGCACCGTGCTCTGGTCATGTTACCCAGGCTAAGAAAAGAAGAAGAAAAAAAGATTCAAGAACTGGTGGGACGGTATCTAGGGTATTATATTCAGCAAATCCTACTCGATTACCCACTGATTGGGCGAGTTAGCTATGTTTCATTACCCCCCTTACCTACAGTACGGTACACCAACACTTTTTCCTTCAAGCACATCCCACTTTGTAATAATTCTCAGGTGCAATTTGATCTCAGCAGGGGAGCAAAGGGGATTCTAATGCCTGCGCATGGTAGAGCGGGGCTAAATTGGGCACCTTCAAGTGCTTTTCCAGCACCTGCAGTATGGTGGCACTAAGTTAGAGTTGTTAAGAGCTATCGTACGATACCCTACTTTTACCCAGCTCTTTTGTAAAACTACCATAAAATCTCAGGCATAACGAACTCGCCTGGACTGGTGGTGAAGCAGTTTTCAGAGCTTTGAATGGCCCAAGAGGACGTCGGAAAAACGCTGTGTTATTTTATCTTGCCTTATTCACAAGCTTTCTGTCAATCGGAGGGTCTGATTTCGCTGCGTTGCCGGCCCACGCGGGTTCGTTATACCGGAGATTTTACGGTAGGTTGCACTGGGCGGTCGGCAACCCGCAAGTGACAGGTCAGAAGCACAGTCCTGCGAATCCCGACTACCGTACTCGCAATGTCGAACCTAAAAAAAGGGCAGCTAGTGCACACCGCCAAAAGTTGGCACTTTTTCTCGAATTTGGGTGGTACAGGTGCCACCGAAAAGGTGGGTGTACGCAAGCGATTTTAACATCAAAAACAGCCAATTTCACACACTTATTCCAGCACCAGCATCTGAATTAAAAATAAGATAGCTTCGTGGAATGATCGGAAAATGTCTAGGCTACTCGACATCTATTGAAACCTCAGCTGAATTTAAATTTTCTTAAGGAGTAGTAGCAAGAGGAGATTAAATTTGCCTCAAAATCGGGCCAAGATCGTCATTTTTGGTGAGAAAGCTGTGTCTTGGCAGAATTTCAAAGTTCAACTGCATACTGATCCTCAGGGAATTTAAATTAATTTGAGATTTCAATAGAAGTTGAGTAGCCTATAGCTTTCTAAACATTCCATGAGGTTATCTCATTTTTAATTCTGGTGTCGGTGCTGGAATAAGTGTGTGAAATTGGCCGTTTTTGGTGTAAAATCGCACCTGTGCATTCACTTTTTCGGTGGCACATGTATGATATGCAATTGCAGTCTTTTAAAAAACCCTTCGACATTGCGAGTACCAATCTACCGTAGTATGCGTTAGGGTACGGGTATACTGGGTTCGGCGGTGAGGGGCCGAGTTTCGAACCTATGTGGTAGAAGGCACTAAATGTTCGGTTACCCTTGTTAAAAGACAATACCGTAAAAGCTGGAATAATCGATTGGTGTGCTATGTCGTTGAGAATTGCCTGCTTTAGAAAAGGTGCGAAAAACACAGCAAAAGAAGAGCGGCTCACCCCCTCTGAGAGACATAAAAAACAAAAAAACATCAGACTTTACCAGAAGGGGCAACTCTGACTACCCAGCACACGACTCGATTATTCCAGTTTTTACAGTACCTTATGAATTTCCTTTTAAAGCTCGAACTAGTGTTTTGATAGTTAGGGCACACCAAATAGGAGCTGTGCTGCAAGGGCAGAAATATATTGTGAACTCGATTCTAAGCGCTTCCCCTAGCACTATGCTCCATTAATATGCTATCTAGCTACGCTAACTGTTCGCTTAATTCTCATACCCCAACGTGCACCTGTGGCTGTCTGGCGGGTGAAAATGTACCATCCCCAGCGATCCTCGGTTACATGGTGCATTTTCACCGTGACAACACTGCCACAGATAGATGCTGGGGTACGAGAATTAAGTGAACAGGAGTGTATGACAAGTGGTGTAAATTTCCAGCGGGATCATCCGTAATGGCGAAGCCCACCTGTAGGGTAAATTATAGCCGGGTGCAACTGTATTGTTATGCAGTTGGTTGGGTCGGGTAAAGTGACGCTTTCCCTGCTCTGCTATTGACGTTTCTTTCTCCTGAGGCGATTAGGTTATGTCACCTCGCCCGTTTTCGGGTTGTACAAGGGATTTCTCTCTCAAAACCTGCTATGCAGGGTCAGGGTGCGCCCACCTTTGCGGCACTTCTTACTCGTACCTCCGCGTTTATTATTATTCTATTTTTTGGTATTTGTAGTACCCGTTCTTACTGGCGGAATAGGTTACGGTATGGTGCACTCCACGGTCGGGCTCGACAACTGTCAACCGGAACAGTACTGCACTCCCCACCAAAAATACCCGACGACTAACCTCAACCAATTTACAACGGAAATCATTCCAATGGCAAAATGAGCGATCGCAAAGAAGAAGAAAAGGGGGGAGAGGGGTGGATGGGGGAACTAGAGTTGGAGCTCGGGAAGCATGGAGCTATTGTTAATGGTGGTAGATAGCGTTGTGTGGTTGTGAGGATGTTTGGCGGGGGTATGCGTAGCAAGCCCCTACTGAGAAGTGCACCATAACTTATTTTGCGCGGGAGTACAGAGCAGAATTATTGTGGGGGTATTAGTCATGCCCGAACCTATGTCCATATAAAATCCGGAATAATTCAACCTCTCCCGTAGACGCTGGGGCTTCCTTGACTGTGAGTTCCACCACTCTTTTATTTTCCCCACGTTAAGCTGGGAACGAGGTGATCAGTTTCCGCAGTTGTCCTGCCCAGGGTTCCGAATGGTCGGCGGAAGACTGGACTGGATTAGCTAGTCTGGTCAGGAGTCGAGTCTAGTCTAATGGTAGATATTAGGACGACTGGAGAGTGAGGATTATCGGAGCGGACTTGGCCACGATTGGTCCGACCAGCCCTGACAAGCACTAGGATATGCACAGCCCTTTGACAGATTTACTATTTTTATCACAATATATTTTTTACTTCAAATAAAACTTTTCATAACTGAACTCATTGTTTCCATGGATTATGCGGTAGAGTCGGGATAGAGATTGTGTCTCTCTTAGGCGTGGCGAAAGTAGGTTCTCAATCTCAAGTATAGCAGGCGTCACAGTCCATCAGAACAAGCCCCCCATCCGAACTGATGCTGATTGGTGGGTTTTGTATGAGGAGGTGAGGGTTGTCGTCCAGGTAACCATACAATACGTTCGGTGATTCTAGTGTCGGCGTGGGTTAGGGAGGTTGATACTGTAGTTTGAGCAGTCGTTAGGCTCTTTTCGCACACAAATAATTCTCATATGATACATACCTCCGCAGGTCGTTTATGTTAGCTCCGTTAACTCTACGATAATATTATGTTGAGATATGGCTACCCACTTAGGTCATGTCTTTAGAGCCTGTCTATGTTTGCGATTAGGTCTATCATTGGTTGTGCGGGAGTGGGCTTGGCAAGGATGATTCTCCTTAAATTGTCTTCTCTCTTGTACGACTAGAATACAACGAACATCTCACCTCACATACGATAAGTCCACACACCCAACAGCTTAATCTAAAATTTCCCCTCCAACACCGCTCATGGCACGTTTGGCGAAAATGGCACCGTTCAGTTGGGCCACCGTTTTGGCTGTGAAAATGTCCTTCTCCCCATTTCGAAACGGAATGAAAAGGATCATTTGTATGGGGGAACGGAACAGAACCGTTGCATCCAAACAGGCCCTTAATTTGCAATACCCACAACTCCACACCAACACCAGCAAACTCCTCCTTTCTTCGCTTAACCCAGCCTTTTCTTCCACTGTGAGGAACCAACCATACTCAATAACCCGCCCTGTCCGCTGTGTGAGCAATAAAGGGTGGAACATGTCTTAGTACGCCCCCAATGATGGCAGCTGCTTCAATTCTACGAAATCTTCTAATTCTAGGTGGAACAGTAGCACTATCCCCGATGATCGATCTCGACTCTTAACAATGTTATCACCCCTGGAGCACGGCTTACAGCATGGGGACATCCAAGCGCGCCGTGTCGAAGGGGTCGGGGAATGGCTCATCCAAAGTGAGGAATTCAGAAAATGGAGCGGATTGGAAGGTGGAGGTGTTGAGGCAGTTCTGTTTTGCTATGGGGGTCCGGGTGTTGGAAAAACATTTATCAGGTAAGAGGAGTTATTCGCGGGAGATAGAAGAGAGCTCGTGCTAACGAGCTGTCATGATAGTTCACTAGTAGTGGACAGGTTGCGTGATCTAGCCAGGGGACAAAACACCACCGTTGGATATTTTTACTTCGACTTCACGGCCCGAAAGGAGCTATCTGCCGCTGATATACTAAGATCTTTATTGAAGCAGATGATCAATGAAATGGAAATCGTTCCTGGGGAAATATTGAAGGGCTTGCGAGAGCAGAGAAGGGCCGATGGACATGAAACCGAGCTCGTTAAAATCGTTCAAATGCTACAACTCATCGCATCCTCACAGCGCACATTTTTGTGCATTGACGCCCTTGGCGAATGTGGTGGGGTTCAGCGGGCCAAGGTTCTTGAGTCATTGAAACAAATCCTTGACAAGTCCCCGGGCACCCGAATATTCGTGACAGGGGGATCCTCTATTGGGGTTGAGATAGAAGAGCATCTCTCTGGACGAGTGGCAAGTGTATCCGCAGACCCCAGAAAAGACGATATTATCACATACATTCGCGCTAGACTAGCCAAGGACAAAACCGCAGATGCCATGGATGAGTGTTTGGAAGCAGATATTCTGGAGAAAACTCAGGGAAATATATCTGGAATGTGAGTGGAGTCAACGGTACCGGGAATCCAGCCTCTCGTTATCCGCTAATAAATTTACTCAGGTTTCTACTCGAATCCCTACGCATCGAAGCAATCCTGCAAGGATCGACAGTATCCAAGAGACGAGAAAGGCTCATCGGAATGACAAATGGGTTGGGGTTGGAAGATGAATATGGTGCGGCGATAGAACGGATAAAGGCACAGGGTGGTGATAAATCCAGACTCGGAATTGAAGCTTTGATGTGGATCACTTATGCGGAGCGGCCGTTGAGGGCCGTTGAGCTCTGCCATGCCCTAGCTGTCGAGCTAGGCTCCAGTGATTTCAATGCCGACAACGTCCCTTCAATGGCCGCAGTGGTTGGCTGTTGTCAAGGGATTATCACCGTGGATAAGGAGGGGTCGTGTGTCAGACTAATCCATTCTACGCTCCAAGAGTATCTTTCCCACAATCCGGATATTTTTGGTAGACCTCAATCGGCAATAGGGGAGTCGTGCTTGACCTACCTGAATTCCGGACATGTCAAATCCCTTTCAGCTGACTCCTCTACCGAGGCTAAGGAAATACCCTTTCTGGAGTACAGTTCTCTAAACTGGGGAGTCCATGCGAAAAGGGAACTCTCGGACCGGTCTATGTCACTTGCGCTCCAGATGTTTCAAGAGTATGATGGCCACATATCTGCCAAATTTCTTTTAGATCAACCAAGGTATCAATCTGTGCATTCCAGTACAGGTTCGCAGTTTAGTGGAGTAGACTGTGCATCTTACTTTGGAATTGTGGAGCTTGTAGCTGCCTTGATCGAGATGCGCTCTTGGGGTACCAAGAAAAGACGTTTTGGGGGATATACTCCGCTGATATGGGCTGCTCAAAATGGACATGAGGAAGTGGTGAAATTACTACTTGAGCGGGGACGGGCGAGACCCGACAAAGGAGACCAGGATGACGAAACACCGATCTCGCATGCGGCTCGCAACGGACATGCGGGAGTGGTGCAAATACTGCTCGCCCTGGAGAATGTCAACCCTAATAGCCCAGGTCATTGCGGAAAGCCACCGCTCTCACATGCAGCTCAGAATGGGCACGATGAAGTGGTGAGAGTGCTACTCAAACACAAAGATATCAACCCCGGCCAACCACAGTATGACGGCCAAACACCGCTAGCACATGCCGCCCGGGCGGGCCATGCGGGAGTTGTCAAAGCGCTGCTAACGAGCAAGAAAGTCATCCCCGACAGGCTTGACCAAAACATGAGACCGCTTTCATATGCAGCTCAGAATGGGCATGAGGAGGTGGTGGAGATGCTGCTCCGTCAGCCAGCGGTCTGCCCTGACAAACCAGGTGGTCACTACGGCAGAACAGCGCTCTCATATGCTGCTGAGAAGGGACATGAGGCCGTAGTGAAAAGACTACTCGGGCGGAAAGAGGTCAACCCAGACAAGCTAGATACGGGCGGGCGTACACCGCTCTCATATGCTGCATGGTGTGGACGCGAGGAGGTGGTCAAGATTCTACTCAGGTGCGAAGGGGTCAACCCTGACAAGCCTTCTTATGACGGTCAAACGCCGCTCTCATATGCGGCTCAGAAAGGACATGAGGGAGTGGTGAAAATATTGCTCGGGCGGGAGGAGGTCATTCCCGACAAGCCAGATAACAACGCCAAAACACCACTCATATATGCAGCTCTGGAAGGACATCTGGGAATGGTGAAACTTCTACTCGGGCGGGAAGATGTGGATCCTAACATGGCAGATCATACCGGCCAAACGCCCCTCGCATATTCAGCTATTAATGGGCATGCCGAGATGGTAAAGATTTTGCTCAGACGGGAAGGGGTTGACCCAGACAAACCAAGTAATTACGGCAGTACACCACTCTCGAATGCTGCCTCGTATGGGCACGAGGGAATTGTGAAAGCACTACTCGAGCGCGAAGAGGTCAATCCCGACAGCCAAGATAATGGCGGGAAAACACCCCTACAGCATGCCGCCTCCAACGGGCATGAGGGACTGGTGAAAATACTACTCGGAAGAGAAGACGTCAACCCAGACGGGCAAGATAATGAAGGGCAAACACCCCTCATGGCTGCTGCTAAGTGGGGGCATGAGGGTGTCGTGAAGATGCTTCTCGGGCGGCCAGAGGTAACCCCTGACAAGCCTGATGATCGCGGCAAAACGCCTCTCATGTCTGCATATGCGAAGGGCCATAAGAGCGTGATAGCGCTTCTGGAGCCTGCGGAAGAGGTCAAACCAAACCCGAAGTAGGAGGGTCCGGGAAACCGCATGGCGGCACAGTACAGAGAGGGGAATGCGCATATATTCTGTTACCAACCCCTCGTCTCGCTTTGCAAGGTGGAAAGTTCTTAGGGTAGGTTGTCAAAGCATAGTAGTCTCCGATTGGTGAGGTTAACTAGTTCTATCTTTCCGAGAAGGTTCAGTTAATAACTTCCTGTTTTCCTTTATTGTACTTAATTTTCCTCTAGGCGTAATTTCTTGCATACCCTTTTATTTTCCTGCGCCATTTCTTTCTCGTTCCTTAACTCTCCCCTCACCCTCTTTCCTGTAATACAGATAACCTTAATACATTACTTTTTTTCCATGGGGAGGGTAGAATCAGTGTTCCCAACGGGCCAGGCCGGCCAGGCTTCGGTAAAGACGGGCCCGGCCTGTCCAAATTCTCTCGGATCTAGCCTGGCCCGAGCCTGCAGGCCTGGTTAAGCCTGAGCCTGGCCTGGCCGGGC
>Ga0307513_10001028_pt1 | contig 40400 bp, 33 predicted proteins | sample 15_EM_MG_FD_202174 | JGI IMG/M metagenome (GOLD analysis project Ga0307513, IMG submission 202174) | Populus trichocarpa ectomycorrhiza microbial communities from riparian zone in the Pacific Northwest, United States - 15_EM | ecosystem: Host-associated > Plants > Roots > Unclassified | place...
GACACCCTCAGAAGAAATAGCAGTCGGGAGATTCTCAGAGTCAAGCTGGGCAAGATTCAGGGTCAAACAGTGTTCGCACTTTGTTCTGACGAACTGAACTCTTAGAAAGATACTTCTTTACTAGAGAGGTCAAAGTAGCGTGAACATTAGTATAAATAGTAGGGCTCTCCCTGATGGTTGAGAACATTATCAAGCAATGGAGAAGAGACCTTAACAATATTATAAGTTATTACGATATTCTTCTATTACTTTATCGAACAATTCTTCTTGAGCCTTCCTGACCTATATTCCGTTGTCTTGAATATCCTCAGCCTAGATAGCCCGGAATCCTACCGTGTTAGCTACCCCGTAACAGCTTTTTCCTGAATCTCATCAAAGAAAGGCTTATGCTGAGCAGTATCTACCTGCTTTTGGGCACTCCAAGCCCTACACAGATCTCTCCCTGCTTTCTCTACAGCCATATCCTCCTTTCTCTTTGCCATTTGGCGTGCTTCTGAGGCATAAATAACTTCTCCTTTTTGGATGTGCCTTCTGCTCTGCCCTCTTCGTCTAGCATTTCTCATCTCCTCAGCCGCGCGTGTATGCTCCATATGTTCCATAGACAAGGCACCTGACTGTGCAAGGGTTAACCCACCTTGTAGAACAAGCTTGAGTTTGGCTTAAAAGCTTGAAGATAGCCCTTTGCCCTCTTCTAGTAATTCGTCACTCATAGTCTTAAAACTTGCAATCGTAAGTGGAATAATAGAAGAAGATGCAGATACTGGCTCCAATTGGTGAGAGGGGGGAATGACTGACTCCTGGGGTTTGGATATAACAATATCAGGATTATAAGGGATGAGGCCAGTTGCACGAAAAGCTGATTGAATAATAGACGACTTAAAGGTTTGCTGACGAATAGTATCAATTGTGTCTAAAAGTTCTGCTTTGTCGAAATTGCCACATCCTGTATGAGTAGCTGCCTCAACCACCTCCGCATGGTAATGCTTATAAGGCTGAAAAACAACCACATCAAGAGGTTGCAGAAGATAGCTGGAGTGAGCAGGAAGACAAAACACAATAATCTTGTGTAAGTCACAAAAGTCGAGGAACTGTTTAGTAGGGTGGGAGCCGAATCCATCGAGGAGTAATAAACGGTAACTGCCGGCAAGCCGAGCAGCCGAGCAGTGCTCAAAGTGGAGGAGCCACTTCATTGTCAACTCATCATTGTTGTAGCCGGTTTCTGATGTCCCTACAAGGTAATTATCCAGAATTCGGGTCATGGTATACCAGGATTCTTGATGAATGATACCAGGAACAATAATCATTGGAGATAACACGACTCCATCACCACTGATCGTCTGACACACACTAACTAGCTCGCGATTGGTGGAGCTACCAAGATAAGATTGTCTTGTCGGATCTCGAGTTATGATCCATTGATCACATCTGATACCAATACAGAAACCGGTTTCGTCAAAGTTGTATTTGTCACCTTGGTGGATATTGCACTGCTCACAGATATCATAGTACTTCTGAAACCAGGCTCTGATACTCTCTGGTTGATGTGCACTTTTTCGATTAACGTCAAGTGATACTTGTTTGCGAATGAAATATTCTGAATGGCGGTTTAGGAATCGTGAAGCCCTATGGTTGCTCACAACAGGTGCTGGCCCTTGGCCACAATGTGCAAATTGCAAAACAGCATTAGCACAGCCTGTTACCATTTGGAGGTGAGCGCTTGTACCAATAGTATCAAGCCGGTCAAGATACTGGCAAACTGCTAGTTCTTGGTCATCAGTGAGCTTATGGTTAGCTCCTGCTCTCTGCTGGTGTGACTGAAAGCCTTGTAGTCATGCTTGTAGACGTGAAACTGGTATCTCGTAGTTGCGTGCAATCTCTGCGATGTTTGGATATGGGTTTGGATTTGTGCTGAGAGATTTGATAGCGGCCTGAATTCGTATTTCGACATCTTTGTACGGCTCAACCCGCTGGCTTGGAAGGATAAAAGCTGTTGCTTTTGGCATAGTTTTTGATGAAGGTGATTTGCAATAGTGGTCGGTTGATAGAAATTACTCTTTTACAAAGTCATAGTTTTCTCATAATTTTTTATTATTACATGCCAAGATACTTGTAAATAATTTTTATTAATTGAGTTTATTTAAATTAACTGAAATAATGATTCATATTAATAACACTGGTTATGTTCTCTATGGTTAAAACAAGCCACAAAATCATGTTGAGCCACAAAGTCATGTTGAACCACAAAGTCATGTTGAGCTGTCGGGCACTCAGGAGGAGTGCCCAGGTTTTGAGCTTGCGAATATCCTGGGTTGCGGCCGCACGCCGCAACCTTGGCACGATTATCGGTAATACGGTACCGACTAGGCCCACCACTAACTATGCGCCGCACGTCTAATTCCTTCCAAGGAGCTCGCGCTTTCGAGTTCGGCTATGGCCACAACTCAGCTTGTCTACGAGCATAGAGTATCTTTAGCCTTCCCCCTCCTTCGGGTTTGATTTTCGGCTCTGGATGAGTTCTCCAGGGAGATAAACTGGAGATGGAACCGTTGTCTAGACAGCCTACGAATAACCCCTCAGGCGCGGCGAAGTCTTTTGGCGATGGTTTGTGACTCTTGGCCCGGTCTGTTGCTGTGATAGTTACTAGCCGAAGCTAACAGGCTCTTTCGCTTCTCAGGAGGTAAACCGCGACTGAACATGCCTACCCAAGGTCTCCCGAATTTTCTCTCCGCGTGTGTGATGGGAAGGCGACGCTGACAAACGGCAGTTGTTGGAAGGTACAACAGTGCAGGGCTTCACTGGCATAAGCCTTATGCAGATACCGAACTGCAGCAGCCGAGGGTTTTGATGATTGATTATGTTCATAGCCGTTCGTCTATTTGCTTTCCCTGATTGTTAATTTGGCTTGAGTTTATATGCTTAGAAAGAATCTGAAGGATTAGAGGAAGGATCCCGAAGGGTTGTGGCTCAAGAGATCCACGACATGGGCGCCTTGAAATCGGTTTACAAAGACGGGAGGGGTATGAACGCTTTCCTGAGAATTTTGTATGCGCCTACATTGACTTGTCTCTTTTTACTCTATGCTTATTTTATTTTGAACTTAGCCATGTACAAAATTCCACTTGGGCGACGAAGTTCTTGATTCGCAAATTCCGTATAAACGATAATGACGACATTGCGGGCCACCAGGAATTTGCCCAGTGGCTAATGCAGGAGAAGCCGAAAAGGAGAGCCGGAAAGCAGCTTCCTGTTGGAAAGAGTTGGAAGACGACTGCCGACCCTTGGAGACGTGTGACGAAATGCTCTTTTGGACTGGATTATATGAAATGCTACCCATTTAGTGATACTGAAATGGAGGATAGGGAATCGTGTGTGTCGGGGCTGATAGGTTACGATGATAATGGTACTCACTTTCTCGTAACAGTGAAGTGGAGGTTTGGATTGTTGACTTATGCAGATAACCCTGTCCAGCGGTATAACGTTTATTCACAACGGCTCTCGGTATATGTTCAGTATGTTGCGTCAGATATTCAGGCTCCTGGGCCGGACATTGCATCACCGTACCAAGACTTAGAGCGTAGCTCTAGGCCTTTGGATGTGATGTATGACAATGGGAGCACGATCATTATATTCGATAACTCAGAGACTTGTTCTGTCCACGATTCGTTGATTTCTGCAAGAGGCGAATGGGAGATTCGGTGGAGGAGGTTGCCGTTTTATATCACCAGTAACACCTACGAGGATGATGAACGGATGACATTGGACTGTATGAAGGCTATTACTCAAGGTGAGAGTTAGTTCTGTGGAGTTAAGGAATATGCAGTGCTAATGAACATAGATATATTCAAAGCATTAGCCACTTCCTGGGACCAACTTTTAGATGCTAGTTCGCAGCATGTTAATATCCTAGTATGTCTCCCCTAATCGAATGGAAAACATGTATTATCGCTGACTGTCCTCAGGGAGAGAAAATTTATGAACAGCCAGCGGACGATAGTCAGGCACCGGAATTATGGTCCAATTTAGCGCACTGGCATAAGTACGAGAAGCTTATGTCCTACCACAAAGATATAGTAAACGAAATGCGGAAGTATCTTGAAGAAATGGACGGATCTCTAAGTGGTGAAGGGTTCTGGCTGAAAGATTCCCCAGAGGATTTTGAGCGACTCAGCATCTTGATTGAGGAAGATCTAGTCAAAAAAACAAACTACCTCTCGGAGCTTATGTATAAGTCGGTCGCGTTTAGAGATTCAAGACTAAGTTTGCAACTGGGAACGAGCATGTGGAGATTATCTTGGATTACGTTTGTTTTCTTGCCATTGACATTCATGGTTGGGTTTTTCGGTATGAATGTTGATACCTTTGCGGGAAGTCCCTCAATAAAGTGGTATTTCGCGACCGCTGTGCCATTTGTATGTGTCCTCTTGGCAGCTCTGAAGGTAGTTATGGTCGGCTAATCATGAGATAGATGGCAGCAGTCTTTATATCCTGGTATCTGCTTAAGCATTGGCTGACCCGCCACAGCCAATCCCCACACCAACGCGGCATCTACGAAGCCCTGTATACGGACCTCCATAATCGCCGACCGGAGCTTTGGTCCCGTGCGGGTCCTCTTGATTATGTCCAACCTAAGGACCGTGTATCTAAGATAAAGTGGTGGTTGATAGTTCACTGGATGTCACCCAAACGTCTACCTCCGCCTAGACCATTGGTAGGGCAAATATTGGGCAACGAACCTCTTGGGACATATAATCGCTTGAAACGGCATTTCGCCAAAAGGTGGACGAGCGAGATTGAAGTAATTGGTGGTCCATCTCCCAATCCAGAGGTGGGGCTCCAGCCTGTGGATAGCAGGGCCGTTCAATATGGGGGGACTGTAGGCCTAGATTTGGAAGGGGATAATGGAATGGCTAGATCTTCACCTAGTCTGGATGCCTCTGAAGAAGGTGATGTAGTGTTGGCGGGTAGAGTAGAGGATAAGAAGAATAGTGGTGTGCTCGTAGAAGAAGGAATGAGGGGGTCTAGAGAGGGAGGAAACGGGACTTCGGTCGAGGGCTCATCAGAATTTAGGGAATAAATCAGTTGGTGGTATCCAAGCGTTGTCTCTCGTGATCGCTTGCCATACGATATACACTAGCATGTTCCTAGGACGAGTGCAAGTACACAACTGGTACATGTTGGCATTCATAGCAAGACGGTAGGTAAGTTATCACCTCGGCGGCTAGTTAAACGTATCTATACTCGGAGTGCAAATAGGGGTTGTAGTGCAACGGAAACTGCCCGCCCAACACCCTAAAACCACTATTACCGGTTAACCATCGCCCCACATGGGCAAACCCGTACAGAAGGCATGCGAAGCAAGAAATTTATGAACCCAGAATAGGTGATTTAAAAAAGAAAGAAAACAATCCCCAGATAATATTATGGTGCACATCGTCTAAGAGCCGGTTCCCCACTTCCATACTGTATTTCGCTGCAGTGTTCGCAACGGGGCAGGACGAGGACGGACGGCATTTCGTCGTCCCGTCCCGTCTTTTCCAAAACTTGCCCGACAAGTAAGAGCCCAGGACCAGGACGGACGACATTGTGTTGTCCCCCACCGTCCCCCACCATCCCCCGTCGTCCCCCGTCGTCCCCGGCGGTCCTATGAAGCACCTGCCGTCCCCTACTAGAAGATGTCTCACATCGTGGGGCTCGTCGTCCTTCCTAATGACGGCCGTCCTTCCTAATGACGGCCGTCCTCGAAGTTCAAGGACGAGAACGGACGGCATTTTGTCGTCCCGTCCGGTCATTTTCTAAAGTTGCCCGACAAGTAGGAATGAAAGACGAGAACGGACCACGTTTTACCGTCCCATCTCGTCCCGGGCTCTTGGCAGTCCCCCCACCGGGCCCCACGGGGGCCCCGGACGGCTGCGAACACTATTTCGCTGTCGTCCATAGTCGAGGGAACCAAGCGTGACCTAAAGGCAAGGGTGACGCCTCGGCTCGGCTCTATTTTATTTTTTCCCGGAAAACGAAGCCCGCCTATCTACCTACCGAGACTGCCTCCTACGATAGTAACAAAATCTACCCTAGTGACAGCGCCTGGCTTGAATACTGGTAGCACCGATAACCCCACCGCCCTTTCCATTGGCAAGAATCTGCATCACAGAAAACTCCAATCCTTCCCGACTCCTATAACTTGAGGGCCACTCCAATTCCCTTGCTGCAGCTTCAATCAATCCCTCACCACTCCAATCCTCTCCCCCTCCCGGCAGCTCCAATACCTGCCCCCCTACCAACTCTAATACCCTTCTCCCGGCAACTCATATCCAATCAGTGCTCCCAACGGCCCGGTGGCCCGGCGGGACCCCACGGACGGACTGCCAAAAGCCCTGGGCGGGATAGGACGGCCATCTGCAGTCCTTCCAAGGCGGTCAAAGTGCAAGACGGCGGTCCTTACAAGGTGAGACGCAGGTGTTGATGGCAGGGGTGGGGGGCGGCGGGGGATAGCAGAAGATCGCACGAGTGATGTCTCATGATTCGATAATGATTAGTTTGGAGGGTATAATTTCAACTTGGGCCAGTGACGGAGGTCCAAGCGTTAGGACTATAGTCGCCTACAGTCCGTCCGGTCTTTACCTTTCCAGGAGTAGTCCGTCCGGCACTCCCATAAAGACGCCATAAAGGCGGAATATGAGCTGTAGTTCGTCCCGTCCTACCCTGAAGACAGACGGGCTGGGCGCTGCCCCCATTCCACCCAGGGTGCCAAGAATGCCTCGCTGTTGCTAGGCATAGGGATTAGACAGAGGGGTGGAGATCTCCCATTGGATTTTTTTATCAGATACCTTGATGCATCGTTTGGATAAGGCGTAGCGCTGAATGGACGAATGACCAATGGAAGATAAACAGTCTGGTAGTTACAAGTGAAAGATGAAAAGAAAAAGAAAGAAAGTAACATTACTTGACGACGAAAGAAGTATAAAAAGAGAAAGGATTACAATATATGAATTATACCCTATGTGCACTGCGCACTCCCTCGATCAATTCCTATCCCCGCCCGCATAATACCTTGACTTAGGATTATATCTCTGCCTTAGATCCACGAAATTCTCGCTAGTGCACACTCCCGATGTATGGTACAGTAATCATCGATGAAATGATATAAATGGAATGATTGAGAAGGGGGGACCGATAGCAACCAGAAAATAGAAGTCAAAAAATGTAGAGGGAGCAATCATCACAGAGCTAATCGCGGGTTGGGATCGGGGGAGAGGGGTTTGGACGGAAGAAGGCAAACGGATGGGATAAATTGAGGGGGGCTTTGAGGTAAGCTAAACGGATTAGGTGGGGTGGGGTATCGTCGCTATCTATCAAGACGAGAGAGGGGGGGGGGTTGTGACCCGGAGGGCAAAGTCACAACTTTTAGATATCCACGAAACCCGACTAGCTCGACTCTTTTGGCGCTAAGGTCTGGTATTACCTACTGGAATAGATACTATGTCGTTCTGATAGCTGCCTTACTACTATGTCACGTCTGACCTCCGTAGCCCAGGTGGGTGGTTTTTGACCATATCATGTCTGCAGCATTGGGATTGATACCTTCACCTTCCAATAGCAACTTTGCTACCCCCCTGATGCCCGTTCGCTTAAGCTGACGAGGGTGGTGTTCGGTTAAATATGTCCTCTGTAGTATTGGATTTGGCACTGTGAGGGTTTAAATTAGAATAATATGGGCTAAGCAGAGGGTTCTTTAAAATGTTAAGGAGAAAGAGTCGAGGGCGGTTTAGCTAGGTTGATGGGATAATTTGTGATCACTAGCGGGCATTGCGGGGTATAAAAAGCGGAAGGCGGAAGAGCAATGGAAAGGGGGACAACGACAAACGAGTAGAAGGACCTGCCTATGTGAATAGGCTATGCTTCTTTGTCTTTATCTACAGTTATCGTCTTTATCTTCCGGGTTCTTTCTTTATCAACAATTTTTTTAACGCTACCTTTTGTGTGAGCGGCGATTGCCCACTTTCGGTCTCGTTTTGTCTTCTCGCCGTTCCATCATTTCCCTTTTTCCTTCCGTTCGCTTCCCTTCCTCCATCTCCCTTCTCGGAGAAGACTACTCGCCCGGACGAAAATCATCGTTTTAGTACCTCTGGGGCCAATAGCAACTCCACTACTCCCTCATCCTGTTCACTATAGCCCACGAGATCGGTGTTCGGCAATATTTGATGCCGGCCGTATGGGATTGATATTCATTCGTTCCAATAGCAACTTGACCACGTCCTCATGCCCGTTCCTGCGAAAAAGAAGGATTACCATGGGATAGGATTTATAAGTGAATGGGCAGGATGATAGGGCGTTTAGAACTGGAAAGGCCACGGCAGGCGAAGGGTAGACCAAGAAAGTATTAGACAAGCAGATTAAGTATGCTACTATAAATTTAGTATGATATATAAACAAGTGCTCATCCTTTCCTAGAAAGTAAAAGTCAGTTGGTAGTTTAAGTTGCTCAACAGCAAATGAGCTCCACCTTGCGCCACGATCGCACTATATATCTAGAAGTCGCAGACCTCCTCTTTTAACCGCCTAAACAGCTTTTACACATACCCGAGCCTTTTCCCTCTCACCACGAACCACTTTAGCATAGCTCCCTCCTATGATAATATCATACGCGGATATGCGGCCAGTAGGAATACGGTTATAGGGTATTTGGCTTTGTGGTTTCCTACGGTTAGGCACTCTATCATACAGTAGGCTATTATTTTCACATCCTATGCTACCAAGCATAGGGTCTCGGTTTGATGGCTTTTTTTAATGCCTCTTGCCATAGGGTATGAGGTATCGGATATTTGGTCTCATTGCTTCTTTCATGCCCTATGTCACTAGGCATAAGAGAGTGGGCACACGGGCGGGGTATAGACTTTAGGATCACTGAGGACTATCCGATATCAGGATGGTTCTAGATTGCTTGAGATCGTGAGGGATCAAAATATCTCCGCCTAGTGTGTCTCCTTAGAGTTCGTCGAGTTTTGGGAGTGTTTCGCTGTTAATTGGATGGAGAGACATATCTCCTGGTCTGTCCTTAACTAGAGAGAGAGTAGCCATCTGGACCACCGTTCTTCCATCTTTCGCCGCTCCCCTTAGAGGTTATTGCGATTGCAATAATGTCTATTTCTTCTTTCGTCCCCCCCTTAGGCTCCATCAAGCCTCCCAGGCTCGATGTGGAGGCTCTCCTATTATATTTATGACTGCTACAATTACTGCTGTTACTCGTTAGAAGCGTCCGTGATCTGAGATCTGTTCGATTGCGATTGCGCTATACTGTATCTACCTACCTCCAGACACCCACTCCCGTTGTCCGAACACCCCACACCGTCCATCACAATTCAAAAGGAGAGCAGAGTAGCAATTTACCGCATCTGCACCGCTAGTGGCTCGCTATTACCCAGAAAATACCCTTATCCAACACTTCAGAGGGAATTGAATAGTGGATAGAACTATGCTCAGTGTTCCCAACCGTCCAGTCCGTCCGTCTTCGGGGGAGGACGGGACGGACTACAGCTCATAGTCCGTCTTTTTGGGGGTGTTAGGACGGACTACGGCCAGGAAGGTGAGGACCGGACGGACTATAGGGCAATATAGTCCCAGCGCTTGGGCCTCCTGCACTAGCCAAGCCGAAATCATACACCTCCAAACGAATTCTTTTCACATCATGAGACATCACTCTTGCAGTCCCCGGCGGTCCCCTGCCCTCCCCCGTAGTCCCCCACCGTCCCCGGCCGTCCTCAATAGTCCCCCGCCATCTCCACCAGTCCCCTGGAATCCACCCCCTGCCCTGAACTAAAATGTCTCACCCTGTAGGGCCCGCCGTCCTGCCCAAAGACGGCCGCCCTGCACTTAGGCCGCCCCGGACGGACTACAGATAGCCGTCCCGGACGGTTGGGAACACTGACTATGCTGGCACAAACTGTAGAAGTGGCACGACTCTCTGGGAGGGATAAACCTGTCGCTCAAATACACGAACTCCGCCTCGCAGGCGCTATGCTATGACGCGCAGACATCTCATCAACACCCCTTGTGTTAGAATGAACGAGGAAATCGACAGCTATCATTGGTACTTCCTCTGGAACAGAGCTCCTCCATTCCCCTCCGTAGGCACTCTCAAGCCAAGATCCAAACTTGTGAGAGCGAGGGGCTATGTGGTCTGAGAGATCGAGGTTCGTGGAAAGTTGGGGGTGCTCGTAGCAGATCCTATTTCAGAGTAATAGGGTATGAAGGGTGTATATTGGATTCAGCTGATATTATGGAAGAGTAGATTGAAGGCTTATGCTTATAATTGAGATTCTCAGAGCAGATTGAAATCAGAGGGTTGTAGGTGTAGTCTGAGCTTTGGGGATTTGGCAGGGGTGGAGTCCATCTAAGGATCATTATGTATCACTCGATATAGGATTTCTGGTTTGTGAAGTATTTATTTTTTCATAAGAGCAAAAGTATGTGATAACTGAGGGGGTGTTTGGAAGGCCGTTATTTGAGATAGCCATGATCTGAAATCATGAGTTGAAAACCGCTCTTTTTAAAGTCTGTGCACTACCGGTACTTTGAGCATGTCTGGGGTCACAAGGTTGGGCAATACCTGAGTATCTTGTTAGGTGCTACCTCTACTCGAATTAGGTTTCTGCTGTTCTTACAAGGTGTGTCTATTCAATGTAGAGAAATCTGACGCTATCACACCGTGTAGTTCTAGTTAATTACATCTGCGATAGGTGGATCTATCATGCTTAAAAGATGCGCTTGGCGCCCTGTTACTGAGAGGGAGATGGAGAGACAGGGAAGAAACATAAAAATTGATAAAATCAGGGGCCGCCGTATGTAATGAGTTAGATATAATTTTCCATGGTCTGGGGTGGCTTACGTGGGGCTTCCGGGGATTATATCCTTAAGCCATCATTATGGTAGTGCGCAATAGACTGTAAGCCAAGGAATAAGGGCCACTCACCTTTTTTAATTCACCAGTGTTATAGATGGAACAACTCGCGGTGGACTCTTTTATTCACTGTTTTTCCAACATAAAGTAGGAGCACCCCCGATATGGGAGTTGAAGGGCTACCTCTTGCTTCCCCCCCGATACTTGCTAGTCGTGATTTGGAAAGAGCTCTGTGATCGTTGTTGTTGGTGGGCTGCCTATAGGGCATCGGGTTAGGAAATCGGTAGTTATATGGCATGCACGTAATATGAGGTGCGCAGTGATTAGGTATACCGTGGTCAATGATTGTTTTCACATCCTGCTAGCGCAAGTGTAGGATATTGGTATTTGGTCGGTTGTTTCTCTCAGACCTTATCAAGCAGCTCTATCAGTGGTCTAGTTCCTCACTTTCTTTCCAGGCTAGTGGACTTAATGGTCTCAAGCCCATTGGTATGTTTTTTATCCGGTTCTTTTGTTTCCATCAGTTAGGTGGCTTTTCAGCGAGCCGTCCAGAGGTGTAATTTCCAGTCAATCTACTCTTCAAAACGCAAGAGGTACGGGCAAACAATTGTCACTATCAAGACATCCCTTCTAGAAACAAAAACCACACAAGTCACGATCAATTCAAGTCCGCTAAGCTAACTCACAAAACCGCTTATTCAAAGCGAACTCAGAGAACCGCAAAGAAGAGAAAAAATCCAACCGAAAGAAAACCCAACCTTACTGGTTGCCCGACTATCTAGATTCAGGAGATCCTTCTCTTGCTATCCGCTATCACAAAATTTCCTTCCTCGGCTCACAGTCCAAACGGTTCCTCCGTTGGGCTATGCCGTCGTCGTCGTGGTGGTCGAGAGAAAGCGCGAGAGAAGTGAATCGTAACCTTACATAGAGCCCCCCTGTCCGCCAAGACATGCAACAGCCACCCCTTCAGAAAACGTGATGCCTTTCCAAGCAAAGATCATGAATCGCTACCCATACGGTCTAAGTTATTCCCAGATGAGCTAAAAAAACCGCAAAGAAAATAAGCCAAATTTTTATCCGTAACAGTACTGTTAAGGTGTTGGCCATTCGGAGGCATTTGATGGGGCCTAAAGAAGGCACAAAAGAACAAAAGTGCACTCGTGCCAAGTTGCGGCGTGCGGCCGCAACCCCCGCATGTTCGCAGGCTAACAACCGGGGGCACTCCTACACGTGTACCGGGTATCAAGGGTAAGTCTGTCGAACCCCTCTGGTTGGCCCAGATTCCTCTCGACCACTCAGTGAGTGGGATCCCCTCTAGCCACTCGGCGAGAGTTCGACAGACTTTTTTCCTTCACCAAAATTTAGCGTAGATTGGCCCAGTAGCTGCAGAAAAAAAACAAAAAAGAGGTTACACACATAGTAATTTCGACCAGTCGGACAATCTTCGCCAGACTTATGCTCACACCCTAGTACAGAGTGCCTGACAGCTCCACACACATTACGGCTCAACGTCACTTTGTGGCTCACCATACTAAATTTGTGGCTCAACATCACTTTGTGGCTCAACTCAGCTTTGTGGCTTGACATAGCTTTTTACTTAATGTAGCTTTATTGCTCAAGGAAACAGCTAAGCTATTAATTACTGGTATTAGGTAGCTAGGAAGGTTTTAAAAATAGATGTAGCACTGAATAGTATATTTAATAAATTTCTCGGATTACATTCAACTACAAAGTGATGTTGAGCCACAAATTTAGTATGGTGAGCCGCAAAGTGACGCTGAGCCGTAATGTGTGTGGAGCTGTCAGGCACTCTGTACACGTGTAGGAGTGCCCCCGGTTGTTAGCCTGCGAACATGCGGGGGTTGCGACCGCACGCCGCAACCTTGGCACGAGTAATCGGGATAGGCTTTAAGCGCAGCGGAATATGGAAGAACGGTGGATTAGCTCACTACTCTCTCTGCTAGCTAAAGCCGGGCTAGGAGACATATATCTCGATCTAACTAACAATACTGCAAAACTCCCAAAACTCAAAAGAAACACACTAAACTAACAAAACCTAAGCCCAAGCGATCACAACCCAATATCGCTAACCAGGCTCCCGCCGGGAGACCCCTGCAGTTGGTGAGCGTCGGCTACAGGTATCCACTGCGTGGCTCATGTAGCGGTATAATATGTTCCGTGCTATCAAATTGACGGGAAGATGAAAGAGAGCCAGCCAATGAGATGTGAAAAGCGGGTCTGCTATACCCTCCTAGGCTCGTTACTCACCTCTAGCTAGGGCGGCTAGTGGGCGTTTTCTATGGATGATATGGTATGATACTGTCTGTTATGCTAAACGATTGATGGTGGCTTGCGGTCTCTGACAGGTGTAGTCAATATATAGTCCCTGATAACCTCCTCAAGAATTCTTGCACTATCGTACACTGTATTTGTCTATTTAAAACACTATACGTGCTTTATCTATCGTTCATGGGGGGGGAGGAAGAGAGGGAAGAAAAAACTACATAAGAGACGACATGTGGACAAGAATTTCCGGATAGAAAAAATTAAATAACAGGGTGAAATCCGCAAGCTATAAACTCGACCTTCCCTTAATAGTACCAAGCTCCTCTGTCACCACAAGGAGAGCATGACATATATGCGCGCCCCACTTACGGGATCTCCCCGGTTGGAGGGTGATGCTCAAAGGTCACCATGCACCGTGAGTAAAGGGCTCGGTAAAGGAAGGGGCAGCGGCCGCTTCCACGAGGCGGTGTTCCCTAGGCTTTACGTAGCAGGGCTACCACTCTCTCATGTCCAAACCAAGCGGCATATGAGAGCGGTGTTTTGCGGTCTTTATCTCGCCGGTTGGGGTTGACCTCTTCCCGTCCGAGTAGTATCTCCACCACCCCCTCACGGCCGTACAGAGCAGCAAATGAGAGCGGTGTTTGGCCGCCATTATCTGGTTTGTCGGGGTTGACCCCTTCCTGCCCGAGTAGTACTTCCACTACTCCCTCATGCCCATACCAGGCGGCAAACGAGAGCGGTGTTCGGCCATCATCATCCGGCTTGTCCGGGTTGACCTCTTCCCGCTCGAGTAGCGCTTTTACTACTCCCTCATGCCCATACTCAGCAGCAAACGAGAGCGGTGTTCGGTCGCCATTATCTGGCTTGTCGGGGTCGACCTTTTCCCGTCCGAGTAGTATTTTCACCACTCCCTTGCGTCCATCCTGAGCGGCATACGAGAGCGGTGTTCGGCCGTCATGATCCTGCCTGTCCGGGTTGACCTTTTCCCGTCCGAGTAGCATTTTCACAACTCCCTTGCATCCATCCTGAGCGGCATACGAGAGCGGTGTTCGGCCGCTATTATCGGGCGTGTTTGGGTTGACCTCTTTCCGCGCGAGCAGTATTTTCACCACTCCCTCATGTCCATTCCGAGCAGCATACGAGAGCGGTGTTCGGCCGCGACCATCCAGCTTGACAGGGCTGACCTCTTCCCGTCTGAGTAGTATCTTCACAACTCCCTTGCGTCCATTCTGAGCTGCAAACGTAAGCGGCGTTCGGCCTGATTCATCTGGCTTGTCCGGGTTGACCTTTTCCCGTTCGAGTAGTATTTTCACCACTCCCTCGTGTCCATTCTGGGCGGCATGCGAGAGCGGTGTTTGGCCTGATTTATCTGGATAGTTTGGATTGACCTCGTCCCGTCTGAGTAGAATTTTCACAACTCCCTTGCGTCCATCCCGAGCGGCGAGCAAGAGCGGTGTTCGGCCCGATTTATCTGGGTTGTTGGGATTGACCTTGTCCCGCCCGAGAAGAATTTTTACCACTTCCTCATGTCCATTCTGAGCAGCGAGCGAGAGCGGTCTTTGGCCCGATTTATCTGGCTTGTTGGGATTGACCCCGTCCTGCTCGAGTAGTATTTTTACCACTCCCTCCTGTCCATTCTGAGCGGCGAGCGAGAGCGGCGTTTGGCCCGATTTATCTGGCTTGTTGGGATTGACCTCGTCCCGCCCGAGCAGAAGTTTTACCAATTCCTCATGTCCATTACAGGCAGCCCATGCAAGGGGTCCACCACCCAAAAAATCTTCCCCGTCGACATCATAACATTCCATCTCTATTAAACCAGCTACAACCTCAACAATTCCGAAGAACGATGCGCAGTGCAGTCCACTGAATGGAGAAAGAGTATTAAAACGCCAGGGGTAGAGATGCTTGACTTGTTCTAAAAGTAACCTGGTCGATATCTGGTTATAAGGAGCCGTTAGCACCTCCAGTGCAAGTGACTTCGTGGAGTCCGAGAGCTCCCTTCTCGCATGCACTCCCCAGTATACAGAACAATATTCTAGAAAAGGTGCGTTCCGAGTATCAGGGGACCGATCAGTCGACAGGACTTTGATCTGTTTGGAATTTAGATAAGTCAAACAGATTTCGGCCATCGCAGAGTGAGGTCCACTGAATATGACGGGATGAGTGGAAAGGTGCTCCTGGAGAGTAAAGTGGATCAATCGCACAGTTGATGCCTCTTTATCTACAGTGATAAGCCCTTGACAACAGCTCACCAATGTCGACATCGAAGGGATGTTGCCGGCATCAAAATCCGTGGATCCTAGCTGGACTGCTAGGGCGTAGCAGAGCTCATCTACTCGCAGTGGCCGTTCCGCATGGCTAATCCACATCAACGCTGCCACCCCAAGTCTCGACCTGTCTCCATCTTGCGCCTTTATCCGCTCGATGGTCGCATCATAAACATCTCTCAACTCTAATCCACCTGTCATTTTGCTTAGCTTTTCTAGTCTTCGGGAGATTGTCGATTCGTGTAAAATTGCATCGGTATTTAAGGAAACCAGTAGAAACCTAGATGCATATCTGTTAGCGGATTGTGTGTGGCGGGATTCCTAGTGTCATTGCCCATACGTACATCTCTGACATATTTTCGGGAATCTGCTCTAGAATGTCTGCTTCTAGACTCCGGTCCATGGCGTCTGGGGTTTCATCCTCGTCTAGTCTAAGACGAAGATATTCGATGATATCATCTTTTCTGGGACTTACTGACACACTTATCACTCGTCCGGCGAAACACCTTTCAATCTCGGCCCGAACTTGAGGCCTTCCAATGATGAATATTCGTGTGCGCGAGGATTTTTCGAGGATTTTTTTTAGCGAATTAAGGAGCTTGACTCGATTCGCCGTTGAACACTCGTCCAAAGCGTCAATACATATAAATGTGGGGAGTGAGGACGTGACGGTCTGTAGCATCTTCACGATATCCGGGAGTCGCGGCCCTCGTCCACCAATGACGCTTTTCTGCTCTTGAAAGGCCCCCGATATTTCTTTTGGGACCTTTTCCATTCTGCCGACGGCCTGCCTCAGCAAGGAGCCTAGAATACTGGCCACTGACTGCTCCTTTCGGGCTGCAAAATCTATGTAGAAACACGTAACGGCTGTATTTTGTCCTTTGGCCCGGTCACTCAACCTGTCCACTACCAGCGAACTGGCATCGTGGCTTGTTAGCACTGACTCCATTCTTCTGTTCTCTGGGAACAATTATCGTTACCTGATAAATGTTTTACCAACCCCCGGGCCTCCATAGCAAAACAACACCGCCTTATCGCCTTCACCTTCCTCACTCCATTCACTCCAGCTTCTGAATTCTTCAGTTCGCAAAAGCCATTCTCCTACATTGTGGACGCGGCGGCCTTGGATGTCCCGATGGAGTAGCCTTGAATCTAGGGGCGATAACCAGTTCAGGAGTTGGGACCGGTCGTCGGCAAGAACATAAGTATTCTGTACGTTAAACGAGTTCGTATTATGGGAGAAGTTGGTGCTATTCTCGATGTTATAGTGAGACATCTTCCGCTTTTTGCTGCTTGCACTGTTGTAGACGGGGTTGTTGATATCGTCGGTTGGTAGAACTTAGGAGCTGGGGGAAAGCGAGGCCTTGATAAGGAAAAGCGGGGGCCTTCTGGAGTTAAAGCAGCGTTGCAGATACACCAGAAAATGCTGGGAGATAGTGTCGTACGATAAAAACAGACATCTACAAAAACCTCCAAGGGCCGACGGTAGAACATACCCAACTAGATCTCTACATAGATTAGGGCAGCCTAAGTGGCCGGCACCGCAAAATAATCCTTGGAGGCCGCCGCAAACATCATCGCAAGTATTAATCTCGTGGGTTTTAAATTAAGATGTACCGTACAAGACCTCCTCGCTCTGAGTACGGTAGCCCTCCCATTATCCATGACCACTGCGAGTAAAATTACAAACGAAAGCCACCCCTCCCCTCACCAAATGGCCGGTGCCCCGGCCGGTCACGGGCCCCTTACACGCCGCACATTATAGTGATTTATCTAGTTATGAAACTGCGATAGTCTTCCCAATTCCCACCCGATATCGCGCCTTTGGGCACATATGATATCTCATGTTGAGTGTTGTAGGGCATGGGAAGCCACCCTAGCTGTGTTGTGGAGAGCATATGGCGGCGAGTAGGTTAATGGTTGCGCACACATGTTATGATAGTCATATTTAGTTAGCAGGCTAGGACCTGAGAATAAGCCAGAACCTTTCTCACCCCCACCTCGCCCACCCCATCGAACATCTCGCACCGATACCAGTACTTGTATCTCCTTCGGGTCTCCCAAGGTCGGCTAGACTCCAAAACAGTTGTTTCGAGATCCTTCGCCACCTAAGCTGTCATAATAACCCCTTGTTAGCTCGTGAAAAAAACCACAGGACTGAAACGCCAGCCAGCCCGACTGAAGCCGCGCTCCAAAGTTCTATCTGACCTGTCAAATTATATCTGAAAGCTCTTGCTGTCGCAACGATGGAATATTCTATAACGTCACTTCGGTGGTCCTGTCTTCCGACAATCGCCGACACAGCTTAATACAGCACAATAAACTATTATAGCACCACTGCATAATAAATCACCGCATTAGCAATCATCCGCCCCATCCCCACCCACGCAAATAGAAGGTAGATCCATCGAAATCAAAAACACTACCGCAAGTAGAGCTTGCCGGTAAGCAAGTCCACGTAAAGGCCCAAATTATTCCTTAGATACTCTCACCTCGGACGGCCGGAGCCTAGCCTTGATCTAGCTTGAGCAAGCCTTATTCAAAGGCGTTCATAGAATATCACTCGGCTTGAACAAGCATAAGAACACAACTTCAATATCCCGAATAAAGCCTAGCTCCGACAGGTAGCAGCGCCTTAACCACAAGTGCGCTATCAAGGCCTGTAACTTAATTCGCACCGCAGTCTAGCATTCCATAATATGGACCTAATTCTAAAACTAATTCATAATAGAGCATGCCAAAATAGAAAAAAAAGCAGAATGAGAGATAGAGACCGATTTTAGTGTTCTCAGCTGAGCCGTCCGTCCGTCCGGTCCTTTGCTGGATTTTCTCCTTCGTTTTATACATATATCTCCTTTAATAATAATAATATCATAATATATTTCTCTACTTGATTTGTGTTCAGAGCTTTATACACACGGTGGATATCCAAGTTACCACAGCCAAGACACAGCTATGAATATTTTATTAATAAATTATTATTTCATGATAATAATTAGAAGATATATGTGTTCCCTTATCTGGTGTTTGGAACATTTAGATATCTCACAGGTCATTTATCCATCCTGTTGTATGCTGGTTTGTTATTATTTTTGAAATATCATACCTACCAATCTGCTCCCATACTCTATGATCCTCCTTGCTTAGCGTGCAACATAAACCCCGCACTTGTCAATAAAGAATCAAGTTTATGCCCCTAATTGTGCGGCATTCCACTTTTGAACATCCCTGTCCGAACTTGCCCTGCAACTTACCGCCAAGAACTAAGGCCTCCCGTCCCCCGGGGGAATTTATCATGCTCGAGTACTAGCCATCCCTGCCCTCCCCACAGTCCCGGTGTTGAAAGCCATCAGCGATCACCCACCAGTTGCCTATCCTCTTTGATTTCTTTACTTTTTACGCGTCTATATTATGTCTACTATATACACACCTTTTCATTCTTGAACCGTGCCGTATTGTTTCTTCCTTCTCTGGTATTGTTCCCTGTCACTGACCTTTTTTCCCTCAGCCATAACTCAGTTCAGATTAACAGGGACAGTGACAGAAACGCACCTTAGAGGCCACCGCGCAGGCTGAGTTTCTATTATACAACAGTTGGTTGTGTGAAAGACTTTTTTTAAATCAGGACTTTGTGTACGAGAGGCTTCCAGGAATCGTGAGGACGGATCCCGCGCTTCACGATTATATTTTTAATTTCTGCCAATCATGGGGGGCACTATCCATATGAAGTCCACCCCCACTTCTTTTATTATCGTTTCGCACATATCCCTAACTTACTTCTGCTCGGCACATGAAATTATTGAATGCCACAAAGATTTTTACCCGACAGTGCCCCGTAGTCGCCCAGAGTCACCCATAATCCCCTACGCCAATTTGTCTTACATCTTAGGGCTCACCGTCCCGGGTATTCCAGGACAGGAAAGAACCTCATTCTGCCACCAGTCCCATCCAGGGCTCTTGGCGGTTCCCCCGCCAGGCCCTACGGGGGGCTGGCCGTTGAGAACACCGGAAACCATTCATCACACTTTCCCCCACCTCTCTAACTCACTGGCAGATGAAGCCGTATGGTCTGGTGGGTTCCTGGATCCTCTTCCCCCAACTCGTATGAGGGCATCCCCGGAATCGGAGGTGAAAGACTCCCTCCTGATTTTCCTTGACAGGTTCTGATAGTAATTAAGAAGGAGCACTGTTGTTGTGCAGACTTCTGGCACACCTCCCTGAGATTCTTGCGGCTAATCTTGTGGGGCGCGCTGTTCGAGTGTTGGCTATTCGGGGTGCTAACTCGGCTTGTGCCTGGGAGTCTTGTAGTTTCTGAATACCTGCTACAGCATATCCTCTTGGTAGTTTCTCTGGTAGTATGTTTCGCACTTTCAGCTCTCCGCTGAGTGGGCTCCTGGGGGTGTGGTTATTTAAGATGCTCTGTTGAGGAATTTCTGGGGGGAGCAAAATCGGAGCCTATTCTTCAGCCCCGCGGATGTCTAGCTAAGCCACCCAAAATTGGTGCAACCAATACTTGAGCACAGTAATCTGTCAAATACCCCCCCCCCGGTAATACATAAATGTCCAGAAAAATCCCCTATGATCCACACAACACTTCTTGCAAATAGAGCTAAGCTACTGTAGATACAAGATTATACAGGTAAAAATAATAGAAGTAACCCGCTTGGCTCCCCAGAAGAGGTAGGGAATAAACGTTTCGCTCAAATCCACGACCCCCCCCTATAGAGTCTATACTATAATCCGAAGATATCGCTTTGAAGTTACTTGCTCTCTGTTGAGGAACATTAACTAGTATTTTATTTCCTTTAGAAGAGTTTTTTGTTTGGTTCCCCTATAGGCATTTGTAAGCCAAGATCAGAGCTCGTAAAGGCGAAGGGCCACGTCTTCCGGGGGATTGAGCCTTGGGAGGATTGGAAGTTTGTGGTGGTGGAGACTGTTCACGAGTGATAGGTTATGAAGGGTATAGATGAGATTCAGCTTATAATATTATGAAATAACAGATTGAAAACACATGCCAACAATAGCTATTCACAGAGCAGATTAGGGCTAGAGGGCTAGAGGAGATGCGGTCTAAGCTTTGGGAGTTTATTAGGGGGTTGCGGTTATGTATTGCTTCATAGAGGATTTTCTGTTAGTATCTTTTGTGTAGCAGCTAAGGGCGTGCAGTAACTTAGTTCGTCCATAGGGGGGTCTAGAGTTATAAACCGAGCTTTTTTAAGGCCTGCAAACTCCTGGTATTCTGAGCAGGTATTTATGGAGGTGGCACGATAGGGGAGGTGTGGTGGTAGGAGAGAGGGTGTCAAGATGTATTTTCTTCTCTGCAGAGGGTGCTAGCTAACAGCCACTTAAATAGTGGAAACTTCTACACGGATAACCCTATACACCCGTCCATGCCCTGGAACGTTCACATATCCACACTTTAGTATTTCTCCATACTGTGTGCCCTTCCTGTTTTCTGTGCTGTTCGGTTCTTCTAATGCAACACCCTCCTACTGGGATTATTATACCATCGCGTATGGGATCACGGGGTCATGAGATAGCTAGATAGCTGGCTATCTACTAGAATTGGGTTTCTGCTGCTCCCACAAGGTACGCCTTTCTGGTACTATAGAGAGATTTAATCCTGCACCCAGCATAGTTCGAATTAACCCGTTCGCGATTAATCAAAAAATACTTAAAGAACACGCTGCGGCAGTCCAGCTCAGCAAGAGAGAGGATGAATAAAATCAGAAGCCTATCATATACAAGGAGTTGGAGGTCATACAAATCGCCTAAAGTGGCTTAAACAGGACCCTTGGGGGTTATGCCCCTTGAATAGTGTACTATGATAATGCGTAATATAGGAAGTATGATACAACAAAAATATAGAAAGTCATGAAAAAAAAACCCCCCCACCTTTGATTTGCCAGTATATGGAACAGGATGCTGCGGTGGGCTCGGTGGCTCGTCTTTTTCAATTAGACAAGGCCAACCTCGTATGGGACTTGAAAGACTCCATCCTACTTCCCTTTGACATTTGCTTTTTGGTTAGGAAAGAGCCGTGATTGTTGCTGGTATGATAGATGGCCCATAGGGCAGGGGCTAGTATATATGCAGTGATAAGGCATGTGCATACGACATAAGGTGCGTAGTTATTAGGCACACAGTGGTCACATTTTATGCCAGTAGACATGGGGGGTGTTTGAGTGGTGGTTTCATCTAGATCCTATGGCATTCGGCAGGAGGTGATTGGGTTGGATGGTTTAGCTCTTGGTGCTGGTCTGCATAGGGCATTGGGTGCAGGGTTTGGGGGATCGCGATGGTTTTGGGCTGTTAGAAATTACGGGGGATCAGGATGTTTGTGAATTGTATATTTCTTCGGAGTTTTTTGTATTTCTGGAGGTGTCGGCCCTTTAGATATATATCTCATATTCTGACCTCAGCTGGCATCAAAATTGGTGGTTTAGTTCCTCACTTTATTTCTCGCCCAGCGGGTCTAGTGATCTCACTCCCATTGCTATGTTCTTTTTAGTTGTTTCTTTGTTTAATTAGTTGTGTTACCCTTCGGGAAGTCTCCCGGAGATCCATTGATGTCTGGAGGCGTACCATTGGGGTGTTGGCCATTTGTGGGCATTAACGCGGCTTCAACCGGGAGTCTTGCAATCAATGAGTACCTGCTACGGTATATCCCCATCCAGTGTACCCAAGCGTCTCGTGCAGGCTGTCTTAATGTGCCCGGCTCTGGCGTTAGTCTTTCGTAAAGACCGAAGTCTTAGGGGGTTGACCATAGGCCCCGACCGTCCTGCGGTTAGATGATACTATCCTGGAAAGTTCAAGAGAGCTATCTATAGGGCCTGGGGGTCACCTGTAGGTATCCGCTATCACACCGGCTCCCACCATTTATTGGTTTCTCGAATTACGTTGCGCACACTTTCTACCCCTTAGCTTATAACATAGTGCAAAGATTGGCCCCGCGCAGGATCGATATGTAGAGTTAGTTTCCCCATATACCGAACATAAAACTTTTAATAAAAACAACCCTGATTCCTAAAAAGAACCCCAGAATAGTACACTAGTTAGTGTACTACATATTTCCCGCCTTTTGTAATTGATTGTCATGTATGAAGCACTTTCCCACGCATCAACCAGTGGCCAAGGCTCCTTGAGTCCAGATGATTCAATTCCACAGGCTATTAAGTTATCCCCTAAGGATGAAATGGGACTATTCATTAAGCCATATCACCTATAGTAGCCAGTCTTTCATCAGAGGTAAGGTCAATATAAAGTTGCTGAAAATCGCTTCTATAATTCTTGCACTATCCTACCCCACATTTTTATATATAAAAGATACTATATTATGCAGTTTATATATGGTTCAGGGGGGATGGAGTAAAAAAAGTATACAAGTAAGAGAAGATATACAGGTAAGACTTTTAGAGAGAAAAAAGAAATATGACAGTGTGAAATCTGCGATTATAAACGCCACCCTCCGGCAACAGTAAAAATCCCACCCCAACGAACTGAGCTCTGCGGAACTTTGTGAGCAGAAACATACGCCTTAAGCGGTACTGGGCGTAACTGCTTTGTGAGACTGCAGCAGCGCTACAACACCGTCATGCCCACACTGTGCGGCATACTGGAGCGGTGTTCGGTCGTATCTATCTGGCTTGTCCGGGCAGACCTCCCCCCGCCCGAGCAGTATTTTCACCACTCCCTCATGCCCATTCCTGGCGGCATGCAAGAGCGGTGTTTGGCAGTCATTATCTGGCTTGTCCAAGCTAACCCCTTCCCGTCCGAGTAGTATTTTCACCACTCCATCATGGCCATTGCAAGCTGCGAACGAGATCGGTGTTCGGCCAAATTTATCTGGCCTGTCCGGGCTGACCCCTCCCCGCCCAAGTAGTATTTTCACCACTCCCTCATGTCCATTCCAAGCGGCATCCGAGAGCGGTGTTTGGCCGAAATTATCTAGCTTTTCAGGGTTAACCTCTTTCCGTCCGAGTAGTACTTCCACCACCCCCTCATGTCCATTGCAAGCGGCGAACGAGAGCGGCGTCCGACCGTATTTATCTGGCTTGTCCGGGTTGACCTCTTCCCGTCCGAGTAACATTCTCACCACTCCTTCATGTCCATCCCAGGCGGCATGCAAAAGTGGTGTTCGGCCGCCATTATCCGCCTTGTCCGGGCTAACCCCTTCCCGTCCGAGCAGTATTTTCACCACTCCCTCATGTCGGTTCCAAGCGGCATGCAACAGCGGTGTTCGGCCGTCATTATCTTGCTTGTCAGGGTTGACCCCACGCTCCAGTAGTATTTTCAGTAGTCCCTCATATCCATTCTGAGCGGCAATCGAGAGCGGTGTTTGGCCCCATCTATCCGGCTTGTCGGGGTTGACCTCTTCCTGCCCGAGTAGTGTTTTCACCACTCCCTCATGTCCATTCTGGGCGGCAAAGAACAGTGGTGTTTGGCCGTCATCATCCGCCTTGTCCGGGTTGACCTCTCTCCGTCTGAGTAGAATTTTAACCACTTCCTCATGTCCATTATAAGCAGCCCATGAAAGTGGTGTACAACCCCAAAAGCCTTCCTCGTTGATATCATAGCATTCCACCTCTATCAAAGTAGCTACAACTTCAACAATTCCAAAGAATGATGCGCAGTGTAGCCCGCTGAAGGGAGGACAATTCTCGCGGTCCCCGAGATGCAGGCGCGCATGCGCAAGGAGTAATATGGTTGATATCTGGCCATAATGATCTTCTAATAGCTCCACCGCAAGTGATCTCGCGCGCTCCGAGAGCTCCCTTTTCGCATGGACCCCCCAGTATACTGCACAATATTGTAGAAAGGGTGTGCTCTCCATATCAGGAGAAGGAGCGGTCGAAAGGGCTTTGACCTGTCGGGAATTCAGATAGGTCAAACAGATTTCCGCCATTACTGAGTGAGGTCTATTGAATATGTCGGGGTGAGAGGAAAGGTACTCCTGGAGAGTAAAGTGGATTAATCGCACAGTTGATGCCTCTTTATCCACGGTAATAAGCCCTTGACAGCAGCTAATCAATGTCGACATCGAAGGGACGTTGTCAGCATTGAAATCCGTGGAGCCTAGCTCGACTGCTAGGGCGTGACAGAGCTCATCTACTTGCAACGGCCGCTCCGCATGACTGATCCACATCAACGCTGCTATCCCGAGTGCCGATTGGTCCCCATCTTGCGCCTTTATCCGTTCTGTCGTCGCACTATAAATACCTCCCAACTCCAATCCATCCGTCATTTTATTCAACCTTTCTCGCCTCCGATGGATTGTCGATTCGTGTAAGATTGAATCGATACTTAAGGAAGCGAGTAGGAACCTAAGTTCACATCTGTTAGCGGATAGTGTATGGTGAGATCCCTTGTATTACTGCCCCTACGTACATTTCTGACATCTTTTCAGGAATCTTCTTCAGAATGTCTGCCTCCAGATCTTTGTTCATCGCATGTGGAGTTGGATCCTCGCCTAACCTTGCATGAAGGTATCCGATGATATCACCTTTCCTAGGACTTACAGATACACTTGCCACTCGTCCAGCAAGGAGCCTTTCGATCTCAGCTCGAATGTGAGGCCTTCCAATGATAAATATTCGCGTGCCCGGTGACTTCTGGAGGATTTGTTGTAGGGAATTAAGGAGCTTTACTCGATCCAGTACTGCACATTCGTCAAGAGCGTCTATGCATACAAATGTGCGTAGTGAAGACGTGATCGCCTGTAGCATCTTCACGATATCCGGAAGTCGCAGCCCACGTCTACCAATAGCATTCTTCTCCTCTTGAAAAGCTCGTGATATCTCCTCCGGAATCCTTTCCAGTCCACCAACGATCTGCCTCAGCAAGGATCCCAGAATACTAACCGCACTCTGCTCCTTTCGATCCGCAAAGTCAAAGTAAAAACACGTAACGGCTACGTTTTGTCCCTTAGCCTGATCACACAACCTGTCCACTACTAGCGAACTAGCGTCGCGGCTTGTTAGCACTGGCTCTCTTTCCTCCCTCCCCCGGGAATAAAAAATAGTTCTTGATACCTGATGAATGTCTTGCCGACTCCAGGATCTCCATAGCAGAACAAAACTGCGTTTTGGCCTCTACCTTCCCCACTCCCGTCATGCCAGCTTCTGAATGCTTCAGTTTGGATAAGCCATTTCCCCACATTGTCGGCGCGACGCTCCTGGATATCCCGATGCCGTAGCTTAGGCTCCAGAAGTGACAACCAAGCCAAGACTTGAGACCGATCATCGGCAGGATGATAGTTATTCTGTACATTAAAAGAGTTCCTATTATTGGAGAAGGTGCTATTATCCATGGTATATTGAGAAATATTCCGTCTTTTGCTGCCTGCGCTATTGTAGGGGAGTTGGGTATGGCCAAGCGAGCATTTCTTAGGAGCTAGGGGAAAGCGGGGTCCTCGGTTGTTAGATCAGCCTTATATAATGCCGCTTCATGCTTGTATCATAGAATACCGGGGAAAGCCGTCGTACCCAACAAACGTCCATCTACGAGTACAGGAACCCCCAAGTGCCAGCTGCAGAACAAGCCCAACTAGTCCTAGGTAATCGGGGCTGCAAAGATAATATCCTTAGTGGTATGTATCCATGAACACCATCCCAAGTGGTGATATCTTGGGTTTTAACTTAAGATATATTATTATACAAGGCCCCCCCCCCACTCTATAAATAGACGCTCTCCCGCAATACCTACTCGAGTAGAGTACGCTGCTACTACAATTACAACCCTTTCCCTCACTCAAACTCCGGTAGGTAAACCACGGGCCCGTTAGACACGCACAATGGCTTGGCTAGATACGAAACCGGGATAAGCGATAGATTTAACAGTCACGTGCCTTACTTATCTAGGCGCACTTCAACCACAAGGGCCACCAAACTTTTCTTATCAGACCCACGTGACTGTTATTTATATCAGCCTCACTCGTATATGATAATGGTGTGCTGTGCTACGGAGGTACAAGGCCTAAGTTTTGTAGGTTCCACAGGGGGTGAGGCTTGTGGAACTTACACCCGCATCCGCAAAGTTCTCACAACACCTTCGGTACTCCTATCAACACGGACCCAGATAACAAGAAAAAGGACAAGGCTTTTTTGAGAGATCTTCTTTAATCAAGTAACGGCAGATTTCATAGAGCCTATTCAGGTTTTTTTCCCCCTTAATACTGTAGTTTCTGCGACCCCCCAGTTTAAGGCTGTCAAGACTTTGCGGACACCAGTGGATGGCTTAGGCGCTGTACCTCCATAGTACTGTGTTGGGCTGTGCCTGATACCGGTACGGGATAATCCGTCGTGGGGGGGGGGGGGGGGACTTTCCGGCATTTAGACACGTGAGGTAGAGCCTTGCTGTGCTGCTTTAAGTTGGCTGGCATGTTAGCCCTGCGATTTGGCAAGAAACTAAAAGGATTTTCTATGGTAGCCTAGACGGCTAAAAGTCTAGAACCTTTTTTTTGGGAGGGGATAATTGATCCTAAGAGACCAGAAGGAGATATTGGGGTGAGACACGTGTCCAAGCGGGTGGAGGTCATTGGGAGTTCTTTGTAAGGGCCGCACTCGTAGCACCAAGGTATAATAAACCACCGCATTAGCAATAATCTACCCCAGCCTTGATCCACCTTGAGCATGCCCTAGGCAACCGCGCTTGTAAAATATCACTATGCAGAAACAAGCAGAAGAGCACAACTTTAATGCCGGCCCAATTGTCATTGCCGGGCGCCGAGCCCAGCCCCAAGAGGCAGCAGCACCCCAATCCCCTTCAATCCACTATCGTAGTTGATGAAGCCTTACGGCCCGGTTGTTCCCTTGATCCCTCTTCCCCTAACTCGTGTGAGGGCATTTAATGTATGGGGGTTGAAAGATCCCCTCTTGCTTTCCCTTCATAAGTCTCATAGCGATTTTCTTTGATAACTCCCCTTTTAATAGTGATTAGGAAAGAAATCAGTTACTACGTGTACGAGCACTGTAAGCTTTTGGCACACCTCCGTGAGAGGTTTGCCGTTGATCCAGCTGGGCGCAGTCTGGGCACTTGTGATAGGAACGAATGAGAAAGGTTGGATCTGAAGGATGATGGTAATTGGTTGAGTTCCTTCCTCCCCATGTTTCCTTCTAATAAGTTATCCGCTCAAAGTGCTCATAACGCACCAACCCTAACAACTATCCTCTACGGAACCCTAAGTTCTAGCTAGTTACATAGAATATCACTACAACTTGCTATTCATGGGCGCACCTCCTCCCCGGGAGTCCTGTAGTCTCTGAATACCTGCTACAGCATATTTTCTTGGTGGTTTCTCTGCTTGTATGTTTCGTGCTATAAAATCGATCCCCAGGCGAGTGAAACTAATGAGTAATCTAGGGAGTCTGAGTGATAGGCTGCCCCCTCACTCCATACCAATGCCTATAATTCATCTATCACTTCAGATAGAGAAGGGAAAGGAAAGGAAGAGAAGGGAGAAGTTGTACAAGAAAAAACACAGGCAAGAATTTACAGCTAGAGAAAAATTAAATGATAAGACGAAAACAGCAAGCTATGAACTTGAACTTTGCAAGCAAGCAAGAGAACTCTTTCCTTCCACGAACCAGAGTGGCGGGAACTAGGTAAACAGAAACTGGTAAACACTCACACGAATACACGTACAGTATATTTCCCACCAATCTCGCAAACCGGGCTGTTGGGGTGTTGGCCATTCGGCAGCGTCAGGGGGGCTTATTCAACACTATAGGGTTATGCGCAGCGAATATAGATTCCACTGATCCTGGCGATACCGAACTTTTATTGGTACGAACAATTTGGATAGAGAAAAGTTATCAAAGAAACAATAGAGATAATGGAATCGTGTACGGTAATGAATGACTTCGACAAAAGTAGGAGAGAAACCAAGTGAATAAATAATGAGTGCGATAACGAACAGAAACCAAACGAACAAAGGGAAGAACAGGCTTTCTTATATCCTCCATGAGATGAGACCTTTCCTCCACAGCACACTTCCTGCGCGTGCTATATCTTTGATCAGTTTCTTCCGCATAGTTGCCCTTTCCTACTTCTCAGCCGAATCCCTTCCGAGGTGAAAACCCAAGCACCGAGGTAGTGGTTAACCGGTTTGCTGAATACTGAGTGCATAACCGCGAGTGCCATGGTTGTTCGGCTATTGGTCATAGTTCGTGTTTCGTTGTTGATGAACGGAGGTGTTGATGCTGTCGCACTAGATATGCAGGGTTGATGTCGGGGATGGGTATGAAGCTAATAGTCGTGAGACGTCTTTCGAAAACTTAGTGTGTAACAGATCGCAGTGACAATGTTTCTAATCCAACGCGCATGGGAATATATGCAAATGGTGAGCAGTCCAGAACGATCCACGTTCAACAGGGCTTCCGCCGGGGGAGCCTAGTAGATGGTGAGCACCTACTAGAGTACTCGAGTACATCCCGATAGCTTATCTAGTGGTATATTCTCTATGATCAATAATCGCAATATGGATGAGATAATGGGGGCATGGAAAACCAGTCCGCTGTGCCTCCTTTTCCCTCGTTACTCACCTCTCTAATTGGAGTGGTTAGTGGGCAACTTATCCGCTAAGGGTGATATGGTACTATTCATTGAACCATATAATTTATGGTAGCCGGTTTTCCCTAACAGGTGTGGTCAATCTATAGTTGTTGAAAATCGCCACAAGAATCCTTGCACTATTGTACGCCACATTTCTTTATCAAAAAACACTATATCCAGTTTAGCTATCACTTCGAGGGAAGGGAGACAAGGAAGAAAAAGAGGGAGAGGAAGAAAAAACTATGCAAGAAAAAAGAAAATGCGGGCAAGAATTTACAGATAGAAGAGAATTTAAGTATTACAGAATAAAATATACATTTATATAAACTCGAAACCCCCCCCCCCCCCACGAGCCAAACTCAATCGGTACGGAACTTTATGGACAGAAACTCATAAATCCTCACCCGACCAGTAAACCAAATCCCCAAAAAGGCGCAGGAGAGTATGATATATATGCATTCCCATCTCATGGGATCTCCCCCATCTACGGGATGATGTCCAAGTGTAATCGCCATGAGTAATATGGCCCAAAAAGGAAGGGGCGGCGAGTATTTCCACTAGGTAGTGTCTCCTAGGCCTTCAATCGTACTGGGGGTTACCACTTTGCGAGACTGCAGTAGGGCTACCACTCTCTCGTGACCACACTGAGCGGCATACCAGAGCGGTGTTTGGCAGTCATTATCTGGCTGGTTGGGATTAACCTCTTTCCGTCCGAGTAGTATTTTGACCACTCCCTCACGTCCATACAAGGCGGCAAATGAAAGCGGTGTTTGGCCACTATTATCTGGTTTTTCGGGGTCGACCTCTTCCCGCCCCAGTAGCACTTTCACCACTCCCTCATGCCCACACTGTGCGGCATACTGGAGCGGTGTTCGGCCAGAATTGCCTAGCTTGTCAGGGTTGACCTCTTCCCGCCCGAGAAGTAGCTTCACCACTCCCTCATGTCCCCGCGAAGCGGCAAACGAGAGGGGTGTTCGACCGTCGTCATCTGGTTTGTCCGGGCTAACCCCTTCCCGTCCGAGTAGAATTTTCAACAGTCCCTCATGTCCATGCCAAGCGGCATGCGAGAGCGGTGTTTGGCCGTAACTATCTGGCTTGTCAGGGTTGACCTCCTTCCGCCCAAGTAGTATTTCCACCACTCCCTCATGACCGTTCCGAGCGGCATCTATGAGAGGTGTTTGGCCGTAATTATCCGCCTTGTCAGGGTTGACCTCCTCACGCCCGAGTAGAATTCTCACCACTCCCTCATGTCCATTCTGAGCGGCAAACAAGAGCGGTGTTCGGCTGTATTTATCTGGCTTTTCGGGTTTGCCCTCTTCCCGCCCGAGTAGAGTTTCCACCACTCCCTCATGGCCATTTTGAGCAGCCCAGGCAAGCGGCGTGCGACCCAAAAAATCTTCTCCATTGATATCATAATATTCCATCTCTATCAAAGTAGCTACAACTTCACCAATTCCGAAGAACGATGCGCAGTGTAGTCCACTGAACGAATGAAAAATATCAAGATCGTCGAGATACATGTACTTCACTTGCGCCAAAAGTAATTTGGTCTGTATCTTGTTATAATTCTCCTTCAATAGCTCCAGCGCAAGCAATCTTGCGCACTCCGAGAGCTCCCTTTTCGCATGGGCCCCCCAGTAGGCGGAACAATATTCTAGAAATGGCGCATTCTGAGTATCAGGAGATCGAGCAGTCGACAGGGCTTTGACCTGTCGAGAATTCAGATAGGTCAAACAGATTTCCGCCATCGCCGAGTGAGGTCCACTGAATATGTCGGGATGAGAGGAGAGATACTCCTGGAGAGTAAAGTGGATCAATCGCACAGTTGATGCCTCTTTATCCACAGTAATAAGCCCTTGACAGCAGCTCACCAATGTTGACATCGAAGGGATGTTGCCGGCATCAAAATCTATGGAGCCTGGCTGGACTGCTAGGGCATGGCAGAGCTCGTTGGCTTGCAATGGCCGTTCCGCATGGCTAATCCACATCAGTGCTTCCATCCCGAGTGTCGATCTGTCCCCATCTTGCTCCCTTATCCGCTCGATCGTCACACCATAAACATCTCCCAACTCCAATCCATCCGTTGTTTTGCTTAGCTTTTCTCGTCTCCGAGAGATTGTTGACTCGTGTAAGATTGCATCGATATTCAAAGAAACCAATAGAAACCTAGAGGCATATTTGTTAGCGGATAGTGTTGGTGGGATTCCCGGTGCCATTGCCCCTACGTACATTTCAGGTATATTTTGGGGAATCTTCTCCAGAATGTCCGCTGCCAGATTCTCATCCATCGCATCTGGGGTTTGGTCCCCTTCCAGTCTAATACGAAGGTATTCGATGATATCTTCTTTGGTGGGACCCAGAGATACACTTATCACTCGCCCAGCAAGACGCATCTCTACCTCATCCCGAACATGAGGCCTTCCAATGATAATTATTCTTGTGCGCGGTGACTTTTCGAGGATTTGTTTCAGCGAACTGAGGAGTTTGACCCGATTCTCTGCCGAACATTCGTCCAGAGCGTCAATGCACACAAATGTGCGTCGAGAGGACGTAATTGCCTGTAGCATCTTCACGATATCCGGAAGTCGCGGCCCTCGTCCACCAATTACCATTTTCTGCTCGTGAAAGACCCGTGATACTTCCTCTGGGATATTTTTCATCCCGCTAACGGCCTGCTTCACTAAGGAACCCATCATGCTAGTTACAGACTACTCCTTTCGGGCTGCGTAGTCAAAGTAAAAACATGTCACCGCTATGTTTTGTCTTCCAGCCCGATCGCCCAACTTGTCCACCACCAGCGAACTAATATCGTGGCCGTTAGCATTAACCCTCCTTTCACCAGGGAGTAATTCCTGTTACCTGATAAACGTTTTGCCGACTCCCGGATCTCCGTAGTAAAACAAGACTTCCTTATCCCCTTCACCTTCCCCACTCCAATCATTCCATCTCCTAAATTCCCCAGTTTGGAAAAGCCATTCCCCCACATTGTCGACGCGGCGCTCTTGGATGTCCTAATGCCGTAGCTTGGGCTCCAGTGGTGATAGCCAGGCTAGGAGTGGAGACCGATCTTCGGCAATAGTATAGTTCTGCACATTATTGACAATGTTGGTATTGAAGCTGTTAACGTTAGACTTGATGTGATGCTGGGACATTTTCGCGCGGGGCTGTTGCAGAGGACTTATTGAACACGGCCGGTTGATATCCCCAAAGGGCTGAGGAAAGGCGGAGTCTCGCTAAGGAAAAGCGGGGCCTTCCGGCAATAGCAGCCCCGCAGATACCATTACAAATTTAGAATACAGAAGAAAAGTGCCCTACCACACAAATATCTCCCACCAAAACCCCTAAGCGCCAGCGGAAGAACAGGTCTAAATCGCGGCCCAGGTGGCTGGCACTGCGAAAGCAATCTTTGATAGAAGCCACAAACATCATCACAAGCAGTGATATCGCAGGTTTCAACTTAAGGCACACAAGGCTTTCCACCCTATATGCAGAAACTCTCCCACTATACGCACTGCCACTACAACTACAAAAAAAAGTCCCCATTTATCTCATCAAAAGTCCGATTTCCTAGGTAAATTATGGGCCCCATACATAACGCGAGCCATAAGGATGTATTTAGTTATGAAACTATAATCGCCTATACAAAGGACCCAATAATTTCTGCCAAAAACGCACCCTGGGGCACGCATCTCACACCGATATCTCTTTCAGGTCTCCCCGGGATCAATTATGCTCCAAAAAGCAGGGTTCCTAGACTCTCGGCCACTTAATACCCCATAATAAGCCCTTTTGAGCTAGCGAAAACCCGCAGAGCCAACATGCCAGCTAACTTGAAGCGATGCAGCGAAGTTCTTTCTAATTTGTCCAAATATTGGAAAGTTCTTGCTCGCAACGTTGGGGTGTTCTATAACAGTATCCAAGGGATCCTATCTCCCGATTATTATCGACACAGCCTTATCACAGCACACTATACCATCACCACGGTATAATAAATCACCGCACTAACAATCATCCACCCCATCTCCATCCACCCTAAGCCGGGACGGATCTGTCGAAACCAAGAGCCCTATCACAAGTAGAGTTTCCCAATAAACAAGCCGACCTTGAAGTTCACATCATTTCTTGAATGCTCTCACCTTGGATAGAGAGTTAGCATCGCAGAGAGCTAGGGCACTCAGTGTATCTTTGAACTAGTGCTCTCAAACAATTGAACATATCATCCAGCTTACCATCATTGGACGGTCAGGGCCCAGCCTAGATCCAGCTTGAGCATGCCTCATGCAAATGCTTTCACAAAATATCACTCGGCGGGAACAAGCATAAGAACATATAGTAACTTCAATGCCCAGGTCGGAACCCAGCCCAACAAACAACAGCGCCCTAGCTGCGCGTGAGCTAACAAGGCCCGCAACTCAATCCGTACCGAAATCTAGCATCTCATGACCCAGCACCAATTCCAGCCCTATCCCTATAATACCTTATCATACCGAGAAGAAAAAATACAAGCAAGAAACCATTCATCACACTTCCCTCACCCCTCTAATTCACCAGTAGATGAAACCGCAAGGCGCGGAGGGCTCCTTGATCCTTCTTCCCTCAACCTGTGAAAGAGCGCCCTTAGGGTGGGAGTTGAAAGAAACAAGGAAACCCAGAAAAAAACTTCCGATCAAGAACCCCTCTTCTACTAGGACTCCATAGCGCCATGTATAATGACTCACACAGGGCTGCAAGAAGAGCTGGAGCAAGCAGCTATCACCCGTCCCAAACCTCAACCTCTTAAATCTGAGAACTTTGGACTTCTCCCGCTGCCTCAAGGGCGGTATTATCACTCTCTAAAGCATGAATGTCTCTATCTGCTCCACCTAAGCACCACTCTAATTCTAACGATAAGACACTTTAAGCGGACGGATTCATTGGCCGACCGTCACCTGGTTAAGCTCGTGCAATCTTCATACTTCTCCAATAGTGTTTTCGAAAGAAGGAACTAATCGCATAAAAGGTATTTGGCTTACAGGGGGTTAAGCCGTAATCGCAAAGATAGCCCTTGGGGGGGATTCCTCTCTTTGATGACTACATAAATGATAGGGGTAGGAGCTGACTACAGGCCATTGGCTGGGTCAAATCATCATCTCCATTTGAACTCTAAACTTACATCTATTGATCCGGCATGGTACGCCATCAAATACCGGATAAGATTGGGGATGAGTTTCCCTTCTATCGAAAAACCAACCATCGGTAAAGAAGATTTTGGGGATCTAATTAGGGTTCCTTCCTTCTTCCTTCTCTTGTCTTATTCCTCTCTTATTTTCTGCTACCTTCCCGATGGCGAGCCTGGCCCCCAGGTCCTGGTGTCTAACTTAGCACCTGGCCGTAAAATTAATTTGGCTCGCAGCTTTATTGATAAAAGCTAAGACCTTCAAACCCCCAGTCCCCCATTGGGCAGGATTTGTTGTTTTGCCTTCCCCACGTGACGGAATGCTGAATAATAGCCGTGAGGGATAGCATTGAGCTCCTAGCCTCCTGATACCCCCCTGGGAGTTGGCTGATTCCTAACGCCTTACCCAATGCCAACTGGGTATTCCACGCAAACTTTACCGTAGGGCTATATACTTATCCTGCTAGCTAGTATCATAGATCTGAATTTCGTTCAATCCTCCTTCTTTTTCCCCCAACGCTAATAAATAGGCACAAGCATCTAACCAAATGTGGAGCGTTGGCGGAACGGGAGCCCTTTTCTCATATCAACGCGAATATTGTACAAAATTCGTGGCTCAAGATAATCTCCCGCTCAAGGCATCACATCCCGCATTGAAGTTGGGCTTCACAAGTTCCTTGTACCTCAGACCATTTCTCCTGATCACCAGCGGTCACTCGCTCAAAGTGCTCAACGATTGTCGGAACTACTACCTCAGTATGATAATATGGGACGGACGTGTTCGACCAGTGGTCAAGCAAGTTGAAGCATGTGGATCTAGGAAACGGCAGTGGTCATCTCGACGTATATTGATACTGCGCACTACTATAAGTACGGCAGTCTCAAGCGCGTTTGTAGGACAAGCAACATAGCATTCGTCTCTTTTCTCTTTCATTCAATTAATCTGTCCCATTACTTCTCACCCTGACTCCGGCCGTTCCTATATGACCTCCAACAACGATCTTTAGGAGAAAGGAAGAATCTCTATACGGGAGATACAATTGGCCCTCTCAACAGCTCCAGTGGGAATATCTCTGGAACATGCGGTGTAAGTCCGGCCTACAACCCGGAATTCCCCTGATCCGGAATTCCCCTGATGTTAGGGATGGCAACCGTTCTATGAGTTGGTTACAAACCCAGCCGGAGATGAAGGGCTGGATTCGCAGACACCTTCAGCATGTCAAAGATCTACTTGGGCGATAGTTGAGAGGGTTGGAAATTACGTCTTTATCCAGAGTTCGGGAAAGGGAGATATGACTTCCCAGGTAGGAAATGGGGCGAGCGTAGAAAAACAGTTCTCCATTTATCACCCACCCCGGAAGAGAGAAAGCTCACGTACATCATCAGCTCTTGTAGGCTAAAAATAGTACTCGAGTGAGGTCTAGAAGTACTATGTTGTGTTACATTTTGTGAGTTCCGGCGGATCCCAGATGTTTTATTTGTTATGGCGTTTATGGGCAATGATTGAAAGGGGGTTTGTCTGAAAAAGCATTGTTTGACTGGGAGAAGAGATGTAAAAGCGCCCCTTTTTAGCTTGCAAAAGTGCCCTTTGTTTGAGCCCCTTGCTGGTAGTCAAGAATTCGTGTATGGAGCTGACGGCCAGTTTGACTCTCGACCGTATTTTGACAACGAGAGTAGAGGTGTGGGCGTGGGGTTTGCTGCCTCCAACACAAGCCACATTTACCTGCCCATCACGGGCAAGTTTGCGCATAGAGGATTATCTGAGATATCAAGGGGGTTGCTGCGCTGTGTAAATTACAACTTTCCTGAGTATCACATTACGGAGGCTAGATATTTTGCCGTGGACTCGAAATCTCTCAAGTTACTTGTAGTTTAACATCCGTACCAGTATTTTAGGACAACTTTAGGCCGCCCATGTGGAATGGCGCGGTGTCGCCTTATACAGGTTTGTTATCTGAACTGGATGCTGTTGTCTTCGTGTAAGTTCTATACCCGGACGAATCAAACCGTGATACCCGGCTCGATCATAGTACTAAGCCATACCCGGGGAATCACTCCGCAATTCCGCAATTTCTATCAAGCTATTCAAGAAGGTTGGGAGGCTATTGGTTTGCTGAGATCCATAGACAATGTTGGCTCGAGATACAATGGCTTGCCATAATATTATAATCTTTTAATATGGAACCATCCATTGTATCATGAAAAGCACTCACCGTTATAATCCACAGATAAAAGCAATTTTTGAGAAACGAAATAAAATAGAGTATCATTGCTACAATTCCAGACCAATCGCCCCGGCATGGTCCAAACCATTGCGAAAAAAAACTCCCCGTTGACCAGAAACCCAATCGTCAAACATGAAAAGAACCCAAACCCCCAATGCGCCCAATGCAAACCAGAGCCCTACCCAACCCATCCCTAGAGCATCCCAATGTCAACTTCTATAGTATCCCCCGATGACGTCCCCGAGCAGGAAGCTGGATAGGTACTATCCATCGCACCACCGGCAACTCGGAAATGATCACAAGGGCTAGCCAAAGAAGCATGAGCTTCATACAAACCACGACCGTAAGGAGGCAGACCACCACAATGAAGAATAGATAAAGCCAGGTCGAAAGGGCCCAGGGATTTCTCATATTGAGTGGCATGGCTAGTCGGAACAATTTTGTAGTCGTGCGAGTATGGAGAGGAAGCAGAATTTGAGCCGAAGAACTCTCGATCGATTTGTGGCAGTCTTCCCAGAGCACTTTAATCCCACCGCAGAAGATGAGGGGCGGGCGCTTTTTAACAGCTGGTGGAGGTGAGGTAATTGGTGAATGGATGGGATGCTTCATGCCCGTAAATCAAAACGTCGGGATGAAAGCTTTCCTCGTCAAGCTGCGTCATCGGGCCCTGTGCTCGAGTGATTGCCCGAGTGGACAGGGGCGGTTGCCGTGGCAGCCGTGCCCAGCCACAACGAAACCCCGCGAGCTGGATTAGGGAATAGTGTGGTTAAGATAACAGTAGCTGTGCCCAATTGCCCAGCGCGCTTGAGTGCCTTCGTCGCGTCTCTTGTCCTTTCAGCCTCAAAATGAACCCAACCGGGAAATCTGGGCACAGTACTAATACCATGAGCCCGCAGCGATCATACATACTGAGCCATTGATTACCGCCCGCTCCATTCCTCTTCCTATCACACACCGTCGTTACTGTAACAACCAACTCCCATTCCTTGCTAAACATTTCAATCTCCATTTTCCCTCTTCCCACCGCACACCGGAACTCCTCCTAACAATTCTCAAAATCTCTTCCCCTCTACCGCGCTCTCAGATTTTCTTAACCTTGTCCTTGGATTTCCTAGTAAACCTACTTCTTACTTGTTACATTTTTTCTTCCCTCTCTATTATCTCTCTCTAGTCCGCTATATTTTAGCGGCTGACGATGACAATCGTCACCGTGACTTCTAAGGACTCGCGTCTGATCCAGGAAATTGCGGATGGTATTGCACGTTCCAAGAGGGCAGTCGTGATTACAGGCGCTGGAATCAGCACAAGCTGTGGAATCCCGGTATGACAACGCACGCGTCCAAATACAACTATAGTTTACATAGCTGATTATTGGTGATAATTATCCCGCAGGACTTCCGATCGGAGGAAGGACTATACAATCTCGTCAAATCCCGCTATCCGGATATCGTAGTCAAAGGAAAGGACCTTTTTGATTCTGTGGTATTCGGCAATCCTGCCTCGATTAAAGTGTTCTACACCTTCATTGCCCAACTCAGAGACTCCATACTTGCCATCAAGGAGACTAGTCCCACACACAAGTTTATTCGGGCTCTGGGTGAAAATGGCCGCCTGTTGAGGTGCTATACCCAGAACATCGATGGGCTAGAGGAAAGAGAAGGAATGACAACGAATCTGGCACTAGGAAAGGGGAAGAGAAAGAGGCCTAGCGCTGAAAACTCTGATATACCAGACACGGAGGAGGAAAAGGGGTGCCAAGTTGTTCAACTTCACGGAGATCTAAACCTGCTTCGGTGCATGCAATGTCAAGCTTTGTGCAAGTACGACAAAGTTAATGTAGAGACTTTACGGGATGGTGAAGCTCCTGATTGCCCGGATTGTGTTGGCATGGATGAAACGCGAAGACAGAGCGGGAAGCGAGGTACTCGAATCGGTAGCCTACGAGTGAGTTTCTTCCATCGCTTAGAATAGGTGTTGGTGCTAAATTGTTATAGCCGAACATTGTGCTTTACGGCGAAGAGCATCCTCTTGCCGAGAAGATTGGCACCCTTACAGCAGCCGACCTCCGCTCCAACCCAGACTATTTGATTATTCTCGGAACATCACTCAAGGTTCATGGGCTTAGGGCTATCGTCAAGGCAATGGCACAGGCTGTGCACGCCCGTAAGGGCAAGGTTATTTATGTCAACAAGACTGCCGCGTCTTTCAGCCTGTGGAAGGATGTTATTGATTTTCACGTCGAGATGGACTGCGACAGATTTGTTAAACTTCTGAAGGGTAACCATCCAGAAATATGGATGAAGCAAACGAAGGTCGACAAGCTGATGAAGTTGGCACTTATGAAGAATGCTCCGGAAGATAAAGAAAACCTCGCTGCCCGACCGAAAGCAAAACTGAAGAGAGCCGGGGCCCGAAACCCCCTCATACAAAAAGTGGCAAATGGAGAAGTACAGAAAAAGAGGAAGACCCGCGACATTAGTGGGGCGATTAAGGATCAACCGACGCCTGTCAAAAAGACCAGGGTTAAACATACGAAAAAGGCTAGTTCGAGGAGCGGTCGTAAGCAGCCGGCCAATGCCAATACTAGGAGTACAGGACCGCCTAGTAGATGTATGAAAGTTGGGGAGTGTGCACCGATCCCGCCAGGCACGGAGGCTAAAATCACCTGCCAACCAAGCCCCCCGACTACTTCAGGCTCCAGGATAGAAAAGAGATGCCCACCGAATCCCCCGTTTTTAGTCGCGTTCGACCGCCCATTAGTACCGTCTACCCCATCGCGAAGCCACAAATCTAAATGGGAGAATATGCTGCCCTTCGTCCGGTTGAATACTCCGGAGCGGTCGTGCTCTCCATCACCAAGCGCGGGGTTTTCTGTGGAGATAGTTTCTCCAAGGAAAATGAACCACCTTTTGGACCGCGTGAAGGCACTAAAGAGTGAACCACAGGAGGACCTCACCACCCGGGGACCAAAAATCAGACGTAGTGCTAGAGCTAGACGAAATACAATTCTCTAGAAGACCTCTTTCAATCTTTTTTCTTCTTACACTCCCATTCAATTTCCCCCGCGTATACACAAGATTTTTTCGTAGGAGCTTTTTGGTTTTTTTCCCATGTGTACAGTATTTATTTTTTCCCCTTCATCACGAAGGTACCCCCATGTAAGGCTAACACGGCGTTTCAAACGGTCTAAACTTTGTTCATCTTTCTTTATTTATTTTTATGTTGCGGATTGATGGGGCGCGGCGTAGGTATGATCTGATCTTATGTGAACTGTAAGAGTGAACCCGGGTACTTGTGCCTGTAAATAATTCAAACAAACAAACAAATAGGTAGAACTAGCGAATAACTCAATACAAGTGGGTAAGGGCATCAAAGCCTTGGGTTGTACTGTCGATTAAATCTCTTTTGCGTTCTTGAGAATTGCTAGTACAGTATTTTCAGTGTCGGTATATGTGAGACAAGATGGAGGAGCCGGTGTCATACTGCATGATCTCAAACAATGGAACCGTGTGCTACCATGTCGTTAGAGTTGCCTCCTGCAGGGGGGGGGGGCCTGAGCAGCTCTTTTTCTGCCCTGGTTTTCGCCCCTTTTCTAAAGTAGGTAATTCTCAACTACATAGCACCCGGTTCGATTATTTGAGGTCATACGGGTACCCAAGGCAGCAACAAGGAAGCAGGACAACGAAGTAATATGGGCGCGTGATATGATATCCTCCGGCCTCTACTAAGTAAAACAGAGGCACATCACCAGTCCCACATACCACCTCTTGCTTTCATAGCCTACCCGGGGGTGGAAGTTAGTGAAGGGAAGGACAGGGGTTTAAGATGTCAAAGCTTTTTACTCTTCTTACATAGCATTATGCCTACGGATTATGTTTTCAACCGGCGACACGAAATGTTGAAACAGTGAGAACGGAACGATGGTTTTGGAACTGATTGAGTGACGAGAAGAATGATGAATTGCTTAATTAACTTCTCAGTAGAGAGCGAACTACCCAGACTATCTACTGTTGAGAGCGAGA